>Ga0070739_10008233_pt1 | contig 10760 bp, 13 predicted proteins | sample Coa_R1_7_FD_66445 | JGI IMG/M metagenome (GOLD analysis project Ga0070739, IMG submission 66445) | Surface soil microbial communities from Centralia Pennsylvania, which are recovering from an underground coalmine fire - Coalmine... | ecosystem: Environmental > Terrestrial > Soil > Unclassified ...
CTGTCTGGCTCCAGCAGCCACTCATCCAGGGCTATCGTGCCGTTGTCCTTCGGCAGCACAGGAGGGGGCACATGGGCAAAAAAAGTAAGGAGGTGCAAGAGCAACCACTGGTCGTCCTTCTGGCGCCTGTTAACGAGGTAATAGCCCTGGGGGCGGCAGTGACGACCTATCAGCTCCAGGTGGCTCGCTTTTTCGCAAAGAGCAAGGAGCATCAGAAGATAGCTGGATTACTGGAGAGCTTTCAACGACGCCTGGTGCAGCAGATAGGTCATGGTCCACCCGATCCATTGGAGTTGGAGCTGCAAAAGTTTCTCGCTAAGCGCAAGTTATAGCAGTTCCATCAAGTAGATCTGTATTGGGAAGAGTAGTCCACCTCTGCCCTTTCCCATACAGATCCCGGATGGAGCTCTTATTCAATCGATGTTTTATAGTTTTTCAATGGCGACGTGGCGGCAATCGAGGCTGAATAGTTATTCTTTTTTTATCGAGGAAAGGGTTGAGATGGCATGATGGATACCATAGACGAAATGATTTTACGGGAATTACAGCGCAATGGTCGAATCCCAATACGCAAACTGGCCGAACTGGTCTTCTTGAGCGCGCCTGCCGTATCTGAGCGTATGCGGCGTCTCGAAAAGGAGGGGATCATCACAGGCTACACGATTCGCATAGATAGCCAGAAGCTACAACCAACGCTGCTGGCCTATATTGATGTTTTCACGAAGAGCAGCAACCATGAGCACCTGCTCCAGTTCATCCAGGACAGCTCGGAGGTGCGCGAATGTCATCGTGTCTCCGGCGACTCCTGCTACCTGCTCAAAATAGAGGTGCCTGATCAAGACGCGCTCGACCGCTTTCTGGAGGACCTGCTCGCCTACGCGAATTTCCATCTGAAGGTAGTGCTCTGACCGTCTTCATGGCACTGACGAGCGCTTCCCCCACCGGGAGGGGCCCGATTGCATCGCGCCCGATTGATCCCTGGGGGCATGGCTTTCCGTCAAATGAAGCCGGTCAGAGCAGCAGTTGCCTCTTCAACATTGAAATGTTAGCACGACCCTGAGGCAAACGTGAGGTGTGGAATCTGCTCCTGGGCTGGAAAAGGGGAGGCAAGTCAGCTCTACTCTTGTATAATGTGGGAGCATAGCCACTGACGGCTTCGATCACATTCTGCAAAAAGAAAGGAGCCTCGATGCTTCAGCGTGATCCTCTCAAACAAAACGTTTATAAACATATCTGGCTTGTGATAGCATACACCCTCTTCGTCGCTTCCTTACTGTTTGTCGTGCTATCACAATTGCTTTCTATCTATTCCTCCCCCACGACTCCGTTCTCTATGCTTATCACCTATATCATCCTGTTTCTGCTCTTATTACTCTCTCTCGCCTTCAACTGGGGATGGTTCTGGTCAATCTGCCTGACCTCCCGGCGTCGTCGGCAAAAGCGGCTACGCGCTCTCCAGGGCGATCAGGACCTGTTATTCAGCGTACAGCCATCCCGCAACGAACACGCTCTCGTGCTACCAACGACCATCGCCGTGAAAATGCGTATGACGATCTTCATTCTTTTCATCATCGTATTAGTAGTACTCTACCTTTTTTTATCGTTTCTCCCTATTTTCATGCCCAATTTTTCTTTTACAGATGCCCAGCATCTCGCGCTCACCAATGGTGGCATGCTGCTCTTCTCGATACTCTTCGTGCTGCTTATCGCTCGCATTGCCGCACGCTATCTGCGCCAACAAATCACGGTGACCGAGCAAGGGATTACGACAAGCTACAGAGGCAAAACGATGAGCCTGGCCTGGAACGATGCTCGTTTCTTCAGCCTGCACGGCGGAGTCCGATCGAAGCGCCTCTTTCTCTACGAGCTGTCGAGCATGAAAGGGAGCGTCGTATGGATGGAGCTCAGGTCCAGCTCTCTCTTGCTCAAGCCGCTCGTCCCATTTGAGTACTATCAACAGCAGATGAATGCCCTGTCAGAGCTGGTGGCAGCAAAGACCAACCTGCCGCTCTACGATCTGCGCGACCATGCGCCTTGATGAATTCTGTGCGCAAGAACAGGCTTGTCGAAACACTTCCGGGAAGATTATGATAGATGAAGAAGAACTCATCCTCTTTTGAAAGGATTCTATAGTATGTCTGCACCAAAGGCAATCATTTTTGATCTCGGCTATACCCTTGTAGAATGGTCCACAGAGGAAGAAACGATGCAGCGTGCCTGGGCCATCTGCTACGATGCTCTGGTGACTGTATTGCCAGACCATCAGTGGCCCGATCGTAGCACCTTCATTCGAGCGATGCGTGCAGCAGAAGAGGCTCACTGGCAACGCGTGGTCAAGGAACAGTGGAGCGGCCCTCCACCAGGAGTGATCCGCGATGGGATGCGTCGCCTGGGTCGATCTGCTGATGAGCAGGAGTGCCGTCTTGCGCTCGATAGCTATGCTCGTGCCATTGAAGGTTGGATCATCCCTTTCCCGGATGCCCATCAAACCCTCTCTCTTCTGCGCTCTCGTGGGTATCGACTTGGCTTACTGTCCAACACCTGGTGGGCAGCTGAGTGGCACCATGCAGCTCTTGCTCCTCATGGCCTTGTCCCTCTGCTTGATGAAATGGTCTACACCTCAGATCTGCCCCACTCGAAACCCCATCCCTCAGTGTTTCTGGAAGTGGCAAATCGTCTTGGTGTGGATGCAAGGGAGTGTGTCATGGTTGGAGATCGTATGATCGACGATATTGGTGGCGCGCTGGGTGCTGGCATGGCTGCCATCTGGATAGAAAATGACAGACCCTGGCCCCAACCCGCGCATATCGTTCCTACCGCGAGCATCAAGGAGCTTGCAGAACTCCCGGCCCTCCTGGATACCTGGAAATCACAGGATTCGTGACTGCCTGAGATGCTTCTTGCGTTGGCAATCTCTCTCAAAGCTCGTCAATGAACTCTGTTGTAGCTTTCGTTGGCTCAAAACAAAGATTGACCGTCCGTTGTACCGCGCGTGTTCGGTGAATAATACCTGCAGGTATCGTAAAGATCTCATAGGGCTGAAGAGCTACTGCCTCGTGATCTTTGAACTCGATAATAAGCTCGCCTTCCAGAACCAGGAATAATTCCTCCGCGTCTGGATGACGATGCCAGGGATATGTCCCGTTCATAACCGCGAGATGAAGGCAACTTTCGTTGACCTCATTAACGATGAAATTCTGATAATCTTCTGTTATCCGCTGGGAAAGCTCCTTGAGATTGATGCGTTGAAAGGAGGGAAGTGTTTCCATGCCTTGTTCTCCTCAGAAAAAAGTGTGCTGAAAAGCCCAATAATCCGCCGTACTCTTTTGTACACGCTATACCTTAAACGGTTGTAACAGAAGCCACACCATTTCTCAAGCGTCCACTGCACGAAAATACTTCATCTTTGCCTCGCGATAGCGCTCCAGATGGCGGAAGTCGCCCGCCGCCTGACACTCTTCGATGTATGATTTCGCATGCCGTGCCCATTTCTCCTGAATGTCCTGCAGATAGCTCAACGTGGGAGCGACGCCAGCCCCAACGAGGAACTGGATATCAAAGCCGCACCAGGTATCAAAGGACGCTCTTTTGGCCCGCCACAACAGTTCCACATCCTCTAACTGACCGAGCAGAAAGAGCAGAAACCCACAGTGGTGAATACTGTCACTATCCGTCTCGACCTCATCCTGGTGACACGCGATTTCTTGCTCCATCAGAAAACGCACGAGCGGGCGATCTTTCAAGGAAAGGGTGTTCTGCAATGCATCGAGGACCCGGGCACGCAGTTCCGCGTGTGGGTCAAAGCCATCCTTATCCTCAGTCGCGCCTCCTTCCTGATAGGCGAGCAAGGAGAGAGCCTGCTCGGAAGGAAGTCCCATACTGTTATCTCTTGCTTCTTGTACAATCTCTGCTGCCTGCATACTGTCTTATTATCCTTGCGCTTCAAATATTCCTAAATTAGGAACGTTTGACGACTCCTGAAGCGATTGCTTGCTCTGAGAGAACGCTGTTCCTCATTTATTTGCTTTGGACTTCTCTACAAAATCAACAAACCGCTACATAACTCTATCGCCCATCCACATCACATCCAAATACATTATACCTATGTCACCAAAGTATGCAGTTGAGCCAATGAAAATAACCTCTTGTTCTGGCCCTTGTACGCAGGGCTATTGAATGTTCGTTGTGGTGAGCCTGGAAAAATTGGCGCAGCCAATTTTTCCAGGCTCACCACAACGAACATTCAATAGCCTTGTGAGGTACGCGCAAATCATTGTATGGACGGGCTTGTAATGCTATACTGGAAATGGGTCCCTCTAAAGAGGAGATTGAGTCCGTAAGGATTTGTAACATTGCCCTGCAAAAGGCAAACTCTGATGAAGCTGGTAGTCAAAAGAGGGGATGGGGTCCGCGAGGATTTGTAACAACCTGGTGGTCGGTTAACGTTTGGAACGAGCAACTCTGGTCAAAAGAGGGGATGGGGTCCGCGAGGATTTGTGACCTTGCTCTGTTGGTTTATGCAACCGCCAATTGTTTGCTCTAAAGAGGGGATGGAGTCCGCGAGGATTTGTAACTCCGTGAATGTAATCTGGTGCATAACTGCATATTTCCGTCAAAAGAGGGGATGGCGTCCGCCTGGATTTGCAACCTTCTGGGGAGAAGATGCTGCTATGAGGTTGTCGCGGGAAAATGACCGGTGTGGCCCGTTAGGGATTGCTAGAAACTCAAATGCCGCCGTGAGATGAGATGTTTCAGATGAAATAATAGGGGAATAAGTGATTCGTGGAGATGCGAGATTTTTTGGATGAATCAGGATAAATGGGGACGTAATAGAATTATGTCCGTACAGAAGTGGCGGTGCAAGGATCAAAGAGAGATAGTGATGAACCCACTTTGTTTTCGTATAACGTATCTGGTAAAATAGACAGTAAAAGAAGAGAGGTACGAAATAAGTATTATTCATGTAAAAAATATAACATCATCTGAAAAGTTTAAGCGCAGTATACATATTTTAAGGCGTTGAGATTGCTATGGAAGTATTTATCCGTGAAATTGAGAAAAAAGACTACCCTGCGGTTTTGTCTTTGTGGAATGATGAGATTGGCAATAAATGGGTGACTGCTCAAAACATCGCTCCACATTATGACAGAGTAAAAAACGATGATAATTACAAAACATTTGTAGCTGTAATTGATAATGATGTTGTTGGATTTGTTGCTTCCGTACAAGCTTATGCAATAGGTTTTGAGGAACAACAGATGCAAATCACCGGTATTGCAGTTAAAAGCGATAAACACAATAAAGGCATTGGAACAAAGTTGATTCAATTTATCGAGAAATATGCACAGGATAAAGGCATAGTAAGTATTTACTTATGTTGTGGAGTACAACGTACAAATGCACATGCTTTTTATAAGCGTAATGGTTATGACAATCATTCATGGTGTTTTGGTAAAAAACTTTAATTTCCATCGATTAACAATTTTGAAGGCTGCGGGATTGCCATCGTTCGCATTAGTTTTACGAGAGGAAGCAAAGTCCTCTGTCAATCTGTCAAGCAGGTGTTGTCTGAGCACCTGCTCTGGATTCAGCGGCTCATGAGCGAGAGCGGCATCAACGGCAGCAGCTATCTGACGGTGTTGTTCTGGCAAGAGTGACACCAATGGATGTGCTCCCAATTCTCTATTGCCAGGGTGATCACTTCCAGCTCCTTTTCCGACATCTCCTGCCATTCTACTGCTCCTTCCTGATTCATCCTGAGCACTATACCCCCGATCTCTATAGCCGGTTCTCAGGTACCGCAAAGAGAGAGCGCCGACCATAGACAACGAACGCGGTGAGCAGTGCCAGCACCAGCGGGGTCAGCAGTATTGCGAGCTTTCCGCTCACCAACGTAAGCACTACGGCACCAAGCATGATGATGAACAGCCCACAGGCAGCCAGCGGCGTCAGGATGGGTCGAATGCGTAGCAAGCCGGGGAGGATCAGGCCGATTGCACCAAGCACTTCAACGGCACCCAGGAAGCGTACAAACAGGCCCGGCAACGGCATCGGCATCATCGGCATTACCGCAGCAAGCGGCATGAACAGTTTCATTAGCCCGGTTGATAGAAAGGCGAACGCGAGTATCCCCTGCACAATCCACAATACAACCGACTTGATCCTGCTTCCCTTTCGCCCCTTGTCGCTACTCGCTGTTGTCAGTTGACCGCTCGATGTATCTGCCATTTGCTTCTCCTTCGTCCCATAGGACATATCGATCGTACTTCTATCCGATAACCTGGTGGACCCACGGGCAGGGACCAGCCTTGCCCCTACTGGTCTGACCGGCTTCATTTCAATGGCCCTCCCATTTCCTCCGGGATCAATCGGGCGTCGTGAACGAGGCCCCTACCGGTGATGAAGATGGCTTCCCCCACGGGTAGGGGCCCGATTGTATCGCGCCCGATTTATCCCTGGGGTGGGGGCGAAATGAAGATGGTCAGAGCACTACCATACCAACACGGAAAAATGCGGTGGACCCACGGGCAGGGACCAGCCCTGCCCCTACCATACCGACACGAAATGCGGTGGACCCACGGGCAGGGACCAACCCTGCCCCTACCATACCGACACGGAAAAATGCGCGTCTTACATTTTACTACTCCAAAGCAAGAAAGCAAAAAAGGAAATGCAGCGCAGAAGAAAACGAGAAAAGGGTTGACATTTCTGTCCGAGCGTGCTATATTTTGACCATGCGTACGAAATATAAAACGGATGGACAAAATCAACCATCGTTTACCGAAGTTGCCCGACGGGCACAGATTATCGAGTGTGCTATCGAGACTATCGCCGAGCTGGGCTATGGACAGGCGTCATTGGCTCAAATTGGTCAGCGAGCAGGTATCAGCAAAGGTGTGATCACTTATTACTTCAGCACTAAAGAGGAACTGATCGAGCAGGTGTTTGCTGAGATCTATACCGGTGGTGCGAAATATATGGGGCCACGGATCGCCGCCCAGCCAACAGCCAGGCAGAAGTTACTGACGTATCTCCAGACAAATGTTGAGTATATCGGCGCTCATCGCACACGCATGCTGGCAATCATCGAAATCGTGCTGAACTTTCGCAAGAAGGACGGCCAACTGCGCTACGATCTGCCTGAAGAGGAGCCGGTCCTTACGGCTTTAGAGACTCTCTTGCGCAAAGGTCAACAGGATGGCGAGTTCAGGGAATTCGATACGCGTGTGATGGCTTTGACGATCAGAAGGGCTATCGACGCTATCCCGCCGCTGCTGGCTGCTCAGCCGAACCTGGATGTCGATGCATATGCACGGGAACTGGTGACATTGTTCGACCACGCAACCCGTAAAGATCACAACTTGTAGGGGCCCGATTTATCGCGCCCGGCGATTTATCGACAATCCATAAAATACATAAAATACATGAAATATATAAAACATGTAATAAATCGGTCTTTTGCAGAGAAAGGATTCCCACCGTGTCTTTTCAGTCTGAATCACTCACACAGGCCAATGTTGCTGCAAACGCCGCTACGGTCCAGGAAGGATCGAAGGCATCAAATTTGGCAGGACGTGCTCGCCTATTCTTCGCCGATAATCTGCGGGTCGCGCTGACAATACTGGTCGTGGTGCACCATGTGGCCGTGGTCTACGCGGCGAATGCAGCGTTTTACTACGTCGAGCCACCAGACGCGAAGGACCTGCTGGCATACCTGCCGCTGGTCGTCTTCGAGCTGTTCAACCAGGCCTACTTCATGGGCTTCTTCTTCCTGCTATCGGGCTACTTCACGCCCAACTCTTTCGATCGCAAGGGCCCGGGTTCCTTCTTCAAGGATCGACTGCTGAGGCTGGGCATCCCGCTGCTCGTCTTCATCTTCGTACTCAACCCGATTTCCTGCCTCGGCCTCTTCTGGATGCCCGCCTCCCTGACCGGCATCACGGTCTCGCTCAGCTGGCAGACGTTCTGGCAGATGTATCCGCAGGCGCTGGGAGTCGGCCCGCTCTGGTTTGTCGAGATGCTGCTCTTCTTCGATCTGGGCTATGTGCTCTGGCGTCGGCTGACCAAGAATCAGGCAGTGAATAGGGCAAGGGAAATCAAGGTGCCGGGCTATCCAGTAATCGGCCTCTTCATTCTGCTGCTGGCCGTAGCCAGTTACCTGATACGTATCGTGGTGCCGCTGGGTATGGCGATCCCTGTCTTAGGCTTCCCAACCTTCGCCTACTTCCCAGAATACCTCAGCTTCTTCATCGTGGGTCTCATCGCCGTTCGCAACGACTGGCTCAGGACGATCCCTGGTTCGATGGGCAAGGTGGGCTTCGGGGTTGCGCTTGTGGCAACGATCGTGCTCTTCCCGCTGGCTTTGAGTACGAAGACAGCTTTCCTGGGCCACGGGTCCTGGTCGTCAGCGGTCTACGCGCTGTGGGACAGCACCTTCGCGGTCGGGATGTGCCTGGGTCTGATCACCCTATTCCGCCGCTTCTTCAATCGCGAGGGTCGGTTTGGTCGCTTCCTATCGCAGCAGGCCTTTACCGTTTACATCATCCACATCCCGGTCATCGTCTTCCTGGCGATTGTGTTGCGCGACATCCATCCGCAGCAGTTGCTCAAGTTCGCGCTAGTAGCGGTGATTGCCGTCCCGCTCAGCTTCGGGGTCGCCTGGCTGGTACGCAAAATCCCGTTCGCATCAAGGATTCTGTAACGGACGGATGCGGAACGCTTCGGGGCTGGGGCCAGCCCAGCCCCTACTATACCTATCAGGATTATGCGATTCCTTGTCGTGATGTTTTTTGAAAAAATTTAATCTCTGCTCGTACGTATATGGTAAATGACCCACCATGTTGAGCAGGTTTTGCCCTCAATTGTGAGCAACACAACTAGTTGTTGTTTGAGAACTCGTTCTACAAGCTGCTTACGGTGCTCGAAACTTGTAAATTCACGACGGCTGGGTAGTGTTTGCTGTGTGGTAATTTGGGTGCCACTTTGACAGATCTCCAGGGAGCCATGAAAAAATTAGCACTAATCATAGGAATCGACGATTCAAGATCTAGAAAATCCACTCTCCATCGGTTATACTAGAACTACATGTTGTAAGCAGAACAACGCCGAAAACGGCAGTGGAACAAATACAAACGAGCACATCACCCAAATGCACGTTTTTTTGACGTGGTTTCATCGATCTCAAACGGTTTTCCACCAATGGCATCACATGAGTGGAATGCCCTTCGCTGTTCGAGGACCCGCTCGCTCTCCCCAATCAAGGGCGTGCTTCGGTTCCCATACCACACGAAACGGAAAACGAATGCCCCTGTGACTGGGGAGAGCGAGTGCGGCATTTACCACGTCTATTTATGGCTTAGGAGTAGAAATAGTGAAAGGAGGCTAAACTATGCAGTGTCAGTATGTGAGTTGTACCAATATTGGGGTTCATAGCTGTTCTCTGTGCGGCTTGTTCGTTTGCGGAAAACATGCGCATCTTGAGCATAGTGGAGACGTTGTTCGGTGCGAGAACTGTTGGAGTACCATACAACAAGCTGAAGGCAAGAGGCAAAACAGAGGATGTACCATCCTGGCTATTAGCGTTGGCTTTGCTATTCTTGGTGTGATCCTTGCACTTACACATGCAGGCGAAGGTGGACCAGTTAAAGGAATCTGGCTACTACCTGTACTGATAGCAATTATTTTGTTTGTTGTTAGTTTTTTCCATTGGTAGCCAGGCCCAAAACTGAGACGTTTTTTCCTGGCAGTGGATGGGAGAAAAGCCCTTCATTCTTATGAGTGCCACACATTCTAAAGGAGTTGGGGAGTGCCCTGACTTGACTTTCCTTGAGAAGCCCTCCAGGATGGATACCTTGCTTACCCTGATCCGGCAAATCCTTGAAGAGAACGAACGCCAGCCTTTCTTTTTCTCTCCAATTGACAAAATTTCAGTGGAGGAATGCTCTGTCAAACCACATCGCGCCTTCCCCCACCCGCGTAGCGCCGAACCCTTGAGCTTGGCGAGCGGGGAGAGATTACCTGAGATCACCAATAAACAGGTTTCCAGCCCGGTTGGATCTTTTGCATTTCGATTACATCGTCGCGTCTGGTCAGGCCGGCAGCCAGATATTGCTCGTGAAGATGCTCAAGGGCGGCTTCATCCAGTTCTACGCCCAGGCCCGGCGTGTCGTCTATGGTGAGTGCGCCGTTGGTAAACTGGCGTTTGCCACCGACGATGACCTCCTCGACCTGCCAGGGGTAGTGGGTGTCACAGGCGTAGGTGAGATTGGGGATAGCGGCTGCGACGTGGGCCATAGCCATCAAACTGATGCCAAGATGGGAGTTAGAGTGCATCGAAACGCCCCAGCCAAAGACGCGACAGAGATGGGCCAGCTTGACAGTTGCAGCCAGACCGCCCCACAGGTGGTGATCCGTCAGCAGGATCTGTATGGAGCCTCGCGCAACCGTCTCCGGGATATCGGCCCAGGAGGTGGTGCACATATTGGTTGCCAGGGGTATCGGCACCTTTTGCGCAACCTCGGCCATCCCGATCTTGCCCTCCGTGGGATCTTCCAGATATTCCAATGCTCCAGCAAGTTCATTGCCAATGGTGACAGAAGTTTCTACACTCCAGTAGCCGTTAGGGTCGAGGCGCAAGGGAACATCCGGGCCAAAGGTTTCACGCAGGGCATGAATGGTTGCAGCCTCCTGCCGGGGCTCCAGCACGCCTCCTTTGAGCTTGATGCTTTTGAAGCCAAATAGCCGGACGAAATCTCGTGCTT
>Ga0070739_10008236_pt1 | contig 10756 bp, 12 predicted proteins | sample Coa_R1_7_FD_66445 | JGI IMG/M metagenome (GOLD analysis project Ga0070739, IMG submission 66445) | Surface soil microbial communities from Centralia Pennsylvania, which are recovering from an underground coalmine fire - Coalmine... | ecosystem: Environmental > Terrestrial > Soil > Unclassified ...
GGCCCCATCACATCAGGATTGGTGGCGATGAAGCGCGCCCCGGCCATGATGAAGCGGATGGCGCTGGTGATGCGGGCAAAACTATAGGTGGTCGTCTCGCCAAGTACCACATATTCCGGCTCCTGATCAGTCAGGGCGTAGCCGATATCGTGCAGGGCCGTTGTCAGGCCAGACTCGCCGATGGCGAAGGCAGTGCCACCTGGTCGCTGCGCCTTGAGAAACTGCGCGGTTGCCAGCGCGGATGTGAAAATGGCCTCTGTCGGCACGTCCAGGCCCATATGATGCAGCCGCACCTGCAAATCTCGCGGCGTGTATTGCGAGTTGTTGGTGAAAATCAAGAAGGGAATGCTCTGATGGCGCAGGCGCTGAATAAATTCTGCCGCGCCAGCAATGAGGGTATCGCCACGCAGGATCACCCCATCCAGATCGATCAAATAATTCTTAATACCTTCCATTACCATACTCCCGTTGCGAAATGGCCAGCACAGCCGCTCTGCCCTGTGACTACTAATAAAAGTGTAGCACACAGGAACATTCCGGGTCAATTACCGCCTCCTTGCTTATAAGCATAGTGCAGGTATGATGGTGCCGCTAGTTTTTCACGCCATGCTTACAAACTCGCGTTGGGTCATTCTCTACTGTATCGCTCTGCCCGTCCTCGCAGCCTTTCGCTTCCAGCGTCGCGACCTGTAAGGTTGACTTCCACGAAACTGTGCAGTTTGCAGACAGAGATGGTACAATGCCAGGGGCTGGCAAAAACTCCCTTCCTGCTTGCTACGTTTTTGCAAGTCAAAGGGGACTGTTTCAGACAGGCACCTACGCAAATTACCTTTGGTCGCTACGATATGGTCACTCAACTCGCTTTGCCAGCCCGATGCAGCAGAATATTGCCGATACCGAACTGGTCATTTTCGAGGGCTGCGCCCACGCGCCTATCTATAAGAAGGTCGATGAGTTTAACCAGACCACTCTGACGTTCCTCCAGCGGCATTCCGGGTAGGTTTAGAAACTTTCTCTACAAGGGAATACCCAGGAGGCAGCAGACGGTACAGGCTCCGTCTGCTGCCTCTTGAGGCCGGGGGCTGGCAGTCTGACATTGCTCAGGGGTATAATCAGGTAGAGTTCTGTTGGCTGACCGATAAGGCACCTGAGCGGAGATTATACATGAGAAGAACACTTCTTACTGAGGAGCATAAGCTGTTTCGCGATTCGTTCCGCCATTTTGTTGAGAAAGAAATGGTTCCTCATATTGAGCAGTGGGAGAAGGATGGTATTGTTGCGCGTGACCTGTGGCTGAAGGCCGGGCAACAGGGCTTTCTGGGTATCAGCGTGCCGGAAGAGTATGGCGGCTCCGGCATCGACGATTTTACGTACAACGCGATCATGGCGGAAGAATATACGCGCGCCAATGTGACCAGCGCCGGTGCTGGTTTCGGCCTGCACAACGATGTTGTGCTGCCCTACTTCCTGAATTATGCCAGCGAGGAGCAGAAACGACGCTGGCTGCCCGGCATGTGTTCCGGCGAATTGATTACGGCGATTGCCATGACCGAGCCGAATACAGGCAGCGACCTGGCCGCCGTGCGCACAACTGCTATTCGGCAGGGAGACTACTATCTGCTCAATGGTCAAAAGACCTTTATCACCAATGGTATTCTCAGCGATGTGGTCGTTGTGGTGGCGAAGACGCAGCCTGAACTGCGGCACAAGGGCATTAGCCTGCTGGTGGTTGAGCGCGGCATGGAGGGTTTCAAGCGAGGGCGCAACCTGCAAAAAGTGGGCTTGAAGGCGCAGGACACGGCTGAGTTGTCATTTGAAGACGTGCGCGTGCCGGTAGAAAACGTGCTTGGCGAGGAGGGCCAGGGCTTTTATTATCTGATGCGCCAGCTCGCCGGTGAGCGTTTGAGCGTCGCCACGATGGCGATTGCCGCCTGCGAGGCGGCGCTGGCGATGACGCTGGACTACTGCAAGCAGCGCACCGCCTTCGGCCAGCCCATCGGCAGCTTCCAGAACTCGCGCTTCAAGCTGGCAGAGATGCAGACCGAGATCGAAATTGGCCGCGTCTTTGTCGACCGCTGCATCGAGGACTACAACGACGGTGCGCTCACTGCCGAGACAGCAGCGATGGCGAAGTGGTGGACGACGGATTTGCAGAAACGAGTTGTTGACCAGTGCGTCCAACTCCACGGCGGCTACGGCTACATGCTCGAATATCCCATCGCCCGCGCCTATCTGGATGCCAGAGTGACCAGCATCTATGCGGGTACGAACGAGATCATGAAGGAGATCATCGGGCGAGCGATGGGGGTGTAAAAAGGGCTTCTCTCTAAGAAGCGGCAAGATCGTCCAGCCATTGTCTAACCCTGGCGGCAGTACCCTGGCCGATGGCTTCAAAGATAGCCAGGCTGGCCTGTCCCTGTGCGCGTGCTTCACGGTAGTTCCCGCGAGCTGCGGCTATCTCAGCAAGACCGAACAGGGCCTCGCCCTTCATTCTCTGATTTCCCTCGGCGGCTTTTTCTAACACTGTGCGAAACGTTGTTTCTGCTGCATCGTATTGCTGCTGTAATACCTGCAAGTCGCCTAAGAACTTGAGCGTGCCGCAGATAAGCCATTGATTGCCTACCTGGGATGCCAGGGCAACGCCTTCCTGCAAGTAGGCTTCTGCCTCAGCATAATTTCCTTGCTCCGATGCGATCCAGCCCAGATTGGTGAGCAGCAGGCCGATGCGTTCGCGATACCCCATCTGGCGCGCCAGGGCTAACCCTTCCTGTAAGTATTTTTCCGCCCGGGCATAGTCTTTCTGCTCGCCTGCCAGTACACCCAGGTTTGTCAGCAAGAGGCTGATGGCTTCACGGTGTCCAATCTGCTGTGCCAGCCTGAGCGCCTCCTGAAAGTGTATTTCTGCCTGGGTGAGGTTGCCGCGTTCGCTGCTCAGTTGGCCTGAATTCAGCAGCAGCAAACTCATGGTCTCATGATCTCCGATTTGCTCCGCCAGCGTCAGCCCCTCCTGCAAATACGCTTCGGCCAGAGCGTAGTTGCCCTGAATCGCTTCCAGTGTCCCCAGGTTTTTTAGAATAAGGCAGATGCGTGAGCGATCCTCCAGTTGGCGCGCCAGGGCCAGCCCTTCCTGCAAATACGTTTCAGCCTGAGCGTAGTTCCCTTGACGCTGCGCAAGCATACCAAGCGATTGAAGCAGCCCGGCGAGATGTTCGCGCTGGTCGATCTCGCGAGCCAGGGCCAGCCCTTCCTGTAAATATGCCTGTGCCTGAGCATAGTTTCCCTGCCTGACCAGGATATCGCCTGAATGCAGCAGCGTCTCAGCCAGACCCGCTCGATCATCGAGCAAGGTGGCGGCCTCTCTGGCTCGCGCCAGCAGTTCCTCTGCCTGCGCGTATAAGCCGCGAGCGTCCAGGAAGGAGGTGAAGGCGTTCACTCCCCGTATCAGGTCGGCGTAGTGGTGGTGTTCAAAGGCGATTTGCAGCGCGGCGAAGATATTGACGGTCTCCCGGTCGAGGGCGTTGTAGTCCTTCCTGTGCGCTTCGACAAAGTCGGCAAAATACTTCGCCATGCGCTCGTAAGCGGCTGTGCCGGTCATATTCGCGCGCGCGAAATCGGCTATGACCTGGTGCAACGAGTACCTCTCTCCTCCTCGTCCTTCCAGTAACCCGGCATCGCTTAACGTGTCTAGCGTTTCCACCGGCACGGCGCAGACGGCCAGTGCTGCCTCTTCAGAAAAGCTATTTGGCTTGGGCGGAAAGAGTGAAAGCGCGCGAAAAGCATGCCATGCCTGTTCATCCAGTTGCTGATCGCTGATGGTGATGAGGTTGTGAAGCGAAACAGGCGTATTGAGCGGCAGGCTGGGAAATCGCTCGACCAGAGCTTGCGGTTCGGCCAGTTGCAGGCGGGTTTCTGCCTGCTGCAATTTGTTGAGGGCAGCGCGCAGGCGGCGAAGCTGCCCGCTATAGCTCTGCGCATGCAAGTATTTTCCGATAAGGATGAGCGCAAGTGGAAGGCCGCCAACGGCATGCACCAGGGCGCGTGCCTCGTCCGGTTCATGCTCGACAAAATCTGGTACCATGCGTGCTAGCAGCGCGATACTGTCTTCCTCGTTCAATTCCTGTACCACAGTGGCGCCGCGAGCGGCAAACTGGATGGCAAGCTGGGGAAAGCGGGTCGTCATAATGTAGGCGCACTGCGCCCCGCCCACTTTAAATGCCAGAGCATCTTCCAGCTTCCAGGCGTCGTCGATCACGATCAACAGTTTTCGGTTGCCAATCGCTGCATGGATGGCTTTGATCCAGGTATCACTATCGCTCAACTTCGCTATTTCGGCGGAGGCAATGCCCAGCAGTGTTCCCCAGCGGCTCAGCAGGCTCAGGATGTTGGGTTCAGGCCCGATCCCAACCCAGAGAATACCATCACTAAAATGCGCCCTTACCTCATCATCATGAGTAAGTGAGAGTGCCAGTGACGTTTTGCCGACGCCAGGTAAACCGTTTAAGGCGGAGAGAGCAACCTGCCCGCGTTCGAATAATTGCTGTTTCAATTGCCGCAAGAGGTTCTCGCGACCTACGAGCCGGTAGCCTCCAACATACGGGAGGGGGATAGCCGGGTCGTATACGGGCCAGATGGAACCGGGGACCTCTTGCTCCTCCGCAACTTCACTTTCCTCGCTTCCTTCTTCCCTGAGCAACCCCAGTTCGCTGGCATCCTTGCCAAAAAGGAGACATAATTTGCGGCGATAGTACGGGCTGGGAGCAACGATGCCATGTTCCCAGCGGCTGAGATAGTAATGGTCGGCGCCGATTTGCTCGGCAACGTATTTCTGCGACCATCCGCGCCGCTCGCGCTCTGCTTTCAGTCGCTGATTAGGAGTAACAATGGAAGCCTTTTTCACAGCCCACCTGCTCTTTCTGTTCTTGCTGATGGCCCACTACTGATTCAGACTTGTGAAAAGAAAGAGACGGAACGTCCGAAACATGGGCTTCATCTCCACAGTTTCTGGACATTCTTCACCCTCTGCCTGCAAGACAGTAGTATAACATATATTTTTATTGAAATTCTATAGGGAAGAGTGCTGACGAAGTACTGACGCAAGATGGTGTAGATTCAGGTGAAGAAAAAGTGCGAAGGTTGAGGAGGGAGGAACGGAGATAGAGGTATTAACGCAGACTCCCTCCGCCAGAGTATAGAGGAGTCTGCATCGATTGTTGAGGGAAGGGAGTGCGAGCCAGGTCAGGCCGGTTGTGCAGGATGAGGACACGCTCGCTTAATCATCCAGGGCGAGAAACCAGCGCAGGCGCTCGCGATTGCGGCGCAACCGTGCAATCAGGTTCTGGTTCAGGCGATAGATTTCTTTGACATTGCTGAACTCTCCCGGACAGTGCTTTATGATTTCGCGTGGCTTGAGGCCACAGTAGTACAGGAGATAGGCCAATCGCCTTTCAGATGGGTCAGAAAGCAGCGATTGAATACTTTGCCAGATGCTTTCACCATCCGGAGTATCTTCTGCCGCAGGTTCTTCAACAAAACCGGGTTCTGGTAAAGGGATAACCTGCGAGCGCCGGTACTGGCGAAGAGTATCAATAAGGATACCGTTGAGGGTGGCGCGCAGGTAGTTCAGAAGAGCAGCCAGGGAAGGGAATGTGACAGGCTCATCGTGTAGTGCGAACCAGAAGCGAGCAATGGTTTGAGCGATATAATTCTCTTCGCTATCCAGTAGCAGGACGGTATCGCGGCTGCTATGGCTGCGTATCCAGCACCTGAGCGTCTCACTGAAGCATTGATGCATCACTGCCCAGGCTTGCTCTGCCCGTTCCAGGACAGCGCGCCGCAAGAGTTCCATGCAATACTGCTCTTCGCTGGATTCCTTTCGCCGGTAGCGATTCAGTTCATCTCTACAAAGTTCGGCCAGCGTGGTCAGATTCATCTGGTCAGGTGCTTCATCTATGCAGATAACCATCGTTTGCGACTCTTTCCTCTCAGTGATAAGACTACATCCGCGTTGGTTCAAGTATGCGGGAAAGGTGGTCGCCTTTGAATAGCAAATACTTAGCAACTACTAGGCAAATTCTGTTTGATAAGGCGATTCTGCTTGTCTTGCCATTAGCTTCTCTGGCGAGTACGAGGCTCTCTGCCCACCGTCCTGATAGAAGACTGCGTTCACCTGGGTTTTCCAGACGCCCAGGCAGTTCTTGAGGTGACAGGAGTTTGGTACGGGCTGCCGCCAGTTCAATGGCCAGGGGAAGCCCATCCAACCGGAGACAGACCTCAGCGACCGCTGCGGCATTGGCCTCGGTAAGCCGGAAATCAGGGTTGATGGCTTGCGCCCGTTGGAGGAAGAGTGCGACCGCTCTTTTTGCCAGTTGAAGCCGACAGCCCCAGGAATGTGTCCCTGCTCGTAGGCAGTGGTATCGACATCTACCTCGATCAGGCGCACCTCTAGATTTGTCAGATGGGCCTGGACCCAATCCACGTCGACAAGGGATTCGGGATAGATGTAGCCTTTGTTCTCAGACATGGTGCTTTCCTTCCATCAAACGGCTGTTTCGTGCGAGATGCTGCTGACTGCCTCTCTTTTATCTCCAGCAGCTCTTTAAGATACACAATCGGGAATGTGTTGCCCTGATGGAAGCATAGCCGGAGCAAGGGATGAAGGGAATAGCATCGCCATATCACGGACGTATCATGCATGCTATCTTTCTCCTGTTCGTTCTTACCTCTGATTGCAAGGGTATCACTGGCGATACATGTGTGATATAGCAGTGCTATTCTTTTCGCCGCTTTTCTCAGGTATGCTACTGCCAGGCCTGAACATTTCCTGGCCGGATGTGAACCGTCATCAGGCTGAGTATATATGAATACAGTCCCCTCAATGGAGCTACCTGGCGAGGGGAGGGGCGACCACCATAGGCGTTAACGTAAGCCAGTGCCAACGCCGGGCAGGCCACCCCTGGCGGGTGGCCTGCGGCGGCCTGAAGTTAACGCTTATGGGGGCGACCACCAGGGTCGCCCTGGAGTTCAACCCTTACGAACCGCTTTAGAATAAGGAGACAAGTACAATGGGTCCTATGTACCTCAACGAGAAGGCGCGTGAAGTCCACTACCAGGATCTGCTGCGTGAAGCCGAGAAGGAGCGATTGCTGGCACAATTGCCCCCGTATCCTCGAAGCATATTCAGATACGCCGCCGGAAAGCTGGGGCTGTTGCTGCTCGAACTCGGCGCCAGATTGAAGCAATTCGAGCAGCCACCAGCCCTTCTCCACGATCAGCTGTGAGCCGCGTTGAGTCCTGACGGCAGATAGTCGTGAGAACACCACGCGGACGACCATGAGTGTTTCAATTGTCAATATATCAATAAAAAGAAAGAGAAGACAATGCTTACTCTCTGCCTCCTCATTGCGCTGGCTGTACCTGGCATAATTGCCTGCCGTTGGGGAGCCAACAGCTCTGATGGCATCAATAGCCAGGAGTGGCAACGACGCCAGGACTGGCCCGGCTTTCATTAGATGCTATAGATGTATAAGGAGATGATAGTGATGTTACAGGAAAAAGTATACTATACAGATAACCGGGGGAAGCCTGAAAGCAGGAGCGTCGTTCGCATCAAAACGTATGAGACGCCAGCCGGGTCGGTATTCCTGCGAAGCTGGTGTTCCCCCTCATTTATCGAAAGTTTGAAAGTGGATGAAGGGCTGCGTGCCTTTGCCCGCCTTCCCGAACGCGAACACCAGCTCTTGCTTTCGATTGCCGGGCAGTCAGAGGGTAGAGTTACACTGGCCTATGATGCTTCAGATACCATCGTGGGCCAGGTTTCCCTCGCGCCATTAGATCACTGGTGGCAGGATATTGCGAAGGCGTATGAGATCAGCGTTGAGGTCAGCTCTGGTTGGCGCAATCTGGGGCTTGCGCATCAACTGCTCTCTTTCGCGCTTGAGTTTGAGTCAGTAGAAGAGTGCCTGATCGTGGGCCTGGGTTTGTCCTGGCACTGGGATTATCAGGGACTGGGCATGTCCCGCTTTCAGTATCGAGAGATGATTGCCCGACTCTCCGCAGCTCACGGCTTTGCCGAATACCTCACTTCCGAATCAAATATACGCATGGACCCTGCCAATATTCTGGTCGCTCGTCTTGGTAGTCGCATGGATGAAAAAAATGTGAGCCGCTTTTTTGAGCGACTGCTCTGGTCTGAGACCCTGCCAGGGCTTTAGATAAGAAAGAAAAATAGAAGGAGTGACTGATGTTTCCTTCCTCCTATACCGGAATACATATTATTCATGAGGAGAAGCTGCGCGAGGGGATGGAACAGGCTCACATTGACGCGGAACTGGCTCGTGGCTCGCGGCGAATGGCGCTGCTGTCCGCGCTCAGAAACGCTCTCAGGCACATGCGTAGCAGGCTGAACATCTCGGCCCGCATTGAATAATTTCGTTACCGCTCTCATATGATCGTAACGAAGGATATGCGCGACAACGATTATGAATTCTGACAGGGCTGTTCCCTGTGCTGAGTGAGAACGGAGGATGACAGCGAAAGAAGGGGCAGAGGCGTATGGGAGTCGAACCCACCAGGGACCGCGCCGAGCGACCCCCCAGCCGTTTTGAAGACGGTGAGACCCACCGGGGCCCCTACACCTCCACGTTTGTTGTGCGCTGTATGATGTGTACGTTGTAGTTCTATTGTGCCATTGTTGCGCGCACCTGTCAAGCGAGTTCGCGCACTTTCTGGACGTTGACCTCGGTGAGCGATCTGACCAGCAGGTCGGCTTTGCGCAGGCCGGGTACGTTGCGGTTTCCGGCGACGGCGATGCAGCGCATGCCTGCCGCGTGGGCCGCCTCGACTCCCGCTACTGCGTCCTCGATGACGACGCAGTAGCCGGGGGCGATGCCCAGTTCGCGGGCTGCCTTAAGGAAAATATCCGGCGCGGGCTTGCCATGCGGCACGGTCTCGCCGGAGACAAGCTTTGACAGGTAGCGTTTGAGTCCCAGTATCTCGCTGATTAGCTCAATATTCTCGATGGGAGTTGAAGAAGCCAGCGCCTGGGCGAACCCTGCCTCGTGCAGGGCGCGCATCAATTCGAGCGAGCCGGCCAGGGGAGCCGCCGTGTCGCGGAGGTATTCGCGAAAGTAGGCTTCTTTACGGTTCGCCATCTCCCGCGCTCTCTCCGGCGAAGCGATGCCCCATTGTTTTGTCAGAATATCGTCGTTACGCTGGCCAAAAGTGGCCCAGAAATCGGTATCGCTGAACTGGACGCCCTCTTCACGGGCCAGTCGCTGCCACGCCTGCTTATGCTGCTCCGCGCTATCGATAATCACACCGTCCAGATCCCAGATGACCGCCTGTATGCTATTTGACATAATATGTTTGCTCCTGAAGATATATTTTTCCATGCCGTTAGAAAGCTGCTGGAAGATGTCATCCTGAGCGAAGCAGAGGATAACATCTTCCAGGCCGTTTGTAATAGCATATCACAAGCGCGCTCAACGCTTTTGCTGAGCCAGTTTTGCGCGCTATGCGAGGAGAATTTCCGCATAGAGGACGCCCTCTGACCAATCCTCTGTAGAGAGGAGACAGGCGCCGGTCGGGCCGAAGACGTAGCCGCCGCCGGGGAAGTCCTCATCGCTGGTTCTGCGCATGCATGGTGGAACAAAGACCCCTTCACCTGTCAGGCTGAGCGCGAGCGAAGCCTGACAGGTTGGCGATGGTTTCTCATGGTGAGCAGAGATGCTTCGCTGCCGCTCCGCATGACACGCCAGAAGGGCATTCTCATGGTATGGCATGCCCTGAGTGGTTTGAAGATTACCTGCGCGAATCGTGCAAAAAGTTCAACGATTGTGATAGAATAGGGTTGGTAATAGTCCTTCTTTCTGGTGGTTGGGTAGCGTAAGAGCTGTATTTGCCTGCATCTGGTCGGTGTGGGCCTGAAAGGGAGACGTAGCGGGTTGGGGCGAATGGGCCGGGGATGCTTCGGCCATGTTCGTCGCGCCGATGCGTTCAGGTTATCGACTATGGAATATGGATTCAGCATGGTCTCTTGCGAATTGCGCCCACGTGAGGTTGCAAGGGACAGGCAACGTTTGCGCAGTACATTGGAGCCTCTGAATCTAGGCGACTGGCTAGATTTGGGGCCACGCGGCCTGCGCCTCATTCCACATGACCCTGCTCTACCGCCGACCTATTTCAATCCTGATGGGTCGGTAGACCTGGTCAACAAGGGCCTGTATCTCGATGACATCATGACCCACATGGAACGCATCGCTGCCGCGTTGGAATGCGAGTTAGTGTGGGATTTTTAGGACTCGGAAGGAAGTTGTGCCATGAGTGATCGGAAGTATTTCAACGAAGAAATGGAGACGATGCCGAAGGACAAACTGAAGGCATTGCAGTTGCAGCGTCTCCAGGCGATTGTCGAGCGTGCCTACCATCAGAACCAGTTTTACCGCAATCTGTATGATGAGGCTGGCGTGAAGCCTTCAGACATCAAGTCACTGGAAGATATTCAGAAGCTACCGTTCCTGGAAAAGAAGACGGTGCGCGCGGCCTACCCGTATGGGATGGCGTTGCGCGGCATTGGCGGAGAGGGCGGAGCGGTCGAGGTTCACGCGACGAGCGGCACAACAGGGAAGAGTGTCCCGGTTTTTGCGACGAAGAAGGATATTGAGTACTGGGCGGATCTGAATGCGCGCGAACTGTGGATGACCGGCATGCGCCCCGGCGATATCTTGATGAACTGCTATGGCTATGGCCTGGCAACCGG
>Ga0070739_10008237_pt1 | contig 10754 bp, 10 predicted proteins | sample Coa_R1_7_FD_66445 | JGI IMG/M metagenome (GOLD analysis project Ga0070739, IMG submission 66445) | Surface soil microbial communities from Centralia Pennsylvania, which are recovering from an underground coalmine fire - Coalmine... | ecosystem: Environmental > Terrestrial > Soil > Unclassified ...
TCGGCGGCGTCGGCCGGCCGATGATAGGCGGACAACTCCGAGCCGGCGAAATAGCCGGTGGTGCGCTTGAACAGATTGAAGAAGAAGTTGCGGTTGATCCATTCCGCATCGAACAACAGCGACAGCGCCTGTCGGACGCGGATGTCGGCGAAGATCGGCCGCCGCGTGTTGAAGACGAACGCGGAACTCAGCTTCGGCAGGCCGTCCGGGAACGCCTCTTTGCGGATGCGCCCGTCGCGCACTGCAGGAATATCGTAGCCGGTCTGCCAACGACTCGGGTCCTGCTCACTGCGGACATCGTACAGTCCGGCCTTGAACGCCTCAAAATAGGCGTTGGCGTCGCGGTAGTAGTCGAAGCGGACCTCATCGAAATTCCAGAAGCCGCGATTGACCGGCAGCGCGCGGCCCCAATAGTGCGGATCGCGCTTGAGTGTGATGCTTTTGCCGGGGTCCACCGTCTCGACCGCATAGGGGCCGCTGCCGATCGGCTTCGCCAGCGTCGAATTCTCGAATGTCGCGACATCGACGGCGTGCTTGGGCAGCACCGGCATCAGTCCGAGGATCAGAGGCATTTCCCGGTCGCTGTCGCCGCCGAGATCGAAACGCACCGTGCGCGGATCGAGAATCTCCGCTTTGACGACCTTGCTGTAATAGGTGCGGTGGTTCGGCCGGCCATGGTCGCGCAACAACTGCCAGGAGAACACCACGTCCTCAGCCGTGACCGGGCTGCCGTCGGAAAAATGTGCGGCAGGATCAAGGCCGAAAGTCACGTAATCGCGGGCATCGTCGGTCTCGATCGTGCGCGCCAGCAAGCCGTAGAGCGTGAACGGCTCGTCGTAGCCGCGCGCCATCAAACTCTCGACCACATAAGGACGGATCGACTGCACGGCGAGGCCCTGCACGATGAACGGATTGAGACTGTCGAAAGTACCCAGCACGCCTTGCACCAGCCGCCCGCCCTGCGGCGCGTTGGGATTGACGTATGGAAACCCCACGAAACCCGGGGGCATGAGCGGCGCCCCGTGCATCGCGATAGCATGAGTCGGCTCTGCCCTGGCGCTCGGCATGGCGGCAAGGACAACCAGCGCCGCGCACAGCACGCTGCACCGGTGACGGGCGCTGCGAATCTTGGGCCAAGCTGCCATGTCGCGTTGTAGCATGGGCCTGCCCGAGCAGGGCGCGGGCCGGGCCATGAGCCACGTTTCCCGCGCGATCGATTTTGATTGGTCGTCCGGCGGGCCTGTGCGGCGAGGCCGGGCAGGCGTCACGCTGTTGCCGTATTCTGCGTCGATGGACCGTGCGCGGGGGCCGCTCGGCGCGGCGTGGCGACGGACGAGGGTTCCAGCCGGCTTCGAGCAAATCAATGGCAAATCTGGGCCCGGCCGGGTCAGGCGGCTCGATTTGCGCGCGGCAGCATCAAAGAGGACGACGTCACATGATTTATCGGAACGCGGCGGTGCCGGCACGACCGGTTCGCCGAATGCTCGCTGCCATCGTTCAGAGCGCAGCGCTCGGGACGGTGCTGGCCGTCGCGGCAGCGTCCGCCGCATCGGCCCAGCAGCCGCCTGCGGCCAAGTCGAAGCCGGCACCCAAAAAGCCCGCGCCCGCGCCGGCCGCCCCGGCGGCGTCGCCGGCCGAGGCGCAGCAGCAGGCGCCCGCCGCACCCGGCCAGCAGCAGAATCCGGCCAACGAGCAGGTGCAGCTCATCTATTCGCCGTGGACCAAGTTCTGCCTCAAGGGCCAGGGCAATGACGCCAAGCAGGTGTGCTTCACCGGCAAGGACGCGCGCATCGAATCCGGCATGCCGGTGGTGGCAGCAGTGCTGATCGAGCCCGAAGGCGAGCCGAAGAAGATTCTCCGGGTGACGTTGCCGCTTGGCATGCAGCTCATTCACGGGACCCGCGTCATCATCGATCAAAATCAGCCGATGACTGCGCCATACGTGATTTGCTTCACCAATGGCTGCATGGCCGACTACGAGGCCACCGCGGACATGATCGCGAAGATGAAGAAGGGTCAGGGCCTCGTCGTGCAGGCGATCAATTCGACCGGCCAGCCGATCAGCCTGGTGTTGCCACTGCAGGATTTCGCCAAGGCCTACGACGGCCCGCCGACCGATCCAAAGGTGTTCGAGGCGCAGCAGCAGAAGCTCCAAGAGGAGCTGCAGAAGCGCGCCGATGAGGCCCGCAAGAAGCTGGAGAGCCAGCAGGGCGCCGCGGCAACGCCGGCACCGCAGCCCGGCAAGTAAGCGACGCTCCGCCATCGTGCCTGCCGCGCGTTTGACGCACGGCAGGCCGGCGGCGCGCTTGACGATATTGTTGTTGGGATTCCGAGCTGCGGTTCGCTCAATGCAGCGAACCGATGCGCGGCCGATAGCCGCCGCGCCCATCGCGCACGAAAACCTCGGCGACCTGCGGGTGCCGTACTGGTTCACCGCTGGTGTCCGGCAGCAGGTTCTGCTCCGACACATACGCGATGTATTCGGTTTGCTCGTTCTCTGCGAACAGATGATAGAACGGCTGGTCCTTATGCGGCCGCACCTCGGCGGGAATCGATTGGTACCATTCTTCCGTGTTGGCAAAGACCGGATCGATGTCGAACACAACGCCGCGGAACGGATAGAGGCGGTGGCGCACCACCTGGCCAATCTGATATTTCGCGCTGCGAATCTTGATCATGATGGCGTGTCAATTACAACCTGCGGACAACTGACTTGCAAGCGCAAGGCGGCAATCCTAGCCGTCTGCGAATGCCGCCCGGAAGGGCCTCTGTTCATAGCTGGTACCGGGCGGCCATGTCGGGGTCCTTGGCGGCGACCAGCCGGGCCAGATCGATCAGAACCTTGGCCTGCTTCCATGTCGCGTCGTCCTGCATTTTGCCGTCGATCATGACCGCGCCGCTGCCGTCCGGCATGGACTCGATGATCCGCTTGGCGAGCAACACCTCCGACGGGTCGGGCGAAAACACCCGTTTGGCAATCGCGATCTGGTCGGGGTGGAGCGTCCAGGCGCCGACGCAACCCATCAGGAAGGCGTTGCGGAACTGCGCCTCACAGGCGGTGGTATCGGAGAAGTCGCCGAATGGCCCATAGAACGGCTTGATTCCGGCGGCGGCGCAGGCGTCGACCATTTTGGCGATGGTGTAGTGCCACAGATCCTGTTGATGGGCCGCGCGGGACACATTGCCTGCGGCGCCGACGGGAGTATCGGCAAGGACCTTGTAATCCGGATGGCCTCCGCCGACGCGCGTCGTCTTCATCGCGCGCGAGGCGGCGAGATCAGCCGGGCCCAGACTCATGCCGTGCAGGCGCGGCGACGCTGTAGCGATGTCGGCGACGTTGTTCACGCCCTCGGCGGTCTCGAGGATGGCGTGGATGAGAATAGGCTTTCGCACCGCATGTTTGGCTTCGAGCTGTGCCAGAAGCTGATCGAGAAAATGGATATCCCAAGCACCCTCGACCTTTGGCAGCATCACGACATCGATCTTGTTGCCGACCGCGGCAACAATCTCGCACACGTCATCGAGCACCCAAGGCGAGTTGAGCGCATTGATGCGCGTCCACAGGCCGGTGTCGCCGAACTCGCAGCTCTTCGCCATGGCGATAAAGCCGGCGCGCGCCGCCGCTTTGGCGTCGACCGGCACCGCGTCTTCCAGATTGCCGAGCACGACGTCGACCTGCCGAATTAACTCCGGCACCCGCGCCCGGATTTTTTCGATATGCGGCGGCACAAAATGGATCATGCGCTCGAGCCGCAGCGGCAGTTCGCGCAGCGGCGCCGGCGCTCCGATCGCCAGTGGTCGATAGAAGTTTCGCGGCAGTTTCATGCGAGCTGCTCAACCTCTTGCCACCGTACGGTAGGAGAACCACCATCAGGCGCCAAGCCGCTTTTACCGGGTGCCGCCATACCGCCGAACGGGCGTGTCGCCGCATGCGGCGCAGATCGTTATCTTGTGAGCGCGGCCGCGGCAAACTTCACGCGTGGTCGGCTCAGTGATGCATTTTTGATGGGATCAACTGGACGGGTTCCTTCGCTGCCGTATCGTGGATCAGCGACTCGACAGCGAGCTGCAACAGATAGAAAGCTATGGGATTGAGCGAGCGCGCGTCTTCCAGGGCGTAAGACAAATACGCGATGAGCAAGTCGCGTTCGTCGGCGGGGAGGATGGCTTGGCTTTCGGCCAGCTCTCCGCGGTTCTTTTTCATGGCGCCCCTCGGTGCGTTGCTGAACGCGCCAGTTCAGCATGCTCGCAATTCTCGCACCAGCTTGGACTTAGCTCCAGCATCATTCCTGGTGAGGCTGCTTCCAGCCCGCTCTAACGCTACTATTGGTTGTAGTGGACCCCAACTGAACTTCACCTGAAGTGCGCCATCGCCGTTGCATGCTCAAATCATTTCGCCGCGCATCAGTCTTGGCTGCGCAACAAATGGAGCAATGCCTTCGCGCATTAGCGCGCGTCGTAACGGGCCGATGCGATCCAGCAGATAAAGCGATAGCCCGCGCAAGGCCTGGGCCGGCAGGAAATCGGCCAGCAGGCTGCGGTTCAGCACGTCCACGGCCAAGACACGGGTACCGACATCGGCGCGGCGTTGCCGCCGGTAGCGCTCGAGCACCTCCGACGAGCCGGGATCGCGGTTTTGCCGCCGCGCTTCCGCCAGCAGCTCTGCAATGCAGGCGCTGTCGCGCAGGCCGAGATTGAGACCTTGAGCGCCGATCGGAGGAACTACATGCGCCGCTTCGCCAATCAACGCGGTGCGGTCGCGCGCCAGGGTGTTCGCCGTTTCCACGGACAGCGGAAACAGGCCGCGGCCGGGTTCGACGCTCATCTTGCCGAGCAGCGAGTGGGCGCGCCGCTCGATGTCGAAAGCAAGCTCATCATCGCCCATTCCGGCAAGCCGCGCCGCGCCCGCATGATCGACCACGCAGACCACGCTCGAGCGGCAGCCCGGCAACGGCACCAGCGTGAATGGCCCGGTTTCAGTATGGAATTCGGTCGATATGCCGTGATGCGGATGCGCGTGGCCGAGATTGAGAGTCACGGCAGTTTGTGGATAGGCGCTACGGGTGAGCTTGATCCCAGCGGCAGCGCGAGCCAGCGAGCGCCGGCCATCGGCCGCAATCGTCATCCGCACGCGAACTTCGCCGTTCGCAAGCTCGATGCGGACGCCGGCGGCGTCACTGCGAACGGATCGGGCCACTTCGCGAAGACGCGGCAGTTCGAGCGACGTTGCGCGCGTTTCGAGGGCCGCAAGCAAATGCCGGTTTTCGATATTGAAGCCGAATGCCTCGAGGCCAATCTCAGCGGCTGCAAACAAGGTCTCCCGCGCGCGGAGAAGCCGCCCGGAATCGTCGATGAGACGAATTTGATGGATCGGTGCCGCTTCGGCCGCACACAGCGGCCACACGCCGAGCGTATCGAGCGCCGTCACCGATCCGGCGAGTAGCGCTGTGGTGCGATGGTCGGGCTCCGCCGCAGGGGCAATCAGCAAAGCATCGACCCCGGCAGCCTTCAGCGCGATCGCCGCCGTGAGCCCAGCCGGTCCGCCACCGATGACAGCAATCTCGGCGCTGAATTTGTCTTGTGCAGCCATTACACGATCAACGTGTCTGCCGGTCGGTTAGCCATCAGCTGATTTATGTTTGAGACCCGGCCAATGGCAGGGCACCGTCTTGCCCGCCGGCGCGCTTGCGGGGACCGCGCGGATCGGGCCTAACTACTGCCATGGATCATGTAAAGCCGCCAGCAAACTCGGCCTCCGCGCAAAAATCGGCCGCTTTCGCCGTCCATATCTTCACGGCTTGCGGCGCCGGCTGCGCTTTTCTGGCCTTGATCGCAGCCGCCGGCGGGCAATGGCCTATCATGTTCGTGTGGCTCGGCATTGCGCTGGCCATTGATGGCATCGACGGCACCATCGCGCGCCGACTTCGCGTCGCCGACGTGTTGCCGCGCTGGTCCGGCGAGGTGCTCGATCTTGTTATCGATATTCTCAATTACGTGTTTGTGCCGGCTTACGCGCTGGCCGCAAGCGGACTGTTGCCGCACAGGGCGGCGACGCCGCTCGGTCTTCTGATTGCGATAACCGGTGCCTTGTATTTTTCCGATCGCTTGATGAAGAGTTCGGACCATTATTTTCGCGGCTTTCCGGCGCTCTGGAATGTGGCAGCATTTTATTTGTTTCTGCTGAAGCCGGCGCCCCTTATCGCAGCGGCTGCGGTCGCCGTTTTGGCGGCGCTGACATTCGTGCCATTTCACGTCATTCACCCAATCCGCCTGGCGCGGTTGCGCGGGCTTACTGCTGGCGCCCTCGTCCTTTGGGCGATACTTGCCATCGTCGCAGTCACCGACGATTTGGAGCCGGGGCTTCCAATCGTGGTCGCGCTTTGCCTCTTGGCAATCTATTTCGTTGGCGTCGGATTCGTGCGCCGACACCATCCCTGATTTCATCCGCAGTTCATTGGAGCCAATCATGACGCGACCCGTTCTCCTCATTGCCGGCGGCAGCCGTGGCATCGGCGCGGCGACCGCGCGGCTCGCCGCGGCGCGCGGTTACGACGTGGCCATCAATTACCTCGCAAGAGCCGACGCTGCCGCGGAAACGGCGGCCGCCGTGGAAAAAGCCGGCGGCAAGTCGATGACGCTGCAGGGGGACATGACAAAGGAAGACGATATCGTGCGGGTATTCGATGAGGCCACACGCGTGCTGGGACCGCTCACGCATTTCGTCCACTCCGCCGGCATCGGCGGCAAAAACTCGCGTCTCGATGAGGCGAGCGCCGCAACGATCCGCGCGGTGCTCGACGTCAATCTGTTCGGCGCTCTCATTTGCGCGCGCGAAGCCGTGCGCCGCATGTCGACGGCCCATGGCGGCAAGGGCGGAGCTATCGTGCTGCTGTCATCGATTGCCGCGGTGACCGGCGGCGCGACCGAGTACGTGTTCTATGCCGCCGCAAAGGGTGGCGTCGATGCGCTGACCAACGGCCTGGCGCGCGAGGTGGCGAAGGAAGGCGTGCGTGTCAATGCGATCCGCCCCGGACCGACTGATACGGAAATCCACGAGCCCGGACGCCTTGCGCGCATCACGCCGCTCCTGCCCATGGGCCGTCCCGGCCAGCCCAGCGAAATCGCCGAAGCCGTGTTGTTTCTCCTGTCCGATGCGGCTTCCTACATTAGCGGTGCGGTTCTCAACGTTTCCGGCGCCCGGTGACGCATATCCTGCTGCGAGCCGCGGCAGCCTTGTGTTGCGGATTTGGCTGCCTATGATCCGGCAGCCTGATTTCCCCCACACTGAAGCGTGTACACAGGAGAGGACAATGGTTGCTGCGGTGCGCGTCCATAAGCCCGGCGGACCCGAGGTTTTGACTTACGAGGAGGTAGAAGTCGCAGCGCCAGGGCAGGGGCAGCTCCGTGTCAAGCAGCACGCCTGCGGCGTCAACTTCATCGACGTTTATTTCCGGACCGGCCTCTATCCGGCGCCAACCGGCTTGCCGTTTATCGCCGGCAACGAAGGCGCCGGCGAAGTTGTCGCGGTGGGGCCGGGAGTGTCCGAATTCAAGGTCGGCGACCGCGTCGCCTATGTCGCGGCATTGGGTTGCTACGCCGCCGAGCGGGTGGTCGCCGCCGACCGCGCCGTCAAGCTGCCGGCCAATATCAGCTATGAGCAAGCTGCCGCCATGATGCTTAAGGGCATGACGGCCGAATACCTTCTCCGCCGCACGTTCAGAGTGGAGAAGGGAATGAATGTTTTCGTGCACGCCGCCGCGGGCGGGGTTGGCCTGATCCTCTGCCAATGGGCCAATCATCTGGGCGCCACCGTCATTGGCACGGTCGGCTCGAAGGACAAGGCGGCACTGGCCAAGGCCAACGGCTGCCACCACACGATCCTCTATCGCGACGAAGATTTCGTCGCCCGCACGAAAGAGATCACCGGTGGCAAGATGTGCGAGGTGGTGTACGACGGTATCGGCAAGACGACGTTTCCCGCCTCCCTCGATTGCCTCAAACCGCTCGGCATGTTCGTGAGCTACGGCAGCGCGTCGGGACAAATTGATGCCTTCAACATCAACATTCTGCAGGCTAAGGGCTCGTTGTTCGCAACCCGGCCGACGCTCAACACCTATGCGGCCAGGCGCGACGATTTGTTATCGATCGCCAACGATCTGTTTGACGTGGTGGGCAGCGGCGCGGTCAAAATTCCGGTCAATCAAAAATACGCGTTACGCGACGCCGCCAAGGCGCATCGCGACCTCGAAGGCCGCGTCACGACCGGCTCCTCGATCCTGGTGCCGTGACCGACAGGGTGCCCGCGGAATTCACCGCGGAGCCGGCCAAACGACTGGGTTACTGGGCGACGGCGGCTTGGGCCGTCGTCGCCTTTCTGGTCGGCCAGTTTGCCGCGCTCGGGATCATGATCTGGTGGCGCGCCGGGCGGCTCGATGCCGTGTTCGCCTCGCCCTATGACGGTATTCTGGTCACCCTGTTCATCCTCATTTCCAATCCCGTCACCATCGCGATTCTCGCCGCGGCGGCGTGGCTCAAAGGCTGCAATCCGGCCGATTATCTGGGCCTTTACTGGCCGAGGCGCCGCGATTTGATGAGCTCCGTCGGATGGCTGGCGCTCTTGATCGCGGCCGGCGATGCGCTGTTGTATTTCGGCAGCAAGGACCTGGTCACGCCGTTTCAATTGCAGTCCTACACCACAGCCGCCGCGGAAGGTTGGCTGCCGGCGATGCTGCTTGCCGCTATCGTCGTCGCGCCGGTTGGCGAAGAGATACTGTTCCGCGGCTTTCTCTTTCGCGGCTTCGTGCGTCCGAACCGCTCGCCTTGGCTTCCGATCATCGCGATCTCGGTGCTCTGGGCCGTGCTGCACATTCAATATGATTGGGCCGGAGTGCTGCAGATCTACGTGATCGGCATGTTTCTCGGTTATTATCGCTGGCGCTCGGGATCGACGCTGCTGACGTTTGTTCTCCATGCCCTGTTCAATCTCGAAGGCACGGTCGAGACCATCCTCTACGTCAAGCATGTAATCTGACGATTGGCCTAGCGTCCGCCTCCCGGAGGCCCGAAAATGCTGTCGAGGCCGGAGGTTGCGCCCGGGGCGCCGGAGCGCGGATGCAAACGCGGCAACGCGATCACAGGTTCGGCGAAGCGGGCGATCGTGGCGACGACATCCTCAAGCGGCACGGTCGAGCCCGGCGTTTCGCTGACTATAACCGCCAAGAGATTCATGTCGCGCTGGAACAACGAGTCGATGGCAGTCAATGTATGACTGATCGTGCCGAGATAGCTGCCGGTCACGAGAATGAGCGGCAGGCGCAGCGCCATCATCACATCGAGGATTGTGCGCTGTTCGTCGAGCGGCACCATGATGCCGCCCACCCCTTCAATCAAAAGAATATCGCGACGCTGCTCGACGGCGTTGCGGCAGAAGGCGATCACTTGATCAACGTCGATGCGTTTGCCTTCCCGGCCGGCGGCGAGATCCGGCGATAAGGGCGCGCGGAAGCGCCATGGCGAAACCTGCTTCACCGTTTCCGCCGTGACCGCAAGCCCGAGCGCATTGAGGAGAACGCCGGGATCGCTCGCCGCCGCTTGCGCCGGGTCGAAGCCGCTGACCACCGGTTTGATCGCCTCAACGACGCGACCCATGTGGCGGAAATGCCGGATCAACGATGCGGTGACGAAGGTCTTGCCGACATCGGTGCCGGTAGCGGTGATGAAGATCGCCGTCATCCGCAAAGCTCCAGCACCCGCTTTCGCACCACGGCTGCAAGCCGCTTCACCTCGGCGTCGGGATGCCCGGCCGTGAAGGCGAAGCGTAACCGTGCGGTGCCCGCGGGCACCGTTGGCGGCCTGATCGCAACGACAAGAAAGCCTTCTTCCTCCAGCGTCGCCGACGCGGCGAGCGCGGCTTCGGAACTACCGACGATGATCGGCACGATGGCGCTCTGCGCCTCCGGCAAGTTCAACATGCGCGTGAACAGCTGCGCCTTGCGCAGCGGTTCAGCAACGAGACGGCGATCCTCTCGAATGAGAGCGACGGCCGCGGTTGCGGCGGCGACCACTGCAGGCGGCAATCCAGTCGAATAGATGAATGGGCGTGCGCGGCTGCGCATCAACGCCACGACAGCGCGCGAGGCGCACAGATAGCCGCCATAGCCACCGACCGCCTTGGACAGCGTGCCCATTTGCAGCGGCACCGTGGCCGGCGGATCGGCCACGAAGGTCGAGCCGCGGCCGCCTCCGACGACCCCAAGGCCGTGGGCATCGTCGGTCAAGAGCCACGCATCGTAGCGCTCGGCAAGCTGCGAGAGCGCAGCGAGCGGAGCCAGGTCGCCGTCCATCGAGAACACGCCGTCGGTCGCGATCAGCGCGCGCCCGTGGCGCGCGCGCTGTCGTGCCAACAGCGCTGCGGCATGGCCGACATCCGCGTGGCGGTAGCGATGGATCGTGGCGCCCGACAGCTTGGCGCCGGCGTGAATGCAGGCGTGCGAAAGCTCATCAACGAGGACGAGATCGCCGGGCCCGGCGAGCGCCGGGATGATCGCGACATTGGCCAGGTAGCCCGAGCCAAAGACGCAGCAATCCTCGGCGTCTTTCAGCTGCGCCAAACTCGCTTCAAGCTTTTCATAAAGAGGATGATTGCCGGTGACGAGGCGCGACGCGCCCGCGCCGGTGCCGAAGCGCTGGGTCGCTTCGACCGCCGCCTTGATGACGACCGGATGGCGGCTAAGATTAAGATAATCGTTGCACGA
>Ga0070739_10008238_pt1 | contig 10753 bp, 10 predicted proteins | sample Coa_R1_7_FD_66445 | JGI IMG/M metagenome (GOLD analysis project Ga0070739, IMG submission 66445) | Surface soil microbial communities from Centralia Pennsylvania, which are recovering from an underground coalmine fire - Coalmine... | ecosystem: Environmental > Terrestrial > Soil > Unclassified ...
GTGAACGAGCTGCGCGCCCTGGCCCAGCAGCTCTATCGCGAGAAGCTGCTCGATCACCCGTTTACCCACGCCCTGCGCGACGGCACGCTCTCCCGCGAGCGCATCCGCGGCTTCCTGCTCAACCATTGGACCTTCTCCCTGGAGATCAACACCGCCAAGTCCTACGCCTACCACCGCTTCCTGCCGTTCCTGAAGCGGCGTCCGGACCTCTACGACCTGGTCGTCGAGCAGCTCGTCGACGAGCTGGCGCACCCCGGCCCGGGGGGCCACATTCGCATCCAGATCCCCCTGCTCGCCGCCTTCGGGCTCACCGAGCAAGAGGCGGCGGAGGCGATCCTGATCCCCGAAGCGCGGGCGATGGTCGACTCGCGCGTGCGGCTGTACCTCGAGGGGCCGATGGCCGAGACGTTCACGGCCGGGCTGACCGAGGGCAGCATCGGGCAGTGGTTCGGCATCTGGTACCACGCCCTGACCACCCGCTACGGGCTGACGCCCGAGCAGGCGGCGTACTTCGACGTCCACCACGAGGCGGACACGATGGAGCATGAGAGCGGGCGGGCGCACGCGCTGGGCAACGCCTACGTCGTCCAGGTCTGCCTCGAGGAGGGCTATCGGCCGGAGCGGCCGGGCTACACGCTCGAGTCGAGCGTGCGCCTCGCCGCCGACCTGTGGGAGCTGTTCCTGGACGGCCTCCTGCGGCGCTACCCCGGCTGAGCGCACCCGCGCAGGGAGGTCTCGACGATGCGTTCGTCCCTGGCGATCCTGGCCCTGCTCGCGCTGGTGGCGGCCTGCCAGGCCGCGCCGCCAGCCTCGGCGCCGGCCGTGCCTCCGCGAGCTACGGCGCCCGCCGCGGTGGCAGCCACGGCCGCTGCCGCGCCCACCGTGCCGGCCGCGCTGGAGACGGTGCGGGTCGGCTCGATCCTCAACAGCTCCGACGCGCCCTTCTATCTCGCCCAGGAGCGCGGCTACCTGCGCGAGGTCGGGCTCGACATGGAGATCACCCGCTTCGACGGGGCGCAGCAGGCGATCGCCCCGCTGGGCGCCGACCAGCTCGACGTGGCCGGCGGCGCGCCGGGGCCCGGCCTGTTCAACGCCATCCTGCGCGGCGTCAACGTCCGGATCGTCACCGACCGCTCGCGGGCGGTGCCCGGCACGCGCTTCAACTGCATGATGGTGCGCAAGGACCTGCTCGACAGCGGCGCCGTGCGCAGCTTCGCCGACTTCCGCGGCCGCACCTTCGGCGAGAACGTGCCGGGCGTGATCACCAGCTACCTGCTCGAGCGCGAGCTGAAGAAGGTCGGGCTCAGCCCACAGGACCTGACCTACACGACCCTCTCCTTCCCGGACATGCTGAACGCCTTCGCCAACGGGATCGTCGACGCGGGCGTCGAGGTCGAGCCGTTCATCACGCTCGCGGAGCAGCGCGGGATCGCCCAGTGCTGGAAGCCGACGAGCGAGCTATGGCCCGACTTCCAGATCGCCGTGCTACTGTACGGCCCGACCTTCGCCGAGCAGCACAACGACGCCGCGAAGCGGTTCATGGTCGCCTATCTGCGCGGCGTGCGCGACTACTACCGCGCCTTCTTCGGCGACGGCCAGGGCAAGGACGAGATCATGGACTTGCTCACGCGGATCACGGCCGTGCGCGACAAGGCGCTGCTCGAGCGCACGGCACCGACCTGGATGGACCCCAACGGCAGCGTGACGACGGACAGCCTGCGGGCGGTGCAGCAGTGGTACGCCGAGCGCGGCGACCTGACCGGCGAGCTGGACCTGGACCGCGTCGTCGACTTGAGCTACGTCGACTACGCCCTCGAGCGCCTCGGGCGCTACACCGGCCCGTGAGCCGGCAACGGCGACCGGGTCTCCCACAGCCACAGCCGGAGGGGCAGGCGACCCGCCGGCCGCGTCCCTGCCGCCCGGCCGGGTCGCCGACGACGTGTTGGTGGAGCCCTGTAAAACCCGGGAGCACTTGGCCTCGAACCGCTCCCGCGATTGCTCGAGCACACGGCTCCAGTCCCCGCGCGGCCTCGTCGGCGAGGCTGATCGCGTGCGGATTAGCTTCAGGTGCCAGAGGCTCGAAGCCGCGGCGGCTGATCGTAGGCCGAACACGCGTCACACAGGAAAGGACGGTCTGCACCCATTCTTGCAGCTCATGGACGGCCCGTGACGTCCTAGTGTCGGGCACGGTGGCACGGCCAGAGCACCGCGATCCGCCTCACCAGGGACTGAGGCCGACAAATGGCAGTAGTATCGCCACCCGCAGAGCGGGGGTACCATCGGGGTCGGGGTACTCGCCCGCCTGCCAGCGCCGCACGAACTCCTCACCGCTGATGCCGAGATGGTAGCGCGCGGCGCGGTCCAGCATCGCCCATCCTTCGGCCTCGGTCGCCTCGTGTAGCTCCTCGAACTGGTCGTCGGACGGTACAGACGGTTGCGCCATAGTCGCCTCCAGGGCAGGCCTGCGCAAGGCATGACGCAGAAGAGGATAGCAGACTCCCGCGCCAGTCGTTGGTGTAGTGGATCAGGATGCAGCCGCGCGCGATTCATTACGCAGGCGGACAACAGTGGCACGAACCGCTGCGCCACAGCCGTTTCCAGCGTCGCCCGGCGCCTACTGCGGGTAGCGGCCGAGCTGCTGGAGCGCGTAGTCGATGAAGCCGCGGTCGATCGTGCGCGTGACGTCGACGCGCTGGGGCGAGAAGCCGTTGGCCACGTACCAGTCGACGTCGCCCTGCAGGCGCTCGAGGTCGAACTCGCCGTTAGGGTGGACCTGTGCGCGCAGGCCGGCGTACTGGCTCTTGTCGCGCACGGCCAGGTAGCGAGTGACGATATCGAGGATCTCGTCGCGGTTGACGTCGCGGTTGAAGGCGTCGTAGACCTCGCGGATGCCCCTCAGCAGGGCGACCATCATCCGCCGGCCCACCTCCGGCCGCTCGCGGGCGAACTGCGGGCTGTACACCCAGGCCGACGCCTGCTGGCCCGGACTGATCTCCGAGTAGTCCTTCCACTGGGCCGCCCAGTCCTGCTTGAGGGTCGCGGTCCGCAGCGGCTCGCTGAGGGTGGCCACGTCGATCGAGCCGTTGGCCAGCGCCACCACCGCATCTGGCTGGCCCATGTCGACGACGTCGAGGTCGGCCAGAGTCAGCCCGCCCTTCTCCGCCGCCTTGGCCAGGACGATCTGGGTGTAGTTGCCCGTGCCGTTGTTCGTGACGCGTTTGCCGCGGAGGGTGGGATAGTCCCCGATGGCGCCGCTATCCAGGTCGGCCCGGCGCACGACGTAGCCGGCGCCCTCGACCCCCGGCGGGATCCAGGACTGGAGGGCGACCAGACGCAGGTCGGCGCCGCGGGCGATGGCGTTCCAGAGCCCGGCGCTCATCGCGCCGTTGCCCACGTCAATCTGGCCGGTGGCCAGGCTGGGTACCATCGTCGTCGGGTCGGTGATGTTCTCCATCGCCAGCTCGATGCCCTGCTCGGTGAAGTAGCCCTTGTCCAGGGCCACGAACAGCCCGGACACCGTGAGCAGCGGCGTGACGCCGACCTTGACCGTCGCTGGCGCTGGCGCGGCGGCGGGCGCCGACCCACTCGCGGCCGGCGCCGTGGACTGGGCCGGCGCGGCCGCCGCCGGCGGGGCGGGCGCGCCGGGAGCGGCGGCAGGGGCGCTGCAGGCGGCCAGGCTCAGCAGCAGGGCGCCCAGCGCGGCGGCGGACAACCCGTTCATCATGCCCTCCTGCGCTAGCTCAGGCGGTACAGGGCGCGGGCGTTGTCGCAAGTGACCTTGCGCCGCGTGGCCTCGGGCAGGCCAGCCATCTGGGCTGCGATCACCTGCCGCGAGTTCGGCCAGGTGCTATCCGGGTGCGGGTAGTCCGAGGCCCACATCACACGGTCCTCGCCGATGAGCGACACCTGGCCAAGGCCCACCGCGTCGTCCTGGAAAGTGGCCCAGACCTGGCGGTGGAAGTACTCGCTCGGGCGTCCCGTGAGTGGCTTCCAGCCCCGCTGCTCCCACACGTCGCGGACCTCGACGTACTTGCGGTACTCGTTGTCCATCCGCTGCAGCGCGAACGGCAGCCAGGCGATGCCGGACTCGGCCAGCACCAGGCGCAGGGCGGGGTGGCGCTCCAGCACGCCGCTGAAGATCAGCCCGACCAGCGGATCGAGGAGCTGTAGGGGGACCATCACGCCGTTGGTCATCGACGCCGCCAGCGGGCTCACCCCGGGCGGCACCTGCGGCGCGCTCACCAGCAGGTGCATCCCGATCGGGATGCCGGTCTCGGCCGCCGTGGTCCAGAACGGCTCCCAGGCCGGATGGTACAGCGGCGGGTCGGCAGCGGCGGCGAGCAGCACGACGTGCCGCAGGCCCAGCCGGGCCACCCGCGTTAGCTCCTCGGCGGCCAGGGTCGGGTCGTCGGCGGGCAGGATGCCGGCGCCGATCAGGCGGGCCGGCGCGGCAGCGCAGAACTCGACCAGCCAGTCGTTGTAAGCGGCGTAGCAGAGCTGGCGCACGGCCGGGTCCGGTACCAGCAGTGGCGCGACCGGTCCGTACATCACGGTAGCGTCGACCCCGTCGCGGTCCAGGTCCGCCAGCCGCAAGTGGGGCGTCGTCGGCCGGGCCGCCCCGTCTTCCGGCCCGACGCGGTCGAGGGCCCACTTGAGGGCGCTGTGGCCACCGCGGCCCCAGGCGCCCCACACGGCGTCGCCGCACAGCCAGAGCGGTCCCTGTTCGGTATCCGCGACGCGCGGCACACGCTCGCGTGCCGCGGCCGGCACCCGCGCCTGCCAGAGATCGCGCGGCAGGTAGCGTAGGTCGATGTGGTCGTCCGCCGAGATGAGCTGGTACTCCATGCCCGTCGCCCTCCTCGCGCCCTCGCGCTGCCACCGTCGCCGGTCGAGGCTGCTGTTACCGAGCGCTTGCCGCGGCCCGCACGCTGCCTCCCGCCGCCGGCCGGCGGCCAAGCCCGTTGCGCTCGGTACGAGCGGTGATTATACTGACGGTGCCCCGCGTGGCAAAACGACGATTCCGTGCCCCGGAACGATCATGCAGCTCGACGGGCCCGGCAAGTCCAACATCCAGCTCGTCGACCGCGTCTTCGTCCTGCTCGAGCGCCTCGCCGCGCTGCGCACGGCCGGCGTGATCCAGCTTGCCGAGGCCACCGCCCTCAGCCCCGCTACCGTCCACCGGCTGCTGCGCGCCCTCTGCGCCGCCGGCGTGGTCGTCCAGGACGCCGCCACGCGGCGCTACGAGCCGAGCATCCGCCTGTTCGAGTGGGGCCAGGCGCCCGTGCTGCGCCTGCACCTGCGCGAGATCGCCAAGCCCTTTCTCCAGAATCTGGCCGCCGAAGTCAAGGAATCGGCGACGATGGGGCTCCGCGACGGCGCCGACGTGATCTACGTCGAGTGGATTCCCGGCCGGCACCTGGTCCAGTCGCGCGTCTACATCGGCGCCCGCGTGCCGGCCTACCGCTCGTCGCTCGGCCAATGCCTGCTGGCCTGGCTGCCGGACGCCGAGCGAGCGTCCCTGCTGCGGGATCGTCCGCTGGCGCCCGGCGGCGGGCCGAACGCGCTGACCTCGGTCGCGGCGATCGAGCGGCGGCTGGCCGACATCCGCCGCCGCGGCTATGCCGTCGACGACGAGGAGCACGCTGCCGGCGTGCGGGCGGTCGGCGCACCGGTCCGCGACGGGGCCGGGGCGGTCATCGCGGCCGTAGGCGTCGGCGGGCCGACCAGCCGCATGCCGCCGCGCCGCGTGGAGGTGCTCGGCCAGCGCCTGATCGAGATCGCCCACACCATCAGCAGTCACCTCGGCGACGGGGCGAGCCGTCCTCTGGCGCTGTAGCCTGGCCTGTAGTATCCTCGGCGCGCGCCGGCCGGAGGATGCGCTGCACAAGGAGGACTTCGCCGATGACGAGCAGCCTCACCCGCTCCGTCATGCGCCACGGCCTGTGGCTCGAGGCGTTAAGGCCCGCGCAGCGCGAGCGCTTCGACCCACCTCGCCCGGCCGGCGTCCACTGATGAGCGAGCTGCGGTTCGGCATCTTCGACTGGCTCGACGACGGCGGCCGGGGCCTGGCGGAGGGGTACGAGCAGCGGCTGAAGATGCTCGAGTACGCCGACCGCGCCGGCTACTTCGCCTACCACCTCGCCGAGCACCACGGCACGCCGCTGTCGACAGCCCCCTCGCCGAACCTGTTCTTCGCGCTGGCAGCGCAGCGCACGCGACGGCTGCGCTTCGGCCCGATGGTCTACCTGCTGCTGAAGTACCATCCGGTGCGGCTGATCGAGGAGATTTGCGTGCTCGACCAGCTCAGCGGCGGCCGCCTCGAGGTGGGCGTCGGGCGGCCGGCGTCGCCATTCGAGGCGGCGATCTACGGTCTCGACCTGGCGGAGTCGCGGCCGATGACCCTCGAGTACCTCGACCTGCTCACCGGCGCCCTGGCCACGGGCCGGATCGACCACCAGGGCAAGTACTTCCAGTTCGCGGACGTGCGCCTGACGCTGCGGCCGCTCCAGCGGCCCTATCCGCCTCTCTGGTACCCGACGCTCCAGGCCAGCTCAATCCCCTGGATCGCCCAGCACGGCTTCCACATCCTGCTGATGTTCCTGTTCACCTCGCCCGAGGCCACGGGCGAGCAGCTCCGGCTCTACCGTCAGCTCGTGCGCGAGCACGCCGGCGAGCCCGGCCGCCTCAACGGCCACGTGGCCGACCCGCTCCAGGGCTTCAGCATCCAGGTGTACGTAGCCGAGACGGACGCCGAGGCGCGCCGCGTGGCCCGCGAGGCGCACGCCCGCTTCTTCGCCAGCTTCAACTACCTATGGGCGCAGAACGGCGTGCTCGACCGCCACGCCGCCCGCGCCGACTTCGACCACTACGTGGACCAGGGCATGCTGGCGGTCGGCTCGCCGGAGACGGTGCGCGCCACCCTGCAGCGCTACGTCGACCTGACGGGCGCCAACTACGTTGCCGGCTGCTTCGCTTTCGGCGCCATGACCGACGACCAGGCACTACGCTCGCTCGACCTGTTCACCACCCAGGTCCGGCCGCGGCTAGTCCCTCCGGACCCATAGTGGCGGGCCGTGCCGTCCGCCGAGGATCCAGTCGCCTGAGCGTGGGGCCGGGGTGAAGTAGCAGGTCGGCTGAGGGCGGACCTGCTCACTGCTCCGTGCGCTGGGTTATCCCCACGGCCCCAGGAATGGCTCGCCCTGGTAGGTGTCCGACTGCGGCTCCAGGGCCTCGGGCCAGACGCCGGGCTCGACGCGCCGCCGCTGCTCGGCCGGCCGCGAGCGGCCGTCCCAGCCGATCTGCTCCATCTGACAGTAGAGCTGCAGGCAGTGGCCGTCCGGGTCCTGCACGTGCAGCGCGTAGTCGATGCCCGGATACAGCGCCGGCGGCACTGTCTCCACGAACGGCACGCCGCGCTCGCGCAGGAAATCGCGCGCGTCGCGAAGCTGCTGGTAGCTGGCGAGCTGCAGGCCGAGGGCCATGCAGGTCGTGTGGGCGCTTAGGCCCAGCCGCTCGCGCAGCGCCAGGGGATAGAGGGCCAGGGAGTGGTGCTCGGTGTTGTTGCGCAGGAACAGGCAGCGCTGCCCCTGCCAGGTCACTTCCTCGGTCGGGATGAAGCCGAGCGTGTCGCGGTAGAAGCGTTCGGCGGCGGTGAGGTCAGCGACGAACAGGCTCACCGGCCCGATCTTCGTAATCTTGAACGGCCGCGGCAGCAGGATGCCGTCGACGTCGTAGGTGGCGGGCAGCGTGTCGACGTCGCGGTAGCCAGAGTGGAGGTCCACGCCCTGCTCCAATGCCTGCTGCACCTCGGCATATTCCCCGATCTGGGGCAGCGGCGGCGCCTGGTCGAAGTGGCGGTCGTACATCACGAGCGGCTTGCTGTAGCCGTCCCAGCCGACCTGCTCCATGCCGTAGTACAGCTCGACGGTGTGGCCGTCCGGGTCGAGCGGGTAGACGTGCCAGTTCGAGCCAGGCATGTCGCGGCCCAGGCGGGCAATCGGCAGGCCCAGCTCACCGAACCAGCGAATGGCACGCCCGACCTCGCCGAGGCTGCCCACCTGCCAGGTGATCTGGTTCACGGTCACGCCGGGCCGCGGCGGGCGACCCGACGCCTGCTCGATCAGCTTCTCGAGGACCGGCCGCGGGAAGATGACGAAGGCGTGGTGGTCGGTGCCGTAGCGCATAAAGTAGCCGCGCGTCTCGCCGAGGCCGGCGAACGGCGCCGGGTCGGGGACGATCCGCGCGAAGTCCATCACGTCGGAGACACGGAAGCCGAGCAGGTCGCGGTAGAAGTGGACGCACTCGTCCAAGTGGTCGCTGTTGAACCCGAAGTGTCCCAGCCGCCGGATCTTGAACGGCTGCCGCAGGAGGATCCCGCCCACGTTGAACCGCGTCTCGGTCGCCGCTGTCGTCGCCATCCCGTCCTTCTCCGCCGCGGCGCCCTGCCGCGCCGCCGCTACCGGTCGTCCGCGTCGTCGGACGAGAGTGTAGCACAGCGCCCGCGCTGGCCCGCCGCGGGATCGCCGCTGATCGAGCGATCGTTGGGCCTGGCCGCTCGGCGGCCCGCCCGACGACCTGCCGCGCCTGTCCGCGTCACGGGCCACGCCTTCGAGGGGCAGTCGAGCGAGAAGGGGGGGCGCTGCCCGCCTCCCTCCTCGCTCGACCGGGGCTACTCGACCTTCCAGCCCTTCTCGGCGAGGTCGACCGGGGTGCCGACGGGGTCGTGGATGCGGAACTCGGCGAAGCGGCCGTCGCGCGGGCGCGGTGAGATCTGGAACTTGGCGCCGGCCTCCTTGGCGACCCTCCCGGTCTCCTGGCAGTCCTCGACCTGGAAGCCGAAGTGCTCGATGCCCTCTTCCCGTTGGCCGCGCGTGGGCAGGATCGCCAGGTTGATGTAGCCGTCGGAGAGGTAGATCGCCTGCCCCTTCTCGTCGGCCTGGCCGCGGGCCACCTCAGTCATCCCGAAGGTCGTGGTGTAGAACTGGGCAAGCTTGGGCGTGTCGTGGCTGAAGATCGCGAGGTGGCGGATCTTGGCTCCCATGGCTCCCTCCTTCTCCCTCGGGCCGGCGCCCGCTGCGCCGGCCCGACCTACCTGGTGTAGCGCGCCAGGGACGCGCCGCGCCAGCCCCCGGCTGGGACCGTGTACACGGCCCGGCTCGGCGTCGGTAGAATCTGGTCGGCGAGGCCGTGAGCTTAGCGCAGCAGCCGTGTAATGGGCTTGTGACCGCGCCTGCCACGCCGAGGTTCCGGCCCCCTGCTATACTCACAGCCAGCGAGCGCCCGGCCGCCGGCCGGACGGTCGCGCCGGCTCGATGGATATAAAAATAATATACGTAGTTCGCGGGCGGCGCGGCGCGCGGCCCGGGCGAGAAGGTGAGGAGGCGACCGTGAAGCTCTCCTGCTTGAAGACGAACCTGCTGGAGGGGCTGAACGTCGTCGGGCGCGTCGTCCCGTCGAAGAGCACCTTGCCGGTGCTGGGCAACTTGCTCCTGGCGACCGACCGTGGCCAGCTCAAGCTGGCCGCCACCAACCTCGAGCTGGCGATTAGCTACTGGGTGGGCGCCCACATCGAGGACGAGGGCGCCGTGACCCTGCCCGCGCGCCTGCTCGCCGACTTCGTCTCCTCGCTACCCGACGACCGCGTCGACATGGCGCTCACCGCCCGCGGCCACACGATGCACCTCACCTGCGGCCGCTTTGCCGCCAACATCAAGGGGATCGACGCCGAGGACTTCCCGGCCATCCCGACCGTCGCCGACGCCCCGGTCTACGCCCTGCCGCCGACCCTGCTCAAGGAGTGCATTCAGTCCGTCGTCTTCGCCGCCGCGCCCGACGACAGCCGCCCGGTGCTGGCCGGCGTGCTGGTCACGCTGAACGGTGGCAAGCTGACCTTCGCCGCCGCCGACGGCTTCCGCCTGGCCGTACGCAGCGTGGAGCTGACCGAGGCGGCCGGCGACCCGCTGGCGATGATCGTGCCGGCGAAGACGCTGAGCGAGCTGGCGCGCATCCTCGGCGACGACGAGGAGCCGGTCCAGATCGCGGCCACGCCGAACAAGAACCAGGTGCTGTTCAAGACGGCCAAAGCAGAGCTCGTCTCGCGGCTGATCGAGGGCCAGTTCCCCGACTACCAGAAGATCATCCCCCGCGACTCCTCGACCCGCGCCGTGCTCAACACCGGCGACTTCCTCCGGGCCACCCGCGCCGCCTCGGTCTTCGCCCGCGACAACTCGATGATCGTGAAGCTGGAGATCGCGCCCGGCCCCGAAGAGCTCACGCCCGGCCGCCTGAACGTGACCGCTACGGCGGCCGAAGTCGGCGACAACAACGGCGAGATCGACGCCAGCGTCGAGGGCGACGAGATGGAGATCGCCTTCAACGGCCGCTACCTGCGCGACGCCCTCGAAGCGCTCGACACGTCCCAGGTCCGCCTCGAGATCAGCGGCCCCTCCAGCCCCGGCGTGATCAAGCCCGTCGGCGAGACCAACGGCTACCTGCACGTTATCATGCCAATGCAAATAGGCGGGCGCTAAACCAGAACAGCCCCGGGGTCCCGTTTGAGATCACAATCCGGCTACAGGCGCAAAATGGTGTTTTGCGCCATCCCGCAGATATTGCACATTAGAGCAATCGGGGCCTACCGCTAGTTTGTTAACAGCGGAGAGAGAGAAACAAGGGTCGGCCTTGGCCGACCGCGTCCAGCAAAGCCCGGAGTTCTGGGGGCGGCGGGCGCGTGGACCACGCCTGCCACCAGCGC
>Ga0070739_10008239_pt1 | contig 10752 bp, 10 predicted proteins | sample Coa_R1_7_FD_66445 | JGI IMG/M metagenome (GOLD analysis project Ga0070739, IMG submission 66445) | Surface soil microbial communities from Centralia Pennsylvania, which are recovering from an underground coalmine fire - Coalmine... | ecosystem: Environmental > Terrestrial > Soil > Unclassified ...
TTGCGGATCAAGTCATTGGTGCCGCCACTGGATGCCGCCTCCACCGAACCTGGCACGGCCATGACAGTGCGGCCCTGTTCGGCGGCGTGGTTGGCGGTGATGAGAGCCCCGCTCTTCTCCGCTGCCTCGACAAGCACCACTACTTTCGACAGTCCGCTGATAATGCGATTGCGCACCGGAAACAGCCCGGCGATCGGATTTTGATCCATCTTCGATTCCGTCAGCAACGCGCCGGATGCCTCAACCTCACGGGCCAGCTCCGCGTGTTCCGGCGGATAGATGCGCGACAGGCCGCCGGCCAATACGGCCAGGGTACGGCCGCCCGCTTCCAGCGCCGCCCGATGTGCCGCGCCGTCGATGCCGCGAGCCAGTCCGCTGATGACCGTAACGCCGGCGCGGGCTAATCCTGTCGCCAATCGTGCGGCGACGCGCCGGCCATAGTCGGTGCAGTGCCGCGAACCGACGAGGGCGACCGCGTTGGCATCGGCCACCGTCAGGGTGCCGCGGATGTACAACAGATAAGGCGGATCGTTTATGGCCGCTAACGCTGGCGGATATTCCGGACTGCCAAAGGCTATCAGTCGAACTCCGTGACGCTCCATGCGTTCCAACTCGGCGGTCGCATCGGAACGCTCTAAGGCTTGTCGGAGGCTCTCGGCCAGACGCTGGGTGATGAAGGGGATGGCGGACAACTCCGTGATGCTGGCGCGCATGGTTGCAGCAGCAGAGCCGAAACGCTCCAACAGGGCAGCAGTCAACCGGGGTCCGATTCCCGGCACCAAGGATAAAGTGAGCAGGTCGCGGACTTCGGCGGACACCGTGATGGCCATACGCTCCTCGCGGTCAACGACAGGAATGCTTTGCAGACTTAGAGTACCCGGCCAGTCGGTAAGATGCAAATGGGGGTTTCTTCGAGTCTGGACGGCGAAGGTAGATCGGTTTACCATGTAGATGAAGAATCCCTTCACAACCGCGAACAAATTGGAGGCGCTGTCATGGAGTCATCCGTTGTGGGACGAGTGCTCACGGAAGCGACGATTGAAAACCTGAAGGATGTGTGGGAAGTCGAACGCGGTCTGATGCCCGCAGAGCAGGCTCGCCGACTCGTCGTCACCGACGCCTTGGTGGACACGGGCGCAACCTTGTTGACCTTGCCCACACGGCTCATTCAGCAGCTTGGACTCAGCCGCACGGCCACAAAACGCATTACGAACTTCAAGGGCAAAACCAAAGCCGATCTGTACGAAGCCGTGCGTCTCACCATCCAGGGACGATTCTGCACGATGGATGTCCTCGAAGCGCCCGACGACGTGCCGGTTTTAATCGGCCAATTGCCGTTAGAACACCTTGATCTTGTCGTAGACTTGCGTAACCGCTGCCTCATCGGCAATCCGGCCCACGGCGGCGAACATATGTATGAGGTGTATTGAGAGCGGATCAAGCAAGCGGATGCCTCAGTCACCCGCGTTCTCCAATACCCATCGCACATCCTCCTCTGGCACATCGTCGAGCAACGCCACTTCGCCGAGTCGCTTCGGCAACACGAAACGCAACCGTCCGGCAACGGCTTTCTTATCGCGACGCATCGTCGCTAGAAGATCGTCCACCGGCCACGGTTGAGGCGCAATCGGCAAAGCGAACGTCTGCAACAGTCGCCGTTGGCGCTCGGTGACATCGGCACTGACAAGTCCTCGTCGCTCGGCCAACCGGCTGGCGCAGATCATGCCGGCCGATACCGCTTCACCGTGCAGCCAAGCGCCGTAACCGCCCACTGTCTCAAAAGCATGGGCGAACGTGTGGCCGTAGTTCAGCACTGCTCGCAGCCCCGACTCTTCACGCTCGTCTTGTTCGACCACGTTTGCCTTGAGCCGACAGCTGCGAGCCACGATGTGACGGATGCACTCAGCATCGCGTGCAAGGATTGCGGTGGTGTGCTGTTCCAGGTAGGCGAATAAATCTGCATCGAGGATGACGCCGTACTTCACTACCTCGGCCAAGCCGCTGCGATATTCACGATCCGGCAACGTACTCAAAAAGGCGGTGTCGATCCAGACTCCGATCGGCTGATGGAAGGCGCCGATGAGGTTCTTGCCGCGCGGATGATTGATGCCGACCTTGCCGCCGACCGAGCTGTCTACCATCGCCAACAGGGTCGTCGGCACCATCAAGAGCGGCAAGCCGCGATTCCACGTAGCGGCGATAAACCCGGCCAGGTCGCCGATGACGCCGCCGCCCACCGCAACTACCAGCGTCTTGCGATCCGCCCCTGCCTCGGCGAGTTGGTCATACAGATACGAGGCTGTCGTCAGTGATTTCTGCGACTCGCCCGCCGGCAGCGAAACGAGCAGCGGCTGAGAACCCGCGTGGCCGAGCGACGCCGCCACCTTGTCGGCATGTTCGATCACATGTTCATCTGTGACGACGAACGCGCGAGCGCTTTGGTTCCGCTGCCGAGCGAACGCACCAAGTCCAGCGACATCGCCGCTGGTGACGGCGATGTCGTAACTGCGTTCGCCAAGATGCACGCGGATGGTTTCCATAAACCGCTCTCGCCCAGGAATTCTGCGTATTCTACCACCTCACGCTTCATTTGTAGCAATCAAGATCCCCTCTGAGCTATGGCCAGTTTTGCAGCTGTCGGGGCAGGAGACGGTTCCATCCGCATCGTTTTGGGCGTACAAGGGTAGTTGTCACTCTATCCCTTTCGCCCTGTTGCGGAGGAACCGCCAGGAATCGGCTGCCCCTCCTCGCCTGGATCTTAAGCATCTGTACCGCCTTGCGGCGTAGTCAAGCCAAAACCTTGGCCGAACTGGTTGCCGCTGCTGTCCTCGTCCAACGCATCCGCTTGGCCAACCTCGGACGGGTTCAGGTGACGACGGCAGGGCGTTTGGACCGGCTAATGTTAGTGGTGGTGTTGGCATACTGGTTGTTGACGGGGTAGGATTGCGTGCGTTGGCGGCGTATCGTCCGGGTGGGTGGTCCAGTACGGATCGGGGTCAGCCGTGCAGTGCGGCCGTGATTGGGCGGTCGGTGTGGAACGGGTTGCGCCTCTCTGCTACGGAGGCCCTTGCTGTGATTCTCGCGGCCACGGTCAACGCCATACCAAACTGGAGATAGCTCAGGTTTTAACATTTTTTCTAATTGGGCAACTTGGTGAAACAATGATTCCCTGTTGATTAATATTACTCGAATGAGAATTAAATATGTTCAAATTGATAATTCTCTCTTCCTTTCCTTCTGCTTGATCATAGGCGGCAAACCAGCTGCACGACGACCACCAAGAACAAACCGACACTGATGATGCCATTAACTTGGAAAAACGCCTGATTGACGCGGCTAAGATCGTCCGGCCTGACCAGTGAATGCTCGTAGATTAACAGCAGCGCCGCCGCCGCTACGCCGGCGAGATAAATTGCACCCAACTGCGGCGCTGCCGCCCAATAGAAGACGACGAGCAGAAGCACCATGAGCAAATGGCACAACGCCGCCACGCGCAGACTGGTGCGAACTCCGAGCGCCGCCGGGATGCTATGCAGTTTCGCTTTGCGATCAAAGTCCACGTCTTGACAGGCATAGAAGATGTCGAAGCCGGCCACCCAACAGAGAACCGCGCCACCCAACACCAAGGGTGCGGCCAAATCGGAGAGACTGACGATGCCGCGAATCGCGATCCAGGCAGCCACGGGCGACAAACCCAGCGATGCTCCCAACCAAAGATGCGAGAGCGCTGTGAACCGCTTTGTATAGGAGTACGCACACAGAAACAACAGCACCGGCACCGACAAATACAACGGGTAAGGATTTTCAAACACGAGAAAAATCAGGGTCGAGGCGATGAAGCCGGCAGCGCAGAGGAGCGTGAACAGCCACACCGCGCCAACGGTTAGTCGCCCGGCCGGCAGGTGCCGCATGGCCGTGCGCGGATTGAGGGCGTCGAAGCGGCGATCTGCGAGACGATTCAGCGCCATCGCGGTACTGCGGGCGAACACCATGCAAATCAAGATGCCGATCAGTTGTAGGACATGGAACCCGGACAGCTTCCAGGCCAGCACCGCACTCGTCAGCGCGAACGGCAGCGCGAACAGAGTGTGGCTGAAGCGAATCAGCTCCAAGAGTGAACGCACGGTCGGCAACATCGCAACATCTTATCCGGCGGTACGGTATAACCCATGCTTGTCATAGCAACCGCACAGACGGGCGGGAAGATAACCATAAGAGCGACTCGGAGAGGCAATCGTCTTGAAACCGCTGCTGAGGATGGTTAAGGTGTGTGGAATGCCCCTGGTGGGTCACTGGCGGTGCCCTTTATGGTAATCGAGATCGGAGGACCGGCTTGCGCCGGATGGGTCCGACCCCGTGACCGTAGAGGTGGCTTCCTTGCACCCGCGCCCGGTGCCCGCCAGGAGCATATAAGTATGGGAAAATGCCCCTGGCGGGCCACTGTCAGCGCCCTTTATGGTAATCAGGAATGGTTTCCTGGCTTGCGCCAGGTAGGGTCCATCCCCGTTGCCTTCAGGCGTTCGTCCTTGAACCCGCGCTCGTGTACCCGCCAAGGGCATCCTAAACATACCCTATGATGCCGCCTCGTATTTCTCCGGGAGGCTTGCGGGACGCTTTCTCTCATTTTTCTCTACAATCTCTTCGTCACAATCGAGCTTCTGGACATTCTCCGATAAGATTCGCAATCGGAGAACGAATAACCCGAAGAATCGGCGTTCTCTCACCCCTTACTCGCGAGGTTCGTATGAGCGTGATGATTGAAAGCACAGACGAACTGCTGACACTGCTCAAAAAGATGGATCTGAAAGTTCACAGCGTGGAGGAGCTGCGCCATCTGCTGGCGTCGATCAACGCCAATTACAATGCCGATGCGGCCAGACAAAAGACCGGCAAGCTCATTGGCGTGGCGGTGCCGGGCATCATGGCGGGAGCGGCGGCGTTTGCCACCTTCTTTCTCTTCGGAGCCGCAGCTGGCAACTCCAGGCTCGAGCTTACGCCTTACACTGTCGGCGGCTTGGGCGTGATCTGGGGGGCAGTGGCTCTTGTAAGTACGCCCGCCGTGATCGCCGGCGCAATCATGAGCAGCATTCGCCGCGCTCGGGCAACGCCGGATAATCCTCCGGAGCGGCCGATTGCTCGTGGCGAGCCTGTGGTAACACACTTCACCCGCGAACTGCCCTCGTAATTCCACAAGGCATGGGTGAAAGATGCTTATTGATTCTCGAAGCGTGTGATTTTTTCGACGCGCCGCGCATGGCGGCCACCTTCGAACGGCGTCTCCAGCCAGATGCGCACCATGCGGTCGATTAGCTCTTCGCCGAGCAAATCGGCGGACAGACACAGTACATTGGCGTCGTTGTGTCTTCGGCTCATCTCGGCGGTGATGCAGTCGTGACAGGGCGCGGCGCGGACATTGTGTACTTTGTTGGCCGCGATGCACATGCCGATGCCGGTGGCGCAAATCAGAATGCCGCGGTCGGCGCGTCCCTCACTGACGGCGCGGGCCACCTCGAAAGCGAAATCGGGATAGTCCACGCTGTCCCGGCTGTGCGGTCCGACATCGTGGACCTCATGTCCAAGTTGGTTCAGGATGGAAACGATGCGCGTCTTGGACTCATATCCGCGATGATCGCTGCCGATGGCTATTTTCATGACTGGTTGGCCTCCGCTGGCAGGATTTCCGCAACCAGAGTTTGCAAATGTTTCATAATCTGTTGGGCGCACGCGTCGTAAATCGGCTGATCTCCCCCAATCGGATCGGCAATGTCGCCGTTTGGATCGAGCAAGCGCGGCATCAACTCCAAATGGCCGAAATACTCCATCAAGGCCTGCAGATGGCCCTCCGTCATGCCAAAGAGATAATCGGCCCGTGCAGCCAGGTCCGCCGTCAACGGCTGACTACGGTGCGCCGACAGGTCGGCGCCGTAGCTACGCGCCACCTGCTCCGCCTCGACGGCGGCCGCTCCTCCCGGCATCGCCGATAAGCCCGCCGATGCCACATAATACCCGCGCGCCGGCAATTCCTCTACGGCACATCCCAGACGATCCGCGAGCAGTTTCTTGCACAACGCCTCGGCCAACGGACTACGGCAAGTGTTGCCTGTGCAGACAAACACAATCCAGCACGCCGTCTGGCGGCGAATCTCCTCGGCGGACAGGACGCCCGGTCGAACAATCTGCCACGCATCGCCGTTGACAGCGACAACGGTGGCCGGCTGAGGCTCGACGCCGATTGCACTATCCGCAATAATTACATCCGCGCGACAATCCGCCGATGCTGCGGTCATGAGCAGCGGGCCGGGAAGATGACGCAGCACTTCGCGCAACGCTTCATGGCGCGGCGTCGCCAATTGCAATGAATTCTGCACACAGAGACGAGCGCGAATTTCGTCCGGCAAACGACTGGCCAAGCCGTGCTCAACATTGCCGTTAATAAGCAGCCTCACAGGACCAAGGGATAGTCGCCGTGCCAACCGCAGTCCAAGCCGGCTCATCCCCGGCGCCCAATCCCGCGCCTCGGCGGCTCCTCGCAGCGCCAGCGTCAACTCGGGAAGGACCCGCGTCTCGCCGTTCTCCCCCGACTCGTTAGCCGGAAGGCGGCGAACCGCTTCGACCGCCAAACCGCTGGCCGTCTGCGTGTAGCCGCCGGTTTCGACGGGAAAAGCGACTGTGCGCCCCTGCCGGAGCGCCTGAACAGCGTAATGAATGACGGCATGCGGCTCCGCAACACGTTGCCAATCGAGCACCTCAGGCATGGACAAACTCTCGCCTCACTCTCTGGAAATCACCTTTTGCCATTTTATGCGCCGGTGGACAAATTTCTCGCTCCAGTTGCCATTGCAGCGCTACCTGGGCTGCGCGATATCATGAAAAAGTTACGCTTGATAAGCCGACAAGTCGAAAGCGACAGGGGCTAAGTCTACACGTCAGCAAGAAGCCCGATCAGCCGCTTCGGCCCATAATCGAGGGAATCGCCCATGATCTACTCGTCTCGTCGCGCCTTCACCCTGGCTGAGTTACTCGTCGTCGTCTTCGTCATCGCCATCTTGATTGGGCTACTCTTGCCTGCCGTGCAGCGGGTGCGGGAGGCGGCCGTCTCGAAGAAGATGGCCAACGAATCGCAATTCGGTTTCGGCCCACAGATGGCCGCAAACAACCTGAAGCAGGCCGCCCCCGACCAGCCCCCGCCCCCAAAACCTCGCGCCCGCGTCAAAACCTTCGTCGCCGACCTTGTGCTTACGCCCCGGCTCAGCGCCGGCACGGCCACGCCGGAGTCCATTTACGAAGCCCGATTCAGTGGCAAGGTCCAAGCCATGCGACCGGGGAACGAAGCCGGTGATTGCGAGCTGGAACTGCCTTTGCCGCCGCAAACGATCTCTCTCGCGGATCTAGTGGTCACGGCCGGCGGCAAGCCCAGCGAAATGGTCGCCCTGCGCGATGGCAAGATGATCTGGCGCGGCCCCTTGGCCGCAGAGCCGACGCTGCTCGAAATCAGCTACACGGCTGTGGGCAAGGGGCTGTATGAGCTATCGGTCCCGCCCGGCGGCATCCTCGATCACTTCCAGGTCACGCTCGCCGCCAACGGTTCCGACGTTCGCCTGCTAGAGCTGTCCCTCCAGCCGACGAGCTTGGCGCGCACAGCCGATGCAACCAGTTACACCTGGGATTACAAACGTCTGCTGTTCGGCCAACCCGTGCGGCTCGATGTGTTGGGGATCGCGCCCATCGACCGCCTCGGCGAATTGACGTGGCTCGCTCCCGTCAGCGTGCTCGTTTTTGGCCTGCTCGTCGGACTGGTCGTCCACGCGGCCCAAGTGACGCGCTTTGATCGCTGGATGCTGTTGTTGACCGTGGGCACGTTCGCAGGCGCCTACCCGTTGATGTACTTCGCCCAAGAGTACATCCCACTGTGGGCGGCCGTGGTGACTGCTAGCGCGATCGCGCTGACCATCATCGGTGTGCGAGCCGTAACCCTCATGGGACTGAAGCTGGCACTGGCCGGCGTCATCCTACCGGCCGCGATGATCCTAACCATCACGCTGATCGCCGCCATCGTTCCGCGCCTTCAAGGAATCCTGCTTACCGGGGAAGCGCTCGGCTTTTTCGTTGCCGCGATGATGTTGTTTCCTAAACTGCGCATGACCAGCGCGATGCTGGGACCTGTTGGGGAAGCACCGGCTAGCTCACCGCCCGGCACTCCCTAACTCATGGCGGGAAGCATCGCCAGACTGCCACAAAATCGAACAGGCAATGCAGCTAGATTGAGCAGGAGATAAAATATATAAAATTACTATAAATATAAATTATCTATTTAATAGCGATTATTGACGCAAACCATTGGAAGACAAGAAGCTATGATTGAATACAAGAAATTCCGATTTCCCTGATAAAACATGGCACGCGGTTAGCAGTCAAGCCGATCCGAAACGGGGCAAGCACGAACAAGAGATCAAGGCCGACTGGTACTTCGAGGACCACTTGAGGGAAGTTGATAAATCCGAGCGACGTTGTTCACAAAACGGGAGTAAATGAAATGGCGTTCCTACTGTATCGCATTGATTCTGGAAGCAAGGTCTGCCGCTTTGTGGCTGACTTAAAAGACCACAACTCTTTGTGGGGGCAAACAGGAGCGGTAGCAAGATTGGCCGGTCAAGGCAGCGCGGCGAACGGAAGCGGTGGGCCGTGGTGCATTACCGATGTGCAGTTGTTAAGCGACCTCGTTCCTCGGGTTGCGGAACAACTAAAGATGCAACTGAACCCATCCGAGTGCATGATCCTCGATGATCTGCTACCGAGGGGGCAACAAACATTGATCGCGAAGATCGTTCAAATCAACGGTTTTCTTGCGGGCGGACCACGCGATTACAACCCAATTCTCTTTACGTTTGACTTGCTTGTCGATGAACTTGGGCAACTGCCGCGGCAGGAAGTGCCAATTCCACCCTCGCCTCCCCGAGTTCGTTCCATAGGGTACTTGCTGAATAAGTGGGATCCGCCTGGGCCTTTCAGGGGTGCATTGCTCTGGGAGGCTCAGTGGCAGTATTTTCGCGGCCTTTAGCTTTTGGATAGCGCGCAGCATGGAGGCAGCCCAAAGTGTTGGAATCAGGAGTATTCAAGATTTCCGCTCCAAATCAGAAGTTGCAGCCGACCGGGTCAGCCAGATAACAGTGCAACTATAAAGTCCATGTGGCCAACTCGGCAACTTAATGTTAGCGTTCGGCTGCTCCTCTGCCGCCATCGCTTGATGAATGGAAAGCCTCATGCATAGCCGAACCTTTGCCGCTCCTGCGGACGCCGGGTGGTTCATGCCGGCGGAGTGGTGGCCGCACACACGCTGTTGGATGGCGTGGCCTACGCGCATCTGGGGCAGTTGGCTTAAGTCGGCGAAAGAGGACGTGGCCACCGTGGCCAAGGCGATCACCGAGTTCGACGAACTGGTGTCCCTGATCGCCTCTCCCGACTCGGCTGCAGAGGCTGCGCAGGCGTGCGGCGGCAAGGTCGAAGTCATTGCAATGCCCATTGACGACTGTTGGACGCGCGACACCGGCCCAACTTTCCTGGTCAACAATAAAGGCGGCTGCGCAGGAATCTCCTGGGGCTTCAACGGCTGGGGCGAGAGGTACAAGCCGTACACGGAGGATGCGCTTCTGGCCAGGCGGCTTCTCGGAGAGTTGAAACTGCTGGGGTTCGCGGGACCGTTGGTGATCGAAGGCGGCAACCTCTGTTCTGATGGGGAAGGAACCTTGCTGACCTCCGAGACGGCGATCCTTGACCCGAAGCGCAACCCAGGCTTGACTCGCGACGAGGCAGAGAAGCGCTTGCGTGCCTACCTGGGCGTCAAGAAGGTCATTTGGCTTCCCGGCAACCCAGAGGACACGGTGACGCGCGGCCATGTTGACGGCATCGCCTGTTTCTGCCAGCCGGGCTTAGTTATTGCGGAGATCACCGGGGACAAGAATCACCTCGAATATGAAGCGCTGAAAAAGTGTCGCGAGGCGCTGGAAGGCGAGAGAGATGCTCAGGGACGGGAACTCGAAGTCCTGACGCTGACCCGACCACGAGTGCGGCGGCCCACCAAGGACTTTTGTTCCTCCTACGTCAACTTCTATATTGCCAACCGCGGCATCGTTATGCCCAAGTTCGGCGACGACAGGGCCGATGAGGCTGCCCGTAAAGTCGTCGAGGACGCATTTCGTTGCAAGGTTGTGCAATTGGGTATCGACACCATTGCAAAGGGCGGCGGTGGAATCCATTGCATCACCCAACAGCAGCCATCAGGGCAGAAGCCGGCATAGTGGTCAGGAGTCTGAGTTATGGACGAGCGTGAAGTGAAGGAGTTGCTACCCCTCTGCCCAGAGCCTCCGCCACTGCGAGTGGATGAAGGGGGCGTCATCCGCGTTGGTAATACTCGGATCAGCCTTGATCTGGTCGTCGAGCAATACGAGAATGGCATGACGCCGGAGGACATGGTCCGCGCCTACGACACGCTTGTGCTGGCCGACGTGTACGCCGTCATCGCCTACTACCTTCGGCACCTTGAAGAAGTGCGAGCCTATCTGAAGCGGCGAGCCGAGGAAGCCGAGGCACTGCAGGCGAAGATAGAGAGCGAGCGTCCACGCATCTCGCGCGAAGATTTACTTGCACGCCGCGCCAGGAAGAAGGCCGATGCTCCGACTGGCCAGTGATGCCGCCGGAAGTCTCTCCGAACGCTGTAAGCCCGCTTCTTCAACTGACGTTGCCGTTGTGATCGAT
>Ga0070739_10008242_pt1 | contig 10745 bp, 13 predicted proteins | sample Coa_R1_7_FD_66445 | JGI IMG/M metagenome (GOLD analysis project Ga0070739, IMG submission 66445) | Surface soil microbial communities from Centralia Pennsylvania, which are recovering from an underground coalmine fire - Coalmine... | ecosystem: Environmental > Terrestrial > Soil > Unclassified ...
GTCCTCGTCGCGAACATCGAAAGCCTGCTGCTCAAGGCCGAGTACAAGCGCCGTCAGGCGCCGCCGGGCGTGAAGATCGGCAACCGCAACTTCGGCCGGGACCGGCGCTATCCGATCACGAACTTCTTCCACACCGGTCCGCAGACGAAGCTGCCCCGATGAGCGTGGTCACTCGCTTTGCGCCATCGCCTACGGGCCGGCTTCACGTGGGCAATATCCGCACGGCGCTGCACAATTATCTGTTCGCGCGGAAGAACGGCGGGAAGTTCATCCTCCGGATCGACGACACGGACCGCGAGCGCTCGACCGCCGAGTTCGATCAGGCGATCCGCGACGATCTCGACTGGCTCGGCCTCACGCCCGACGCCGTCGTTCGCCAGTCCGAACGGTTCGGCCTGTACGAGCGCGAGTTCCAGAGGCTGAAAGACGCGGGCCGGGTCTATGCCTGCTACGAGACTCCCGAGGAGCTGGAGCTTCGCCGCAAGGTGCTGCTCGGCCGTGGGCTCCCGCCGGTGTACGAGCGCAAGCCCGCGGATGCCCCGCTACCCGAGGGTCGAGCGCCACACTGGAGGTTCAGGCTCGATCATGACGCGCCGATCGTCTGGAACGACCTGATCCGCGGCGAGCAGCGCTTCGATCCGGGGCTGCTGAGCGATCCCGTCGTCCGCCGCGAGGACGGCAGCTGGCTGTACCTGCTCCCGAGCGTCATCGACGACGTGGACCTCGGCATCACTCATGTGGTGCGGGGCGAAGATCACGTCTCCAACAGCGCCGTGCAGATCCAGATGTTCGAGGCCCTTGGCGCACAGCCGCCGCAGTTCGCCCACGAAGCTCTGCTGGTCGCGGCCGAGGGCAAGCTGTCAAAGCGGCTCGGCTCCTACGGGGCCGAGCATCTGCGCGAGGAAGGCGTCGAACCGATGGCGCTGCTCGACGTGCTCGCCCGCATCGGCACGTCGCAGCCGGTCGAGCCGATCGCAATGCTCGAGGAGCTGGCCGAAAGCTTTGACTTCTCGGCCTTCGGCCGCGCCCCCGCGCATTTCGACCCGCACGAGGTAGAGCTGGTCAATGCGCGGCTCCTGCACAAGGTGGACTATGCCGAGGTCGCGGACCGGCTGCCGCCCGAAGCGAGCGAAGACGATTGGCTGCTGCTGCGGCCCAACCTCGCGCGGCTGTCTGACTTTGGCAGCTGGTTCGACGTGGTTCACGGCGAAATCGACGCGCCCGAGCTCGCCCATGACGAGCGGCTGCTCGTGAAGGACGCGGCGGCCATCGCCGAGCGGCTCGAGTGGTCGGCCGAGCCCTGGCGGCAGCTTACGTCAGAGCTGAAGAGTGCGACGGGCAAGAAAGGACGCGAGCTTTTCCATCCGCTGCGTCTTGCGCTCACCGGACGTGAAAGCGGCCCCGAAATGGCCGGGCTCATCCAGCGAATGGGGAAGGAGCGCGCCGTCCGCCGCCTCGACGCCGCCGCCAAGCGCTAACTGGGCATTGGCTGCGCAGCGCCTGTCGTCCTGAACAATATCGCCTCGAGAATGAGAAAAGCGCCGACGAGGACCCAGCCGCCCACCGCGCCTGCGACGTCCTCACCAACATGCCAGACGACGTACAGCAGGACGATCATGCCGATCGCCATTCCAGGCGCTCCCAGGCCCCGCCGGGCCGCGCTTCGGTGGTAGCCGATCCAGAAGGCAAACCGCCCAAGAATCCAGACGACGGTGGTTGCGAGGACCGCGCGCATTGCCTCGCCGTCGCGCGCATAAGCTGCGAGACCGAACAATCCGACCGCGAAGACGACAATCTGCTCGAGGGTGTTCTGGAGATACCTGAGGTTGACCCGCAACCGGCGCGTTTCGAAATTCCGAAGAGGATCAAAGGCTGCGGACTGAAGCCGCTCGTGGGCCACGGCTTCGACGCCGCCGACCACGCAGAACAGGGTTGCCACTCCGAGACATTTGAGTGCGAACAGCATGCGCGCGGAAAGGTCCTCCATGCCTCTGGCGACCGGTGCATAACGATTGATGGCGAGCCAGATGGCCGCGCTGACGACGAGAGCGCCGGCTATAGCCGCGATTCCGGTCGTTCGTTCCGTCCGCCATTTGGGCAATTCCCGTGCTTCACTCATTCGTCATCTCCATCGGCGGATCATCGGGCTCTGGCAGTCGCAGACGGCTAAGCCTATTTTGCCCGCATGTCCTGGTTTCCCCGTCCGTCCACTCCGCGCGCCGCATTTCGCGATCTTGCCGCCTTCATGCGGCAGCGCAGCCGCGAGCAGGTGATCGGCGCCTCGCTGGCGCTGCTGGTCACGGCGATCATCGTCATCGAATTCGTGGTCGACGCGAAGATCGGCACCGCGCCGCCCGAGCAGATCACGTACGTCAATCTCTACTCGTCGAACCGGACGGACGCCGACATCATCGCCGACCAGAAGAAAGACGCGGCGAAGAAGGAAGCCGCGCAAAAAGAGCGGCAACGCCAATTCCAGAAACTCGAGAGACAGTTCGGGATGTGAGCGACGACCGGCGCTTCATGGCGGAAGCGCTCGCGCTCGCCGAAGATGCGCGCGGACAGAGCGCGCCGAATCCGAATGTCGGCTGCATTATCGTCTCGCCATCCGGGAAGATTGTCGGACGCGGCTCGACGGCAGCCGGCGGCCGCCCCCACGCCGAGGCCGTGGCATTGGAGCAGGCGGCCAAGCGCGCGCGCGGCGCCACGGTATACGTGACACTCGAGCCCTGCGCGCACGAAAGCCCCCGCGGCCCGGCATGTACGGACCTGCTGCTGAAGGCGCAGCCCGCGCGTGTCGTGATTGCGCTCAAGGACCCCGATCCGCGCACTTCGGGCAAGGGCATCAAGCGCCTCCGCGCCCTCGGCATCGAGGTGAAGCTCGGCGTTGGCCGGGACGCGGCGAAGCGCTCGCTGTACGGGTGGCTGACTCGGCTGGAGCTTGGGCGCCCCCGGATCACGCTCAAGCTCGCGCTGTCGATTGACGGCAAGATCGCTCTGCCCTCGGGCGAAAGCAAATGGATCACCGGTGAGGATGCGCGCCGGCACGTCCACCTCGAACGCGCGCACAGCGACATGATCCTGGTTGGCAGGGGCACGTACATGGCCGATCAGCCGCAGCTCGACGTGCGGCTTCCCGGCCTCGAAGAGCGCTCGCCGAGACGCGCGCTACTGACTCGCGGCGAAGCGGTGGACGGCTGGGAAATCCTTAGAAATCCGCAGGATGTGTACCGACTTCATGACGTCAACGACTTGCTCGTCGAAGGCGGATCAGCGACGGCGACGGCGTTCCTCAGCGAGGATCTGGTCGATCGCATCCTGATCTACCGCGCGCCGATCATCGTCGGCGAGGGCAAGTCTTCGTTCGGCTATGTCGGCCTCGATGCGATCGCCGATGCGCACGGCCGTTGGCTTCAGGCGGACGAGCGCCGGCTCGGAGTCGACCGGCTCGAAGTTTACGAGCGAGTGCGGGAAGCTTAAGCGGCCGCGATGTTCACCGGGATCGTCACCGACGTCGGCATTGTCCGCAGCGCTGAGCAGCGCGGTGACCTCAGGCTGCAGATCGCGACCGGCTATGACCTGGACACCGTCGATCTCGGCGCCTCGATCGCCTGCTCGGGCGTGTGCCTGACCGTGGTCGACAAAGGCGAAGACTGGTTTGCCGTCGATCTCTCGGCCGAAACGGTCGCGCGCACGGCCGCCGACCAGTGGCGCGAGGGAGCGAAGCTCAACCTCGAGCGCTCGCTGCGTCTCGGCGATGAGCTCGGCGGACATATCGTCACAGGTCACGTCGACGCGGTCGCGCAAGTGGTGGGCGTCTGTCCCGAAGGCGATTCGACGAGGGTGGGGATCAGCGTTCCGCGCGCTCTCGCGCCGATGATCGCCGCCAAAGGCTCGATCGCGCTCGATGGCGTGTCACTGACCGTGAACGATGTGCGCGACGCCGAGGACGGCGCCACCCATTTTGCCGTCAACATCATCCCGCACACGGCGCGAAACACGACCCTTGGCGATCTCCGCGCCGGACGACAGCTCAATGTCGAAGTGGACGTGCTCGCGCGCTACATCGACCGGATGTTGGCGGCAAGAGCACAGTAGGAACACATCTGTTCCTCCTTTTTATCACATTCGGATGTGATATAGACCGCTTCTATGAGCACGACCCTGATCGAACGTCTGGAAGCCATCATTGCGACCGGCGAAGTCAGCCGCTCCGGCCTTGCCCGCGCTGCTGGACTCCACCCCAACAGCCTCAGGAAGCTCGGTTCCGCGGAGTGGAATCCGACCGCTGACACGCTGACGCGGCTCGAAAAGCTGATTCAGCGCGGCACGACCGACGTGCTGGTCGGGACCGAGGCGATCATCAACGAAGCGCGCAATGGGCGCATGTTCATCCTTGTCGACGACGAGGGCCGCGAGAATGAGGGCGACCTCGTCATCCCCGCGCAGATGGCCACTCCGGACGCGGTGAATTTCATGGCGCGTCATGGACGCGGTCTGATCTGCCTCGCGCTGACGAAAGACCGCGCCGACCAGCTCGGGCTCGAGCCCATGACCCGGACCAACCGCAGCCGCAACGAGACCGCCTTCACCGTCTCGATCGAGGCCAAGGAGGGAATCTCGACCGGAATCAGCGCCGCGGACCGCGCGCGCACCATCGCGGTGGCGATTGACGCCGCCAACGGCCCCGACGCGCTCGTCTCGCCCGGTCACGTCTTTCCACTGGTGGCAAGGCCCGGCGGCGCGCTCGTCCGGGCCGGCCACACGGAGGCGGCTGTCGATGTCGCCCGCCTCGCCGGCCTCAATCCGAGCGGCGTGATCTGCGAGATCATGCGCGAGGACGGGACGATGGCCCGGCTCGAGGACCTGATGGATTTCGCCCGCGCGCATGGGCTCAAGATCGGGACGATCCGTGACCTGATCGCTTACCGGCTCAAGAAAGATCATCTCGTGACGAAGGTCGCGACCGCCACGTTCCAGGCGAGCAGCGGCAAGGAATGGCAGGCGCAGGTGTTCCGCGACAAGGCGAGCGGCGAGGAGCAGCTTGCGCTTGTTCACGGCGCGCTCGACACGACGAAGCCGGTGCTGGTTCGGATGCACAGCCTCGACCTCTTCGCGGATGTGCTCGGCGAGGCGGGCCCTCGTTCCGGCGTCCTCAAGGAGGCGATGCGCTGCGTCGAACGCGAAGGTTCAGGTGTCGTCGTGACGCTGCACGCGGCAGCGCAGGGTTCGCTATCGCGCTCCATCGACCTTCGCGCGGGCAAGCCCGCCGAGATTGGCGATGCGGTGCGCGGCTACGGGACCGGCGCGCAGATCCTCGCAGCGCTCGGGATTCACGACATGATCCTGCTCACCAACACGCACCATTCGCCAATCGCGCTTGCCGGCTACGGCCTTGCCATCGTCGAAGAGCGGCCGATCCGCGACTGCGAGGCCTGATGTCCACTTTCCTTTTGGCCGAGGCGCGATTCTACCCGCACCTCAACGACATGTTGCTCGACGGTGCGCGCGAAGCCATCGAAGCGGCCGGGCACAAGCATGAGGCGCTGACCGTCCCTGGCGCGCTCGAGCTGCCCGGCGCAATCGCGCTCGCCGCGCGCAGCGGCCGCTTCTGCGCCTTCGTCGCGCTCGGGGTAGTGATTCGCGGCGAGACCTATCACTTCGAGCTGGTCTCGAATGAAAGCGCGCGCGGGCTGATGAATTTGACACTCCAGGGCTACGCGATCGGCAACGGGATTCTCACTGTCGAAAATGAGGAGCAGGCAATCGTCCGCGCCGATCCGAAGCAGGGCGACAAGGGTGGCCACGCGGCGCGCGCCGCTGTGGCGCTCTATGAGTTACGCGAACAATATGCGCCCTGAGCGTTGATAAGCCTGGCTTATCGCCGAGCGCAGCAATCCCGCTTCCTCCGTCTGGACCTTCTCCCTAAGCGCCGCCCGTGTCCCAATCCACCGACCATCGCTTTGCATTTCCGGCGCTTCTGCTCGGCAGCAGCGCCCTCGCGTTCGGGCCATGGCTCGTCCGCCTTTCGGGCGTCGGCTCCGTCGCCGCCGGTTTCTGGAGGCTCGCGCTCGCTCTGCCGTTCTTGTTCGTGATCGCGGGACTGACGGGACAGGGAGTGCACTGGCCGGGTCGGCGACTCGCGATCGTCGCCGCGGTCGCAGCTTTCTTCTTCGCTGCCGATCTCGCCGCCTGGCATACGGGCATCCACATGACCAAGCTCGGCAACGCCACCTTGTTCGGCAACACGTCGAGCCTGATCTTCGCGCTTTGGGGACTTTGGCTTGCGCGCAAGCCGCCGTCGCGGATGCAAGCCGCCGCGCTAGCGCTCGCCGCGCTCGGCGCCGCTTTGCTGATGGGAAGCAGCTTCGAGCTCAGTCCGCGCAACTTCGCCGGCGACCTCCTCGCACTTGCCGCGGGCCTGCTTTACACCGGCTATTTGATCGCAATTCAGCGCGCCCGGCGCGAGCTCGCGCCGCTGCCGATGCTGTTCCTCGCCAGCCTGTTCGGCGCGGCGATGCTGCTTCCGGTCTCCCTACTACTCGGCGAGCGCGTCATCCCCGCGGACTGGACCTTCGTGATGATCCTTGCACTCAGCAGCCAGGTCTTCGGGCAGGGGCTGCTGGTCTATGCGATCGGCGCTTTGTCGCCGCTGGTCGTCGGCCTCACCTTACTGACCCAGCCGGCGATCTCCGCGCTCGTCGGCTGGCTGGTGTACGGCGAGACGCTGCGTCCGCTCGATTGGCTCGGAGCCGCGGCGATCGGCACTGCGCTGGTGCTGGTGCGTTTGCCGGAGCGGGGCTTGCGAAGGTTTCAGGAGCAGCCCAGTTGACCAGCGTGGAGACCCCGAGTCCGCTTGAGCAACTGCGCCGCCGCCTTGCGCTGGCGGTCGGCGAAAATGCGGTGTTCGACGGCTGGACAAAGAAGGCGGTCGATTCGGCAGCCCAGCAGCTCGGTCTCGATCCGGTCCAGGCACGGCTCGCCATGCCGAAGAGCCAGGCGGGGATGATCGATCTCTACATCCAGGAAGTCGATCGCGCACTCGACGCCTACTTCACGCCCGAGCGCCTCGCCGGAATGAAGATCCGCGAGAAAATCCGCTCGCTGGTGTGGAAGCGGCTCGAGGTCATGGGACCGGCGCGGGAGGCGGTGCGGCGCGCCCTCGCGATCCTCGCCATGCCGCAGAACCTGCCGCTGGCGCTGCGCATCTCCTGGCGCACGGCGGACCACATGTGGCGGATCGCGGGCGACACCAGCACCGACTTCAACCATTACACCAAGCGCATGACTCTGGGGGCGGTTTACGGCTCGACCCTGCTGGTCTGGCTCGACGATCAGAGCGAAGGCTGGAGCGAGACGGCGGCGTTCCTCGGGCGGCGGATCGATGACGTGATGAAGATCGAGAAGCTCAAGGCCGAGTGGCGCGGTTCCTCGGACAACCGGCTTAGCCTTTCACGCTTTCTCGGCAGGCTGCGCTATCCGCCCCGGTGAAGTTGGCGAGTGTCGCACGGCGGCACAGCCGCCACTTTGGTGTGGAAGTCTTCACACGTTAATGATAATCACTCGCAAGAATGAACGCGCCGTTCCATCCCGACTCGATTTCGCTCGACCAGCTCGAGCTCGGAAGTCGCGCGCGCGTCGCGTCCGTGTCGTGGGATTCGCTCGATCATGGCGAAGCCTGCCGGCTTCGCCATTTCGGTTTCGATGAGGGGGTGACCGTCGAGCCGCTGCACCTGGGGCCATTCGGTCGCGATCCGATCGCGGTTCGGGTCGGCCGCATGACCGTTGCGATCCGGCGCAGGCACGCGGGCGCCATCCGCGTCGTACCGCTCACAAGGTGAACCCGCTCCCGCTCGTCGCCGTGGCCGGCAGCCCGAATGCCGGCAAGAGCGCGCTGTTCAACGCGCTCACCGGCGCGCGTCAGAAGGTCGGCAACTATCCGGGCGTCACCGTCGAGCGGAAATCGGGCCGGCTGGTGCTCGCGGACGGGCGCCCGGTCGAGATGGTCGACTTGCCCGGCGCCTACAGCCTCGATCCGGCGAGCCCCGACGAAGCTGTCACTCGGGACGTGCTGCTCGGCAAGCAAAAGGGCGAGCGCCAGCCCGACGCGCTAGTGATCGTGCTCGACGCCTCCAACCTCGACAATCACCTGCGCTTCGCTCTGCAGCTGATCGAGCTGGGCCTGCCCACCATCGTTGCGCTGAACATGGTCGACCTTGCCAAGCGCGATGGCCTGGAGCTCGATCCGAAGCAGCTAGAAACCGAGCTTGGCGTGCCGGTTATCGAGACCGTCGCGGTGCGTCGGCGCGGCATAACCGAGCTCCAGACCGCGCTCGACGACATGCTGTCCGCACCCTTCTGCGGCGTGCACGACCATGTGAAGAGCGATCTCATCCATTTGCAGCGCCGAGCGCGCGAGATCGCGACCGCAGCCGTCATCAGCGAAACTCCCGTCCGCCGCTGGACCCACCGCCTCGATGCGGTCCTGCTTCACCCGGTGATCGGCCCGGTTATCCTCGCGGCGATCATGTTCGTCATGTTTCAGGCCGTGTTCGCGTGGAGCGAAGCGCCGAAGTCGTGGATCGAGGACGGCGTCGCGTGGCTTTCGAACATGGTCAGCGCAGGGCTTCCAGCCGGGCTGCTGCGCTCGATGGTCGTCGACGGTGCCATAGCCGGTGTAGGCGCGGTGATCACTTTCCTGCCGCAGATCCTCATTCTGTTTCTCTTCATCCTGCTCCTCGAAGGGACCGGCTACATGGTCCGGGCGGCCTTCCTGATGGACCGGCTGATGCACGGCGTCGGCCTTTCGGGGCGCGCCTTCATTCCTTTGCTGTCGAGCTTCGCCTGCGCCGTGCCGGGCATCATGGCCACTCGGACGATCGAGGATCCCAAGGACCGGCTGACGACCATCCTCGTCGCGCCGCTGATGACCTGCTCGGCGCGTCTGCCCGTCTACACCCTCATGATCGCCGCCTTCATTCCGAACACTCGGCTGGTCTGGGGAGTCGGTCTGCAGGGCTTGGTGATGTTCGGGCTCTACGTATGCGGCATCGTCGGCGCGCTGCTCGCGGCGTTCGTGCTTCGGCGCGGTGTGCTCAAGGGGGGCGGCGGCGGCTTCATGATGGAGTTGCCCAAGTACCAGTGGCCGTCGCTCAAGGACGTCGCCATCGGGCTGCTCACCCGCGCCGAAATTTTCCTCAAGCGCGCGGGCACGATCATCCTCGGCACGACGATCATCCTGTGGGCGCTCGCCAGCATCCCGCAGGCGGCGCCCGGGCAGAAGCAAAGCGAAGTCTCTATCGCCGGGCACATCGCCAATGGCATCGAGGCGGTCGTGAAGCCGATCGGCTTTAATCACGACATCAGCATGGCGCTGCTTCCTGCAATGGCGGCACGCGAGGTGGCCGTCAGCTCCATCGCCACCGTCTACTCGATCGATTCGCCGGACGAGCGGGCCGGCGCGAACAAGCTCGAGGATCAGCTCCAGCACCGCTGGTCGCTCGCCACCGCGCTCGCCTTCCTCGCCTGGTTCGTGTTCGCGCCGCAGTGCATCTCGACAATCGCCGTGACGCGGCGGGAGACCAACGGGTGGAAGTGGCCGCTGTTCATGGTCTCCTACCTGTTCGTCCTCGCTTACTGCGCGGCGGGATTGACCTACTGGACGGCGGTCGCGCTCGGTCTATAGCTGTCCTCAAGGAAGAGGAGAGTGAGCCATGGCGGGCGTCAACAAGGTGATCCTGGTCGGCAATCTGGGCGCGGATCCGGAGGCCCGTTCGCTCAACAACGGCGGCGAGGTCGTGAACATGCGAGTCGCCACCTCCGAGCAATGGAAGGACCGCGACGGCAACCGCCAGGAACGCACCGAATGGCACCAGGTCGTGATCTTCAACGAGAACCTCGGCCGCGTCGCCAAGAACTATTTGCGCAAAGGCTCGAAAGTCTATCTCGAAGGCCAGTTGCAGACCCGCAAATGGACCGATCAATCGGGCAACGACCGCTACTCGACCGAGATCGTGTTGCAGCGCTTCCGCGGCGAGCTGGTGCTGCTCGACAGCCGTGAAGGCGCGGGCGGCGGACGCGGGGCTTTCAATGAAGATTTCGGCGGCGATGATTTCGGCGGTGGCACTCCAGCACGGACCCAATCACGACCCCAGCCGGCGGCGTTCGACACCGACCTTGACGACGACGTTCCTTTCTAGGAGCCGTCCCCGCCGGTCTTGAGCTTCGCCAGCGCAGCGAACGGACTAGCCTCCGCTTCGGTCAGAACCCCCGCTTCCTTGAGCGCGGCGTCGGCGCCGGCGCTCCGCGGATAGGGATCGAGGCTGAGCGCGAGCGTGTCGGCGATCGCCGTGCCGAGATCGATCTCGGCGCCATCGTAGAAGACCACGTCACAGTCGGATTCGCCGAGCTCGATCTCTTCATCATGCCCGCTCGCTGGCGGCTCCGGCATGAAGACCAGCGCGAACGGCTCGTCGACATGCGCCGGAACGGCATCGCTCGTAACCACGCAGCTCTGGTCGAGCGAAGCGTTGAGACGCCCCGAAGCGCGCACGATGTCGCCCGTCTTCGCGAGCGTCACATGGGCTTCCAGGCGATCGACGTGCTGCAGGCCCAGCCGTTTGGCCACCGCCGTACGCTCCGCCTCATCGGCGGCGAGGTCGACCCGTTCGCCGTCCCGAATCTGATCGAGACGGAGGTGATGCGCGAAGCGGTCAGTCATTGCAGCCGGCCCTTCTCCAGGTCTT
>Ga0070739_10008243_pt1 | contig 10743 bp, 2 predicted proteins | sample Coa_R1_7_FD_66445 | JGI IMG/M metagenome (GOLD analysis project Ga0070739, IMG submission 66445) | Surface soil microbial communities from Centralia Pennsylvania, which are recovering from an underground coalmine fire - Coalmine... | ecosystem: Environmental > Terrestrial > Soil > Unclassified ...
CGCGCATCGTGGCGTGGCCGGCACCGCGGTGTTCGCCGACATCTCCGGCTTCACGCGACTGACCGAGCGGCTGGCCCGGGCGGGCAGCGAGGGCGCCGAGCGCCTCGTCGACGTCCTCGACGGCTGCTTCCGCGCGCTGCTGGACGAGGCCTCGGCGGCCGGCGGGTCGCTGGTGAAGTTCGGCGGCGACGCGCTGCTGCTGTGGTTCGAGGGCGACGATCACGAGCGGCGGGCGTGCCACGCCGCCATCGGCATGCGCTCGACCCTGCGGAGGGTGGGCCAGGTCCGCGCCGGGCGCACGCCGGTGGCGCTGCGGATGTCGGTGGGCGTGCACAGCGGTCGCTACGACTTCTTCTTGGTCGGCGGCTCGCATCGCGAGCTGTTGGTTGCCGGGCCGGCGGCGACCCACGTGGTGGCCATGGAGGCCGCGGCCACGGCCGGCCAGGTGCTCGTGAGTACCCGGACCGCCGACGCCATCCCGCGGCGGTGCCTCGGAGTGCAGGTGGGCCTGGGCAGCCTGCTGCTGCGCGCCCCCGGCTTCGAGCGCCAGGCCGGGTGGGATCGCGGCGAGGCGTCCCCGCTCGACCCCGACGCGCTCGGGGGCTGCTTCTGCCCGATCCTGCGCCGCCTCGTCCTCGGCCGCCACGCGCCGCCCGAGCACCGCAACGCCGCCATCGCCTTCGTCCAGTTCAGCGGCCTCGACGGGCTCATCGAAGGCGAGGGCGCTGCCGCCGCCGCATCGGCGCTCGACGAGCTCGTGCGCACCGCGCAGGCGGCGGCGGCACGCTACGACGTCTGCTTCCTGGCCTCCGACATCGGCCCCGACGGTGGCAAGCTGCTCTTGAGCGCAGGCGCCCCGCTCGCGCTGGGCGACGACGAGGAGCGCCTGCTCCTGGCGCTGCGCGAGCTCGTCGAGGCCGGGGTCCGGCTGCCCTTCAGCGCCGGCGTCAACCGTGGCCACCTGTTCGCGGCCGAGGTCGGGCCCGACTACCGGCGCACGTACGCGGCGATGGGCGACACGGTGAACGTGGCCGCGCGGCTCGCCGCCGCCGCCCCGGCCGGACGGATCTATGCCGCCGATGCCGTGCGCGGCCGGCTTCGCACCGCCTTCGCGCTGGCGGCGCTCGAGCCATTGGCCCTCAAGGGCAAGCGCGAGCCGCTGCGCGCCTGGGACGTCGGCGCGAGGACGAGCGCCGTCCCGCTGGGCGCCGCGCGGCGCAAGCCGCCCCTCGTGGGTCGCGAACGCGAGCTCGAGGCGATCGAGGCGGGCCTGCACGGCGCGAGCGCCGGCTCGGGGAGCGTGATCGAGATCGTCGGCGAGACCGGCAGCGGTAAGTCGCGCCTGCTCGCCGAGGCCCGGCGTCGCGCGGGCGCCCTGCGCGTGCTGCACGCCAGCTGCGAGGCCTACACGCGCGACACCCCGTACGCCGGGGCCGGGCAGGTGTACCGGCAGCTGCTCGGGCTGCGCGCCCGCGACGGTGACGAGACCGTCCTGAGCCGCCTGCGCGCCGAGGTCGAGCAGCGGCGGCCGGAGCTGGCGCCGTGGCTTCCGCTGATCGCCGTCGCCTTCGGCGTCAGCATGCCGTTCACGCCCGAGATCGAGCAGCTCGCGCCCGACGCCCGCGAGGACAAGCTGCTGTGGGCGCTCAGCGGCTTCCTGGGCCGCGAGCTGCGGATCCCGTCGGTCCTCATGATCGAGCACGCTCACCTGATGGACGCCGCCTCGGCGGCGCTGCTCGGAGCCGTCGTGCGGACGATCGACACCACGGCCTGGCTGGTCCTGCTGACGCGCCGCGACGCCCCCGGGGGCTTCGAGTGCCCGGGCCGGCACACGCGTCTGGCGCTGGCGCCGCTCTCCTTCGAGCAGGCGATGGCGCTGGCCCAGGCCACGCCGGAAGCGGAGCGGATACCACCCCACGTGCTCGAGCTGGCCGTGCTCCGCGCCGGCGGCAGCCCCGAGTTCCTGCTCGACCTGCTGGCGGCGGCCGCGGGCGGCGAGCGCGACGCGCTGCCGGTCAGCGTGAGCGCCGCCGCCGCGGCTCGCCTCGACGCGCTCGCGCCCGATGACCGCTGGCTGGTGCGGCGGCTCTCGGTGCTGGGCCTGGCCTTCGATCCCGGTCGCGTGGGCGACATCCTCGACGACGAGCACGCGGCGCCCGGGAGCGCACGGTGGCGGAGCCTCGAGCCGATCCTGGCGGCGGACCCCGACGGGCGGGTGCGCTTCAAGCGCCCCGCGCTTCAGGAGGCCGCCTACCAGAGCCTCCCGTTCAAGGTACGTCGCGAGCTGCATGCCCGGGTGGCGCGGGCGCTCGAGGCCCAGGGCGCCGTCGCCGACCCCGCGGTGCTCTCCGGCCACTGGCTGGCCGCCGGAGAGCCCGGACGCGCGCACGACTACGCGATGCGGGCGGCCGAGCGGGCCCGCCGGCTGTTCTCGCACGCCGACGCGGTGGCGCTGTACCGGCGCGCCATCGAGGCCGCCCGCGCGGACGGCCGCTCCGAGCGCCCTGAGGGGCGGGAGCGCCTGGCCCACGCGTGGGAGGAGCTCGGCGATGCGCTGCGCTGCGTGGGCGAGCCGGCGGCGGCGATGCATGCGCTGACTCAGGCCCGGCGGCTGCTGCCCGACGATCCGCTGGCGCAGGCGCGGCTGTGCCAGCGCCATGCCGAGGTCGTGCAGCGGGCTCGCTCGCTGCACAGCGCGGTGCGCTGGGTCAAGCGCGGCCAGCGGGCTCTCGAGGGCGCGCAGGGCGACGAGGCCATGGCCTGGCGGGCGAGGCTCGACGCTTACCTGGCCGGCATGCGGGCCCGCCAGGGTCGCTGGCGCGAGGCCGAGGCGGCCTGCCGGAGCGCGATCGCCGCCGCCGAGTCGATCGGGGAGCTGCGCTCGCTCGCCTTCGCCTGCTACGTGCTCGACTGGGCGCTGGTCGAGCTCGGCCGCCCGGAGGAGGCGGAGTTCTCGACCCGGGCGCTCGCCATCTACCGCGTGCTCGGGGACCCCGAGCACGAGTCGACGGTGCTCAACAACCTGGGCATGTTCGCCCACTTCGACGGGCGCTGGGAGGAGGCGGTGCGGCTCTACGGACTGGCCGCCGAGTGCAGCCGGCGCGCCGGCCGGCCGGCCGACGCGGCGTACACCGACTGCAACGTGGGGGAGATCCTGAGCGACCAGGGGCGCTACGAGCTCGCGCGCGTGCACCTGGAGCGCGCGCGGCGGATCTGGTCGGCCACGGGCGACGCGCAGACCCTCGCCTTCGTGGACGCGCTGCTGGGCCGCCTGGCGCTGCGCGAGGGCGACGCCAGGAAGGCGATCGAGGTGCTCGGCGGCGCCGCGAGGCAGATGCAGGCCTATGGCATGAGCGAGGCGGAGTTCGGCCAGGCGCTGCTGGCCGAGGCCGAGGCCCTGGCCGGCGATCCGCGGCGCGCGCTCGGGATCGCCGAGACGGCGATCCCGGATGCGCGCCGGTGGCTGCCCCTGCTCCAGCGCGCGGCGGGCATCGCCAGCCTGCGCCTGGGCCGGCTCCAGGCCGCCCAGGCGGCGCTGAACAGCTCGGTGCTGACGGCTCGCCGCCAGCGCGCCTTCTACGACACGGCGGCCGGCATCGACGCGCTGGCGCAGATGGACGCGGCAGGCGAGGAGCTTGTGGCCGAGCGCGACGGGATCGTCGAGCGGCTGCGCATCGAGGCGCTCCCCGCGCTGCCGCCGGCGGCGATCGCGCCGGCGGCCTTCGCGGTGTGACGCCGGCTCAGACCCGCCCGATCGGGTCGCCGGGCAGGCCGGCCGGGAACAGCGCCTTGAGCGTGACGTCGTAGCCGGTCGGGCTGTTCGGATCGGGTGTCAGCGTGCGCGCGTCCACGCACGGCCCGGTCGAGCTCGCGGTGCACCTGGGCAGTAGGCCGATGAACCCGCTGGAGCCGTCGGGCAGCGTGCCGGGCGGCGCGGGGGCTCCCGTGTTGGTGGTGAATTCGTACGGCGCGCCCAGGCAGAAGCCGACCTCGCCGGCGTGGCTGGGGATGACCGTGTACTCGACGACCTTGCCGCTGGCGCTCGAGCTGCTCAGGAACGAGTACCAGTTGGGATCCTGCGCCGAGTAGCCCGCGCACTGGAGCGCTGTGCCGGGGTCGACGGTGATGCTGAGCGTGGTCGGCGCGGCGGGCGTGGTGCTGAGATCCATCGAGCTCGTCGGGGTGCTCGCGCCCGTCTCGCAGCTCTGCCCGGGCGAGCACGTCGTGCCGCTCGTCGTCTCATCGAACGATGAGGAGTGCGCGCCGGCGATGCCCGGGCTGTCGGCCTCCAGCACGTAGCCCGTGCCGGGCTGGTCGATCGAGAGGTCGTCGAAGCTCGCCACACCGCCCACGGCGTCGACCGTGGTCGTGCCCGAGAGGGTCCCGGCCCCCGGGTTACTCGAGAGCAGGACGGTGATCGGGGCCGTCGAGGTTGTGCTCAGGCTGCCGTTGCCGTCGAGGACCTCGACCTGGAGCGGGGGCCCGGTCGGGTCGAAGGCGGCGGAGGTGATGGCCTGTCCGATCGCGGCGTCGGCCGGCTCGGTGCTCCAGTACAGCGAGCAGCCGGAGGCCACCGTCGTGCTCAGGTTGCTGGCGGTCGTGCGCAGGGCGAGCGTCGAGCCGGTGAAGTTGCCCTCGACCGTGGCCGCGGCGCTCCAGCGGTAGGTGGCCGGCGCGCACGCGCTGACCGCGGTCAGGCCGGCCGTCACGCTCGTGTGCGGGGTCAGCCCGAGATGACGGAGCTCGAGCACGTTGCCCGAGATCGACGCCGTGCCCGGGCTGCTCGAGGGCAGCGAGGCCGAGGTCAGCTGGAAGCCCGGCGGCGCGGTGAGGTTGACCGCTCCCAGGCGGGTGCCGCTGTCCAGCGAGATCGTCGCGCTCAGCGACGATGACGCGCCGCCGGCAGCCGAGGCCGGTGCCAGCACGACGTGGTAGGTGCCGGTGCTCGCGTCCGCCGGCGAGGCGGACAGCAGCATGCCTGTCACGACCAGCGCGGCCGTCGTCCAGCTTTGGAGAATTCTCATTTGCGCCCCTTGGTGTTCGCCGGTCGTCGCGGCGCGCCCCGAGCACCCCACTCAGCGCCACCGTAACCGGTTCGGCGGCCGCCGTGGGGATTCTCCCGCCACCGGCTTGCCTACGGGCCGATTTGCCCCTACACTCCCCGCCGCCAGCCAATAGCCGCAGCCGCCCATCGAGCCGGCGCCGCGCCACATACGCGGCCGCCCAGGGCGGGGTCCGTGAGAGCTGGACGCCCCCACCACCGGGCATCGCTTCGGTGTGCTATCTTTGCAGGTCGCGCTTCTAGGGAGTCTGCACGCTCCCGGAGCCGCACCCTGCCTCCCTCTCGACCGCCCGAGGAGTCGCCGTCTTGGCAACCGCTCATGCCCCCCGGACGCGCCGCAGCTTCGCGCGCCTGAACAAGGTCCTTGATGTCCCGAACCTGATCGATATCCAGCGCAAGTCCTTCGCCTGGCTCACCGACCCCAACGGAGGTGGCCTGCGCGAGACGATCGACGACATCTCGCCGATCGAGGACTACACCGGCAACCTGGCGGTCCAGTTCGGCGAGTTCACCTTCGACGAACCGGTGGCCAGCCTGGACCAGTGCCGCGAGAAGGACCTCACGTACGCGCGGCCGCTCACCGTCACCGTCGCGTTCATCAACCGCGAGACGGGCGAGATCCGCGAGCAGTCGGTGTTCATGGGCGACTTCCCGTGGATGACCGAGCGCGGCACGTTCATCATCAACGGCACCGAGCGCGTCGTCGTCACCCAGCTCGTCCGCTCCCCGGGCGCCTACGTGATGGAGCCCAAGGACCGCGAGAAGCAGGTCTTCATCGCCAACCTGATGCCGGCCCGTGGCTCCTGGCTCGAGCTCGAGATCGACAAGAAGGGCCGCGTCTACGTCCGCATCGACCGCAAGCGCAAGCTTCCGGTGACGGTGCTGCTGCGCGCGATGGGCTACGCCAGCGACGAGGAGATCCTGAGCCTCTTCGACAACTCCCTCTACATCCGTCTGACCCTCGACGCCGACGCCGAGATGCTGCGCTCCGAGGAGGGCTCGCTGATCGAGCTCTTCAAGAAGCAGCGCCCGGGTGAGCCGCCGTCGGTCGACGCCGCGCGCTCGCTGCTGCACCAGCTGTTCTTCGACCCCAAGCGCTACGACCTCACGCGGGTGGGCCGCTACAAGCTGAACTCCCGTCTCGGTCTCGATATCGACCTCGAGACGCGGACCTTGACCCACGACGACATCATCGCGCTGGTCAAGGAGCTGGTCTCGCTGCCCAAGCGCCTCGGCATGCCCGAGGAGCTCGACGCCGAGGTCAAGGACTTCGCCGCCGAGGCGCTCTCGCTGCCGCGCGAGCCGATCCAGGACCACCTCGACGAGTACGAGCACTTCGGCAACCGCCGCCTGCGCACGGTCGGCGAGCTCATCCAGGAGGCCTTCCGCATCGGCCTCTACCGGATGGAGCGCGTCGTGCGCGAGCGCCTCACCACCGAGGACGCCGACACGATCACCCCGCAGACGATCGTCAACATCCGCCCGGTCGTCGCGGCGCTCAAGGAGTTCTTCGGGAGCTCCCAGCTCTCGCAGTTCATGGACCAGACGAACTCGCTGGCCGGGCTGACCCACCGCCGCCGCCTGTCGGCGCTCGGCGCCGGCGGGCTGACGCGCGAGCGGGCGCCGATCGAGGTCCGCGACGTGCACCCGACCCACTACGGGCGCATGTGCCCGATCGAGACCCCCGAGGGGCCGAACATCGGGCTGATCGGGTCGCTCTCCTCCTACGCCGAGATCTCCGAGCACGGCTTCGTGACGACCCCCTACCGGGTCGTGCGCAAGGGCGTCGTGACCGACGAGATCGTCCACCTGGACGCCACCCAGGAGGAGGAGCAGATCATCGCCCAGGCCAACACTCCGGTGGACGCCAAGGGCCGGCTGATCGGCGAGGACATCGTCTGCCGCACCCAGGCCGGTCAGTACGTGACGGTCTCCCCCGAGGAGGTCGACCTGATCGACGTCTCGCCCGAGCAGATCTGGTCGGTGGCCACCGCGATGATCCCGTTCCTCGAGCACGACGACGCCAACCGCGCCCTGATGGGCTCGAACATGCAGCGCCAGGCCGTGCCGCTGCTGGTCACCGACGCGCCGGTCATCGGCACGGGCATGGAGCGCCGCGCCGCCATCGACACGGGTGACGTCGTCCTGGCCAAGAGCGCCGGCACGGTCTCCTACGTGGACGCCGAGCTGCTCGTCGTCGACCGCGCCGAGGGCGGCCAGGACGAGTACGTCCTTCAGAAGTTCATGCGCTCCAACCAGGGCACGCTGATCCACCAGAAGCCGATCGTCGACACGGGCCGCGAGGTGGCCGAGGGCGACGTGCTGGCCGACGGCTCGGCGACCGACCAGGGGGAGATGGCGCTGGGCAAGAACCTGCTCGTGGCCTTCATGTCCTGGGAGGGCTACAACTTCGAGGACGCGATCATCCTCTCCAAGCGCCTGGTCCAGGACGACGAGCTCACCTCGATCCACATCGAGGAGTACGAGATCGACGCGCGCACGACCAAGCTGGGCGACGAGGAGATCACCCGCGACATCCCCAACCGCTCCGAAGAGTCGCTGCGCAACCTCGACGACCGCGGCATCGTCCGCATCGGGGCCGAGGTGCAGTCGGGCGACCTGCTCGTGGGCAAGGTCACGCCCAAGGGCGAGACCGAGCTCACGGCCGAGGAGAAGCTGATCCGCGCGATCTTCAAGGAGAAGGCGCGTGAGGTCCGCGACACCTCGCTGAAGGTGCCGCATGGCGAGGGTGGCGTGGTCATCGACGTCAAGACGTTCAGCCGCGACGAGGGCGACGACCTGCCGCCCGGCGTCAACGACCTCGTGCGCGTGTTCGTGGCCAAGAAGCGCAAGATCGCCGAGGGCGACAAGCTGGCGGGCCGCCACGGCAACAAGGGCGTGATCTCGCGCATCGTCGACGTCCAGGACATGCCGTTCCTCGAGGACGGCACGCCCGTCGACGTGATCCTCAACCCGCTCGGCGTGCCGAGCCGAATGAACGTCGGCCAGATCCTGGAGACGCACCTGGGCTGGGTGGCCGCCAACGGCTGGTACGAGGACGGCTCGGAGGCGCGCAAGATCGCCACCAACGGCGGTCGCCGGCCCGACGGTCGCCCGGGCAAGGTCTACGTGGCCACGCCGGTGTTCGACGGCGCGACCGTGCAGGACGTGGACGAGGCACTCGTCCGCTGGCAGGAGGAGCACGAGGGTCGCATCCGCATGGACGTCGACCCGGGCCGCCGCAAGGGCGAGCAGGCCTCGGGCAAGGTCACGCTGTTCAACGGCCGCACCGGCGAGCCGTTCGAGGAGCAGGTGACGGTCGGCTACATGTACATCCTGAAGCTGCTGCACCTGGTCGACGACAAGATCCATGCCCGCTCGACGGGCCCCTACTCGCTGGTCACCCAGCAGCCGCTGGGCGGCAAGGCGCAGTTCGGCGGCCAGCGCTTCGGCGAGATGGAGGTGTGGGCGCTCGAGGCCTACGGCGCGGCCTACACGCTCCAGGAGATGCTGACCATCAAGTCCGACGACACCGTCGGTCGCGTGAAGGCCTACGAGGCGATCGTCAAGGGCGAGAACATCGCCGAGCCCTCGATTCCCGAGTCGTTCAAGGTCCTGCTCAAGGAGATGCAGTCGCTGGCGCTCGACGTCAACGTCGTCTCGGAGGAGGGCGAGCGCGCGGAGATGCGCGAGGAGGACGACGACCTGCTGCGCGCGGCCGAGGAGCTCGGCATCGACCTCTCCGGCGTGCGCGCCACCGACGGCGCCGCGGCCGACGAGGCCGTCGAGCACGAGGGCGAGACCGTGGAGGCGAGCGCGGAAGAAGCGGTGATCGAGGATCCCGATCTCGAGGGCGGCGAGGAGCTCGAGGAGGAGGACTTCGCCTCGGGCGTCGACCCGATGATCGAGGAGGATGTCGAGGCCGGTGAAGCCGAGGGTGTCCTCGAGGAGGACGAGGCTTGATCTATGCGTGCGCCGGCCACGCGCCCGTCCGCCCCGCGCTTTCAGCAACGGGCGTCCGCGCGCGGGCTCGGCGCACCCCCAGCCGTCGTCTCCCCCCAAGAAATCGAAAAGCAGTTCTGAACTGAAGGGTTCGCATTGATCGACATCAACAACTTCGACGCCATCGAGATCGGGCTAGCTTCCTCCAAGCAGATTCGGTCGTGGTCCTCGGGTGAGGTCACCAAGCCGGAGACGATCAACTACCGCACGCTGAAGCCGGAGAAGGACGGGCTGTTCTGCGAGCGCATCTTCGGTCCCACGAAGGACTGGGAGTGCTACTGCGGCAAGTACAAGCGTGTCCGCTACAAGGGCATCGTGTGCGAGCGCTGCGGCGTCGAGGTCACGCGCTCCAAGGTCCGCCGCGAGCGCATGGGCCACATCGACCTGGCCGCGCCGGTCTCGCACATCTGGTTCTTCAAGGGCGTGCCGAGCCGCATCGGCTACCTGCTCGACATGGCGCCCAAGGAGCTCGAGAAGGTCCTCTACTTCGCCGCCTCGATCGTGACCTGGGTGGACGAGGAGGCGCGTGAGCGCGACCTCGAGAAGCTCGAGACCGAGGTCAACGCCGTGCTCGACAGCTACGCCGCGGAGAAGGAGGAGCGGATCCTCGAGCTGCGCGAGTCGCTGACCCGGCGCGAGAAGTACCTCACCGAGGGCAAGACCGGCCGCGACTTCTCCGACGACGACCACCTCTGGGCCGAGGCGCTGGACGTCAACGTCGCCAAGCTCTCCGACGAAGAGCGCGAGAAGATGCTCAAGGACCTGCGCAAGAGCTTCCAGGCCGACATCGACGACACCGAGGCCTACATCGAGGACGCGGCCGAGCGCATGCGCCAGGTGTGGGACCTCTTCAAGGCCATGAAGCCCAAGGACGTGGTCAATGACGAGACCACCTTCCGCGAGCTCAAGGATCGCTTCGGCTCCCCCTACGGGTTCGGCGAGTACTTCCGCGGCGGCATGGGCGCCGAGGCGGTGCGCGACCTGCTCCAGCAGGTCGATCTCGACGCCGAGGCGGCGGACCTCCAGGATCAGGTCAAGACGGCCAAGGGCCAGAAGCAGGCCCGGGCGGTCAAGCGGCTGAAGGTCGTCTCCGCCTTCCTGAACTCGGGCAACAGGCCGGAGATGATGATCCTCGAGGCCGTGCCGGTCATCCCGCCGGAGCTGCGGCCGATGGTCCAGCTGGACGGCGGTCGCTTCGCCACCTCGGACCTCAACGACCTCTACCGCCGCGTCATCAACCGAAACAACCGCCTCAAGCGGCTGCTCGACCTCGGCGCGCCGGAGATCATCGTCAACAACGAGAAGCGCATGCTCCAGGAGGCTGTCGACGCCCTGTTCGACAACGGCCGCCGCGGCCGCCCGGTCACCGGGCCGGGCAACCGCCCGCTGAAGTCGCTCTCGGACATGCTCAAGGGCAAGCAGGGCCGCTTCCGCCAGAACCTGCTCGGCAAGCGCGTCGACTACTCCGGGCGCTCGGTCATCGTGGCCGGCCCGTCGCTGCGCCTGCACCAGTGCGGCCTGCCCAAGCTGATGGCTCTCGAGCTGTTCAAGCCGTTCATCATGGCCCGCCTGGTCGAGCGCAAGTCGGCCCAGAACATCAAGGCGGCCAAGAAGATGGTCGACTCGATGATCCCCGAGGTGTGGGACGTGCTCGAGGAGGTCATCCACGAGCACCCGGT
>Ga0070739_10008244_pt1 | contig 10742 bp, 11 predicted proteins | sample Coa_R1_7_FD_66445 | JGI IMG/M metagenome (GOLD analysis project Ga0070739, IMG submission 66445) | Surface soil microbial communities from Centralia Pennsylvania, which are recovering from an underground coalmine fire - Coalmine... | ecosystem: Environmental > Terrestrial > Soil > Unclassified ...
TTCCCGCGACGGGCAACGACGACCGATCCAATCACACGCGATGTGCGGGATTTCCCCTACGTCAGCAATCGACCTGAAGACAGTGATCTGACCTGCGTAGGCGACCTGTTCTCCAATGAGAAGAATGCCGAGCGTAAGCGGCCATTTGCCATCCGCACCGTCATGGCCTCTGTGATCGATGCCGACTCCCAGCCACTTGAGCGGTGGAGAGATATGCATGATGCCGCCTCGCTCGTTGTATGGGATGCACAGCTTGGTGGATACCCAATAGCTCTACTCGGTGTCGAGTCCCATGCCGTTCCTCGCCGTGGCTTCATCCCATCTGATGGACCAGAACAACTGACAGCAGGAACACTTTTTCCTCCTTCGGCAAAGAAGGCCGCACGGGCGATTAACTCAGCAAGCGGTAACCGCCCGCTCGTTGTGTTAGCAAATCTTTCTGGATTTGATGGCTCCCCGGAGTCTCTGCGTGAGCTGGAGCTTGAATACGGGGCCGAGGTGGGCCGTGCGATTACCAACTTTAAGGGGCCCATTGTGTTCTGCGTCATCTCACGCTATCATGGAGGATCCTTCGTTGTCTTTTCAAAAGCCTTGAATGAGAACATTGAGGTGATCGCTTTGGAAGGGTCATATGCTTCAGTTATCGGGGGTATACCTGCTGCCGCTGTTGTCTTCGCCCATGAGGTAGACGCCCGCACAAAGGCTGATCCTCGTGTGCAGGCATTGCAAGCGCAACTTGCCAGGACGAAGGGTCCTCAAAAGGTTGCACTTCAGGTCCAGCTCGATGAGACTACGGCATTAGTACGATCCGAGAAAGTAGGTGAGGTCGCTAGCGAGTTCGACCATATTCACACGGTGCAGCGTGCTCAACAGACAGGTTCCGTGGACCATGTGATTGCACCCTCGATCCTTCGTGCCTACCTGATTGGAACCCTGGAACGTGGAATGGAGCGGGAACTGCAGAGATATCAGCGCTAGAAATGGATATGAGAAGTGCAAAAACAGCGAGTAGCGAAACTCGTTTCCCCTCTTGTATAGTGTAGTGAGGAGAGAATACAAAAATACATTGGCATCATGTGCGTAGACTACCAAAGCGATACGCCTCGTCAAAGACGGAGGCTGGCAGTATTACGATATGATTGCTGACAGGAGGGAGCGTTTGTCTAAGCTACAAGCTCAAAAAGAACGTGAAAAAGTATGGTTTGCTCTCCTGCTTGCAGCAGTGGCAGGAACTGTTGATGCCGTTGGATATCTGTTGCTCTTGCACTTGTTCACTGCGCATATGAGTGGTAACAGTGTGGCAATGGGCCTCTCTGTTGGGCAAATGCAATGGCAGACGGTACTCCTGCGTGCAGTCCCCATTCCGCTGTTCGTCTTTGGCGTTGCGCTAGGTACAGCTGTGATCGAGGTCGCTATACGTCAAGGTGTTCGTTCTTCGTTTTCTATTGTGCTGAGCATGGAAGCTCTTCTGCTCATTATCTTTATCGCTTCTGGCGGCAGCTTCATCCACAACGGCGTCATTCGCGTAGACTGGCAGTTCTATCTCCTGGTTGCTTTGTTGACTTTATCTATGGGACTGCAGACTGCGACATTGCAACGTGTTGGGGGTAGCAGTGTGCGTACCACGTATGTCACTGGCATGCTTACCGATCTTTCCCAGGAAAGTGTTAAGTATCTGTTCTGGCTCCACGATCACACACGGGGCCGGACGATGCAGCGCATACGGAAAGTTCTGCGTCTGTGGCCTCGACACACCTCGCTGAATAGAGCGATGTTGCTAAGTGGTATCTGGTGCTGCTACGTGTGTGGGGCTATCTGGGGTGGCTATGCTGAGCTACGCTGGGAACTGGGATCGTTAGGTATCCCACTATGTATCCTTGTCGGCATCATAGTGCTAGATCTCATCCAACCCATTTATACGCCTCCTAAGACCGTTGTGAAAACGAGGCTCTTGGGTAGCAACAAACCACCTGAAACTTCTTTCTGAACAAATACGTGAAGATGGATGTGAAGGAGCACGGAAAGGAGTTATAGTATGTGTATGAGCTGTGGTTGTGGCAAGCCCAACGACAATCACGGGGATAGCCGCAACATTATCCTACATGATCTCAAGGATGCTGCCTCGGCAGCAGGCATCAGTACGACTCAGGCTGTGCAGAATATTATGAATGCCTATCAGCAGGTTAGTGAGCGTAGTGCTGGCACCTCTGTTGAGCGGGACAATTATGGTCAGACCCAGGGCTTCGTGCAGCCTGGTCATTGAGTTCGCGGAGATATTGCTTGTATGATGTGATTATCGTCGGTGCTGGTCCAGCAGAGCTGAGTGCAGCCCTTATCCTCGGCCGTTGTCGTCGGCGTGTCCTGCTCTGTGATAGCGAGCAGCCGCGTAATGTTGCATCGCACGCACTGCATGGGTTTCTCAGCCGCGATGGCACCCAGCCAGGTGAACTTTTGCGCTTAGGGCGTGAACAATTGTGCAAATACGAGAGCGTTGAGCTGCGCACTATCGAAGTCGTCGATGCAGTACGAGATGGCAAGCACTTCCAGGTGACCTTCGAGGATGGTACGCAGCTCGTATCGCGCAAGCTTCTTCTGGCTACCGGCGTTGTTGATGCGCTACCTGCCATTGAGGGGCTTGAAGCGTTTTATGGGCGGAGTGTCTTCCACTGTCCTTATTGTGATGGATGGGAGATGCGTGATGCAGCACTTGCCATCTACGGAAGAGGAGTCCGCGGTCGGCAACTGGCACTGGAGTTGACGGTTTGGAGCCGTGACCTCGTACTCTGCACGGATGGTCCATCGAAAATAGAAGAGCGTGATCTAAACGAGCTGTCTCGTCATGGCATTGCAGTTCGTGAAGAACGTATTCTGCGCCTGGAAGGGAAAGATGGTATCCTTGAGCGGATCGTCTTTGTAAACGGTACAGAGCTTGAGCGACGTGCAATGTTTTTATGTGTCCACGAACGTCAACACTCCGATCTTGCAGCAAAGTTAGGTTGCACCTCACTGATCGAGGAACTGTTCGCACCGGCGAGTATGAACAAACCAATGTTCCTGGTCTCTACATCGCTGGTGACGCATCCCGCCGGGTCCAGCTTGTTATTGTCGCTGCTGCGGAAGGAGCAGAAGCAGCATTTGCCGTGAATACCGCTTTACTGAAAGAGGACCTGGCAAGAAATAGAGACTGATAATCAGACAAGAGATTGAGCTACCAGTGGCACTGGTAGCTCAATCTCTTGTCTGATTATCAGTCTCTATGACTAGTTTGTAGCTGGACTGACCTTCGGTGTAGCCTTATTCTTGAGTGAACCCGTCCACGGTGTACCCAGCAGAGGTAGCACATAGCTGTCCAGGCCATAGAAGCCTGCAACACGCCATGCCAGGACAAGGAAGAGAGCAAGCGTCCCAATGATGGGGTTGATGCTCACGGCACCCGCCAGCATGAAGTTCAGGTTCATGAAAACACCAAAGAATGCCGCAATACCGGTCAAACAACCTACGATCAGACCGAGGCCAATCAGTAGCTCACCGAAGGTGACCATGTAGCCAAATACGGTGGCATTCGGCAAGACTATATATTGCAGGAAGGCACCATACCAGCCCTGTACAGCTGGATGGGCTCCTGTTGTTTGTGCTAGTGCGCCCGTAACGAAACCTTTGATAGCTGCACCATCATGCGCACTAAAGACCCAGCCACCGCCAGTGATTTTCTCCCAGGCTGCTGAGAGCCACTCATAGCCAACATACAAGCGGACGATCAACCACAGCCAGGCCATGCGTGTATCAGCGAACAAGAATCTCGCAATTGGTGGTTCTGGAATCTGTGTTGCTTCTTTCGGTCGAATATAACTCATAGTGCTCATAAATCTTCTCTCTTTGAGATATGTCTGACATCCCGCTTCCGTACGAGATGTTTGCTGTTGGATGTTATTCCTTTCCATCCGACACCTATAGCTTAAATCACTGGTATCACAACGAAATCATAAAAGCGAGGAAGAATATCACGAAAATATCACGGCAGCCAGGCTGTCTAGCTCGCTAGGCAGGGAATAGACAACCGTTTTTTTCTGAATAAAAAGAAATACAATAGAAGAAAGCTCTATAAGGGGGAGCACCCATTGATTACGACGAAAAGATTGTGAAGCAGGAGAACTATGGCAGCAAAGAAGGTAACAACTGATACCAACAAGAAGCAGAAGCCCGAAGAGCAGGCTCTGCAGGTTCTGTATGTAGACTCGGAAGAAAATCTCACAGCCGTGCGTGAGCGCTTAGAGCATACCTCAGCCCACTCTATTGCCCTTGTCATTCCGTCGCAAACGCAGTTGCATAGCCCTGTGGCTTGGCGGTTGCTCTATCGGTATACACGAGAGATGGGGAAAGATGTTTCTGTGGTGAGTTCGGATCCACAAGTCCGAGCAATAGCTCAGTCCGCTCAATTCAAAGTAGCCTCATCCTTACGTTGATATAATCAAAAGCAAGCGATAACCGTTACGCTCATGCATGTTGATATCCATCAAGTAGTGCAAGCTGGACTCACCGAGGGAACTAAAGAACTAACAAGTTGCAGCTCATGGCAACTTGTTTTATACTTACTAGACTAGCCCATCAGACGACAATGTATTTCATAGAGGCGAACTACTATGGTGAGGAAGAAACGACGTCGATCTCAATCAAGACCGGGTAGCGCAATAGCTGGAGGTATACTGCTCGGTATAGCACTGCTATGGCTGGGGAGAATACTTTTCTTTCAGCATGGACATTTATCTGGCATCACACTCCCCGGTCTTGCTCCTATCCTTCAGCATGGACATTTATCTGGCGTCACGCTCCCCGGTCTTGCTCCTAGCCCGACGAATGGGCCAGAGATACAAATCCCACAGCTTGTTGCGGAAGGTATCACGCTTGAACAAGCGAACCAGACACCTAAGTTAAGCCAGCAACAGGCGCTCTTTATTGCCAGCCAACGACAACCGGATGCAGCTTCCGCGGCGAAGGTTGCCACTGCTCGCTATGTCTTGCTAAATGCCCCTGTCACAGGAACACCGACTACTCATCCCAGTCTGACCAATGTACCTGTGTGGATGATCTGGTACCAGCATATACCGCAGAACCCTGCTGATCCTGCCATTGATCCTACACCATTGGCCCATCCCTTCCATGATCTCTATGTCTTCCTCGATGCTAATAGTGGCAAGGAAGTGTTGTCAGTCTGGGTGTGAAGAGTAACGCATAAGAGGTGAGAGACATCTGGCACCATTTGCGGGTGCCAGATGTCTCTCACCTCTTATGCGTTGTTGTTGTTTACGTTGTTGCTATTATTTACGTTGTTGTTATTGTTATTCTCCTCCATCTTGATCCAGCCATGACGTAAGGCATGGACAACAGCGGCGGTACGATCACTTACCGAGAGCTTCTTGAGGATAGACGTAATGTGGTTTTTGACCGTCTGATCGCTGATCTTGAGCGACTTGGCTATCTCCTTGTTGCTATTGCCACGTGCGATGTAGTCCAGTATCTCCACTTCGCGGCTGGAAAGCGGTGAGTAGGAGTCCTTGTTCTCACTGTCTTCCTCTTCTACCGTTAATTCGCGGAACGACTTGAGAACCCGGCTGGCGAGTTGTGGCTTAGAGAGGACATCGTCGTTGATCAGATATTCACCCTGGCTGACCTTGCGGACCGCATCCGTCAATTCTTCAGCGGTAATATTGCGTGTATAGTAGGCGGCCGCCCCTACTTTGATTGATTGAAATAAGCGCTCTTCATCCTCTGAGGGAGTAAGCATGATGATCGCCATACGCGGTGCAAGATGACGTGCCTGCCGAGCGATATCAAGCGGATCGGAGGCAGTGAGGCCAGCATCGATTAAGGCGACATCAGGGTTTCCCGTGCGTGCCAATTCGAGTATATCGGTAGCATCGGTCGATTCGCCAATCACCAGGCAATCCCCCATGCGTTCTAGCGCTGCGCGAATGCCCTCACGGAACAAAGGTTGTTCATCAACAATGATAACACGTATCGTTTCCATGTAATTCCCTTCACGTGACTTTTAAGGAACTATCGTCAAACTATTATACACAGAAACTCCACTGTGAACAATCGGTTACAACAGGAATTACGTCAAACAAGATCGGTAATGATGTAGGATATACACCATTACCGAACGTGTTTACACATATGAGCCTGGTTTTAAATGCGTTCCAAGCGGCGTAGTGTGGAGTTGATGCCTACGCGCAAGCACTCGATCACGCCTTTGCCCGTCACGGCGACACTTTCAAAGCTCGGAAAGCGATAGGGATTGAGGTACTTTTCCAGAACTGAGACAGGCAGGATATCCTGTAAGTCGCGCTTATTCCACTGCATAACCAGCGGGAAGTCGTTGATATCCTTGTTCATGCGGCGCAGTTGCTCCTGAAGCTCGTTCCAACTCTCGATGTTCTCTTGCAGTTTGCTTGCCTGCGAGTCTGCAACAAAAATTACGCAGTCAGCACCTTTTAGAACGGAGATGCGTGTCTGCTGATACAAGACCTGACCGGGAACGGTATAAAGTTGAAAGCGAATCTGGAAACCATGGACCTTCCCTAGCTCGAGAGGAAGGAGGTCAAAGTAGAGTGTACGCTCAGTCTCCGTGTCAATGGAGACCATATCGCCCACATCTTGTGGGTTGACGGCTTGATGGATGTAATGGAGATTGGTTGTCTTGCCACAGAGACCGATACCGTAATAGACAATCTTACAGTTGATCTCGCGCTTTGCCATATTAATCAGGGACATATAGAATTGCTCTCCTACCCGCTCGTATGCGCCACTTTTCGCACATAGGTGCCGAGTAGCACAGGCTGCTACTTCTGTTGTGTTAGGGGACAGTATACATGATTTTACGCAATTTGCCAACGCCTATGAGAATTTTAGTGATGAGTCAGGAATGCCTTGAAGGGGCTTGTCTGCTCCTTTTATCTCTGTTCCTATCACTGAAATGAACTAGAGAACTAGGAGTTTTGGGGGATGGAAGAGATAGAATACTATGATAAACATCCCATTGACGAATCGCCTAGAAAGGGCTAGACTAGTCGCAAAATCGCGATACGAGAGACGTATTACATAAGAGAGACAAGACGAGGCAGCACAGCATGACGACATCTACATCTATTGATACCGACTATGAAGTTGTAATTGGCCTTGAGGTCCATGCGCAACTACTCACGAAAAGCAAAATGTTCTGCTCATGCAGCACAGGATATGCAAATGAGGCACCTAATACCCATGTGTGTCCCATCTGTATGGGCATGCCGGGTGTATTGCCGGTAATTAACATGGAGGCCGTAAAATATACGATCATGACGGCTCTTGCACTCCATTGTTCGATTCCCCCCTACTCGAAATTTGACCGCAAGAATTACCCCTATCCCGATTTGATGAAAGGCTATCAAATTTCGCAATACGATATTCCGCTCAGTCAAAATGGCTATCTGACCATTGATCTGCATGGACAAACCCATCGTATTGGTATTACCCGTGTTCACCTGGAGGAAGATACAGCGCGTCTGACCCATCATGACGGGTATAGCCTGATCGATATTAACCGCTCCGGGACCCCACTCATGGAGATCGTCAGCGAGCCGGATATGCGTAGTCCCGAGGAGGCCCGGCTGTATATGCAAAAGTTGCGCGAGATTTTGGTCTATCTGGGCGTTTCCTCTGGAAGGATGGAAGAGGGGAGTCTACGTTGTGACGCCAATATCTCCGTTCGCCCACGTGGTCAAAGCACGTTGGGAGTGAAAACAGAGATTAAGAACATGAACAGCTTCCGCTCAGTGGAACGTGCGCTGGAATATGAGTCGCAACGCCAGGTTGCTGTGCTTCGTTCTGGAGGAACAATTCATCAGGAGACTCGTGGCTGGGTCGAAACAAAGGGCATAACGGTCGGGCAACGTAGCAAAGAACACGCCCATGATTATCGCTACTTTCCCGAGCCGGACCTGCCACCGCTCATCATTAGCCGCGAGTGGGTGGAAGAGATACGCGCCCAATTGCCGGAATTGCCTGATGCACGTCGGTTGCGCTATAAGGCAGAGTATGGGCTCTCTGAGCAGGACGCTAATGTCATGACAGAAGATAAGGCCCTTGGCGATTACTTTGAGCAAGTCATGGCCGCTTCCCACGTAAGTGATCGGAAAGCGCGGGCGAAGAAAGTGGTCAGTTGGCTCAGTGAAGTCGTTCGACTGCTCAAGGACAAGGGACTCTCCATACAAGAGTCTCCGCTTTCTCCCGCTGCGCTTGCAAACCTGCTCGACCTGCTCGACAAGGAGCGGATGACAGGTACACAAGCCAAAGAGGTCCTGGAAGAAGCATTTACAACCGGTGAAATGCCCGAGAAGATCGTCACACGCAGGGGGATCAAACCTCCGATTAGCGATCTGGACACGCTCGAACGTATTACAGAGGAGGTGATTGCCAGCAATCCCAAAGTAGCAGACGACTATCGCGGAGGTAAGACTAATGCCTTACAATTCCTGGTAGGTCAAGTCATGAAACGTACTCGTGGTCAAGCCAAAGCCGATATTGTACAAACATTATTACGTAAAAAGCTGGACGAAACGCAACCATCGTAGGTAGGTGTTTCGCCCTTACAAAAAGGAGATAGCAGGCCATGCACAATGAAGTGAAGTCTGCCCCAATTAATCCCTATCATATGGCGGTTCAGCAGTTTGAGCTAGCCGCCGAGAAGCTGAATCTCTCCGAAGACATGCGTGAGATTCTGCGGCAACCCAAGCGTGAACTGAGCGTCAATTTCCCTGTGCGCCTGGATAATGGACGCATTAAGACGTACACAGGCTATCGTGTTCAACACAACGTGAACCGGGGCCCGGCCAAGGGGGGCATCCGTTATGGTCCAGAGGTTACGCTCGATGAGGTGAAAGCGTTGGCCATGTGGATGACCTGGAAATGTGCTGTTGTGGGTATTCCGTTTGGTGGCGCTAAAGGCGGCGTCATCTGCGATCCCAAGCGCATGTCCCCCGGTGAATTAGAACGATTGACCCGTCGCTATGCGACTGAAATATCCATTATCATTGGACCACATAGTGATATTCCCGCCCCTGATGTCAACACCAACTCCCAAGTGATGGCCTGGATTATGGATACCTATTCCATGCATGAGGGTTTCTCCATTCCTGCGGTGGTGACAGGCAAACCGCTCTCTATTGGTGGGAGCGAGGGCCGCAATGACGCCACTGCTACAGGCGTCCTGTTTGTGACACGACAGGCTGCCAGGCGTATAGGTATGCCTTTGAGAGGGACACGTGTGAGCATTCAGGGCTACGGCAATGCCGGGTCTATTGCTGCACGCCTCTTCCACAAGGAGGGGTGCAAGATTGTGGCTGTGAGTGATACACGTGGAGGCATCTACAATGAGGCGGGTCTAGACCCGGCAGCTGTGTTGCGGTACAAGCAGGAGCGTGGTTCGGTTGTTGGCTTCCCCAATGCACAGCATGTGCGCGTACAAGATGTCTTAGAGATACCTTGTGACATTTTGATTCCTGCTGCCACCGAGGGGGTGATTACCGCCGCAAATGCGGAGCGTGTTCAGGCGCAGATCATCGCGGAAGCTGCCAATGGGCCGACAACTCCTGAGGCGGACGCAATCCTCTTCAAGAAGGGCTGTCTCGTCATTCCCGATATTCTCGCCAATGCTGGAGGAGTGACGGTGAGCTACTTCGAGTGGGTACAGGACCTGCAGAGCTTCTTCTGGGGCGTAGAGGAGATTACACAGAAACTGGAAGTGATTATGAATCGTTCCTTTGCTGCTGTTGCAGAGAAAGCGGACCAGTTTCACTGCGATATGCGTCTCGCAGCAAATATGCTAGCGATCTCCCGTGTCGCCGAAGCCACTCAAATTCGCGGCATCTATCCCTAAATGATCTGCTGTTCATAAAAGACCAGGGCGACCTTGCTCCGCGGAGCAAGGTCGCCCTGGTCTTTTATGAACAGCAGATCATTTAGTAAGCACGGCGGTCACGCTTGGGTTTCTTGGGAGGTTGCCGTGTTGGACGCTTAGGCGTGGGCTTCTTGCGTCCACGACCGCTCCAACCCAGATCATCCTCGTCTTCTTCCTCCTCTTCGAGGAGGTCATCCTCGTCGTCCTCAGCAAGATCGAGGTCCATATCAGGAGCTTCGATGTCCTCAATGCCAGCTTCCGGAGGAAGATCCTCATCCTCATCCTGGAGCTCCAGGTCTAGATCCTCTGCGGTTGGCTCGATGAACTCGTCTTCTGCCATTACCTCTGGCTCGACAACAGGATGGGCGATCCTCTCAGTGCGTCCATCAGGAACAGAAATGCCGTCGGAGTGGTTACTCGTCCGTCCTGTTTTACGTGGTAAGATATGCTCTACCGTCTCTTGTTCGCTAGCCTCGGCTTCCTCGCTGCCGGGCTTGGGCGTACCAATAATACGGCGTCCTGCAGCTACGTCGAGCCAAAACTGGGAGTAGTAATGTGGACGTTCTGACTCTTTTTCGCTTTCTTTTCTGGTCATGCGTTGTGCGGAGTCCCCTGGTGATGCTCAATTTCACACAAAAGGGATATGCCGCGCCTCCTTTCCTCTGGACGCAGGCAAGGCGTCCTCTACAGGCCCCTATTCAGGCCGACGATCTTTTCGTCGCACTTATGATAAAAAGAAAGCGCAATACTGTCAAGATGCCTTATAAGTCGCTCAAGCCGCCTGCCAAGAGACTTGAGAGCCTGTCAA
>Ga0070739_10008246_pt1 | contig 10739 bp, 10 predicted proteins | sample Coa_R1_7_FD_66445 | JGI IMG/M metagenome (GOLD analysis project Ga0070739, IMG submission 66445) | Surface soil microbial communities from Centralia Pennsylvania, which are recovering from an underground coalmine fire - Coalmine... | ecosystem: Environmental > Terrestrial > Soil > Unclassified ...
CTCTTTACGCCCAATAAATCCGGACAACGCTCGCCCCCTACGTATTACCGCGGCTGCTGGCACGTAGTTGGCCGGGGCTTCTTCTGCAGGTACCGTCACAATCGTCCCTGCTGAAAGCGGTTTACAACCCGAAGGCCTTCATCCCGCACGCGGCGTCGCTGCGTCAGGCTTTCGCCCATTGCGCAAGATTCCCCACTGCTGCCTCCCGTAGGAGTCTGGGCCGTGTCTCAGTCCCAGTGTGGCTGGACATCCTCTCAGACCAGCTACCCGTCGTCGCCTTGGTAGGCCGTTACCCCACCAACAAGCTGATAGGCCGCGAGACCATCCCGAAGCGGAATCCATTTCCTCACCGTGCCATGCGACTCGATGAGGGCATCCGGTATTAGCACCGGTTTCCCGGTGTTATCCCGGTCTTCGGGGCAGGTTCCTCACGTGTTACTCACCCGTTCGCCGCTAGGACATCCCGACCGAAGTCGGGAGCCTCGCTCGACTTGCATGTGTTAAGCGCGCCGCCAGCGTTCGTCCTGAGCCAGGATCAAACTCTCCATCGAGATCTCGACCTCGCCACCGAGGTGACGCGGCCTCCGATCCGTTGAGAGCCGCCGGTCCGGGCCACTCGCCCTTTCCGGCAACCGGCACGGTCGGCGCGGCGCACCGCACCACCGTGCATGAATCGACGACGTCTCGCGGCCTCGTCACCGGGAACCGGTGAGCGAGGGCGCGGACGCCCGCACTGGCTTTTGGCAATCACTCTTCCGTTTTCAAGGAGCGGCTGCCCGAGGTCACGAGGCCGCGACCGACCCGGCCGGGCTCGTCTCGGGCGGACACCCATCCGGTCGCTCGCCGGCTGTGGCTCGGGAGGCGACAGGCGTCCGTGTCAATCCGCTCGCACCGGACCGCGGCCGACCGCGGTTCCCGATGGCGGGACCTCTCATCTTACGAAGCGAGGCCAGCACAGTCAAACGCAGCCGAAGTCGGCTGCATTCCCGCCGCGAGCGGGCCGCCGGCGGAAACATTCAGCATAGCGGGCCCGGCACGGGCCCCGTCCGCGCCCGTCGGGGCGGCGGACGAGGCGGGCTTGCACCACGCGGGTTCGCACGAGGCGGGTCGGCAGAAGGGGTAGTCGCGGGGCAGGACTGCCCGTTGTTGCCCTCCGGGCGCGTTGTTAGCCTGCGCGCGCGTTGCCACCCCCGGGCGGCGTGGAGCTCGCCACGCCGGGCAGGAGCGAAGGGCGGGGCACATGGAGCAGGGCAGGAACTCTCTCGCGCGGCGCGCGGGCAGGGCCACACCACCGGACGACGACCGCCGGACCGCACCCGACCGCCGGTTCACACGGCGCGGCGCCGCGCACGATGCACGACTCGCACTCGCGACGGTGCGCGCGCTGCTCGCCACCCAACTGGAACGTGATCCCGCGCTCCCCGACGACACCGTGGCGTGTCTGCGCGACGCGAGCTTCGAGGTCGATCGGCTCGCACTGTTGCTCGCGCCGGACGCCGGGGACGCGCGCGATCGAATCTGCGACGTCGCCGCGATCGCCCGCGACGTCGCCCGCGCGCACCAGGCGGCATCCGGTGTGCCGGTCCACTGCCTCGGACGCGCCACGCTCGCGGCCGGCGACGCGCTGACGATGTGGCGCGTGCTCGCGAACCTGGTCGACAACGCGTGTCGTGCGGCGACCACCGTGGGCGGCGCTGGGAGTGTCACCGTCGTCGTGTCGACGGACGACGCGCGCAGCGGCGTCGTCGTCGACGTCGCCGATACGGGCCCCGGATTCGGCTCTGGTTGGGTGCCCGGCGTCGGGATCGACGTGGTGACGTGCCTCGTGGAGGAGCTCGGAGGCTCGCTCGACGTGGACCGCGGCACGGGCGGCACCGGGACGCGCGTGCGGATCGAGCTGCCGGGCGTCGGGGACGTGTCGCCGGCGGCGAGCGATTGCGTGACGGCATGAACGCGCCCGCGCCCGTCCGGACGTTGCTGTGCGACGACCACGCCGTGTTCGCCGAGGCGGTCGCGAAGCTCTTGCGGGGCCGGGGCGTCGACACGGTCGTCTGTCGCGACCCCGCAGACGCGGCGGCGCTCGTACGTGACGAGCACTTCGACGTGTGCCTCATGGACCTCGTGTTCGACGACGACCTCGCGGGCCTCGCCGGCATCCGGTGCGTGCGCGCCACGTCACCGAGCACGGCAGTCGTCGCGTTGACGAGCGCCGACGACGACGACCTGGAACGGCGCTGTCGCGCGTCGGGGGCTGCCGCGTTCGTCGCGAAGACCGCGAGCGCGGATGCGCTGTTCGACGCGATCGGGCGCGTCCGCGACGGCCACGGGTACTTCACGAAGCGTGACGCGCCCGGGCCCGGCGTCACCGACCGCGACCCGGCCGGGCGCCTCGCCTCGTTGACCGGTCGCGAGCGCGAGGTCCTCGCTCGCCTGCTCGCCGGTCAGACGGCCGCGGTCATCGCTCGCGAGCTCGGTGTGACGTACGCGACGGCGCGCACGCACGTCCAGCGCGTCCTCGTGAAGCTCGGGGCGCATTCGGCGGTGGAGGCCGTCGCGTTCGCGGCGCGTCACGGCGTGCGCGCGCACGAATCCGCGCGCGCCTCGTAGCCCGGACCGCCGGGCCGCCCGTCAGACGCGACGGAGGAGCCCGGCGCGGACTTGCCGGCTGCGCCGCGCGCGCAGCGCGACGGCGACCGCCTCGACCGACGAGTGCACCGCGAGCTTCCGGAAGACGCTCTGCATGTGCGTCCGGATGGTGTTCACCGACGTGAAGAGCTCGCTGGCGATCGCGGCCCGATCGAGCCCTGCGACCATGAGGTCGAGCACCTCGCGTTCGCGTGCGGTGAGCGTCGCAAGCCGACGGCTCTCGTCACTCGCATCGCGTTCGTCGGCGAGCAGGTCGGAGATGACGTCCGTGAGCAACGCGGGCGGGATGCTCATCTCACCGCGTGATGCTGCGACGACCGCGTCGACGAGCGCGTCGACGGTGCCGTCCTGGACGACGACACCGGTGGCGCCGGCGCGTATCGCGTCGATCGCCGTCCGGGCGTCGGCGCGCTCCGCGACGACGATCACGCCGCGGTCACGACCCGTCTCCCGCGCCTCGGCGACGAACGCGAGGGCATCCGTCTCGCCGACGGTCGTCTCGACGACCACGACGTCGGGGTCCATCACGTCGAGCACCTGCCGCGCGTCGGCGAGTGTCCGCGCCGTCGCGACACCGTCGACGTCGTCCTCGGCGACGAGCAGCGCCGCGAGCGCGTCCGCGAACACCTGGTGATCGTCGACGACGAGTACCGAGCACGACACAGGTCCCACCTCGCGGTCGCAGCCACGGTCGCGACGGACTGTAACGCCGCACCGTCCGGGATGCCGCGGTGACGGCCGCGACCCGCGGCCGTCACCGCCACGCGATCGCTTCGTCGTGTCAGCCCTGGATGACGAAGACGCCTTGATCCGCGCTCGCGCCGGCGAAGTTCAGCGCGCTGATCACGCCGACGTTCGCGGAGATGGCCGTGTTGTGCGCGAAGACGAAGGAGTGGTTGCTGCCGAAGTGCAGGAACGAGAGCGTGTCGCGCTCGGGCAGCACCGCGCCTGCCTCGGCCTCGAGCTCGCTGGGTGTCAACGCCATGGGATCCTCCCGTATGTCGACGGACGTCGCGTCGGATCGTGCACGTCGTTGCGCGCGGCGGCATCGCTCATGCGAGCGAGATTCGCTCGTCCGAATGCATGACGTGCTGTCGCCGGTCCCGCGACAGCGCGCCGGGCGGCGTCGCGCCTCATGCAATCGGACGAGGAAATCTCGACCTCGTGGCAGATGCGCGCGTGCGGTGGTCACGCCGATGATCGCTGCGCCAACGTCCCAACAGACATCCCCGGAGACAAGGAGGCGACGATGGCACTGACGCCCGCGGAGCTCGAGCAGGAGACGGGTGCGATCCTGCCCGAACGGGACACGCTGTCGTTCCTGCACTTCGGCAGCAACCACTCCTTCGTGCTCGCACACAACACCTCGATCGCGGTGAACGCCGGCTTCTTCTCGTTCGGCAACGTCGCGCAGTCCGAGGCGACGCAGCTCGTCTTCGTCCACCAGGGCTGACGGGTGGAGGCGCCGGGGCGCGTGTCGGCGTCCCGGCGCCCGGCCCGCCCGACCGCCGGACCGAGCAGCACTGCGGGCATGGACGACTCACTCTTCCCCCGGACGACGGCGACGACGCGTCGTGCGCGGCGCCTGGCGCGACGGCCGCGTGCGCGGTTGGCACGCGCGGTCCAGACCGTCTCCCGACCGACGCGACAGCGGCGCCGGCGCCGGCGGATGCGGACCGTCCACGAGCGGATCCTGCGCTCGACACGCGCACGCCGGAGCGCGCTCGAGGCGCTCGCCGCCCCCGAGCGTCCGCGCCTGGCAGCCGGTGTCGAGCTCGCTGGCCGCTACCGCGGCTCGGGGTTCCGCGACCGCCGTTACCTCGTGTGCCGCGACGACGGTCAGTGGGTGCAACTCACGCCGCTCCTGTACCAGGTCGCGAACGCGCTCGACGGCGAGCGGACCGTCGCGGAGGTGGCCGCGACCGTCAGCCGGCGCATCGACCGCGACGTCAGCGCCGAGAACGTGGCCCTCCTGCTCGCGAAGCTCGAGGAGCTCGGGCTCCTCGCGTCGCGGCCGGTCGAGCCCGGCTCGCTCGATCTCCTGCTCGGCTTGCGCGTCCGCAAGGCATGGATCCCGGCCCACGTCGTGCGGCCCGTCGCGCGCACGCTCAGCCCACTCTTCAATCCGCTCGTCGTCGTCGCCGTGCTCGCCGGGTTCGTCGCGACGGAGTGGACGACGCTGACGGGCGCGCGCCTCGTCGGTGCTGCGGACGCCTTGCTGACGCGCCCGATCGAGGCACTCGCAGTGATCGCGATCGTCTTCGCGGGCGTGCTGTTCCACGAGCTCGGGCACGCGAGCGCGTGCACGTACGGCGGCGCGACACCCGGCGAGATCGGCGGTGGGTTCTACCTGTTCTGGCCGGCGCTGTACACGAACGTGACGGAGTCGTACCGGCTGCGGAGGTCGGGGCGCGTCCGCACCGACCTCGGCGGTGTGTACTTCAACGCGCTCACCTGCGTCGTGGCCGGCGCGGGATACGCGCTGACGGGGTGGAGCGGGTTCGTCGCCGCGGTCGCGGTGATCAGCATCATCATCGTCGAGCAGCTCCTGCCGTTCGTCCGGTTCGACGGGTACTGGGTGCTCAGCGACCTCGCCGGCGTCCCGGACCTGTTCCCACGCCTGCACGCGGCCCTCGGACGGCTCGTGCCACGTCGTCCGGTCGCTCCCGCGCTCGCGGACCTCAAGCCGCGTGCGCGGCGTGTCATCGTCGTGTGGGCGGTCGCGACCGCGATCGTGCTGCCGCTCCAGTTCGTCCTCATGCTGTTCGTCGCGCCCTCCCTGGCGGCGTCGACGTGGTTCGAGCTCCGCGACGTCGGTACGGCGGTGGTCGACGCGGCCGGCGCGCACGCGTGGGCGGCGATGACGCTCGGCATCGTCCAGGTCGCGCTCGTCACGGTGTTCTTCGCGGGGCTCGTGGGCGCGCTCGTCTTCTTCGTCCAGCGCGCCGTTCGCGCCACCGCGCGCCGCTGCGGTCCGTCGCGGGTGCGGCGCCTGCCGGCCAGCTTCGCCGTGGTCGCCGCGTTCGCCGCGCCGGTCGCGTGGTCGGCGTCGCAGTTGCGGATCGTCCACGCATGATCGTCTCGTCGGGATCGGAGGCAGGGATGCTGCACACGCACGTCGTCGAGGGTGCGCGCCGGGTCCGGCGCCGGGCGAGGATCCGGCGCCGCCGGATGCGGGGCGGGGTCGGGGTGCTGCTCGCGCTGGGCCTCGTGCTCGTCCCGTTCACGTCGGCGGACGCGCTCGTCGCCTGGAACGGCGCGATGGCGTTCACGGCGCTGTACCACCAGACGGATGCCGACGTCTCGTTCCAGGTGCGTACCGGACGCGGGCCCGGCGTCGGCGTGGCGAACACGGCGTTCGCCTTGAGCGCGTACTGCCAGGAGTGCCACACGGTCGCGATCGCGGTGCAGATCGACCTCGTGAGCGGGACGGTCGTCGGGGTCGACGCGCGCAACCGAGCGGAGGCGCGCAACTGGAATTGCGTCGCGTGCGACACACTGGCATCGGCGGAGCAGTTCGTCGTCGCGCCCGGAGGCGAGGTCGTGCTCACGCGCCAGGCGCGACGGGACCTGCGCATGATCGAGTGGCAGCTGCGGATGCTCGCGCATTCCGGTCAGACGTCGCAGCAGATGCAGCCGTCGATCGACGCGCTCATGAACCGGATCGTCCAGGTGCTCGAGACCGAGCTCGTGGTCGTCACACCGGCGTCGCCGAGCGTCTCCGCACCGTCCGCGCCGGCTGCGCCGTCGTCGGGTGCGCCGGCGATCGGCGCGCCGCCGGGAGCGCCCGCGTCGTCGACGCCTGCCGTGACGGTGCAACACACCGGCGGGACGGTCGTCGCGCACGGGCCGAACGAGAGCCAGCAGACGTGACCGCGCCCGGTCAGGCGCGTGTGGAACGCCGCCGCGTGACCGCGGTGCTCGCCGCCTTCGCGCGAGGAGGGAGCCCGTGCGTGGCACCGCGTCGTCGGTCAGCGTGAGCATCACACGCATCGAGTCGAACCGTCACGGCGACGTCGTCGTGCACGGCACGGCGTCGCCGGGCGCGCGCGTCACCGTGAACGGGCGCGGCGTCCGCGTGGGCGCGGACGGGAGGTGGTCCGCGACCGTCCCAACGGGCACGACCGCGACCGTCAGCGCGGTCGCCGACAGCGCGGACCGCTCGAGCCGCTCGTCGACGACGGTGACGGTCTCGGCGTGACGGCTGCGGTCACGCGGTGATGCCGCCCGCGGCGTCGGCACCGCCGACGGCCGTGCGCACCGACGTGACGAACGTGGCGAGCTCGGCGACGGGACGTGCGGCCGGACCGGAGTCGTCGAGCACGCGCACGAGGTACGAGCCGGCCGCCCCTTCGAGCTCGACCCCGGCGGCAGACGTCGCGGCCCACGCGCCCGCGACACCCGGGACCGGGTCGCCGCAGTCGCACCCGGCGGCCTGCTGCGCGCCCGCCTGCGACGCGAACGCGTACACGACGAGGTGCACGGTCCCGGTGTCCGTCGCGTAGATGCGCTCCATCGAGCGCTCGAAGCCGAGCCCGGCGAAGCGCTTCGACAGCTCCGGCCCGAGTTCGTCGGGCTCGAGATCGGTGTCGGGCCCGACCGCCTCGTAGCCCGCGGGCGGCGCGACGTCGAGCAGCTTCTCCATCGCGGCCCGCAAGCCGGCCTGTGAGCCCGCGGCCGGCGCGGCGGTCGCGCCCCGGGACCCGTCGTCGTGCAACGGTGCGAGACGGCTCGGGCCGTGGCTGCACGCAGTCGTGAGGAGCGCGACCACGAAGGCCGCGGCCAGGGCCATCCGGGCACGGCGCATGGGGCAAGCGTAAGGATCGTTCGGTTCGTGCGGAATGGGCCATTCGGCCAGTTCCGCGGGGGACGGCGCGCCCCGGTCGGCTCAGCGCACGTGGAGACGGGCCCAGCGGCGCTTCCCGACCTGGACCTGGACGCCGTCGACGTCGGCGGCCGAGACCTCGCCGTCGGGGTCGCTCGCGCGCTCGCCGTCGAGACGCACGCCGCCCTGCTCGATCATGCGACGGCCCTCCTTGTTCGACGGGACGAGGCCCGCGAGGTGCAGGACCTTGGCCAGCCGGACGCGGCCGTCGTCCGCGAACTCCGACGCGGGGATCGCCACGTCGGCGACCTCGCTCGGCGCGTCGCCGGCCTTGAACACCCGGTCGAACTCCGCCTCGGCGTGCACCCCGGCCTCGTCGCCGTGGTACAGCTCGACGACCCGGCGGGCGAGCATGCGCTTCGCGTCGACGGGCTTCAGCCGGCCGTCGCGCAGGCGCGCGAGCACGTCGGCGACATGGTCGGGATGCCAGCCCGTCGTCAGCTCGAGGTAGCGCGGCATGACGTCGTCGGGGATCCGCATGAGCTTGCCGAACTGCTCGGGCCCGGGCTCCTCGATGCCCACGTAGTTGCCGAGCGACTTCGACATCTTCTGCACGCCGTCGAGCCCCTCGAGGAGCGGCGTCGTGAGCACGACCTGGGGATCCTGGCCCGCCTGCTCCTGCAGGTGCCGACCCATCAGGTTGTTGAAGAGCTGGTCGGACCCGCCGAGCTCCACGTCCGCCCGGACCTGCACGGAGTCGTAGCCCTGCAGGAGCGGATACAGGAACTCCGACAGCGAGATCGGCTGACCCGAGCGGTAGCGCTTCGCGAAGTCGTCGCGCTCGAGCATGCGGGCGACGGTCGTGCTCGCCATGAGGCGGAGCACCCCTTCCATCCCGAGCCCGGCCAGCCACTCGGAGTTGCGGCGGACCTCGATGCGGCCGGGCGTGAAGTCGAGGATCCGCCGGACCTGCTCGACGTACGTCGCCGCGAAGGCGTCGACCTCGTCGGCGGTCAGCCGGGGCCGGGTCGCGGACCGGCCCGACGGGTCACCGACCTGGGCGGTGAAGTCGCCGACGATCAGGACCGCGACGTGGCCCAGGTCCTGGAACTGCCGGAGCTTGCGCAGGACGACCGCGAAGCCGAGGTGGATGTCCGACGCCGTCGGGTCGATGCCGAGCTTCACGCGCAGCGGGCGGCCGCCCGCGAGCCGGCGGCGCAGCTCGTCGACGCTGATGACGTCGACCGCGCCGGCCGTCAGCAGGCGCAGGCCCTCGTCGACGGGTTGCTCCACGGCGGCGAACGGTAGTGCAGGCACCCGCCCGGCCTGCCGACACAACCCCTGGGGTCCCCGACCGGGCGTGCCCGCGAGCCGGTGGGGCGGCAGTAGCACAATGTGGCTGATGAGGGGAACGGCGACGACGGGGAGGACGGCGCGGGCCCGCGGTGGCGCGCTGCTCGCCGTCGTCGTGGTGACGTCGCTCCTCGCGGCCGGCTGCAGCTACACGACCAACCTCGACTTCCGGGTGCGGCAGGCGTCGTCGAGCCAGGTGCTGGCGGCCGACGGATCGCTGCTCGCGACGCTCCACGCCGAGCAGAACCGCGACCCCGTCCCGCTCGCGCAGATCTCGCCGCTGCTGCAGACGGCCGTCGTGGCGACCGAGGACGCGCGCTTCTTCGAGCACGACGGCGTCGACCCGCGGTCGATCGTGCGCGCGCTCGTCCACGACAGTCAGCAGGGCTCGCTCAGCGAGGGAGGGTCGACGATCACGCAGCAGTACGTCCGGACCGTGCTGCTCGACCAGAAGAAGACGGTCAGCCGGAAGCTGCGTGAAGCCGTGCTCGCCGTGCAGATCGAGCGGAAGCTCAGCAAGAAGCAGATCCTCGAGCGCTATCTGAACGCGGTCTACTTCGGGAACGGCGCGTACGGCGCGCAGGCCGCGTCGCGTCTCTACTTCGGCAAGGACGCCAAGGATCTCGACCTCGCGCAGGCCGCGCTGCTCGCGGGACTGCTGCAGGCGCCCGAACGCGACAACCCGTACAAGGCGCCCGCGGCCGCGCTCGCGCGGCGCGCGCACGTCCTCGACCGCGTCGAGAAGCTGCAACGCGAGCCGGAGCCGATGATCGCCGCCGCGCGCGCGGAGCCGTTGCAGCTCGTGCCGCTCGCGCCGGAGCAGCGCTACCCCGCCGGCCACTTCGTCGAGCGCGTCAAGAGCGTCATCCTCAACGACCCCGCGTTCGGCGACACCGCGGAGGCGCGTCGCCAGGCCCTGCTCGAAGGCGGCTTGCGCATCTACACGACGCTCGACCCCAAGCTGCAGTCCGACGCCGAGCAGGCGATCGGCGACGTGATCTCACGGCCGGCGACCGATCCGTCGGCCGCGCTCGTGTCGATCGATCCGACGAACGGCTACGTCCGCGCCTACGTGGGCGGCCGCGACTTCTTCGCGTCGACGCCGGCGGCGCAGTTCGACCTCGCGAGCCAGGGTGAACGCCAGTCCGGCTCCGCGTTCAAGCCGTTCGTGCTCGCGGCCGCGCTCGAGGCGGGCGTGCCGTTGTCGCGGACGTACTCGGGACCCGCGCAGCTCACCATTCCGCTCCCCGCGCCGCAGCAACCGTGGGTGGTGCACAACTTCGAGAACCAGGGGTTCGGCCGGCTGAACCTCGTGGACGCGACCGTCGAGTCGGTCAACACCGTGTACGCGCAGCTCATCGAGGACATCGGTCCGCGTCGTGCGGTCGACCTCGCGCACCAGATGGGCGTGACGGCGCCGCTGCAGGCCGTGCCGTCCGCCGTGCTCGGCACGAACGACGTCAGCGCGCTCGACATGGCGTCCGCGTACGCGACGTTCGCGGCAGACGGGGTGCACACGGACCCGGTCTTCGTCACGAAGGTCACCGACCGCAACGGCAAGGTGCTCTACGAGGCGCCGGCCCAGCACCGTCGCGTGCTGCCGTCGTCGATCTCGCGCGAGGTGACCTCGGTGCTCCAGCAGGTCGTCGATCGCGGGACGGGCGTGAAGGCGCGCATCGGGCGACCGGTCGCGGGCAAGACCGGCACGACCGACGGCAACGCGGACGCGTGGTTCGTGGGGTACACGCCCGAGCTCGCGACGTCGGTGTGGGTCGGCTTCCCCCAGTCGCGCACGCCGATGATGCCGCCGACGACGCGCGTGACGGTGACGGGCGGGACCTGGCCGGCTCAGATCTGGCAGCTGTTCCAGAGCACCGCGCTCGCGTCGACGCCGGCATCGACGTTCCCTGCGGTG
>Ga0070739_10008248_pt1 | contig 10736 bp, 10 predicted proteins | sample Coa_R1_7_FD_66445 | JGI IMG/M metagenome (GOLD analysis project Ga0070739, IMG submission 66445) | Surface soil microbial communities from Centralia Pennsylvania, which are recovering from an underground coalmine fire - Coalmine... | ecosystem: Environmental > Terrestrial > Soil > Unclassified ...
TGTGTGAGCCCAGCGGCCAGGTCGGCACGATACAGCGGAAACCGCGGCGCGCCAAGCTTTCGGCGACTGAGCGCCACAGTCGGCCGTCGACGAGGATCCCGTGCACGAACAGAACCGGCGGGTGCGCTGAATCCTGCGGTCCCAACTCCTCGTATTGAATGGTCGCCTGCCTGAGTGCCAGCTCTGCCATATCCGTTGCCCCTCCACGATCAGTCGGCATCAACCCCCAATCGAAGTCCAACAGCCGCTGCCAGATCTATCCGGTGAACTGCCAAACACTGCCAACGGCTCGTCACCCCGGCTTGCCGGCGGCGACGAATTGCAGCGCACGCTGGGTCTGCTGCTCAACGTCGATGAGGCCGGCCGACGAAAACAAGTCAACGAAGGCATGCCGGTCGAACAGCCGCAGCCCGATCATCCGGGCACCTGCCGTCATCGCGTAGCGCACCGGAGCCGGTTGGCGGGCATAGCTGGTCAGAATGGCGATCCGGCCACCCGGTCGCAGCACCCGCACCATCTCGCGGGCGACCTCGAAGGGATCCGGCATCAAGTAGAGCGCACCGAAACAGCAAACAGCGTCGAACGTTTCATCCCCGAACGGCAGGGTTCTGGCGTCGCCGCGCACGTAGCAGATTCCCGGGCCACTGTTGTCGGTCACTGCTCGGGTCAGCATCGGCTCGGAAATATCGAAGCCCACCGCGAGGCTTCCCGGCGGCATTTGCCGCGCCAGCGGACCCGTGAAGTTGCCGGGACCGCACGCGACGTCAAGCAATCGTTTGGCTTGCAACAAACGCAAAGCCGTCGATGCGCGCCGCTGTTCGGCGCTCGTGGTGACGCCACTGGCAACGTAGAACGCTGCCGGCCGCCACAACCGCTCATACACGGTCGCCACGAACGGGCTGTTCATTGCCCGCTGGGCAAACGTCGGCGCCGGCGACTCGGCCGATTCACCCAACACGTCGAGATGTCCGTGCCGCACCGACGCGGGCCTGTCCAGGAGGCTGCGGGTCAGCTCAAGCGCGTTATCGCTGCTGTGCATTGGTGGAGTCTGACGCGTCGTCGCCTCGGCGCGCACACCGGGCCGGTGCATCCTTGCCGCACCCGCAGACGACGCCATAGCCTTGGGCGAGTTGGACCGCAGCCGAAAGTCTGCGGTCCGGCGACGGTGACCAGGGGGTGACGGTCATGGCAATACGGTCGCGGCCCTGCGCGGGGCGCACGTCGGGGATGTCGCGGTGACCGAACTGACCAGCCTGCGCGCCGACGAGCTCGCAACCCTGGACATCTTCGAAGGATGTCCTGCCGAGGATCTGATGCCGTTGGCCGCGAGCCTGCAGCCCCTGCAGGCGGCCGCCGGTCAGGTGCTGATGCGGCAGGGTGAGCAGGCTGTTTCGTTCCTTCTCATCTCGTCGGGAACCGCCGAGGTCAAGCACGTCGGCGACGACGATGTCGTGATCGTCGAGCACGTGTCTGACGGCATGATCGTCGGTGAAATCGCCCTGCTGCGCGACATCCCACGCACCGCCACGGTCACCACGACCACACCGTTAACAGGCTGGATCGGCGATCGCGACGCTTTCGCCCGGATGGTGCATGTCCCCGGCATCATGCAGCGGCTTATTCGCACCGCCCGCCAGCGGCTGGCCGCATTCGTCGCACCGATCCCGATCCGACTTCGCGACGGAACCGAACTACTGCTTCGACCGGTGCTGCCCGGTGACAGCGAGAAAACCACCCAGGGACACGTCGAATTCTCCAACGAGACGCTGTACCGCCGGTTCATGTCGCCCCGAATCCCCAGCCCGGCCCTGATGGACTATCTGTTCGAGGTGGACTACGTCGACCACTTCGTCTGGGTGGTGACCGACGCCGAAGGCTATCCCGTCGCCGACGCACGCTTCGTTCGCGACGAGCATGACCCCACGCTCGCCGAGATCGCGTTCATCATCGCCGATCCCTACCAGGGCCGCGGGCTCGGTAGCTTCTTGATCGGTGCCTTGGCAGTAGCAGCTCGGGTAGCTGGAGTCGAGAAGTTTTGTGGTCGAATGCTTTCCGACAACCTACCGATGCGCGCGATCATGGATCGTTACGGCGCGCGCTGGGAACGTGACGATGTGGGCGTGGTCACGACAGTGATCGACGTGCCGCAGCCGCGCGAGCTGCCGTTCGGACGAGACATGGCTAACCAAATCAAACGAGTTGCCCTGCAAGTGATTCAGGCTGTCGGCTGATCCGCCGCAATGCCGCTGGCGGCGTGTCGGCGCATCTGATCTGGGCTGTCGCGTGGTATCAACGGGCATGCGGCTTGCGATGGCTGCCGTGGTGGTCATGCTGGTGGCGGCATGCGCTCACCCGGCCGGGTCGGCCCGCAATCCCTCGGTTACGTCGTCCCCAACTGGCATCGTTCGGATCAACCCGGCGAACATCAAACGGGTTGCCCGTGAGCTGCCCAGTGGTTATGAGGTGACCGGTCTTGCCACTGCAGCGGTCCCCGCAGCGGTCTGGGGTCTGGGAGGAGGCTTCACCGCACACCCGCCTCAGTGCGCGACGCTGGCCGACCCAGTCGGCGGCCGCAGCGAAACAGGACAAGGCTTATCAGGATCAGGTTCCGGCGGCATCGTCTACGCCGCGGTCGCGCCCGCACCAGCGAGCGTCAATGCTGCGGTCATTTCCCAGTGCCGGCAATGGACCATGGCGACGCGGCATGCCTCGGCCACCGTCCAGCTCGTCGAGCCGCCACGCATCCACGGTATCCAAACCGTCGGCATGGCAAGCGAAACCACCACGTCGGTCGAAGGCGGCACGGAAATCGCTTCTCAAGCAGAGACATTCGCCGCGTACCTGGGCGACTACTACGCGTACACCATGCTGATCACCGACCCCGGTTCAGTCCATTCGCCGCTGCCGCCGCAATTCGTCGCCGACTTATTGGTCAAAACGGTGTCCGCGCTACGCGGCTGATAGCCGCTCGTTGGGTAGATTCACCATGGTGTTAAAGGCGGCGCTTGCGGTGGCATGTGCGGGTTGGCTCGCCGCGTGCGCATCACCTGAATCGGCAGGTTCTGCGTCCGCGGATATTGCCAAAGTCGCCGACGTGAAGTCGAGTTTCGGCCCGGAGTTCCACGTGACCAGCATTGCGCCGACTGGTATCGATCCGAAGTTGCTGGCGGCGCAGAAGTTGCCGGACGGCCTGAAGTTCGAGCCGCCGGAGTGTGCGGAGGTCGCCCTTGCACCGGTAGTCCCGCCCGGTCTGCAGGGCAACATGGCCGCCGTTTCAGCCGAGGGCGAGGGTAACCGCTTCATCGCCCTCGCGCTCGAAACCTCCCAACCGGTGCCGGTTAACGATCCAGGAGCGGCCTGCCAAAAGGTGGGTTTCGCCGGCGGCGCGGTCCGTGGTGTCATCGAGGCGGTCGACGCCCCACACATCGCCGGCGCAAGGACCCTCGGGGTGCACCGGATTGTGCAGGCGGTCGTGGACGGGAAACCCCGAACCGGCGAGCTCTATGACTACTCCGCTCATTTCGGCAACTACCAGATGATCGTCACCGCCAACCCGCTGGTGCTTCCTGACAAGCCGGTGGTTCCCGTCAACACGCAGCGCGCCCGCGACCTGCTCGTCAAGGTGGTCGCCGCGGTCCGGGGCTGACTCAGCGCACGTCGCGCGGCCGGAACTGGATGCTGACGCGCGGACCGGTTGGGGTAGACGTCTTGGGAACCGAGTGTTCCCATGTGCGTTGACATGACCCGCCCATCACCAGCAGATCGCCATGACCCTGCGGCAGCCGCAACGACGGACCGCCGCCGCGTGGCCGCAATGCAAAGGTACGGGTGGCGCCCAGGCTGACGATCGCCACCATGGTGTCCTCACTGCTGCTGCGTCCGATGGTGTCGCCGTGCCAGGCGACGCTGTCGGCGCCGTCGCGGTACAGGCAGAGCCCCACGGTCGTGAACGGCTCGCCCAGTTCCCCGGCATAGATGTCGTTGAGTCGCCGACGTAGTAGCGCCAGCTGCGGATGCGGTGGCTCGTCGACCGTCAGGTCGTGAAAGCTCACCAGACGCGGTACGTCGACAACGCGGTCGTACATGTGGCGGCGCTCGGCGCGCCAGGGCACCGTCGACAGCAGCGCGTCGAACAGCTCGTCAGCCTCGGTCAGCCAGCCGGAGCGGATGTCGAGCCACGCGCCGTCGCTGAGGTAGCGGCGTTGGTCGAGCTCGAACAGCGAGCCCTGAACCGCGATCGCCATGGCCGCCAGTCTATCGCACGCCCGTTCGAAGACGCTGGCTCGGCGGGTCGCACCGCGGCGTCCGGGGGTGGCGGGCATTACCTTGCTATATGTGAGTGTCGCCGAACTGGGCACCAATTCCGAGGTCGGACGGCTGCGGGTGGCGATCCTGCATCGGCCCGGGGCGGAGTTGCGGCGACTCACCCCTCGCAACAACGACCAGCTGCTGTTCGACGGATTGCCGTGGGTGGCGCGCGCGCAGGAGGAGCACGACGCGTTCGCTGAGTTGCTGCGCTCCCGCGGTGTCGAAGTGCTACTGCTGTCCGATCTGCTGACCGAGGCGCTGAACAGCGGGGCGGCCAGGATGCAGGGCATCGCCGCCGCGGTCAACGACCGGCGGTTGGGATTCCCGTTGGCACAAGAGCTTTCGGCCTACCTGCGTGGCCTGGATCCGGCCAGCTTGGCGCATGTGCTGATGGCCGGCATGACGTTCACCGAACTTCCATCGGACACGCGCACCGACGTGTCGCTGGTGCGCCGTATGCACCACGCGGCCGATTTCGTCATCGAGCCGCTGCCGAACCTGGTGTTCACCCGCGACTCGTCGATCTGGATCGGGCCTCGAGTGATCATCCCGTCGCTGGCGCTGCCGGCGCGGGCTCGTGAGGCATCGTTGACCGACCTGATCTACGCCCATCACCCGCGATTCGCCGGCGTGCGGCGCGCATACGAATCGCACACCGCGCCCGTCGAAGGCGGCGACGTGCTGTTGCTCGCGCCCGGCGTCGTCGCCGTCGGGGTCGGCGAGCGCACCACACCGGCCGGCGCAGAAGCCTTGGCGCGCAGTCTGTTCGACGACGACCTGGCGAACACGGTGCTCGCCGTGCCGATCGAGCAGAAACGCGCCCAGATGCATCTCGACACGGTGTGCACCATGGTCGACACCGACGCGGTGGTGATGTACGCGAACGTGGTGGACACCTTGTCGGCGTTCACCCTTCAGCGCACCCCCGACGGCGTCAAGATCAGCGACGAGACGCCATTCGTCGAGGCCGCCGCGAACGCGATGGGCATCGACAAGTTACGGGTCATCGACACCGGGCTAGATCCCGTCATCGCCGAACGCGAACAGTGGGACGACGGCAACAACACCCTTGCATTGGCGCCGGGCGTCGTCGTCGCGTATGAGCGCAATATGCGAACCAACGCCCGCCTGCAGGACGCTGGTATCGAAGTGCTCACCATCGCCGCCTCCGAGCTGGGCACCGGGCGCGGCGGGCCGCGGTGTATGTCGTGTCCCGCCGCCCGCGACCCGCTGTAGTTAGCCGCGAGACAGAAGCTGTGGCTGTGATTCAGGCGGCTTCACGACCCTGACTTCTGGTTCGCGACGGCAGTACGTAACCGTGACGGGCGAGCGCATTCTGTGCCCGCCGGACGACGTCGGCACGCGAATGCTCCTTGATGACCTTGATTACGTGCCAACCAAGGCGGTCGACCATTTCCGCCCGCCGGATGTCTTTAACATATTGTCCTCGATCGGTGCGATGCTGGTCGCCGTCGTATTCGAGCGCCACCTTTGGCTCTTCCCAACCCATATCGAGGTACGCGACGAGGTGGCCATCGCTGACCCGAATCTGTGTAGTCGGTCGGGGTAGCCCAGCATCGATCATGACTAAGCGTAACCAGCTCTCCTTTGGTGATTCAGCACCAGCGTCCATCAGATCGATGGCTGTGCGCGCCCGCTTGTTCCCGCGGGCACCGGGGTAACGATTCACGAAGTACATGAGGCTGTCTCGACTGATGCCTGCGGCGCGGGCAAGTGCATCGAGGTGGGCAACCGCCATGTTCCGCGGAAGGTGTCGAGCGAGATCGAATCCCGCTCTCGCGGGGCTAACTACTGGTAAGCCGTCAATACAGGTGACTTCGTCAGGGTCGAATCGTTCGTCGCGAACGATGATGCCGGGAGGGTGGTGGTTGTTTCGCCAGAGCATTTCTATAGGCGCGTATTCATCGACCCACTTTGCGCCGTGTAGGGCTGCCGCGGCACGCCCGGTGATCACTGCCCGTCGGCCCGACCACAACCATGCTCCGATAGTCAAAGTCTCCAGCGACGGACACACGTCGTTCTGAATGTAGACATCACGGAAAATGCGCCGGTAGTTCCAGCGCAGCTGGCCGCGCGTCAGTAAGCCCATCGCCAGTGCCTCGCTGCCAATGAACACGTCATCCATGTCGTGATCATGGCTGTCAGCACCGACAACCTCGATGTGTGACGCCAAATAGAAGCCAGGGTCGTGATTGGGACGCAATCGCAGCCGTGGCTTCTGTCTCGCGACGAAAGAACTAACGCCAGCTGGGCAGCCAGATCTCCATGTTCCAGGTCGCTTGTGAGATCGGTTGACCGGTGAGCACCGGAAACAGCCACGCAAAGTTGGTCAGCACCAGCGCGACATAACACGACACCACGATCAGCCCAAGCGTGCGTCGTTCCCGGTTCTGCCCAGGCTGATACAAGATGTCGCCGAGAATCAGCGCGATCGCCATCACCAAAAACGGGGCCATGGTGGCCGCATAGAAGAAGTACATCTGACGGTCGATGTCGGCGAACCACGGCAGCCAGCCGGCGCAGTAACCAACCAGGACAGCGGCGTAGCGCCAGTCGCGGCGCACCAGCATCCGCCACGCCGCATAGCCAAGGACGGGCACCGACAGCCACCACATCGCCGGCGTGCCGACCAGCATCACGGCTTTCACGCACGATTGCGCCCCGCAGCCGGGAACGTTCTGCTGGTCGATCGCGTACAGCACCGGCCGCAGCGACATCGGCCATGCCCACGGTTTGGATTCCCACGGATGGTAGTTGCCGGCCGAATTCGTCAGGCCCGCATGGAATTTGTAGGCGTTATAGGTGTAATGCCACAGCGAGCGGATCGCGTCGGGCATCGGAAAGGACGCCTTCGGGCCGATCGACTGGCCTACCTCGTGGCGATTGATTGCGGTCTCGGAGGCAAACCACGGCGCATAGGTGGCCAGATACACCCCGAACGGGATCAGCAGCAGCGCATAGATGGTCGGCCCCAGATCACGGCGCAATACTCCCAGCCACGGTCGAGGCACCCGGTAGGCGCGGCGGGCGGCCACGTCGAATGCCAGCGACATCACACCGAAGAACAAGACGAAGTACAGCCCCGACCACTTTGTTGCGCAAGCCAATCCGAGTAGCACACCAGCGCCGAACCGCCACCAGCGCACGCCGAGCCTTGGGCCCCAGACTGTTTCGGCGCTGCGGCCCTCCAGAAGCGCGAGGTGCATACGTTCCCGGACCTCGTCGCGGTCGACCATCAGCGCGCCGAACGCCGCCACCACGAAGAAGGTGAGAAAGCCGTCGAGCAAAGCGGTCCGTGACGTAACGAAGCTCACCCCGTCGCCGATGATCAGCAGTCCCGCGATACCGCCCACCAGCGTCGATCGGCTGAGCCGCCGCACGATCCGCGCGACCAGCGCGACCACGATGACCCCGAGCAGTGCGCCGGTGAAGCGCCAGCCCAGCCCGTTGTAGCCGAAGATCGCCTCCCCGATAGCGATCAGCTGCTTGCCCACCGGCGGGTGAACGACCAGACCGAAGCCGGGGTTGTCCTCCACACCGTGGTTGTGCAGCATTTGCCAGGCCTGCGGCGCGTAATGCTTCTCGTCGAAAACCGGTGTGCCCGCGTCGGTCGGCGAACCGAGGTTCACGAACCGGGTCACCGCCGCCAACGCGGTGATCACCGCGGTCATCACCCAGCCCTGCATGCGGTCGAGCGGGCCGAAGTCGGGGACCGGCACCAGCGGCGCAGGGCTGATGACAGGTGCCGCCCGCTCGGCGACGGCGACAGGGCTTTCGCTGGGCGGGGCGGATGTCATCAACCACGATCGTAGGCTTTGGCCCATGAGCGGTGGTCGACTGTTGCTGGGCGCCACGCCGCTGGGCCAGCCGTCCGACGCCTCACCGAGGCTGACCGCCGCGCTCGGCTCTGCTGACGTAGTGGCCGCCGAGGACACCAGGCGGCTGCGCACACTGGCCAAGGCGCTCGACGTCCACATCGCCGGCCGAGTGGTCAGTTTCTTCGACCAAAACGAGTCGGCACGGGTGCCGGCGCTGGTTGCCGACATCGCCGCCGGCGCCACAGTGCTGCTCGTCACCGACGCCGGGACACCCGTCATCAGCGATCCCGGACATCGACTGGTGGTGGCCTGTGTCGACGCCGGTGTCCCGGTGACGTGCCTACCGGGACCGTCGGCGGTGATCACCGCCCTGGCGGTGTCCGGGTTGCCTTCGGAGAAGTTCTGTTTCGAGGGTTTCGCCCCGCGCAAGCAGTCGGCGCGCAGGGCATGGCTGGCGTCGCTGGCCGAAGAGCGGCGCACCTGCGTGTTCTTCGAATCTCCGCGCCGGTTGGCCGCCTGCCTGCACGACGCGGTCGACCAGCTTGGCGGGACGCGGCGGGCGGCGGTGTGCCGGGAACTGACCAAGGTCCACGAGGAAGTGGTGCGCGGGTCGCTGGAGGAGCTCGCCAAGTGGGCCAACGAGGGTGTACTGGGGGAGATCACCGTGGTGCTGGCCGGGGCGGCGCCACAGGCCGACCTGCCGGCGCTGGTGGCCGAAGTCAATGAGCTGAGGCGGCAAGGAATTCGAGTCAAGGACGCCTGCACCCAAGTGGCTGCCGCGCATCCTGAACTGCACTCGCGGCGTGAGCTTTACGACGCTGTCGTGCGCTCGCGTGGTTAACCGGCGCGGGCGGGTGCGGTGACCGCCGATGTGAGTCCAAGGATCGGCGCGGCCTTGTGTAGACACTCGTCCCATTCCGCGTCGGGATTCGAGTCCGCAGTGATTCCTCCGCCTGAGCCCAACACCGCGTTTCCCTCGGCGTCGAACTCGACGGTGCGGATAGCCACATTGAGTTCACAGCCCGCCATCGGTGACACGAAACCAATAGTGCCGCAATATACTCCGCGGTTGGGTTGCTCCCATTGCGAAATCAGTTGCCGGGCACGTAGTTTCGGGGTTCCAGTGACGGAGGCGGGCGGGAAGGCGGCGTCGAGCAGCGCCGAAGTCGGCAGCTCGACGGGCACCCGCGCCGACACCGTCGACACCAAATGCCACACGCCCGGTGCACGTCGTACCGCCAGCAGCTCAGGCACGCTCACTGTGCCGGTGAGCGCCACCCGGCCCAAGTCGTTACGGACGAGGTCGACGATCATGATGTTCTCGGCGACGTCCTTGACCGAGGATCGCAGCGCTGACGGAGACGCCTGCAACGGCAAGGTGCCCTTGATCGGGCTCGACGTGACGACCTCGCCGCAGCGCCGCAGGAACAGCTCTGGTGACAGCGATGCGACCGCCCCCCATGGACCGGCCACATAGGCGGCCCGGGCCGGCGAGGTGGCGGCGACCGCGTCGACGAAGAAGTCCAGCGGCGCCCCGGCGAGGCTCCCGGTGAACTGCGTGCACACACACGCCTGGTAGACCTCGCCGGCGGCGATCGCCTCCAGGCAGGCCAGCACCCCGGCGCGGTGTGCTGCCCGGTCGGCCGCAGCCCAGCCGATGCCCCAATCCCGGGCCGGTGCCGGTGTCGAGAGCGCCTCCGCGAGCCAGTCCGGCATCCGGACGCCGGACAGGCTCTCGTAAAACCACTGGCCGCGGCGATCGCAGCGCAGCACGCAATCGGTCCAGCCCCCGGCGGCTTGCGGTACATGCTCCGGCGCGCGGCCGCTGCCCGGGTCGGGGTAGGAGAGGTAGCCGACCCAGCCGCCGCCGACCGCGGTGGTGTCCGCGCCGGGCCGCACCGCGAAGACAACGCCAGGGTCGACCGGTTGCGCCGACACGCTCGGTGCGATCACGGCGAGCGCGCCGAACCAGTCGCCGGTCAGCGCAGCCGGCGGCGGCAGGCCGAGCCGGTTGGTGGCGTCGCCCACCGCGCGCAGCACCCGCGGTGCCGCGCCGAGGTCGCCAAGCCGGTCGATGCGCATTGCACCAGCTTGGCAGAAAGCTCAGCCGCGGCTGATTTCGCGTGCGGTCGCGATTGCGGTCAGCTTGTCGGGGTTGCGGATCGCGTAGAAGTTGGTGATCTTGCCGTCGGCGATCTCGACGGTGAAGACTCCCTCGAGCTGGTCGCCGCGGTATACCACGACCGCCGGCGCGGAGTTGCACAGCACCATCTCCAGTCGTACGCCGGGAACGCGCTTGACCCACCTGCCCAGCCCGATGACCGCGTTGGCGACCTTTTGGGCCCCGACTATCGGCCGCCGCGCCGCGGTCGCCTTGCCGCCACCATCGGCGGTCCACACCACGTCGGGGGCCAGCATCGACATCACGGTCTGCAGATCGCCGTTGGACGCCGCGGCCAGAAACTCCGCGGTGATGCGTGCGTTCTGTTCGGGGTCGACCGGAGCGAAACGCCGGCGGCGCGCCTGCACATGTTCTCGCGCCCGGTGCGCGATTTGGCGTACCGCCGAAACGGATTTGTCTACAGCAGA
>Ga0070739_10008249_pt1 | contig 10735 bp, 8 predicted proteins | sample Coa_R1_7_FD_66445 | JGI IMG/M metagenome (GOLD analysis project Ga0070739, IMG submission 66445) | Surface soil microbial communities from Centralia Pennsylvania, which are recovering from an underground coalmine fire - Coalmine... | ecosystem: Environmental > Terrestrial > Soil > Unclassified ...
ACACCACCATCACCGTCGAGCTGCAGAAGCCCATCGCCATGGACGAGGGCCTGCGCTTCGCCATCCGCGAGGGCGGTCGCACCGTGGCCTCCGGCGTGGTCACCAAGATCATCAAGTAGCGCCAGGGCCGGAGACGAGGAGTCAGAGATGCCCAAGAACGAGAAGCGGGTCAAGGTCACCCTGGCCTGCGAGGTGTGCAAGCGGCGGAACTACATAACTGTCAAGAACAAGCAGAACGACCGCGAGCGCATCGAGCTCAAGAAGTACTGCCGCTGGGACCGCCAGCACACCGTCCACAAGGAGACCCGCTAGACCCTCGGGCCGGCCCCTCCGGCCGGCCACCGGGCGGAGAACCCCCCCCGGCCGTGGCCCCGCCGCGCCCCGCCCTGGGCCGCCCCGGCCGGCGCCCGTCCCGACGCCGGCGCCGGGGCCGCCGGAAGGCCCGGTGCTATCCTCGATCGGGCAGGACCCCCCGGAGGGACCCCCCTAGGGCAGTAGCTCAACTGGCAGAGCACCGGTCTCCAAAACCGGCGGTTGGGGGTTCGAGTCCCTCCTGCCCTGCTCGAAGTCCCAAGAAGAGCCGAGGCCGGACACAGGTACGCCGTGAACCGACAGATGAAGCGGATGATGCAGCGCCAGGGCCAGGTGGAGCCCGAGGGCTCCTTCGCGCCGGCCACGGCCCGGACCGACTCCGACGACGCCCCCCGGCCCGCTCCCGCCCGCACGCCGTCCGGCCCCCGTACCGCCCCGGCCGAGTTCCTGCGGGAGGTCCGGGGCGAGCTGCGCCGGGTGGCCTGGCCGACCCGCGAAGAGGTGGCCAACTACTCCATGGTCGTGCTGTTCACCCTGGTTCTGCTGGTGGGGTTCATCTTCCTGCTGAACCTCGGCTTCAGCCACGCCATATCGGCCCTGTTCGGGACCTAGGGGAGCCGCATCATGAGCGATCTGTCGTCCGAGTCCTGGGAGGACGAGGTCAGGGCCGAGGAGCCGGTCACCGGCTACCTAGACACCGCCGCCCAGCAGGCCGAGTCCGAGGACGCCTCCGCTGACATCGAGGCCGACTCCTTCGTCCAGCCCGGCGACGAGGTGGCCCCGGTCTCCGCCTCCTCCTCCGACGGGGACGGTCCCGCCGGCGGCCTGGCCACGGTCGGGGGCGACGCCGCCGCGGCCGAGGTCACCGGCGCCGAGGTCATCGACGCTGAGGCGCTGTTCTCCGAATCCGAGGAGCTCGACCTGGACGAGGAGGAGGTCGAGGAGGAGGTCGTACTCGAAAGCCCCTACGACCGCCCCGGCCAGTGGTTCGTGGTCCATACCTACGCCGGCTACGAGAACAAGGTGAAGTCGAACCTCGAGAGCCGCATCCTGTCCATGAACATGGAGGAGCGGATCTACGAGGTCGTCATCCCCATGGAGGACGTGGTCGAGTTCAAGGCCGGCAAGAAGGTGGTCGTCCAGAAGAAGGTTTTCCCGGGCTACCTCCTGGTCCGGTGCGAGCTGGATGACGACTCCTGGCACGTGGTGAGGGACACCCCCGGCGTGACCGGCTTCGTCGGCCTGGGCTCCAAGCCGACCCCGCTGTCCCGCAAGGAGGTGGAGGACATCCTGCAGGTCAAGCAGGAGGCCGCCACCGGCGGGGGGCCCAAGAAGACCCGCCCCCGCCTCGAGTACGAGGTGGGCGAGTCGGTCCGGGTGCGGGAGGGGCCCTTCGCCGACTTCTCCGGCCAGATCGCCGAAATCAACGAGGACCAGCTCAAGCTCAAGGTCCTGGTCAACATCTTCGGGCGGGAGACCCCGGTCGAGCTCGAGTTCAGCCAGGTCGCCAAGCTTTAGGCTCGGCCCCCAGGTAGCGCAGGAACAGGAAAGAAAGACATGGCGAAGAGACGCGTCACCGCAGTGGTCAAGATCCAGCTCCCGGCTGGGGCGGCGACCCCGGCCCCGCCGGTGGGCACCGCCCTGGGCCCCCACGGGGTCCAGACGATGGAGTTCTGCAAGCAGTACAACGCCGCCACCGAGAACCAGCGGGGCACGGTCGTGCCGGTCGAGATCACCATCTACGAGGACCGCAGCTTCACCTTCATCCTCAAGACCCCGCCCACGCCGGTGCTGCTCCGCCAGGCCGCCGGCTTGGAGAAGGGGTCGGGGTCGACGGGGAAGGAGAGCGTCGGGACCATCACCGACGCCCAGCTGACCGACATCGCCCGGACCAAGATGCCCGACCTCAACGCCAACGACCTGGAGGCGGCCAAGGCCCAGGTCGCCGGTACCGCCCGGTCGATGGGCATCACCGTCGCCGGCTAGCCGGCACCAGCACCAACGGCGCCGGGAGGACCTCGCCCGGTCGCCCAGAGACGACAGCGGGACCGGTTCCCGCAGAAGGAGAGGGAGGCGACATGCCGCAGCGAGGCAAGAAGTACAGCGACGCCCTGGCCAAGTACGACCCGACCCGGACCCACGGGCCGGCGGAGGCAGTTGACCTGGTCAAGGCCCTGGCCCCGGCCAAGTTCGACGAGACTGTCGAGCTGGCCGTGCGCCTGGGGGTCGACCCCCGCCGGGCCGATCAGATCGTGCGGGGCACGGTCGCCCTGCCGGCGGGAACAGGCAAGGATGTCCGGGTGGCGGTCTTCGCCGCCGGCGACGCCGCCTCCGAGGCCCGGGCGGCGGGAGCCGACGTGGTGGGGGCCGACGACCTGGTCGAGCGGATCCAGGGCGGCTTCCTGGACTTCGACGTGGCCATCGCCACCCCCGACCTGATGGGTCAGGTCGGGCGGCTGGGCCGGGTGCTGGGCCCCCGCGGGCTCATGCCCAACCCCCGGACGGGCACCGTGACCACCGACGTGGGCAAGGCGGTGACCGAGTTCAAGGGCGGCCGGGTGGAGTACCGCACCGACAAGGTCGGCAACATCCACGTGCCCGTGGGCAAGGTGTCCTTTGACCGCACCCGGCTGCTGGAGAACTTCCGGGCCGTCATCGACGAGCTCCAGCGGGCCAAGCCGGCGGCCGCCAAGGGCCGCTACATCCGGTCCGTCACCCTGGCCTCGACCATGGGGCCGGGGGTGAAGGTGGACACCAACCGCATCCGCCTCACCGACGAGGACCTGGCGGTGGCGTAGTAGAGTTGCCGGCTCACAACTGAGTTTCAGCTCGCCGTAGACATCAGGTGCGCCCACCGGGCGTCCAAGGGGTCCCTCAGGACCCGCCTGACGAGGCGGACTCCCGGCCTTTCCTGGGCGTTCGTCGCGGCACGCGGCGGGCGCCCTGACTGTTTTTCCCAGCGAGGAAGCCGATGGAGAACCCCAGGCCGGAGAAGGTGGCGGTGGTCGAAGAGGTGCGCCAGCGCCTCGACTCCGCCTCCGGCGCCATCCTGACCGAGTACCGAGGCCTCAAGGTGGCCGAGCTGGCCCAGTTGCGCCGGAACCTGCGTGAGGTTGGTGGCGAGTACAAGATCTACAAGAACACCCTGGTCCGCTTCGCGGCGCGCGACCTCGGCCTCGACGAGCTGGTCGGCCTGCTCGAGGGACCCACCGCCATCGCCTTCGTCGACGGCGACGCCGCTGCCGTGGCCAAGGCCCTGCGGGACTACTCGAGGACCAACCCCGCCCTGGTCGTCAAGGGGGGCCTGCTCGGGGGCAACGTGATCGGCGCCGACCGGGCCTCCGCCCTGGCCGAGCTGCCCTCGAGAGAGGTGCTCCTGGCCCGGGTGGCCGGGGCCCTGGCCGCCCCCATGCAGCAGTTCGCCGGCCTCCTGCAGGCCCTGCCCCGGAACCTGGCGTACGGACTCAAGGCCCTGATCGACAAGGCCGGGGCCCCCGGTGCCCCGGCGGCCCCGGCCGAAGCCCCCTCCGCCGAAGCCCCCGCTCCGGCGTCCGAGCCCCCCGAGGCCGTTGCCCCATCCGTCGGGAGCGCCACCGAGGAGGCCGCCGAGGCCGCCGAGGCGGCCGCCCCCCGCATCGACGCCGTCAGCGACGCCCCCGCCGAGGCCCCGGCCGACGCCGCTTCCGAAGCGTCCGCCGAGGCCCCGGCCGACGCCGCTGCCGAAGCGTCCGCCGAGGCCCCGGCCGACGCCGCTTCCGAAGCGTCCGCCGAGGCCAGTAGCCAAACCCCTGCTGAGCCCCCCGCCGACGCCCCGGCCGACTCCGACCAGTCCCAGCCCGAAGCAACCGAGCAGTAGAGAAGGAGAGCCACCAATGGCCACCAAGGAAGAGATCCTCGACGCCATCTCCAACATGACCGTCCTCGAGCTGTCTGAGCTCCTCAAGGACTTCGAGGAGAAGTTCGGCGTCACCGCCGCTGCTCCGGTCGCCGTGGCCGGGGTCGCCCCGGCGGGCGGCGGGGGCGGCGAGGCCGCTCCGGCCGAGGAGGAGAAGGACGAGTTCGACGTGGTCCTGACCGCCGCCGGCGACAAGAAGATCCAGGTCATCAAGGAGGTCCGGGCCCTCACCAGCCTCGGTCTCAAGGAGGCCAAGGACCTGGTCGACGGGGCGCCCAAGCCGGTGCTCGAGCGGGTGTCCAAGGAGGACGCCGAGAAGGCCAAGGCCCAGCTCGAAGAGGCCGGCGCCAGCGTCGAGCTCAAGTAGTCGAGCCCCGGAGGGGGCCGGCGGGGGACACGGAAAACCTTGACCTCGCCGGCCCGGGGCCTTACCCTGCCACCGGGCCCTCCGAAGGAGGGTTGTGTTTGTGCACGCCCGCGTATATGATCGCAGGTTGCCGTGCCCGCCCCCCGCGCAACACTTGCTTCACTGCGTCCGTCGCGGCGCGCCCTGGCTGTCCCCGGCCGCCCACAGCCGTCCCCGAGCGAGGAGTAGCCCTTGCCTTCCCGTTCCAAGACCCCGGAACGTTTCTCTTTCGCCAACCTCGACGAGGTCCTGGCCCTGCCGGACCTGGTCGCCATCCAGCGTGACTCCTTCGACGACTTCCTGAACGAGGGCCTCGCCGAAACCTTCGCCGACATAAGCCCCATCGAGGACTTCACCGGCACCCTCCGGCTGGAGCTCGAGTTCGACCCCAGCGATCCCGACCTGCGTCCCCCGCCCAAGTTCTCGGTCGAGGAGTGCAAGGAGAAGGACATGACCTACGCCGCGCCGATCTTCGTGCGGGCGCGGTTCATGAACGCCACCACCGGCGAGATCAAGGAGCAGACCGTCTTCATGGGGGACTTCCCGATGATGACGGACAAGGGCACCTTCATCGTCAACGGGACCGAGCGGGTGGTGGTCAGCCAGCTGGTCCGCTCGCCCGGGGTCATCTTCCAGCCGGGGCGGGACGCCAAGACCATCGTCACCGGCACCATTCATCCCTATCGCGGTGAATGGATCGAGTTCGACGTCGAGGCCAAGCCGGGCAAGGACATCACCGCCGGCACCCGGGTGGCCCGCAAGCGCCGCCTCAGCCTCTTCGTCCTCCTCCGGGCCCTGGGCTACGAGGACGAGGCGCTGTTGTCGCGCTTCGTGCGCCACTTCGACTTCCTCGAGGGGCAGTGGGAGAAGGAGCGCGACATCGCTCCCAGCCGCGAAGAGGCCCTCCTCGAGATCTACAAGCGGGCCCGCCCGGGCGAGCCCCCCTCGGTGGAGTCGGCCCGGGCCTACTTCGAGAACGCATTCTTCAACCCGAAGCGCTACGACCTGACCAAGGTCGGTCGTCACAAGCTCAACAAGAAGCTCGGTCCGGAGGTCGACAAGATCGCCTCGATCCTCGACACCGACCTCGAGCGGCCCACCCCCGACCAGGGGGTGCTCAGCCCCAGCGAGATGCTGGCCGCCGCCAGCTACCTGCTCCACCTGGCCAACGGCGAGACGGGATACCGGCTCGACGACCAGGACCACTTCGCCAACCGGCGCATCCGCTCGGTCGGGGAGCTGATCCAGAACCAGGTCCGGGTCGGCCTGTCCCGCATGGAGCGGGTGGTGCGGGAGCGGATGACCACTCAGGACGTCGAGGCCATCACGCCCCAGACCCTGATCAACATCCGCCCGGTGGTCGCCGCCATCAAGGAGTTCTTCGGCACCAGCCAGCTCTCCCAGTTCATGGACCAGAACAACCCCCTGTCGGGCCTCGCCCACAAGCGGCGGCTGTCGGCCCTCGGCCCCGGCGGCCTCTCCCGCGAGCGGGCCGGCTTCGAGGTCCGCGACGTCCACACCAGCCACTACGGCCGGATGTGCCCAATCGAGACCCCGGAGGGCCCGAACATCGGCCTCATCGGGGCCCTGGCCACCTATGCCCGGGTGAACAAGTTCGGCTTCATCGAGACCCCGTACTTCCCGGTGCGCGACGGGGTGGTCGACCGCGACCCCCGCAACGTGGTGTACCTCGCCGCCGACGACGAGGAGGAGCACGTCATCGCCCAGGCCAACGCCGTCCTCGACGAGAGCGGCCGCCTGGTCGGTGACAGGGTGCTGGTACGCCGGGGTCCCCAGGGTGCCGGCGTGCGGGTGGGGGCGACCACCACCTCCTACGGCACCACCAGCGAGGTGGACTACGTGCCTCCCAGCGAGGTCGACCTCATGGACGTCTCGCCCAAGCAGATCGTGTCCGTCTCGACCGCCCTGATCCCCTTCATCGAGCACGACGACGCCAACCGGGCCCTGATGGGCGCCAACATGCAGAAGCAGGCCGTGCCCCTGGTGGTGCCGGAGGCGCCCTTCATCGGCACCGGGGTGGAGGCCAGGGCGGCCCAGGATGCCGGCGATGTCATCCTCTCCGAGGGCGCCGGCACGGTCACCGACGTCACCGGTGAGCAGATCGTCGTCGAGTACAACGCCGGCCAGAAGGACTGGCGGGGCGACCCGCTGGGCCGGAAGATCTACCGGCTGGCCAAGTTCCGCCGCTCCAACCAGAACACCTGCATCAACCAGAAGTCCCTGGTGAGCGAGGGCGACAAGGTCGCCGCAGGCGACGTCCTCGCCGACGGGCCCTCCACCCACAACGGCGAGCTGGCCCTGGGCAAGAACCTGCTGGTCGCCTTCATGCCGTGGGAGGGCTACAACTTCGAGGACGCCATCATCCTGTCCGAGCGCCTGGTGCGCGACGACGTGCTCACCTCGATCCACATCGAGGAGCACGAGGTGGACGCCCGCGACACCAAGCTCGGCGCCGAGGAGATCACCCGCGACATCCCCAACCTGTCGGAGGAGATCCTCAAGGACCTCGACGAGCGGGGCATCATCCGCATCGGGGCCGAGGTGGGCCCCGGCGACGTGCTGGTGGGCAAGGTCACCCCCAAGGGCGAGACGGAGCTCACCCCCGAGGAGCGCCTGCTTCGGGCCATCTTCGGCGAGAAGGCGCGCGAGGTGCGCGACACCAGCCTCAAGGTCCCCCACGGGGAGTCCGGCAAGGTCATCGACGTCCGGGTGTTCTCGCGGGAGGACGCCCACGAGCTGCCGCCCGGGGTCAACCAGCTGGTCCGGGTCTACGTCGCCCAGAAGCGCAAGATCTCCGAGGGCGACAAGCTGGCCGGACGGCACGGCAACAAGGGCGTCATCTCCAAGATCCTGCCGGTCGAGGACATGCCGTACCTGGCCGACGGGACCCCGGTCGACATCATCCTCAACCCCCTGGGCGTGCCCAGCCGGATGAACGTGGGCCAGGTGCTCGAGTCGCACCTTGGCTACGCCTCCCGCTGGGGCTGGGACGCGGCCCGCAACGGCAGTGGCTCCAACGGCAGTGGAGCCAACGGGAGCGGCGCCAACGGCAGGGACTCCGAGGAGAACGCCCGCAAGACCCGCCCCCGCACCGAGCCGGCGGTGTGGATCTCGACCCCGGTGTTCGACGGGGCCCACTGGGACGAAGCCGACGACGCCGGCCGCCACCCGACCATCAAGTCGATCTTCGAGAACCTCCACGCCGACGGGGTGGACGGTGAGCGTCTGATCGGCTCGGACGGCAAGGCGACCCTCTTCAACGGGCGGACCGGCGAGGTCTACGACAATCCGATCAGCGTCGGCTACGTCTACATCCTGAAGCTGGCCCACCTGGTCGACGACAAGATCCACGCCCGTTCGACCGGCCCCTACTCGATGATCACCCAGCAGCCCCTGGGCGGCAAGGCACAGTTCGGGGGGCAGCGCTTCGGTGAGATGGAGGTGTGGGCGCTGGAGGCGTACGGCGCCGCCTACGCCCTGCAGGAGCTTCTGACCATCAAGTCCGACGACGTCCTCGGCCGGGTCAAGGTCTACGAGGCCATCGTCAAGGGCGAGAACATCCCCGAACCGGGGATCCCTGAGAGCTTCAAGGTTCTCATCAAGGAGATGCAGTCGCTCTGCTTGAACGTCGAGGTCCTCTCGACCACAGGCGAGGAAATCGAGATGCGTGAGCTCGATGAGGACGTCTTCCGGGCGGCCGAGGAGCTCGGGATCGACATCAGTCGACCCGAGCGCGGATCGGACGAGGAAGACGAACGGCGGGCCCGCGAGAGGAGCTTCTAAGTGCTAGACGTCAACAACTTCGACCGGCTCCGAATCGGCCTGGCCACGGCGGACTCCATCCGCACGTGGTCCCACGGGGAGGTCAAGAAGCCCGAAACGATCAACTACCGCACCCTGCGCCCGGAGAAGGACGGGCTCTTCTGCGAGAAGATCTTCGGTCCCACCAAGGACTGGGAGTGCTACTGCGGCAAGTACAAGCGGGTCCGCTTCCGCGGCATCATCTGCGAGCGCTGCGGTGTCGAGGTGACCCGTTCGAAGGTCCGGCGGGAGCGCATGGGCCACATCGAGCTGGCCGCCCCGGTCGTGCACATCTGGTACCTGCGCGGCACCCGGTCGTGGCTGGCCTATCTGCTCATGGGCACCGAGGCCCGCGAGGAGCTCAAGGCCAAGCAGCTGGAGAAGGTCATCTACTTCGCCGCCAACCTGGTCACCTGGGTCGACGAGGAGAAGCGCCACGGGGACCTACCCAACCTCGAGGCCGAGCTGACCGAGGAGCTGGCCGACATCGAGCGCCAGCGTGATCTCGAGATCGACAAGCGATTCAAGGGCCTCGAGTCCGAGGTGGCCGACCTCGAGAAGCAGGGCGCCCGCGACGCCGAGATCAAGGCCCGCCAGAAGGCGGGCGAGAAGGAGATCTCCACCCTGCGGGAGAGGGCCCAGGCGGAGATCGACCTGGTGCGCCGCGCCTTCGACGAGTTCCGCGACCTCTACCCCCGCAAGATCATCGAGGACGAGCTGCTGTGGCGGGAGCTCAAGGACCGCTACGGCGACTACTTCGAGGGCGGCATGGGCGCCGAGGCGATCGCCCAGCTCATCGACCGCATCGACCTCGACGAGGAGGAGGTCAAGCTCCGCGAGGCCATCGACCCGGGCGAGGGCAAGCGCCCCCTGTCGGCCCAGCGCAAGCAGAAGGCCATCAAGCGGCTGAAGATCGTGTCCGCCTTCAACCGGCGGGACGAGAACGGCCGGCGGGTCAACGACCCCAGGGCGATGATCCTCGACAGCGTCCCGGTGATCCCGCCCGACCTGCGACCCATGGTCCAGCTCGACGGCGGCCGCTTCGCCACGTCCGACCTCAACGATCTCTACCGGCGGGTGATCAACCGGAACAACCGCCTCAAGAGGCTGCTGGACCTGGGGGCGCCGGAGATCATCGTCAACAACGAGAAGCGCATGCTCCAGGAGGCCGTCGACGCCCTGTTCGACAACGGCCGGCGGGGCCGGCCGGTGACGGGGCCGGGCAACCGCCCCCTCAAGAGCCTCTCCGACATGCTGAAGGGCAAGCAGGGCCGGTTCCGCCAGAACCTGCTGGGCAAGCGGGTTGACTACTCCGGCCGCTCGGTCATCGTGGTCGGCCCCACCCTCAAGCTGCACCAGTGCGGCCTGCCCAAGCAGATGGCCCTCGAGCTGTTCAAGCCCTTCGTCATGAAGCGCCTGGTCGACTCCGAGCAGGCCCAGAACATCAAGTCGGCCAAGCGCATGGTGGAACGGCGCCGGGCCCAGGTGTGGGACGTGCTCGAGGAGGTCATCAAGGAGCACCCGGTCCTGCTCAACCGGGCACCCACCTTGCACCGCCTCGGCATCCAGGCCTTCGAGCCGGTGCTGGTGGAGGGCAAGGCCATCCAGATCCACCCGCTGGTCTGCACCGCCTTCAATGCCGACTTCGACGGCGACCAGATGGCCGTCCACCTGCCCCTGTCGGCCGAGGCCCAGGCCGAGGCCCGGGTGCTCATGCTGTCGGCCCACAACATCCTGTCCCCGGCCACCGGCCGCCCCATCACCGTGCCCACCCAGGACATGGTCTTCGGCGCCTACTACCTGACCCTCATGCGGGACGGGAAGAAGGGCGAGGGTCGGGCCTTCCGCCACCTCTACGAGGTCGAGGCCGCCTACGAGTCGGGCGACATCGACCTGCACGCCAAGGTCCGCTTCCGCCGGCCGGTGGAAGCGGCCGCCGACGCCTCGGCCGACGGTGACGGCTCCGAGGCGGCCCCGGGCTCCGAGGCGGGCGACGGCGTCACCGTCTTCGAGGACATCGAGACCACCCCCGGACGGCTGTTCTTCAACACCGCCCTGCCGGCGGGGTTCCGCTTCGTCAACGAGGTGGTGGGGCGGCGGGCGGTCAGCATCGGCGCCATCGTCCAGGAGATCGCCGACAACTACCCGCGGGCCGAGGTGGCCCGCGCCCTGGACCGGATCAAGGACCTCGGCTACCGGTTCGCCTCCCAGTCCGGCCTCACCATCTCCATCGACGACGTCCGCACCCCGTCGGACAAGGCCGCCATCCTCGACCGCTACGAGAAGGAGGCGGAGAAGGC
>Ga0070739_10008250_pt1 | contig 10735 bp, 13 predicted proteins | sample Coa_R1_7_FD_66445 | JGI IMG/M metagenome (GOLD analysis project Ga0070739, IMG submission 66445) | Surface soil microbial communities from Centralia Pennsylvania, which are recovering from an underground coalmine fire - Coalmine... | ecosystem: Environmental > Terrestrial > Soil > Unclassified ...
CGATCACCGTGTGATGGTACGGATGCCCGACCGGGAAGAGGTTGCCGTAAAGCTGATACTGAATGAGGCCGCCGGGTCGCGTGTCGTCCTCGCGCTTCTCGTTCTGGACGACGGCGCGCTGGTTATCGAGCACTCCCTGAGTGATCGCGCCGAGCAGGTGGCCCATGCGATCGCTTTCCATGAACATCGCCCGCTCGAGCGCGCCGGTCGGCACCGTCTCGAAATAATTGGTCCGGTCCTGTGCGGTCGTCCCGTTATAGTCCGTGGCGCCGATCTGCTGCAGGTAAGTGAAATAGTCGCCGGGCAGGTTCTCACTGCCGTTGAACATCAGATGCTCGAACAGGTGCGCGAAACCCGTCTTGCCCTTCGGCTCGTCCTTGGACCCGACGTTATACCAGACCGTGACTGCCGCGACTGGCGCCTTGTGATCCTCATGCACGATCACGGTGAGTCCGTTCTTCAGCTTGAAAGTCGTGTGCGGGATCGAGACTTCCTTGACGAGGCTCGGGATCGGAACGGACTGCGGAGTCTCGGCAGCGAAGGCCGGCCACGAGAGCGCGGTCGCGGCGGCGAAAAGGGCTACGCTGCTGAAGTGACGCATGGTTGGGGAGACTCCGGGTGAATTCGCGCGGGCGGCGCCGAACCTAGCGGCGGCGTTGCTCAGTGCAACGGCTGTCGCTTGCTCGCGATCGATTCTTGCCCGACGACAAGGCGGTCAGATGCAGCTGTTCACCGCTCGCATCACGGCGCTGTCGGCCGCCGCCGTAAGCCGGACTTGCGTATGCGCTCCGCCATCCGCGACCTCGAGGAAATAAGGTTGCCGAACCCCGCGAGCGCCCAGATCGGAGAAGGTGCCGCCACCGCTCTCCTTCGGGACGAACGACCAGGGACGCGATGCGCGATCCTGCGCGGCGGCGAAACATTGCGCAAAGGGTTCGACACCCTTGGTCGTCGTGCGTGTCGCCTCGCCGACCGGTGCAGCGGACGAAGACGCCGAAGCAGCAAGGGCGACGAGCGCGAGACAGTGTTTGTGTTTCATTTCGGGACAGGAACGTATCCAGTTGATTAACTTCGCGCAAACCATAAATCGCAAAAGACTCAATTGATCCTGGGCCTGTGTCCCCTTCTCCACAGTTTTGTGCTGGTGCGTGGACGCTTAACCGCCGGCCGACTTGCGGAACCTTAATGCGCTGTTAATCGTATTCGCGCCGGAGGAGCGTTTCATTCGCCGGGGGTGAAAGGCGAGAAACACGACGGATGCCCGGCACTCGTTCGCGGAACATTATTGCAGCACACAAGCAGCGGCGACGGGGCCGTCGGCAGCGGCATCGGCTGCTGCTCGTCAGTTCCGGAGCACTCGCGCTCGCAGGAAGCTACGCGCTGTCGCTCGCGACCTTCAGCGGAGTCGACCTCGCCGGAGCAGCCGTGGCCCGAGCGCAGAGCCTCGCCGACCTCCTCGCCCGCCGTTCGCCTGGCGCGCGGACCGCGGCGCACCTCATCAAGACCAAGCACAAGCATTTCGCGGTGCTCGCCGAACGCGCGGCGGAGATGCCACCGCCCGAATCGCCGGTCGTCGAGGGGCTGTTTGCACCCGCCGCGGCGCCAATGATCGCGCCGCCGATCGTGCTGGCCGACATCGGTGCCCCGGCAACAGGTCCAACGGTATTCTTTCCGTTTTTCGGCGGCGGGATCGTTTTGCCGTGCTGCAGCAGTAGCGGTCCCGGCGGCCCTCCCGGGCAGCCTCCGCCGACTCAACCTCCGCCGACTCAGCCCCCGCCGACTCAGCCGCCGCCGGCCGTTCCGGAGCCCAGCAGCTGGGCGATGATGATCGTCGGCTTTGCGCTCACCGGCTTGATGCTCCGCCGGCGCACGCAGGCGACTTCCTCGCCCAAGGCCGGATGAGTCCCCCTTCGATTGCCGACCTAGGTCTGGTTCTCGCAGCTGGTGCGGTCGGATTCGCAGCTTCGCAGCAGCCGCCGCGCGCTCACGCGTCCGCCGTGCGCGCCGAAACTTCAGCCCCAGCGCCTGCAGCTCCGGGCCGGATCGCACTCACGCCTGCGCAGGTCCGCGAAGCTTTGGCGGCAGGTCTCATCGATCACCCGATCAAGTCGATCCTCGATGTGCGCGAGCCGATGACGTACGGCGACTTCCGCTGGGACGATCGCGGCGTCCCCCGCGGACCGGCATGGATCCGCATCGACCTGAAGTCGCAGCTCATCTCGGTGTTTCGCGCCGGCCATGAGATCGGCACGGCGGTGATCCTCTACGGCACCGACGGCTATCCCACCCCGACCGGCAAGTTCCCGATTCTGGCCAAGCTCAAGGATCACCGCTCGGCGACCTACGACAATGCGCCGATGCCCTATACGCTGCGGCTCAGGAATGACGGGGTTTCGATCCATGGCAGCAACGTCCGTTACGGGTTCGCCAGCCACGGGTGCATCGGCGTACCGAAGGCGTTCGCCGCCAAGCTGTTCGACGTCGTCCATGTCGGCGACGAAGTGCTGATCGTCTCGGGAAAGACCGGCGGTCGAAAAGCTTCCTGATTCGGGACAGGCGGCCACTGGCCAATTCCGCACCTGCGCCGGCCAGCGCATAGCTTGGAGCTTCACGCATTGGAGCTGACCAATGAACATCCGGTCCCAAGTTTACGGGCAGAGCGGCCCTGCGGAGTCTCCGCTTGTTTGCGTGAAAAATCCGAAGGGCGCGCGCGGCGACGAGCTTCTGTCGATTCCCGTGCTGCGCCAGCATGGCCGCCAGTCCGACACGCGCCTTGAGCACCGTTTCCCGCTCGCCGGCGAGGCGACGACCGTAACCCGCGGCAGCGCCACGCACGACGTTCGCGTCATCAACCTGTGCGGCGGCGGCGCGATGATTACCGCAGCGTTCGAGCCGGCCTTGTTCGAGACGATCGAGCTCCACCTCGCTGAACACGACACGGTCGAATGCTCGGTCATCTGGATCGGCCATGGCCGCCTCGGCCTCGAATTCGCCAGCGCAACGCGGCTCGACCTCGCCGAAGACCACCGCGCCGAGCTCATCCGCGAGGTGATCCTGCGCCACTTTCCCGAAGCGCGTTTCGAAGCGCCCAGGCACGTCGACGATGCGGTTGAGGAGCAGGAGCATAGGTCGGACATCCGCCATCCCTTTATCTGGTGGGGGACGCTCCACTGCGAATATGGGAGCACCGCCGCGCGGCTGCGCAACATCTCTCCGGCTGGAGCGATGATCGAGACCTCGTTCGAGCTCGCGGCCGGTGCCGAGCCCTATCTCGACGTGGGTGCGGCGGGCTCGATCTTCGGAACGATCGTCTGGGCGCGCGGCGAGCAGTCCGGCCTCAAGTTCCACGAGCAGTTCGAGATGGCGCGGCTCGCCCACGCCCGGCCCGAGCAGTCGAAGCATCGCGGCTCGCTCGTCCGCTTCGCCCGCGCCCAGCAAGTCACGGTATGAAAACGGTCCTTGCGACCTTCGGCTTCAGTATCGGCGCAGCCGCCGCTGCCGCCCTCTTCGGCCACCCGCACGCGCGGCACGCGGCCGCCAGCTCCGGTCCGGTCCAAGCAGCGGCGCCCGGACGCATCGCGATCACGCCGGCCGACCTCCGCCAGGCCTATGCCGCCGGCCTCATCGACCAGCCGATCAAGACCATGCTCGATGTGCGCAAGCCGATGAGCTACGGCGACTATCGCTGGGACGATCGTGGCGTCGCGGCGGGTCCGACCTGGGTCCGGGTCGACCTCAAGACCCAACTCATCTCCGTGTTCCGCTCCGGGCATGAGATCGGCACCGCGGTGATCCTCTACGGCGCCGACGCGGTGCCGACGCCGACCGGCCGGTTCCCGATCCTGGCGAAGATCAGGGATCACACGTCCGCCACCTACGACAACGCCCCGATGCCCTACACGCTTCGGCTCCGTGCCGACGGCGTTTCGATCCACGGCAGCAACGTCCGCTGGGGGTTCGCCACCCACGGCTGCATCGGCGTGCCGACGGCGTTCGCGGCACGGCTGTTCGATGCCGTGAAGACCGGCGATGAAGTGTTGATCGTCGACGGAGTGCGTACGCCCGGGACGGCTTAACTTCGCTGTCCGGCGTCTATACCGCCAAAGCTGATATCTACTGGTCGACGGGCTTGTTGAGACCGTTCCAGAAGGTGATCGGCCCGCCCGCGATCGTCGGAATGTCGACGCGTTGCTGGCCAAGCATCACGGCGCCAACGATGCCGCTGATGAACCACACGCAAATCGCACCGATGATGTACGGCTTCATCGCGCCCTCCTCGCCTGACTAGGCCGAAATAGAGCCTCAAGCGAAAGTGATCGATGCGGCTTGTACAGCGAAACGGTTTACAAGCGGTGTCCTCGTCGCTCGCAACAGGTGCCTAGCTCAACGCCTCCAGCACAGCGCTGCTGCCGTCCATGTGCGTCCACCAGTAGCGCATGCGCGACTGTACGCGCGGGTCCGCCCGCAGGCACCAGCGGATTCGTGCTAGCAGCTCGCTCCCGTTCGCAACCATGCGGTCGAGGTGGTCGAGCAGCAGCAGCGCGATCGCGCTGCGCGTCTCCACGTCGAGTGAACCGCCGCCAAGCGCTTCGACAAGACGGTCGATCCGGCCGTCCTTGCCAAGCTCGGCTTCCCACTCGATCTGCCCCGCAGCAGGCTCCAAACCGAGCGCAACGTTGATGACCTCGCGCGTCTCGCGCCCCGGCCCATAATAAGGTTCCACGTCATCAACCCGGAAGATGTGCCGCTCGGCCGGAGTGAGCAGATCCTCATCGCCCGGCGAATCGCGGCGCGCCATCCGAGTCATGATCTCTGAGCGAACGGCTTCCCAGCCGTGCAGCGGGTCGCGAGTGGTCATCGCGCGGCGCTGAGCCGGAATTGGGGTCTGCGGCGGCGCAGGATCCAGCCGATCAGGCCGAATCCGGCGAGCATCGTCATCCACGTGCCGGGTTCGGGAACGGCGGGCGGCGGCGGGTTGGACGGAGGTCCCGGGGGCGATCCGGGCCCGCAGCAGCCGGGCGGCCCACCGCCGCCCGGAGGTCCGCTTCCCGGCGGTGGAAAGACGATTATGCCGGGCGGTTGCAGCGGGAGGATGTCGAGACCGTGCGGCGGCGCTCCAAGATCGACCGGAGCAATGGCCGCCTCAGGCGCGACGAGCTCAGCGAGGTTGACCGGCGCTTCGACGGCGGGCGCGCGCACGACCTCGGCAAGCTGGTGATGGGACTTCGTCTTGGTGAGCTGGCTTTCGGTGCGCTGACCAGGCGAGCGCTTGGCGAGCAGATCCATGAGGCTTTGCGCGCGGGTCGCCGCAGCCCCAGCGAGATCGGTTCCGGTGAAGCTCGCGACACCGAGCGCGCATGTCAGAGCGATAGCCACGGCAGCCGCGCTGCCGAGCATCCGCCGCCGGCGCTGACGCTGGACGACGCGCCGTCGCCTCCGGCGCAAATGCCGGATCAGCCTTTCCTCGTAGAATTCCGCGCGGGCGGTGTTCATTGCGTTGGTTCCCGGAAAAGTTCGGCACGCGGGACAAAAGGCTACGGCCTCAACGCGATGCCGCATTAGCCATCAGCCGCCGTTTGCGAGCAACAGCGGTAGCTGGAGCGCTCCATTTTGGGTCAGTCGCGGCACGCCTGTTGCCTGTGGTGACGGTTGGGCAGACGAGACAAAGCAACGAAAAGCCCGCGCGTAATTGCGGCCCGCTCACGGGAACGAGGCTAGTCATGAATCAGGTCGGGATCGTCACTCTCATCAGCGTCGCTGCATTGGCTGCCGCTCCGGTTGCGGACGCCCGCGCGGACGCGGTGACCTTCGAGACAAGCAAGACGGTCGCCGAGTTTGGCGGCTGCTTCGTCGGTGCGCAGGACCGCGCCGCGCGGCCGTGGGCCTTTGTTCCCAAGGGGGATGGGGGCACCTTCTCGAACGTCGGCGCGCACGGTGCGCGGGGACTCTACTATCTCGCGATTTCCGATCGCGGCGCGGTGCGCCAAGTTCGCCTTGAGGCGGCGAGCGCGTCATCGCCGCTCGACCGCGCAATTGCGCGAGCAGTCGATCAATGCATCTGAAGAAGCGTCAGGCGGCCGAGCGGCTGCAGCGGCTACGGCTGCGGCTTCGCGCCTTCGGCGGGAAGGGCGCGTTGTCGAGTCCGCTGATCGAGCTGCCCAGCCGCGCGCCCGATGTGGACCGCTGCGCCGCGGCGGGCGCAAGCGCAGCGTGCGGCACCTGGGCCGACAAGCCGGACGGCCGCCGGCGCACCCAGCGCGTGCCGGTCACCGCTGAAATCTCGATGCGTAAGATGGGAAGCTTCAGCTTCCAGGTCCCGCTCGGCGATATTTCGAGCCGCGGCTGCATGGTCGAGCTGGTTGAGTTCATCGACGCCGGCGATCACGTGATTGCGCGGCTGCCGGGGATCGAGCCGTTTTCCGCCAGGGTCACCTGGTCGGACGCGCATTGCGCGGGCGTGGAGTTCGAACGCGCGCTTCACCCAGCCGTGTTCGAGCAGCTCCTGTCACGCCTCGTCTGAATCCCTTTCCGGGAACTTCGAACCAGGCTCGTCATCCAATGGTTTGAGGCGGCCCCGCGGTGGGGTTCCGCGCCAACCAGGGGATGACCAGATGAAATTCGCGCTTACACTCGTCAGCACCGTCGCGCTCGTCGCGGCTGCTCCGGCGTTCGCCGCCGCCGCTCCGACCGATCCGCAGATCGCGCACATCGCCTACACCGCCGGCAACATCGACATCGCCGCCGGCAAGCAGGCGCTCGCAAAGACCCATAACAAGATGGTGCGCGATTTCGCCCAGCAGATGGTGCGCGACCACACCGCGGTGAACGACAAGGCGCTCGCGCTGGTGAAGAAGCTGCACGTCACTCCGCAGGACAACCCGACGAGCCAGAGCCTGACCAAAGCGGCCGATGCGGAGCGCGCCAAGCTCGCGAAGCTGAGCGGGGCCGCGTTCGACCGCGAATACATCAATAATGAGGTCGCCTACCACAAGACGGTCAACGGCGCGCTCGCGACGGTCCTGATCCCCAATGCCAAGAACGGCGAACTGAAGTCGCTGCTGCAGACCGGCTTGACCCTGTTCAAGGAACATCAGGCCCACGCCGAACAGGTCGCCAAGGCGCTGAAATGATCGTGCGCCCACGGCTTTGCCCCCTGTGGGTCGTGGGCGTGGGGACGCTGTTGCTGAGCGCGAGCCCGGCAACAGCGGCCTCGCACACCTACACCATCGTCATGGACAAGCTGAAGTTCGGGGCGGTCCCGGCGCTGCTCCACAAGGGCGACACGATCGTCTGGGTGAACAAGGATTTCTTCCGTCACACCGCGACGGCAGTCGACCACAGCTTCGACGTCGACCTGATGCCGGGGAAGATGGGCAAGACCGTGCTCACCAAGACGGGTACGATTCCGTTCGTCTGCCGCTATCATCCGAACATGAAGGGCGTACTGCAGGTCAAATGAGCCAGGTCGCACTCGATTACAGCCGTGTCGCCGACGCCGAGCTCGCGCGGCTGTGCGCGGCGCGGGACGCCGCCGCAATCCGCCAGGTGATCACCTCCAACAACCAGCGCCTGTTCCGCACGGCGTGGAGCATCCTCAAACATCGCTCCGACGCCGAGGAGGCGGTCCAGGCGGCCTACCTCTCGGCGTTCGCTAACATGGGTGCCTTCGAGGGCCGCTCGGCCCTGTCGACGTGGCTCACTCGCATCGTCGTCAACGAAGCGCTCGGCCGCCGGCGGGCCGAACAGCGCCGCCGCAAGCATCTCGACGAGGAGGGCATCGCAGTGCTCGATGCGTATCGTGAAAACCTCGCGCGTGGGTCCGAGGCGGAATCGCCCGACGCGGCGCTGGCGCGCGAACAGATCCGCAAGCTCCTCGAGCAGGCCGTCGCGAAGCTCCCCGACGCGTTCCGCACCGTGTTCGTGCTGCGCGAGATCGAAGGGCTCAGCAGCGAAGAGACCGCCGAAGTGCTCGGCGTCCCGCCGGCGACCGTCAAGACCCGCCTGTTCCGCGCTCGCCGGCGGCTCAAGGAAATGCTCGAGCCGGAGATGAGCAACGCGCTGAGCGGCACCTTTCCCTTCGCCGGCGCCGACTGCGCAGCTCTAACGCAACGCGTGCTCCGCGAGCTGGGGCTCGCTCGTTAACCCTCTATAGCAATTGCAATTGCTGTTAAGTGCGCTAGCGTCGCTGAGCGCATGGAGCTCGGCTGTGCGTCGGTGAACAGGGTAGGGTAGAGTTGGTCTGGATCGTGACCGAGCGGTCCACCGCCCATGATTGAGCTTTCCCCCCTTTCGGAATGGAGCGGTCGTGGCTGATATCCCAGGCGATCCGACAACGACGGCAACCGTTGCGCTCGGAAGCGTTACACCCGGCACAATCGACCTGGCGGGCGATCATGATTGGTACCAACTTACCCTCACCGCCGGTCAAACCGTCGTCCTAACTGTGACTGGCGGCGGCAGCCTCGACACCTACCTCAATCTCTACGACCCGACCGGCACGACGATCATCGCTTCGAATGACGATATCGTCAGCGGCCAGAACACCGATTCAAGACTGACTTTCACGGCGTCTACCAGCGGCACCTATTTCGTCGACGTAGGTGCGTGGCACGATCAATCGTCCGGATCCTACGACCTTCTCGTGGAACCGAACTTGTCGGTCTGGAACTACGACCAGATCGCCACTCAGCTGACGACCTACTATTGGGGCGGGGACGTCCACCACTTCAACGTCGCCCAGGGCGGCACTCTCACCGTCAATATCAGCACGCTGACAGCCGCCGAGCAGACGCTTGCGCGGGCCGCTCTCGCCGACTGGACTGACATCATCGGCGTTCACTTCCAGGAGGTCGCGACCGGCGGCCAGATCGTCTTCAGCGACGCCGAAGATCCTAGCGCCAATGGTCCGGTGGCCGAAACCGATGCGCAGTGGGCGAACGGCATCATCAGCTCGGCCCATGTGCAGATCTCGTCATCATGGGTGAGCACCTATGGACAAGCCTCGATAGCTATAGCTTCCAGACCTACCTCCACGAGATCGGGCACGCGCTCGGGCTCGGCCATGCGGGCGAATACAATTTCAACGCGAGCTATCTGAGCGACGCTCTGTTCGCGAACGACGCCTGGAACACCAGCGTCATGTCGTACTTCTCGGCTCAGGATAATTATTACTTCAACAATCAGGGCTTCTCGGCGGACTACGACGTCACGCCGATGATCTCGGATATCCTAGCGGCGCAGCAGCTATACGGTCTGTCAACGACAACCCGAATTGGCGACACGACTTACGGATACAACAGCAATGCCGGCAATCCGGTGTTCGACGCAGCGCTTTACCCCAATGCCGCCTACGCGATCTACGACAGCGGCGGGAACGATACCCTCGACTATTCGGGCTCCTCGGCAAGCCAACTGATCAACCTCAATCCCGAGACCTTCTCCAACGTCGATGGCCAGACGGGCAATGTTATGATCGCCCGGGGAGTGGTGATTGAAAACGCAATCGGCGGCAGCGGCGATGACACCATCATTCAGAATGCCGCGAACAACGTTCTAAATGGGGGTGCGGGCAACGATACTCTTTCCTATGAGGCTGCAAGCGCCGGCGTGACGGTCAATCTCGGCGTCGTGACGCCGCAGAATACCGGAGGCGCCGGCGTCGACACCATCAATGGGTTCGAGAACCTCAACGGATCTTCCTTTGACGATGTGCTGACCGGCGGTCCCTCGACGGTGTCGATTTCGGGGGGCGATGGCGACGACGTGATCGACGCTGGAACCGCCAATCCGACGGCCAGGCTAAACCTGTCGGGCGGTAACGGCAATGACACCTTCGTGCTCGGCGTGGACACGGGGCCGTTTGTTGTCGATGGCGGCGCAGGCCACAACGTCGTTGATGGCAGTCACGCCTCGGGCGGCCTCCTGCTCAGCACCAACCAGATCGCGCCGGGCGGCGTCGATTGGCTTCTGGGCATTCAAGAGATCATCGGTTCCAACTACGACGACAACCTCACCGGCCGGTTCGCCGGCGACGTGATCATCGGCGGCGCGGGCAACGACACCCTGACGGGCTATGGCGGTACGCAGCTATCTGGAGGGACCGGCAACGACACCTACATTGTCTCGTCGACGACCGACCAGATCACGGAAAATGCCGGAGAGGGCGTTGATACGGTCAATGCGGCGTGCAACTACACGCTCGGCGCAAACCTCGAGAACCTGACGCTCCACGAATATCTCCCGTGGGACCCCTATGCCGGCGCAGCGATTACACCCGCGCCGCCGGAAGACTTTTCAGGAACCGGCAACAGCCTCGCCAACGTGATCGTCGGCAATCTCGCGGACAATGTTCTCACGGGTTTGGCGGGAGCGGATACGCTGACTGGCGGCGGCGGATCGGACATGTTCAAGGACACCGCCTCCGGGCTCAACGGCGATACGATCACTGATTTTGGTCCTGACGACAAAATCATCATTACCGACGCTTCGCTGGCCGGATTCGCGTTCAGCCTGTCCGGGCACACGCTGACATTCACCGGCGGCTCGCTCACGCTGAGCTCGGTGCCTGCCGGTCACCTGGTCGCGAGCGCTGCGGCGGGCGGCGGAGTGCAGCTGACGCTCGCGACCCATGCCGTCGCCAATGACTTCGACGGCGACGGCCGCAGCGACATCCTGTGGCGCAACGATGACGGCCGGATCACCGACTGGCTCGGCACGGCGAGCGGCGCGTATCAGG
>Ga0070739_10008251_pt1 | contig 10732 bp, 10 predicted proteins | sample Coa_R1_7_FD_66445 | JGI IMG/M metagenome (GOLD analysis project Ga0070739, IMG submission 66445) | Surface soil microbial communities from Centralia Pennsylvania, which are recovering from an underground coalmine fire - Coalmine... | ecosystem: Environmental > Terrestrial > Soil > Unclassified ...
GATAAAATCCTCGCGTCGTGGAACGGTTTGATGCTCGGCGCGATGGCGCGCGCGTATGCCATTCTTGGTGACGAAACGTATCGCGCCGCGGCTGAAAAAAATGTTTCGTTCCTGCGCGACAAGCTTTGGGACGCGAAGACCGGCACGCTCTATCATCGCTGGCGCGATGGCGAGCGCGATGCCGTGCAATTGCAACAGGGCTATGCGTATCTGCTTTCCGGCGTGCTCGATTTGTATGAAGCCACCCTTGAGCCGAAGCATCTCGATTTTGCCATCGCGCTGGCCGACAGCATGATTGCGAAGTTCGAAGACAAGCAGGGCGGCGGTTTCTGGCAAAGCGCGCCCGACGCCAAAGATTTGATCCTGCGCGTGAAGGAAGATTACGATGGCGCGGAACCTTCCGGCAATTCCGTCGCCGCGCTTGCCTTGCTCAAACTCTCCGCCATCACTGGCCGCGAAGATTTCAAAAAATCCGCCGAGCTCACATTGCGTTTTGCCTCCGAACGGATGCAAAAAATTCCGCAAACCGTTCCTTACATGCTGCTCGCGCTTGATTATTCCCTTGAAGAACCCAGGCGCGTCGTTATGGCCGGCGACCCCGCACAATCCGACACGCGCGCGCTGATTCACGCGGCGCATTCTGTTTATCAGCCCGGAAAAGTCGTGCTCGGAACCGCCGGGGCAGTCGAACCATTTGCCAAAACATTATCCCCCAAAGATGGCGCGGTTGTTTATCTTTGCACCGGCAACGCCTGCCAGGCTCCGACGAAGGAGGCGAATAAAGTGAAGGACATGCTGACAAAGTAAACGTTCGCCCTCGCAGACTTCGCGCGACATTTTCGAAACTCGCAAACGCGCCAATTATCCACCCAAAACCAATCCCAAATTCTTCAACACCTGCGTGGTCGAGTGCGCCTTGTTGAGCGTGTACATGTGCAGGCCGTCCACGCCGGAGCGCAGGAGCTCGGCGCATTGTTTGGTGGCGTAATCGATGCCGAATTGCATCGCGGCTTCGTCGTTGTCCGCGTATTTCTCCAGCCCCTCGACCAATGCCGGCGGCAATTTCGCGCCGCACAACGAAGTGATGCGCCGTGTCTGGCTCGCGCTGAGAATCGGCAGGATGCCGGGAAAAATCGGCGCAGTGACGCCGAGCTTTTTTTTGAGATGATCGCGAAATTCAAAGAAATCGGCGTTGTCGTAAAAAAGCTGCGTGATGACAAAATCAGCGCCGCAATTGATTTTGTTTTTCAGCCGTTCCCAATCAACGTATTTGCCTTCCTTGCAGGCGATGTGGCCTTCCGGAAAACCGGCGGTGCCGATGGAAAATCCGCCCAGTTCCCGCAAATAGGTGACCAGTTGATACGAAAATTCGAAGCCGCCCTCGGTTTTTTGAAATATGCCGTTGCCGCCCGGAGGATCGCCGCGCAACGCGAGGATGTTTTTGATGCCAAGCGAGCGCGCCTGGGCCACAACCGCGCCGATTTCCTCCCGCGTGTGATTGACGCAAGTGAGATGCAAGACGGTGGTGAGATTGTGTTCGCGCTGGATGCGGTCCACGATCATCAGGGTTTTGTCGCGCGTGCCGCCGCCCGCGCCATAGGTGACCGAGCAAAAATCGGGTTTGAGTCGAAGCAACGCAGGGAGGGTTTTTTCCAGCAAAGTGCGGTCCCCTTCGTCCGTTTTTGGCGGGAAAAATTCAAACGAAATCACCGGTTTCCGCGCGGCGCTGCGTGCAGCATAGATGTCGCGAACAAATTGCATTTCGTCCACAATTATGCATGCAATTCGCCAAAAGGAAAGCGCATCCTCGCATGCTTTGGGAACTGCTTACGGCGCAACCAGATATTTGACGCCTTTGAAAACGTGCGCTTCGCCGTTGGTTTTGGCCGCCAGGAGCGCTCGGCTAATTTCGGCCTTGTCCAGGTCCACTTCGAGGCGATTTGGTTGGTTGTTATCCAGAGCCTGAGTTTGGCCGGCATCAAGGCGAACGAATTGATTGCTGGTGGCAAGCACGGTGAAGGAATAATTGGTCCAATACGGTTGCCAGCCGGGGATCTTCCGGGAAGCGAGCCGGGAAATTTCCACCACGGCGCCGTTGCCGTCATACGCCAGCAGCGCGGGAAAATATTTCCACAAAAGGTCATCGGAAAGGCCGCCGTTGAAAACAACCAGCTTGTCAAAAACGACCGCGTCTTGCGCCGTGAGGTACGGCCAGACCAGGGAGTTGGCGCCTTTAGGGCCATGGGGATAAAAGAACAATTCCAGCGACCCGACTTTCGGCGAACCCTGAGTGGGGCTGTTGGTGGCGATGGCGGCGTAATTGGTGCCCACGAAAACCGGAGGCGCAACGTCCGTTTGCCCGCTGCAACCAGCCAGGAGGAACAACAACGCGAACGAAAGAAATATGCTTGGTATGAAATGGACCGCGTGGAAACTGGTTTTTTGGCCCCAGCCGTAACGCACGCTTCTACTGGTTGCGATGACTCCGGCTTTCATAAAGCCGAAAGACTATACTCAAGCGCGCGCTTCTGTAAACGATTCGTTGCTGAACCATTCCAATCCGGCAGGCAAATCCCCGGCTGCAAACTCCAAATGGATAACTCGGCGATGACCCGGCGTTCTGGCAGCCGATGAAGAATGCAACAGCAATGGATGCATCACCAGAACGCCGCCGCGTGGGACGCAACAAACTGCAGGTTGAACATGGCTGCGCCATTCGGCAATTTGGCGTGTTGTCAGTTTTCCCGACCGATGCGACGCGGGTAAAACTTGCAAAGGTCCGTTTTCTTCACTGCAATCATCTAGGTGCAGACGTAAGGTCAACATTTCTTCCAGCACAGAAACTGGCGCTTGGACATGTTGGATGCCAGCTTTCAATGACCAAGGGCCGAAACCGGGAACTTCGGCTCGTTGGCGGACCGCAATGCAAAGGTCCTGGTGCCATGCGACGTTCCAGTTCGCATTCGGCGTTTTATCGAACAACAATCCGCGAACCGCAATCGCCATCCTTCCTAAAATCGGTTCCACCACTGAACGGACAGTGGCCGATTTGGAAAAATCCTGCACGCATGGAACACACAGCAGATTTCGCATGGCGTAGGTATTCTGGCCTTGTTTTCGGATTGAAACGCCTTGCTCGATTGGGTGTTCCAACTCGGAAATAATTTGCGAGATCAAAGCTTCTGAAACTATCGCTGGCAAAATGGAAAAACCCATCGATTCGAGATCACTTTTCAAGTTGGATTTTTGTTCTTGGTCCATCGTGATGTGAACTCGTCAATCGTGGAGGAATTCTGGGCAATTCGCTCAACGAACGTTCTGCCGCAGCGGACGCACATCAACGGCTTCCATGCCCGCGGCGCGGATGGCCTGCAAGCCGATGTCGGTGTCCTCGTAAGCGCGGCAAAATTGCGGAGGCACGCCGATGCGCCGCGCGGCTTCGAGGAAAATGTCGGGCGCGGGTTTTTGGTTCCGGACATCTTCGCTGGTCACCACCGCCTTGAATAAGTCGCGGATGCCCAGATGCGTGAGCACCTGTTCGATGATGGGCTTGTTGCCGCCGGAAGCGACCGCCAGCGGAATTTTTCCAAAATTTTCCCGCGCAATCTCAACAATCGTGTGCACCGGCTCGACCTGTGGCAGCAATTCCAGGTACGCGTTCTCCTTTTCGTGCGCGACCGCGATGTGGTCCACGCTGACGCCCTGTTCTTCGCCCAGCATTTTAAGGATGTCGCGCGAAGGCACGCCGCCCAGTGCGTAAAACCGGTCCTCGGGAAAATGCAGTTTGTGGCGGCGTGTGATTTCCTGCCAAACTTTCCAATGCAGCGGCATGGTGTCCGCCAACGTGCCATCGCAATCGAAGATGATTCCTTTTGGTTCAAATGCGGTCTGATTCATTTTTAAATCTTATTTTCAGTGTTGCGTGCTGCGTGTTCCGTCAAGAGCGTGTTCGGTAATAACACGGAATACGCGACACGGGTTCACAACTGCAACGCCGCCATTCTTTCTTCCAGGTCGTGCGCCATCAACGGCTCGATGATTGGGTCTAGGTCGCCTTCCAAAATTGCGGGCAGATTGTAAAGCGTCAGCTCAATGCGATGATCCGTCACGCGGTTCTGCGAAAAATTATAAGTGCGAATGCGTTCGTTGCGTTCGCCTGTGCCGACCTGTTCCTTGCGTTGTGCGGCATACTTCGCGTTTTCCTCCGCAACTTTCCGCTCCAGCAAACGCGAACGCAAAACACTCATTGCGCTGGCCTTGTTCTTCTGCTGCGAGCGTTCATCCGCGCAACGCACGATCAACCCGCTTGGCTTGTGCTGAATTTGCACGGCGGAATCCGTGGTGTTCACGCCCTGACCGCCTTTGCCGGATGCGCGGCAAACATTGATTTCCAAATCTTCGGGCCGGATTTCGATGTCCACTTCCTGCGCCTCAGGAAGCACGGCAACGGTGCACGTGCTGGTGTGAACGCGTCCCTGCGCTTCGGTGGCCGGGACGCGCTGGACACGATGCACGCCGCTTTCGTATTTCAAGCGTTTGTAAACGTCCTCTCCCGTGATGCCAAAAATCACTTCCTTGAACCCGCCCAAATCGGACGAACTGGCGTCCATGCTTTGCACCTTCCAGCCGCGTTGCTCGGCATAACGCGTGTACATCCGGTAAAGATCGGCAGCGAACAACGCCGATTCCGAACCGCCCGCGCCCGCGCGAATCTCAACGATGGTGTTGCGCGAATCGGTCGGCTCTGGGGGCACGATGCCTTTTTGCACTTCATGACTGAGGCGTTGCACTTCCTTTTCCAATCGGACGATGTCGTCCCTGGCCATCAACGAGAGTTCAGAATCGGCTGGCTCGGATTGCAATAACGCGCGGTTTTCGTCCAACTCCGCGACGGCTTTCAGATATGACTGGCCGCTCGCGACCAATTCCTTGAGCTGCGAATATTCCTTCGACAATTCCTGCGCGCGCTGGTTGTTGTCGAAAACTTTCGGGTCGCTCAGCGCGGCCTCGACTTCGGCCAATCGCCGCGCGAATTTTTCAATGTGCGGACGCAAATCCATGGTTCAGAAATGGTGTGTTGGTGAACTGGAGTAATGGAGTCATGGGCTGAAAACAATTTTTCCTTTCCAATACTCCAATTCTCCATCACTCCAACTCCGGAAAAAACAGTCCGCCCGCATGGCGATAAACCAGGCGGGCGGACGTTGAAAGCGATGCTACTTCTTTTTCTTTTTTGTGGCGGCGGCGGCTTGCGCGGCTTGCGTCTTGGCCATGCGTTGCTGGAACTTGTCCACGCGACCGGCCGTGTCCACAAACTTTTGCGTACCGGTGTAGAACGGATGGCAAACGTTGCAAATACCGAGCAAAATCACCGGTTTGGTCGAGCGGGTCTTGATCACGTTGCCGCAGGCGCAACGGATTTCCGATTCCTGATATTTAGGATGTATGTCAACTTTCATAACAAAGGCCGGATAACCTACCAACGGTGCGGAATTTGACAAGAGCGAAAATGCTCGTTATTCGGCGCTGTGGAAACTTCTCTCCAGCATCTACTTCGAGGGGTTAATACGCAAAATCTGTCACGTTATTTTGCGTTTGCAGTCGCGTTCGAGCTTTGTTAGGCTTTTCGCAGAACAGCCCAACCAACCAAAATTATGTATTTTGGCGTAGATTATTATCCTGAACATTGGGTCTATCCCTACGCTGGCACCCCCGAAAAACCTGAAGCGAACTGGGAACAGGACGTGGAATTGATGGTGGAAGCCGGGGTGAACGTCGTGCGGATGGGCGAGTTTAGCTGGGGCATCAGCGAACCGGAGGAGGGCAAATACGATTTCGGCTGGCTGCAACGGGCCATGGATCTGATGAAAAAGGCGGACATTCAAGTCGTGCTCGGCACGCCCACCGCCGCGCCACCGCTTTGGCTCGCCAAAAAACATCCCGAAATCCTCCCCATCGATGAGCAGGGCCGCGTTCTGGGCGAAGGCACGCGTCACGCCGCCTGCCTCAACAGCAACGTTTATTGGGATTATTCCAAACGCATCGTGACCGAGATGGCGAAAGCGCTGGGCAAACATCCGCAACTCATCGCATGGCAGATTGACAACGGGCTTGGCGCGCACCAAACCGAATCTTCCTTCAATGAGGAAACACGGCGCGACTGGCATTCCTGGCTGCAGGCGAAATACGAAACCATCCAGCGTTTCAACGAGCTGTGCGGCATGCGGCATTGGGCCCAAACTGTGACCGCATGGGAGCAAATCCCGATGCCCCGTCGCGCGCCCACGCTCCACAATCCCGCGCTGGCGCTGGATTGGCGGCGCTTTTGCAGCGACACCATCCTCGCGTTCGTGAAGATGCAGGCGGACATTTTGCACGAATTGACGCCCAAGTGCCCGGTCACTTCCAATCTGCGCGCTCTCTCCCGCAAGTTCGATCATTTCGACGTCGCCGACGCGCTGGACTTTGTGGCCGTGGACAGCAACGCGACCATCAAATCCAAATCTTCCGAGTTTGCTTGCGAACTGGACATGCTCCGTTCGCTCAAGAAAAACAACATCAAAACACCCAACGGCGATGAAGGTTTCTGGGTCATCGAACAAAAGGCCGGACAGGTCAACTGGCAGGACGTCAATTCATTGTTGCGGCCGCAGGTGGTGCGGCTTTTCGCGTATCAGGTGATTTCACGCGGCGCATCGGGCATCTTCTATTTTCGTTGGCGCCAGACACGCATCGGCTCGGAGAAATTTTACGGCGCGATCCTGCCGCACAGCGGGCGCAAGGACAGCCGGACTTACCAGGATTTCAAGCAGCTTGGTGACGAAATCAAACTGCTCGCGCCCGCGCTCAAGGGCACCAAGGTCGTCGCTGACGCCTGCATCCTTTACAGCCATGACAACGAGTGGGCGATGCAGATGCCGATGCAGCCGAACAAATTTTTCAGTCTGCGGGATCATATCCAGCTTTTCTATAACGGCCTGCATCATCGCAACGTCTCGATAGATTTCGCCAGGCCAACCGAGGACTTGTCGAAATACAAGCTCGTCATTGCGCCGTCGCTGCACTTGATGGCCGGTGGCGAGGCCGATTTGCTCAAGCTTTACGTCCAGAACGGCGGCACATTGGTTGCCACCTGCAACACCGGATTGGTGGACGAGCATCACATGGCGCCCGATGCGGGTTATCCGCATGATTTGACCGATTTGTTCGGACTCGAAGTCGTGGAGTTCGATCCATTGCCGCCGGGAGAAGAGAACCATCTCACGTTCAAGGGCGCTTTCCCGACAAGCCACATGCACCCGGCAAAATTGTGGTGCGACATCATCGAACCCAAGGGTTGCCAGCCGCTCGCGATGTATGCGAAGGATTTTTACGCCGGGCGTCCAGCGATGACGATGAACACATTCGGCCTGGGCAAGGCGATTTACATCGGCACCGTCAGCCATCAGCCGTTTTATGATGACTTGATTGTCTGGCTGCGGCAGCTTTGCAATTTGTCGCCGCTGTTGAAAGTGCCGGACACCGTGGAAGTCAGCCTTCGTCAAAAGGACAACACGCGCGTTTATTTTCTGCTCAATCACCAGAATTCGCCGGTGCGCATCCAGTTTTACAAGCCGATGCACGATTTCCTCACCGGCAGCGCATTGGTCGGCAATTACGATCTGCCGCCGCACGGTGTGCTGGTGCTGGACGAACATTCCGCAACGAAGGCATAGAAACGCGGACTTGGAAATCCCTTCAGCAAATAATTCTGTCCATCCGGTTCATTCTGTTTAAAATCCAGTTGAAATGGCCGTCATTCCCAAGCCGTATCGCAAATCGAAGCCCAGCGCGCCCAAATTTTCCGCGGCGCGCGAGCGCGTGCTGGCCCAATGGCACGGCGTGGATGTCGGTCCGCTGGAAAAAGCCCGCTCCTTGAGCGCAACGAAAGTCGCCGATTTGCTCCCGGCTGCCCTCAAGGAAATGCGCGTGGACCAGCGCCGCGCCGAGGCGGAAATCATCAAGGTCTGGAACAACCTGATCGACCCGCGCATCGTCGCGCATGCGCAACCGACGGGCCTGCACAAAGGCACGTTGTTCGTGACCGTGGACAGCAGTCCGTGGCTCGACGAAATCGTTCGCTATCGGCGCAAGGAAATCCTCGACCGCCTCCAGCACGGTTTCGGGCGCGATCTCATCGCGCGCATTTCCTTTCGCGTCGGTTGAAGTGGATCCGTGTCCTGCTTGAAGGTAGGGACATCGCGCCGCGATGTCCGCGGACGGCGCAGCGCGCCGTCCCTACCTTTCATGCGGTGAACGTCCAAAGGTTCGTCGGCGTTCGATGGATCAGCTTCTGCTGCTCTTGCTCGATGAAGAAATTCGGGAGCGTCCGCGTTCTTCCTCCTCTTCCCCTTCACCTTCGCTTTCCTCTTCGTTGATGATGCTTTCGGCGAGCGAGGTCAGCTTGTCGTCGGTGTCTTTTTCTTCGTCGAGCGTTTCTTCCAAGATGTCCGCGGCTTCGTCTTCGCCGAGGATGCGCGCCCAGGTTACCAGGCAACCGTAACTGGCGATTTCATAATGCTCGATTTTCTGCGCGGCGCAAATCATCGCGGCGTCGCCCAGTTTTTCCTTGATGCCTTCATTGGCTTCCTCAACCAATCCGGCCATCGCCGCGCATTTCTTGCCCTTGGCGGATTCGTCGATCGTCTCGAAGACGCGTTCGAGGCGTTCGACATGTTCCTCGGTTTCTTCGAGGTGCGTTTCAATCGCGCTCCTCAATTCTTCGTGTTCGGCGGCCTTGGCGGCTTTTGGCAACGCCTTGGTGAGTTGCTTTTCAGCGTCGTAAATGTCCATCAATTGATCCAGAAACGTTTCGCGTAGTTTGCTCATAATCGCAGTCCTGTTGATTGTTTTTTCCGTTGTGTTGACGAAATCCATTTGCGAAGGAAATCGCCCGTGCTTTTCACGTTTCCATTTTTATTGATGCTATGACAGTAGGTGAACAACCCGTTCCCAAAAGACCCGCTCGCGAGTATTGTCCCCGGCGCGTTCCAACCAGTCGGACCATCATCCCTTAAAACTCTGGCCCGGACCTTGCTGTCAAACCATCGTGGCGACGTCGAAATCGCGGAATTTCGATTTCCCGCTCGACTGCGCTGCCAAAGCTGTGTCATAACACAAGCTATGCTCATGGGTACATCGCGCATGACCACTCCGGGAACCCGGCCGCTGGCAAATCTTCGATTGCCCGCTGCCCGCTGGATGCGTTATGGACTTCTTGTCCTCCTGACGATCGTTCTTTTCGCGCTCGGCGTGGGCGCTTTCCTTTGGAACCGCTTCGTCCTCAACCACAACTTCCACGTCGTTTCCCCCGGACAAGTCTATCGCTGCGGCCAATTGGACGTCCCCGACCTCACCCGCGTCGTGCAGGAACACGGCATCAAAAGCATCCTCAACCTGCGCGGCGGCGCACGCACCGGCCTCACCGAATGGTATCGCGCCGAAACCAACGCCGCATGGCAACTCGGCGTCCGCTATTACGATTACGAACTTTCCGCCAGCCAGGAATTGACCGAGGCGCAACTCGACAAGATCGTCAACATCATGGCCACCGCGCCCAAGCCGCTCCTCATCCATTGCAAAAGCGGCGCGGACCGCACCGGCCTTGTCGGCGCGCTTTACCTTTACAGCTTCGAAGGCAAACCCGCCAAGGTCGCCGACCGCGAACTGACCATGTTCTACGGCCATCTGCCCTTCTTCCAGGACACCGGCGCCATGGACGATTCCTTCTGGCGCTATGTGGGACACCACGCCCCCGCCAGCGCTGCCACCCGTCAGGAGAAGCCTGCTGCAAGTCCGACACCCCGTAGCTGAAAATGTCAGCCCAGAAACATCGAACAACCAACGCTGAACGCCGAACATCCAATGCCAAAACTCGGCGTTTTCGGCAATTCAGCGTTCGATGTTGGTTGTTGGGCGTTCGATGTTTCCGCCGATCCGCCTCCCGCGAAGGACGAAACGGACTTCAGAGCGGGCAACTTTAAACTCCGTGTTTGGAGTCCCGCCTTCAGGCGGTGGTCAAATCCCCGCGTTCCGGAGCGGCAACTTTATTCCGTGTTTGGAGTCCCGCCTTCAGGCGGTGGTCAACCACCCCGGGGGGTCTCATTTTTGGCGGAATTACGCGGTACGATACGGAATTAAGTGGAATCTCAAGTGCTTACAACTTGGACTCGATGCTGGTTGCTAGATGCTGGATGCTGTAGCTGAAAACGTAAGTTTTCAGCCCGGAGCGGGCAAGGCTCACCTCCGCCAAGGCTACGGGTGACCAAGCTGTCCGCGCTCCCACGCGACATTATCCGACACAACGCGACGCTACCCGACACAGCGGTAGGGCGGATTTGGCCGTCTGCTAAGACCTACCGCGCGTCCGAGAGAGGATGGAGGATGGAGGATGGCAAAATCCGCAACCCCGAACCCGGAACTTTAAACTCCGTGTTCGGAGTCCCGCCTTTAGGCGGTGTTCCGGAGGAGCAACTTTAAACTTTAAACCTGAAACCTTAAACTTGCCTCCTCCGCACTCCGCAATCCGCACTTTGATGGGGGGGGAGGGGGTGTTTTTGGCCGGGACAGCCCGGGACGATGTGGGACTATACGGGATTTCAAGTACTTACAACTTGTTTTGGTAGGGACATCGCGCTGCGATGTCCGAGGACGGCCCAGCGGTCCGTCCCTACCTCAATCGGGAACTCGGAAC
>Ga0070739_10008252_pt1 | contig 10732 bp, 10 predicted proteins | sample Coa_R1_7_FD_66445 | JGI IMG/M metagenome (GOLD analysis project Ga0070739, IMG submission 66445) | Surface soil microbial communities from Centralia Pennsylvania, which are recovering from an underground coalmine fire - Coalmine... | ecosystem: Environmental > Terrestrial > Soil > Unclassified ...
GCTATCACTGGTTCGTCCTCTGCGTCGCCAGTATGGGCTGGATGTTCGACACCATGGCACAACAGCTCTTCAATCTGGCGCGCAAGCCGGCGCTGCAGGAGCTGCTCGGCGGCCACGCGGCGGGCACTCTGGTGGACCGGCAGGCCGGCATCGCACCGCCGTGTTCATGATCGGCTGGGCGAGCGGCGGGATGATCTTCGGCATGCTCGGCGACCGCATCGGCCGCGCCCGCACGATGCTGATCACCATCCTCTCTTATACGATCTTCACCGGCCTGAGCGTGCTCTCGAAAAGCGTCTTCGATTTCAATGTCTACCGTTTCCTCTGCGGCCTCGGCGTCGGCGGGCAGTTCGGTATCGGCGTCGCGCTGGTCGCGGAAGTTGTGCCGGCGCGCGCCCGGCCGTATGCCCTCGGGGTGGTGCAGGCCTCTTCCGCCATCGGCAACATGATCGCCGCCGGGGTCGGCATCTTCCTCGGGCAACTCGAAATGACCGGCTCGATCACCGGCGCCTGGCGCTGGGAGTTCCTCGCCGGCGCGATCCCCGCGCCGCTCGCGCTGGTCGTGTTCAAGAAGCTGAAAGAGCCGGAGCAGTGGGTCAAGGCCAAGGCCGAAAAGAAGCAGCTCGGCTCCTACCGCGAGCTCTTCTCCGATCCCCGCTGGCGCCGCAACTCGATCGTCGGCTTCCTGATCGGCTTCGCCGGCATCGTGGGCCTCTGGGGCATCGGATTCTTCAGCTACGACCTGCTCCGCCCGGTCCTGCGTCAGACCTTCGAATCCCAGGGCCTCTCCGGCGCCGCCCTCGCCGGCAAAATCACGACGTGGATCGGCATCACGAGCCTGTTGCAAAACCTCGGCGGCTTTTTCGGCGTCTACGCCTACACCCATCTCACGAATTACATGGGCCGGCGCAACGCCTTCGCCATCAGCTTCCTCGCCGCGATGGGCATGACCGCCTACACCTTCTGGAACCTGCGCGAAATCAGCCAGATCTTCTGGATGATCCCGCTGATGGGCTTCGCGCAGCTCTCGCTGTTCGGCGGCTACGCGATCTATTTCGCCGAGCTCTTCCCCACGCGCCTGCGCTCCACCGGCACCAGCTTCTGCTATAACGTGGGCCGCTTCGCCGCCGCCGCCGGACCGTTCACGCTCGGTTATCTCACGAGCGGCGTGTTCGCCGGCAAGCCCGAGCCCATGCGGTACGCGGGCGTCACCGTCTGCCTGGTGTTCCTGGTGGGCCTCGCCGCGCTGCCGTTCGCGCCCGAAACCAAGGGCCGCCCGCTGCCGGAATAGCGTATCCTCAGGGGATGCGCAACCGCTCCGTCCCCTGCGATACCGTGCTGCCCCACGTCGTCTACGAAGACGTCGACGCTGCCATCGACTGGCTCACCCGCACCCTCGGCTTTCGCGAGCACTTCCGCGACGGCGAGCCGACGCAGGGCGCGCAGTTGCTGCTCGGCCGCGCGTGCATCATGGTGCGGACCGCCCGCGAGGACAGCGCCAGCCCCGGCGCGCTCGGCAAGTGGACGCAATCGGTCACGATTTATCTCGACGACGTGGACGCTCACTGCGCCGCTGCCCGCGCCGCCGGAGCGGTCATCGAGCGCGAGCCAGGGGAGACGGAATACGGCGAGCGCGTGTACCACGTGAAGGACCCCTACGGCCACTCCTGGGAATTCTCGCAGCATGTCCGCGATGTCGCGCCGGAGGAGTGGGGCGCGAGAGTCTGATGCCGCCACTATCGGCGCATCGCCGCCACGGATTGAATTCGGTAGTTCTCCTGCGTCCAAGGGCTATGTTCTTTCCAACTTCGCAGTATAAGGGTCAATGCAGGATCATCCATGACAACGATGTTGCCGTCGTTTTCCCGCTGTTTTCCTGTAATAGGCTGAACACGGCGCCCGACAAATTCGGTCGCCAAGAGTCCGCAGGGAAGTGATATGGTATCCAAAGGTCTCTCTCCGCTTGGCACGAAGTCCCCAGCACTGGGACTTATTCTTTCATTGACCATGACGGCAGCATAGCACTTGGCCTTATAGATCTTTCCTAAGTGCTGAACTGTGATGACGCCATCGTCCCAGGATTCAATGAACCAGCCTTGATCCGGCTGAGCGGCGGTCGTCGTCGCTCCCGGGCTACATGCCAAAAGAGCCGCGCTAAGGATGAGAGTGGACAAGAGGACCGGGCTCCGCATGATGTTGCGTCAGTATACAGCATGCAAATTGGGGTTGGAACACCCCTTGCGCCGATATGCAATTTGATATATCGTACGATACATCATGAGCAAGCACCGCTGGTGGGAATCCCAGGGCCCCTTCCCTTTTACCGGTTTCCCCTGGACCGGCTTTGCCCCCTTCGGCCGCCACCGCTTCTTCGAGAACGGCGAAATCCGACTCGCCATCCTGTCGCTTCTCGCCGAAGGTCCCAAGCACGGCTATCAGCTCATGAAGGAGATGCAGGAGCGCTCCGGCGGCGTGTACCGCGCCAGCGCCGGCAGCATCTATCCCACCCTGCAACAGCTCGAAGACGAAGGCCTCGTGCAGGCCGAAACCGTCGGCGGCCGCCGCGTCTACCATCTGACCGACCAAGGCCGCCGCGAGCTCGACGCTGACCCCGACGTCGTCCGCGGCATCTGGGAGCGCGCCGAGCAGTGCGAAAATTTTGGGAAGTTTCTGCGGCCCGAAACCATCGCCATCCTGCCCTGGGTCTCGGCGCTGGTGAAGGCCGCCATGCAGGCCGCCTCGCGCGGCGATCCCGAGCGCGTGCGCAAAATTCTCGACCGCGCCAAGGATGAACTCGAAACGATTTGAGGAGGAGTAATGGGGATCGGGATTCGCATCGAAGATCTGCGGAAAGTCTACGATTCGCCGCCGCCCGCCGCGGCCCGCACCGGCTTCGGCATGGCCCAGACGCGCGGCGGGCCGAAGGAGAAGAAGAAATTCCAGGTGGTCGCGCTGGATGGCATTTCGCTCGAAATCCACGCCGGCGAGCTGTTCGGTCTGCTCGGACCGAACGGCGCCGGTAAGTCCACCACCATCGGCATCCTCACCACCCGAATCCGCCCCACGAGCGGCCGCGCTTTCATCGGCGAGCACGACGCGTGGCAGGAGCAGGTGGCCGCCAAGCGACTCATCGGCGTCGTGCCCCAGCGCCCCAACCTCGATTTCGCCCTCACCGCGCGCGAAATTCTCGTCTTTCACGGCGCCTATTTCGGCCAATCCGCCAAAGTGCGCCAAGCCAAAGCCGACGAGCTGCTCGAACGCTTCAAGCTCACCGAGCGCGCCGACCAGATGGTGCGCGGCTTCTCCGGTGGCATGATGCAGCGCCTCTCCATCGCCCGCGCCATGATGCACGATCCCGAGGTCCTGTTCCTCGACGAGCCCTCTGCCGGCCTCGACCCGCAAACGCGCCTGCTGCTCTGGGATCTCGTCAAGGATTACAACCGCCAGGGCAAGACCATCGTCCTCACCACGCACTACATGGAAGAGGCCGATTCGCTCTGCAACCGCCTCGCCATCATCGACCACGGCCGCATCATCTCGCAGGGCACGCCCGCCGAGCTGAAATCGTCGATCCCCGGCGGGTACCTGCTGCGCACCAAATTCAGCGGCGTGCCCGAGCCGCTGCTCGCCGGACTGCGCGCGCTGCCCGGCGTCACCGAAGTCCGCGCGTCTGACGGCATCGGCGCCGATATTTACGCCGATCGCGGCGGCCCGCTCATTCCCGCGATCGTCAGCGCTGCGCAATCCGCCGGCGCCGAGCTCTGCGATGTCCACATCCAGGAGCCCAGCCTGGAAACCCTGTTCCTGCATCACACCGGAAGGAGCCTCCGAGATTGAACTGGAAAACTTTCTTCGCCCTGCTTTCGCGCGACGGCCATGTGGCCCGCCGCAATCTGGTCTTCACGCTGGTGCAGAACCTGCTGCAGCCGCTGCTGCTCACGTTCGTCTTCGGCCGCATTCTCACCTCCAGCGGCATGATGTCGACCGCGTACAAGAACGTGCTGCTGCCCGGCATCATCGGCACCAGCATGGTCATGTCCGGCGTGTGGGCGGTCGCCATGCCGCTGATTGCCGAGTTCCAATGGACCAAGGAGATTGAGGACCGCCTGCTCGCGCCGATCGAGATCGGCTGGCTCGCGGTCGAAAAGGTGATCGCCGGCATGATCCAGGCGCTGGTCGCCGGATTAGTGGTGATCCCCTCGGCCTGGCTCGTCATGGGCTCGGGCGTCAACATCAGCTTCCAGAGCCCGTTCCTGTTCCTGCTCATCTGCTTCCTGGTCGCGCTGTTCGCCGCCGCCGGAGGCCTGGCGCTCGGCTGCTCGATCGGCCAGGCGCAGGTCGGTCTGATGTTCAGCCTCGTGATCGCGCCCATGATCATGTTCGGCTGCGCGTATTATCCCTGGGCCGCGCTGAAACACTTTCCCGGCCTGCAATACGCCGTGCTGATCAATCCGCTGGTCTACGCCAGCGAAGGACTGCGCGGCGCGCTCGTCCCCGGCATTCCGCACATTTCGCTGCTGGCCGTGGTCGGCGCGTTGGTGCTGATCAACGTGATCCTGCTGGCGGTCGGCATGAAGCAGTTCTACGCGAAGTCGATCGGCTGACCGAATGCCGCGCTGACCCCCCCGGCATAGGCGCGGGACTCGCCCCGATCCGGTCAAATCCCGGCGGAACTCTTCAACAGCAGGCGGACCAACTCGCTCTGCCGCCTCGCTCCGGTTTTCGAATAGATCCGCTTCACGTACGTGCGGGCTGTGTGCGCGCTGATGGCAGCTTGTTCCGCATATTCCTCCACGCTCTTCCCATCGACCAGGGCGGTGCAAAGCTGAATCTCTGCCGGCGTTAACCCGAACAGTTGGTGCAATGCCCGGCCATCGAGGGTCGCCGCCTCGTCCGGGTCGGTCACGAAGAGCACCGCGGCGGCGCCCTCTCCGGTGAGAAAACTGTGCCGCGGCAACGGGGCAACCAGGACCTCCAAGGGTCTTGCGCCCGATGGGCGGTGAATCGGTATCACCGTTTCGGGCAGACTCCCGGATTCCAGTGGCATGCAGACGGCCGCAATCACCCTGCGCAGCTTTACGGTTTCCTGGCGGCTGGCGGCCTGGAGTCCGTCTCCGGAGATCAGACCATCCCCGCGTTTGAGAATCGCCTCCGCGGCGCGGTTGGTGAAAATGACTCTTGCATCGGAGTTGACGGCGATGATGCCGGTCGCGAGGCGATCGAGGGCTCCTGTCGCGGCTTGCAGGCCGGACTCGAGTCCTGCGATGCGGTTGTGTATGCGCGCGGCGCACTGCAGATGCGGCGCCAGATAACGGAATAGAGCGACCTCGCTCGCAGTGAAGCCTCCGGCGCGCCGCGAGCGGATCGCGGTGATTTCGGATGTCATCCACTGGTCCTGCGCGATCAGCACGCCGCAAGAGTAGAACCAATCCTGCGGCCGAAGAAAGTCGTTGTAGAATTCGGTCCGCAGCAGTTCCCGGTCCGTCAGGATTTGCTCCCCGAGCGCAATCGGCGCGCGCCGGAAGGGACGGGCCGCCAGCCAAGGATTGATCGTGACGAAATATTCCTGGTAGGACTGGATCCATTCCGGTTCGACACCGATTACCCCGGAAGCGTTGGCCTTCCGATGAGCGCTGTCGTGGATCAGGAATACGGCGCTCGGAGCGTGGACCGCCTCGCTGAAACGCATGAGGAAATCGCTCCACCCCGGCGGGTCCGCTGCTGCTTCATACGCGGATCGGATGAGTTCCTCAATATGCGGATTGGAGGGCATGAAAAACCTGGGGGCGAAAAACCTGGGGAATAGTGGCCTTTCACACAGGCTACCACACAGTTCCACTTTGGTTGTCCCCAATTTGAGTGACAGCATTCGGCACTCCTTCGCTGTACTCTTCCTTTAGCATTCCGCTATGGCATCGAACCTCGTTTCGTGCTCCTCAATTGCAGCGCCCTTCATGGACCGGATCAGCCTTCCCGTGATCCGGCGTCGCAATTTTCCTTCCTGCATGGCACGGCAGCAGAGATAGGCGTACGGCCGTCCAAGTCGAGCAGGGGTTGAGGCACGAACGGGATAAAACAGGATGGTAAAGTCTGAAAATGTGCGCAGCGCATCTCTCCGAACACGAGTACAAGACCCTGGTAGAGCAGTCGCCGTTAATGATCTGGCGTTCCAATACTACCGCCGGGTGCGACTACTTCAACGACCGCTGGCTCCGTTTCCGGGGGCGCGAGATGGAGCAGGAGACCGGAAATCAATGGGCGGCAGGAGTACATCCCGAGGATCTCCAGCGATGTCTTTCCACGTATCTGGAGGCGTTCGGTAACCGGCAGCAGTTTGAGATGGAGTATCGCCTCAGGCGTCACGATGGCGAGTATCGGTGGATCTTCGACAAGGGCGCACCATTCTTCGATGAGAACAATGAGTTCCGAGGCTACATCGGAAGCTGCATCGACGTGACGGACCGGATCGAGGCTCAGTGCGCGCTCGACGAGGCACGGAGCCGGGAGTTGGCGAGTCTCAGCGGGATACTGCCAATCTGCATGCAGTGCAGAAAAACCCGGAGCGCGGACGGGCGCTGGATTCACCTCGAGGATTACATTCGCAGGCACTCGCGCATCGACTTTACCCATGGGGTATGTCCCGAGTGTTACCAGGTCTATTCCAAGTACCTTTCGGAACGGCAGCCAACGGAGCGCTACTTGAAAACGGAGGATTCGGCTACGGATGGAAAATCCTAGCGCCCCGCTACGCGACGACCAAACCACCATTCTGATACTCGACGATGAGCGGATGGTGCTGGAGGTTTCCAGACTCGCCCTGACCAGGGCCGGGTACACGGTCCTGACCACGGCGGACCCGGATGAGGCGATCGCGGTAGCAGAGTCCTATCAGGGGGAGATTGCCCTCTTCATCACGAATCACCGTCTGCCGGATGGCAGGAGCGGCCGGGAAATTGCGGAGCAGCTCCTCCAAAGCAATCCGGGGTTGCCGGTGCTGCACATCTCCGGCTACCCCGAGGTTCAGTTGCGGCAAGAGCATACCATGACGCGTGGCGGCTTCTACCTGGCAAAACCGTTCACGCCTTTCCAACTGGTGTCCAAGGTGAGGGAGATTCTGGCTCGTTCGAGGTAGGCCTGCCCGCCGTACAATCGAAGCAGCGGTGCATTCCCGGTGAAAACTTACTTCCACGTCGATATGGACGCCTTCTTCGTCTCCGTGGAAGAGCTATACGACCCCTCGCTCCGCGGCAAGCCCGTCGTGGTCGGCGGCCGCCCCAACGAGCGCGGCGTCGTCTCCGCCGCTTCTTACGCCGCCCGCAAGTTCGGCGTCCATTCCGCCATGCCGCTGCGCACAGCCTACAAACTCTGCCCGCAGGCCATCTTCGTCGAAGGCCACCCCGACCGCTACCGCGAGTGCTCGCATCAGGTCCGCGAGGTCCTCCAGTCCTTCTCCCCGCTCGTCGAAATGGCGTCGATTGACGAAGCCTACCTCGATATGACGGGCACCGGGCGCCTGCACGGTCCGCCGCTGCGTGCCGCCCACCTGCTCCACGAGCGCATGAAGGAGCGCACGCGCCTCAACTGCTCCATCGGCATCGCCGCCTCGCGCCTCGTAGCCAAAATTTCCTCCGACCAGGCCAAGCCGAACGGCATCCTCTGGGTCCTGCCCGGCCGCGAGGCAGCTTTTCTCGCGCCGCTCGATGTCCGCAAAGTCCCCGGCGTCGGCAAGGTCACGGAGAAGAACCTCCACGCCGTCGGCATTCGCAAGGTCGGCGACCTCGCGCGGCTCGACGAAGCCTTTCTCGAACAGCGCTTCGGCAAGTGGGGCCTGGCGCTCGCCGGCAAGGCCCGCGGCCTCGACGCCGGCGGCTGGTTCGATACCGAAATCGGGGAGGACGCCGGGCCCAAATCCATCAGCCACGAGCACACTTTCGGTGAAGACACCGCCGACGCCGCGCAGCTCGAATCCACCCTCGCGCGCTTGTGCGAACTGGTCGGCCGCCGCCTGCGCGAAAACGGCCTCGAAGCCCGCACCGTGCAGCTCAAGCTGCGCTACTCCGATTTCTCCACCATCACCCGCGCCCATTCGATGCCGCGCGCCACCCAGCTCGATACCGAGCTCTACACCGAAATCCGCGCTCTCTTCCGCGCCAACTGGACCGCCGGCCGCCCCGTCCGTCTGCTGGGCGTGCATGCTTCGCAGTGGGGCGATGGCCCCGATCAGATGGACCTGCTTGGCGAAGGCCGGCATGAAAAGTGGCGCGGCGCGCTCGCCGCCGCGGACCGCCTCCGCGATAAGTTCGGCGAATCCTCGGTCTCGCTCGCGTCCGGCATGAAAGGCCATTTCCGGGAGCGCACGCACGAGGCGATGCCGGACAAGATCGCGCCGGATAAAATCATTCCGGGCAAAAAGCCCAAGGGTGTATAGTCGAAAGTCGGAGAGATTGGATGTCCACACCGCATAGCGCAGGAGCACCGACTCCCGCGGTTGTATTTAATATGTTAATGGCGCACCAGCAATCATCGGCGCTCGTCGCGGCGATCGAGCTGGACCTGTTCCGCGCCGTAGGGGAAGGCCCCGGGGATGTCGCCTCGCTGGCGCGCGCCTGCCGTGCCTCCGAGCGCGGCATCCGCATTCTCTGCGATTTCCTGACCATCAACGGTTTGCTCGAAAAGCGCGATGGAACTTACCGCCACACGCCCGTCAGTGCCGCGTTCCTGGATCCGCGTTCGCCCGCGTGTGTCGCCTCGATCTCGAAATTTCTGGGCAATCCGGCATTACACGAGCCATACCGCCATCTGGCGGATATCGTGCGCAGCGGCGGGACCTCGCTGCCCGGCGAAGGCACCGTCGAGCCCGAAAATCCCGTGTGGGTCGAGTTCGCCCGTAGCATGGCGCCGATGATGGCCCCCATGGCCCCGCACCTGGCCGCGATCGTGCTCAATGGGCTGAGCGGTCCGCTTCGGGTACTCGACATCGCCGCCGGCCACGGATTGTTCGGCATCGAGATTGCCAAACAACACCCTCAGGCGCGCATCACGGCGCTCGATTGGGCATCGGTCTTGCAGGTTGCGGTCGAGAATGCGCGGAAAGCGGCTGTCGCGGACCGGTATGAGACCATCCCCGGAAGCGCCTTCGATGCCGATTTTGCCGGGCCTTACGACGCCGTCCTGCTGACCAACTTCCTGCACCACTTCGACCGCGCCACCTGCATCGGCCTGCTGCGCAAGGTGCACGGCGGGCTGCGCCCCGGCGGCCGAGCCGCCACCCTCGAATTCGTGCCCAACGAAGACCGCATCTCCCCGCCCGTGCCTGCCAGTTTCGCCCTTACGATGCTGGCGAGCACCCGCTCGGGCGACGCCTACACATTTTCCGAACTCGCCTCGATGTACCGCGAAGCCGGCTTCGGCAACATCACGAGCCACCCGATCCCCACCGGCCCCAACACGGTGGTCATGGGCGAAGCGGTGTAGCCGCTCCTTGCAATCGCGTGTGCTGGCCGGCCCGGCCGCAAACCGGGCCTGTCCGGGTTTGGGGCGCGGCGCGTTGCCTCCTTAGCTCCTAACTCCTATCTCCTAACTCCTCCTCACAACATCGCGAACGCCCACATCGTATCGCCCGCCGTCACCACAACATACTGCGTGCCATCCAACTCGTAAGTGATCGGCCCGTTGGCGATGCTTGCCCCCAAGTTGGCGTGCCACAGCGGCTCTCCGGTCGTCGCATTCAGCGCGACGAAGTTTCCCGCGCCGTCGCCAGCGAACACCAGGTTTCCCGCCGTGCTCATCAGTCCGGAATGGCCGCCCGATTCCCACTGGTGGCTCCAGCGGACCTTGCCGGTCTTATAATCGATGGCCTCCACGCTCGACCCGAGATTCGCGCCGCCCCGATCCGTCCCGCCCCATCCCTGCGGATTATCGTCCGTATCGTAGATGTAATAAACGCTGTACGCCCGCACGGCGCTGACATAGAACAGGCCGGTCTTCGGGCTGAAAGTCGGCGGTGGCCAGTTGGTCGCGCCTCCCTGGTTCGGCGAGACGATCGCCCCCGCGACCTGCGGCATCTTCGCCGGATCGGGGATCGGCTCGCCGTTCTTGGCGATGCCCTTTGCCCAGTTCGTCGGCACGTACTGCGAGGTAACCAGGTTCTTTCCGGTCGCGCGGTCCAGAAGGAAGAAATATCCGTTCCGCGCGGCGAGCGCCAGCATCTTGCGCGGCTGCCCGTTGAACTCGCCGTCGATCAGCACCGGCACCTGCGTCGCGTCCCAATCGTGCGTATCGTGCGGCGAGGCCTGGAAATACCACGCCATTTTTCCCGTGTCCGGATTCAGCGCCACCACGGACGCGGTAAACAGGTTATCTCCCGCGCGATTGGCGTGCGCGATCACCGGCTGCGGATTTCCGGTCGTGACATAGAGCAGATTCAGGTCGGGGTCATAAGTCGGCACCTGCCATGTCATGCCGCCGCCGTGCTTCATGGCGTCCTCATTAGGCCAGGTGTCCGAGCCCGGTTCGCCCTTATGCTGCGGCACCGCGTACCAGCGCCATTGCAGCGCGCCGGTCTCAGGATCGTACGAGCTGAGATAGCCCGGCCGGTCGAGATCGTCGCCGCTCACGCCGGCGATCACGTGATTCCGAATGATGACCGGCGCCACCGAGCCGTAGTAGAACTGGTCCAGGTCGCAGTTCTGTTTGTGCCACCGCTCGCTGCCGTCCCGGATGTTGAGCGACA
>Ga0070739_10008253_pt1 | contig 10731 bp, 6 predicted proteins | sample Coa_R1_7_FD_66445 | JGI IMG/M metagenome (GOLD analysis project Ga0070739, IMG submission 66445) | Surface soil microbial communities from Centralia Pennsylvania, which are recovering from an underground coalmine fire - Coalmine... | ecosystem: Environmental > Terrestrial > Soil > Unclassified ...
GTTCGTCGCCAGCGGACCGACAACCAGGACCCGAAAAAACAGGCCAACCGCCGCAAGACCAAGAAGCGAGGCCACGATCAACCGGACGGGCCGGTAGCGGGCCGCGAGGCGATTGTAGATGAGCAGGCCGGGGGTGATACCGGCGGCCGGCAGGATGAATGCCCACGGCATGTCGGATGCGGGAAGTCGGCTGACGAACAGTGTCTTGGCAACCCCGTTGTAGCCGACGGTCAGGAGACCGCCGTACACGAGGGTGGCGTAAACGACCATGATCCAGACCCGCGCGGTATCGCTGCTGCCGTACTCCGAAGCGATGCGACCGGGCGCGGTCCAGGGGTATCGGACGAACCGGTGGATCCATTCCATGTTCACGTCTCCCCGGCGAGGCGGATAGAATGATAGTACCGCTTTTATGATTCCGGCGCCGGGAACCAGAGACGGCGATGGGGAAAGAGGTAGCGATCGGTGAGGACGTTCAGAACGCGGCGCGCCTGGCGGAAGCCGGCTGCGATGTCGACCAGGATGGTTCCCGCCTCCGAGGTCTCGCCGGCTAGGCGGTAGGAGCGGCGCCCGAGGCTTTCTAGCAGGAGCATGTCTCCGGTGTTTCCCAGGTCCGATCGCGCTTGCGTCGCTGGAATGAGACGTTCGAGCCGCCCGCGCTGCAAGAGCGAGAGCAGACGAACGGCGGCATAGTCAGGAAAAACACCGGTAAGAAAGAGCGCCAGGTCGCCGACACGGCGATAGATCGCAGGTCTGTCCGGCTCGGGAACCGTTTCGACGAGCTGCAGGAGACGGAGTGGATCGAGATCGCTGAAGCGATTGCGTCGCCAGCCGCGTCGCGTGCGGATCCAGGCAGTGCCGCTGAAGACACGGGTGTACGAGGCCAGGACCTCGGCCAGGAAGAGGCGATGCGCGGGATCGTCCGCGAATTCACGCACATCCCCAACGTCGAACACCGGCATTCGCCGGTGCGGACCGATCCATTCCTCGACGAAGGAGGCCGAGGCGAGGTCGTCCCGAACGCGACTGACGAGAACGGCGAAGACGAGAAATGGCGAGGCGCGGAGCAGTGCTCCTTCTTCATCAGGCTCGAAGAGCACTGTCCGGAGGTCGCGGGTCCCTAGTGCGACTTCCAGATGTGCCGGATCGGCCCTCAGGTGGGTCAGGAAGGACGCTACGTCTCGATCGCCGCTGGTCCGAGTGAGGAGTGCGAGATCCGTGTCGGTGAAGTGTTCGATGTAGAGGGATGGATTCATTCTGCTAGGCATTGGCCCCCTCGCCGGTTCCTGATAGCCGGCGCAGCACCATCTGAAGAACACCGCCGTGCCGGTAGTATTCGACCTCGATGGCGCTGTCCAGCCGGACGATGGCGTCGAAGGATGACGTGCTGCCGTCGGGGCGGTGAACGTTGACGGTCGCCGTATTGCCGGGCGCGAGCCCATCGCTCAGACCCGTGATGTCGAATGTTTCGTCGCCGCGCAGCCCCAGCGTCTCGCGGGTCTCACCGGGTTTGAACTGCAGCGGTAGGATACCCATCGCGACCAGGTTGCTGCGGTGTATGCGCTCGTAGCTTTCGGCGATGACCGCCTTGACGCCGAGCAGGAGCGGGCCCTTCGCCGCCCAGTCGCGGGAGCTGCCGGAGCCGTACTCTTTCCCGGCGATGACAAGAAGCGGGATGCCGTCGGCCTGGTAGCGTTCGGAGGCGTCGAAGATGCGCATGATCTCTCCGTCCGGCTGATGGGCCGTCCAGTCCCCTTCGTGATCGGGCGTCATCTCGTTACGTAGCCGCACGTTGCCGAAGGTGCCGCGCACCATGACCTCATGATTTCCGCGCCGGGCGCCGTAGCTGTTAAAGTCGCGCCGCTCGACGTGGTGCTCCTGGAGGTAGAGCGCGGCAGGGCTGTCCTTCGGGATCGAGCCGGCCGGTGAGATGTGGTCGGTGGTGACCGAATCGCCAAGCTTCACCAGCACGCGGGCGCCGCTGATATCGCGGAACGGCTCCGGCTCGGCGGGCAGGTTCTGGAAGAACGGTGGCTGCCGCACGTAGGTCGAATCCGGATCCCAATCGTAGAGGCCGCCCTGGGGTACCGGTAGCGAGCTCCAGTGCTCGTCCCCGGTGAAGACCTGAGAGTACTGGTGGGCGAAGAACTCCGGCTGCACCGCCTCGCGCATCGTCTGCGCGATCTCCTCGGCGGTCGGCCAGATTTCCCAGAGGAAGACCGGCTGGCCGTCGGGATCGGCGGCCAGCGGCTCCCGCGTCAGGTCGCGGCTGACGGTCCCCGCCAGCGCATAGGCGACGACCAGCGGCGGTGAGGCGAGGTAATTGGCGCGCACCTCAGGATGAATGCGTGCCTCGAAGTTGCGGTTGCCGCTGAGAACGGCGGTGACGACCAGGTCGTTCTCGGCAATCGCTTCGGACACCGGCTCGGCGAGGGGGCCGCTGTTGCCGATACAGTTATGAACTGCGAAGGTGCCGGCTACGAATGCGTGGATACCATCAACCGCTAGGTCGAACACATGGTGGGCGCCCGCCGACTGGCGATCCGCCACCTGAAGACTGAAGGTGGGGACTGTCAATGCTTCCTTTTCGACACCGTAGCGTTTGGGCTGATCGCTCTCCGATTGCGGGCGCAGTGGTGCAAACCACTCTCGCACTCCCATCTGTTCGAGCATCTCGACCGGGGAGGGGAAGCCGCAACTTCCGCGATGCAGAGGCCGAAATGCGCGCGCCGTAGCCGCCGGAAGGCGCGAGAAGCGATCGTGCCCCTCCAGAAGCGCATAGTGAGGGAAGATCACAGCGTCGCGCTGTGTCAGCTCTGTGGCGGCAAGCCGGCGCGCGTGAGAAAACGACAGCTCGGGTTGCGCCTCGTGTAGAGCCTCCAGTCGGGCCGACATCCACAGGCGCTGATCATTGATCATCTTGATCGTCCGCCAGTATACGGCAGCCGCACTGGAGCGCATCTGCTTATCGATACAGTATCGGAATCCCACGCGCTCCACGAAGGACAGACCGTCGGCGAGGACGAGGCGAAGCTCTACCCGCGGGATTCCATCCTGCGCCGCCGGGTAGGAGGACGCCGACCGACGCGTCGGGTATTCGTAGAGCGCCGCGCCATCGGTATCAACGCCGCAGCGATCCAGGAGGCCCAGGATGCGTTCCATGACTCGCTTGAGAGCCGCTCGGTGCTCAAGTTTGGCGCTTTGGGCGAACTGCGGCGGTTCGAGCGTCGACTGTTCCTCGCGCGTGCCCCATCGATGCAGGATTGGAGCCTGGCCGTCCGCCCCAAAGAGCCCTCCCAGAAACTCGCGTACCACCGCCACCGGGCAGCACTCGTCCAGGACAAAGTCCGGAAGAGAGGGAGACTGCTCAATGCGTCTCCCGACACGGACACCCGGCAGCGCGCAGATGGCGTTGGTTAGCCTCATCGGTAGCACGATGGACCATTTCCGCTCGTCGTAGCGCGTCGCCGCCGGACGGAGACCAGTAAGTAACTCGATGTCGTCGAGGACGACTCGTCGGTCAACCGCCTGTCCGACGTTCATACGCGCCTGGCCCTGAACGCTTATCGAACCATCACAGAGAAGGTGCCCGAGCAGGCGTGCAAATGCGAGGGTGCGGAGCCGTTCCTGCCGGGTTTCCAGGGTGAGTGTTAGCTCCCCTGCCTGCAACATGTAGCCGGTTTCATCGTTACCGGGCTCGTCCAGCGGAGCCTCCAGACCGATCACCACCCGATGCGTGCCCGGCACGAGCTCGTCGGCGCGTACCCAGCGCCCGCCCTCGCAGAGCAACTCATGGTCGGGCGTACAGGTAAGGGAGCGACCGTCTTGCAAGACGATAGAAACGCACTCGCGCAAACCCTGATCCATCGCTTCGGTCTGCGCGGCCGGGGCTAGCTCGCCGTCCGGGCCTGGTCCGAAGACGGTTGCGCCGCCTTCGCGTGGCATCTCTTCAATACGATGCGCCGTACCGTTGGCGAGTAAGACCGGGGTTCCTTCGGCGATGCACGTTGTACACCCATACCCAACGACGTGGAAGCGGAGTGCTTCGAGGTACGGGGTCAGGCCGGCGCGGGCCAGGTAATCGGTGACGACGCGGGAGCCGGGCGCGAGGCTGGTCTTGACGTACGGCTTGATCGTGAGGCCGCGCTCGACCGCCTTCTTGGCCAGCAGGCCGGCGGCCAGCATGACCGACGGATTGGAGGTATTGGTGCAGCTGGTGATCGCGGCAATGACCACCGAGCCGTCGCCCAGGTCGGTGCGCTCACCATCCAGGCTGATCTCGGTTCGAGCCGGCGCGACTGCGACCGCCGTTCCACCTCCGCCTGTCTCATGAGCCGGGCGGGAGGAACTGAGCGTCGTCTGGAAGCTCTCCTTGAGGTCGCCGAGCGCGACGCGATCCTGCGGCCGGCGGGGGCCGGCGACGCTCGGCTCGACGGTCGAGAGATCGAGTTCCAGCAGCTCTGAGAAGTCGGGGAGCTGGGTTTCGTCGGTGCGAAAGAGCCCCTGCTCCTTTGTGTAGCGCTCGACCAGATCGATCCGCGCCGGGTCGCGATTCGTCATCCGCAGGTAGGCCAGAGTGGCGGCGTCGACCGGGAAGAGGCCGGCGGTTGCGCCGTACTCGGGCGACATATTGGACATGGTGGCGCGGTCAGCCACGCTGAGCTGGCTCAGGCCCGGACCGCAATACTCGACGAACTTGCCGACGACACCGTGCTTACGCAGCAGCTGGGTGACGGTGAGGACGAGATCGGTCGCCGTGGCGCCTTCCGGTAGCCGCCCGGTGAAGCGAAGGCCGACGACAATCGGTGTGAGCAGGTACATCGGCTGGCCGAGAAGCGCCGCCTCGGCCTCGATGCCGCCGACACCCCAGCCAAGGACGCCCAGACCGTTGACCATCGGCGTGTGGGAGTCGGTGCCGACGAGCGTGTCCGGTATGGCGACGGTCGCGCCGTCGATCTGACGGGTGAGGACGACCTTCGAGAGGTACTCGAGGTTGACCTGGTGGCAGATGCCGGTGCCTGGCGGGACGACGCTGAACTGATCGAACGCCTGCTGCGCCCAGCGGAGGAGGGCGTAGCGCTCGCGGTTGCGCTCGTACTCCAGTTCGACATTGCGGGTGAAGGCGAGGGTGGTGCCGAACATGTCGACCTGGACCGAGTGGTCGATGACCAGATCAGCGGGGGCCAGCGGATTGATGCGATTCGGATCGCCGCCGAGATCGGCCATCGCGGCACGCATGGCGGCGAGATCGACAACCGCCGGAACGCCGGTGAAGTCTTGCAGCAGGACGCGGGCGGGAAGGAAGGGAAACTCGCCTGCCGGACCACCGCGCGGCTGCCAGCGGCCTAGGTTCTCGACATCCTGTTCGCGCGCCTCGCCGTCGACGGCACGTCGCAGCACGTTTTCCAGCAGAATCTTCACCGTGAATGGCATGCGATCGAGATCGACGCCGAGCTCGCGGGCGAGACTGGGCAGGCTGTAGTAGGAGACCTGGGCTCCATTTGTCTGAAGAGTGCTTCGTGTTGCCGCGAGATCAGTCATTTCCGGCCTCCTTACCGTTCGGCGTGTCTCTTTCAAGATTATTCGTGCAGAGGCGCAGCAGGCGTATCAGCTCGCGCCGCTCGGCGTCGTTCAGATCGGCTACCATAGCGCTTCCGGCCAATTGGGATGAGCCGGGTGTGCGTTTCAGAAGGGCTTCGCCGGCGGGAGTGAGCTCGGCCACGCGCATCCGGCGATCGGCGCGTCCGGGCCGCAGCTCGACCAGTCCACGTCGTGCCAGTCCATCGACGAGGCGCGAGACCGAGCTCTGCTCGAGCCCGAGTTTCTCGCGGAGTGCTCTCTGATCGAGCGGACCGTCAGCGTAGAGCGTCAGCAGGACGTCGCGCTGCGAGAGGGTCAGGCCGTAGGCACGCAGATCGGCGTCGACCGAGCGGCGCAGCGCCTGGTAGCAGCGCTTGACCCAGTAGGTAGGCTGGGCGTCGAGAAACTCGACGCGTTCCCGTCCCCGCGGAAGCGTTCCCTGTCGCAGCGGCTCCATGAGAGGCTACCTCCGAACCATTATATGCATATGCATGGAATAGTGGTTGTTCGTCCTGACGTGATTCAGTCCGTCGCCGGTGGTAATCTCGATCGACAGTAGACAGACAGAGTGATCATCCGTCGGAGACATGACATGGCAGTCTCGGCAGTTAACCTTTCCTTCTTCGATCCGGACACTGAGCTGGAGCTCGTTCGTCTGGCAGTTGAGCTTGGCGCGACGTCGTCCGGCGGGCCCCTCTCCTCGGCCGAGTCTGAGCTCGTTGGACGTGCGATAACCGCTCCTGTCTTGTCGGATGACGTGATTGCGGGCGTGGTCGACTCGATCCGTCATGGAGACGATCTCCTCGGGGACATGCTTTGTCAATTGCGTTCCGCGGTACGTAGACGGGTAACCGGAGCGTTCTTTACGCCGCCATCCCTCGTCGCGCCAATGGTTGAGTGGACTACCTCACGGAGTCCGGACCGGATAGTCGACGCCGGCTGCGGAACCGGGCGCTTTACGCTTGCCAGCGCTACGGCATCTCCCGGCGCGGAGGTCGTCGCGGTCGATGTGGATCCGCTCATGACTCTCCTCGCCCGAGCCGCCGTTTCTGTCCTCGGGCTCAACAATGTCCGAGTGACGCAGTCGGACTTCACCCGAGTCCAATTGCCGAAAATCTCCGGTCGTACGGCGTATATCGGGAATCCTCCGTATGTGCGACACCATGATCTGCCGGCCGCGACGAAGGAGTGGGCACGCCGAACTGCGAGTGCTCTCGGGTATCGCGTTTCGTCGCTTGCAGGCTTGCACGCCCTCTTCTACCTCGCTGTGGCAGCCGCCGCCGAGGTAAGGGACATCGGCTGCTTTGTAACGAGCGCTGAATGGCTCGATGTTGGGTACGGCGCGATTGTTCGCGATCTCCTCACCCAGTGCCTCGGCATGGAGGGACTACACCTGCTCGACGCCGACAGCAATCCGTTCGAGGATGCGATGACAACCGCGCTGATCGCCTGCTTCGAGATCGAGAGCCGAAAGGACAGCGTCGTTGCGGGGTCATACGCAAGCGCGGATCAGATCGGCAAGCTTGAGTTTGGCGAGACGGTTCCGATGGACCGACTCGAGCGCGAGAAGCGCTGGTCCCCGGTGCTACGACGCGAGAAACCTTTCGACGAAGATCAATTCGTCAAGCTTGGAGATGTCGCCCGTGTTCACCGCGGAATTGTCACTGGAGGCAATGATTTCTTTGTGCTGAGCCGACACCAGGCGGAGGGCCTCGGGCTGCTCCGGTTCTGCCGGCCGGCAATAACGCGCGCAAAAGAGATATTCGACGCCGCGGGGTCGGGAGTCATCCGGCGGGGTGAGAACACAAAGCTCGTTGTGGACATTCCGGCCGATATCGACCGATCTGTATTTGAGCGGGTTGACGCTTTCCTTCGGAGAGGAGAGGCGGCGCTTGATGGAGTGCGTCCGGTTTCGGAAGGCTACATTTGCGGTCATCGTCGTCCCTGGTGGCGTCTGGGAATCGGTTCCCCGCCGCCGATCGTTGCATCGTACATGGCACGGCAGGCGCCGGCCTTTGCGCTCAATCCCGATGGCTTGATCCCGCTGAACATAGCGCACGGCATCTACCCTCTGACCCCTACGTCGGATGACGACCTACAGCGTCTCGTCCGCAACTTAAACGAGCTGCGCCACCTCTACCGCGGGGCAGGTCGCACCTATCACGGGGGCATGGAGAAGTTCGAACCTAGGGAATTGGAAGCACTTCCACTCTACAATTCTCCCAGAATGGACAACGAGAGTGACCGAGGGTGCTGAACCGCCTAGCTGGTCGGCCACAGAGCTTGCTCAACTGAGGCTCGACGCAATCGAATCGTTTGTTCGGTGGTGGGGCACCGAAGCGAAGGCTGCATACCAGGAGTATTTTCGAACCGCTCTCGCGACCGTCGATGCGCTACTCAGCCTCACTGACGACCTGCGCACCTTCGGACCAGAAGTGCTTCAGAATGATGACCCCAAGCTCCGCGAGGCGGCGAGATACCTTGCCGGTCCGCCGCTCAGCGAAGATGATCTGAAGATACTGACGGGCGCCTCACGGCTTTGGTTGCCGGGCAATCTCACAAGCGTAGTCAGCGTCATATTGCAGGCGCTGGACGCCGAACGCTTTCCGTGGCTAACTGAGCCGCAGAGGACCCCGACGTCGGCGGAACGCGAGCGCGCGCGACTGTGGACAGCTGGACTTCTTGCGGCGCAAAAAGCCGCGACTGGAAGGCGGTCTCACCTCTCGCGAAAACAGGAGCGAGCCATTGACGACGTGCTCCAAGGGCCTCTGCGCTTCACCAAGGTTAGCCCGCGCACGATTTCGTCGGTCCGGGACCTCGAGCCGGGGGAATACTGCCGTCAATCACTTGTTGGTGGTACGCGGGCCGACCTTTCGGTGGGTCTGCGGGATCGATTGCTGGTGATCGAATGCAAGGTCTCAAACTCTGAGGTTAACAGCTATAAACGGCTCAACCATGAGGTGGGCGACAAGGCCACGAAATGGAAACTGGCCTTCGGCAATCAGGCGGTGCCAGCGGCTGTGTTATCCGGTGCGTACTCGCTAGCGAATCTCGAATCTGCACAAAGAACTGGGATAACGTTGTTCTGGGAGCATGACCTCGCTTCGTTTGTCGACTTCGTGTCCCGGACAAGGTAGCTCAACCTGTAATCGGAAGCGCGTATGTATGAGTTAGGTGCCCGTATGAGAAGCAACGTCGTGCGAATCCCAAACTCGGCGGTCGCCGAATCTGCAATCAGGCCCTGTGGACATGACCGCCGTTGACGCGACGCGATGGGAATCGATCGAGCCCTTGTGTGCCGAATTGGTCGGCGAAAAGCTTACCTCATCGAACATCCCGGACTGGCTACGACGGTGGAGCGATCTCTACAAGGCGCTGTTAGAGTCGCGCGCCGGCCTGAAGGCGGCGGCGATCCGATTCCCGGGCGATGAGGCGGCTCGATCTGCCTTCGGTGCCTGCCAGGAGGACGTCATGCCGCGCTGGATGGCGACAACACAACGCCTGGTCGACAAGTTGCTCGCCGCTGAAGGATTCGAGCCAGGACCCGAGCATCGCGAGATGATGCGCCGCCTCCACAACCAGGGCGGTCTCTTTACTGAGGAAAGCGTTCCCCTTGACAAAGAACTGAGCGAGATCGAGGGGGACTGGGGAAAGATCTTTCAGGGTATGAGGGCGCACGTCGACGGCGAGGATGTCCCGCTGGCAGTGGCCCTGGCGCGATTGCAGAACCTCGACCGCGCGAGCCGCGAAGCAGCGTGGCGGGGCATAAACAACACCTGGTTGTGCAATCGGGAGGAGATCGGAACGCTTCTCCTTCGCGCGCTGCGGATCCGGCAGCGCCTGGCCGGTGTTGCCGGGATGACCGATTTCGTTGCCTATCGCTGGCGTGAGATGGACCGCCTCGATTACAGTCCGGCGGATGCGGTCCGGTTTGGAGAGGCGGTGCGAGACGAGATCGTGCCGCTCGCCTCACGTCTGCTCAAGAACCGGCGGGAGAGGTTGGACGTCGAAACGCTCCGCCCCTGGGACCTCGCGGTCGACCGGGAGTCACGACCACCCCTTCAGCCGTTTACGTCAGTGGATGAATTGGAGGCTGGGATTGTCCGCATCCTTTCACACGTCGATTCGCTGATCGGTGATTTGTTTGTTCGCATGCGCGGCGGGCACCTGGATCTTGCGCCGCGAGCTACCAAGTCGGCTGGAGGGGAGGAGTGGGTTTTCCCGCAAAGCGGCATGCCGTATATCGTGGCGAACGCCGTCGGCACCCACGCGAACGTCCTGACAGTACTCCACGAAAGCGGCCATGCCGCGCATGACTCCCTATCCCGGCAACACCACGACCTGATTTGGAACGGCGGTGGGCCGACCGAGTTCGAGGAACTGGCCGCGAATGCGATGGTTTTTCTCGCCGACCCGTACCTCGTTCGGGAACACGGTGGGTTCTATTCTCCGGAGCAAGCGGAGCAAGGGCGGACGGCCAACATCGAGTACTACGTTCATTTTCTGCGCCAGGTCGCGATGGTCGATGCCTTCGAACGCTGGATGTACCGCGCGGACCCGGAGACGCTGACCATTCCAACGCTCGATCAGGCGTGGCTTGAGCTCTCCCGCGTGTTTGATCCCGATGTCGATTGGGCGGGGTTGGAGCACGAGCGGGAGAGCGGCTGGCTCCAATTCTCGTACTTCTACTTTCTGAACCCGATTTACTACATCACGTACGGTCTGTCGCTGCTGGGAGCCTTCGAGATCTGGCGCCGAGCACGAAGCGATCACGCCGGCGCGGTTCGCGCGTATAAGCGAGCGCTGGCGCTCGGCGGTACTGAGCCTCTTCCTGTCCTTTACGAGACTGCGGGTGCCGAATTGCCGTTCAAAAGGAGGAGCGTGCGCGATACCGTTGAGTTTATTGATGCGCTGCTGACTTCTCGAAAAGTTTCACTCGGCTGAGTCAGCCGCATACGTCCCCGCGTCGATGAAGGAACACCGTTGGGGGCACCCCTGCAAATTGACGTACCCAACGAGGAGCGCGAACGTGCGCCGCGCGTCCCCACTTTACGCCCGTTGCCAGACCGGGCAGGGATTGATCGTCGGTTGGGATGAGTCTGCTACGGACTTGCTTGGGCCGGCGCGCCGCCGTTGAGGCTTTGCAGGTAG
>Ga0070739_10008254_pt1 | contig 10729 bp, 10 predicted proteins | sample Coa_R1_7_FD_66445 | JGI IMG/M metagenome (GOLD analysis project Ga0070739, IMG submission 66445) | Surface soil microbial communities from Centralia Pennsylvania, which are recovering from an underground coalmine fire - Coalmine... | ecosystem: Environmental > Terrestrial > Soil > Unclassified ...
GTGCTGATGCCGTTCTTCGACGAGGACGGCGAGGCGCGCGTCATCCTGACGAAGCGGCCGGAGACGATGCCGTCGCACCAGGGCGAGATCGCGTTCCCCGGTGGCAAGCACCAGCCGGACGTCGACGAGTCGCTGCTGCACGCCGCGCTGCGCGAGGCGCAGGAGGAGATCGGCCTCGAGCGCTCGACGGTCGAGGTCGCCGCGGAGCTCGACTCGCTCGGGACCGTCGCGTCGCGCTTCACGATCACGCCGTTCGTCGGCCTGCTCGACGGCCGTCCCGCGCTCCGCCGCAACCCGTACGAGGTCGTGTCGGTGTTCGACGTGCCGGTCGCGGAGCTCCTCGATCCCGACGCGTATCGCGAGGAGCGGTGGGACCTGGACGGGGACGAGCAGCCGGGCCGCGTCATCCAGTTCTTCCTGCTCCCGGGCGAGACCGTCTGGGGCGCGACGGCGCGGATCCTCGCCCGCTTCCTCGCACATCTCAGCGCGCCGCGTCTGTGACCGTCGGGACACCGGGTCCCGTGGGCCCGAGCGTTACGATTGTCCCTTCCCCACTGGGCGGTGACGGGAGTCGCAGGTGGAAGTCGAGATCGGGATCGGCAAGTCCGGACGACGGGCCTACGGATTCGACGACCTGGCCATCGTGCCGAGCCGGCGGACCCGCGATCCCGAGGACATCGACATCTCCTGGGAGCTCGACGCGTTCAAGTTCGAGCTGCCGCTGATCGCCTCCGCGATGGACGGCGTCGTCTCGCCCCGCACCGCGATCGAGACGGGCCGGCTGGGCGGCCTCGCGTGCCTCAACCTCGAGGGTCTCTGGACGCGCTACGAGGACCCCGACGCCGTCTTCGAGGAGATCGCGTCGCTGCCCGCGGACAAGGCGACGCGCCGGATGCAGGAGATCTACGCGGAGCCGATCAAGGAGGAGCTGATCGGCCGGCGCATCCGCGAGATCAAGGACGCCGGTGTGACGACGTGCGCGTCGCTCACCCCGCAGCGCGTCGAGGAGTACGCGAAGCACGTCCTCGAGGCGGAGCTCGACATCCTCGTCATCCAGGGCACGGTCGTCTCCGCCGAGCACGTCTCGAAGGACCCGTCCCGCCAGCCGCTCAACCTCAAGAAGTTCATCCGCGAGTTCGAGGTCCCCGTCATCGTCGGCGGATGCGCGTCGTACTCGACCGCGCTGCACCTCATGCGGACGGGCGCGGTCGGCATCCTCGTCGGGGTCGGCCCGGGTCACGCGTGCACGAGCCGTGGCGTGCTCGGCATCGGCGTCCCGCAGGCGACCGCGATCGCCGACGCCGCCGGCGCGCGCATCCGTCACCTCGACGAGACCGGCGTGTACGTGCACGTCATCGCGGACGGCGGGATGCGCACCGGTGGCGACGTCGCCAAGGCGATCGCGTGCGGCGCCGACGCCGTGATGATCGGGTCCCCGCTGGCGAGCGCGTTCGAGGCGCCCGGCCGCGGCTACCACTGGGGCATGGCGACGTTCCACCCGACGCTGCCGCGCGGCGCGCGCGTCAACGCGGGCCAGAAGGCGACGCTCGAGGAGATCCTCGTCGGGCCCGCCCACGAGAACGACGGCACGCTCAACCTGTTCGGCGCGCTGCGCACGTCGATGGCGACGACGGGCTACGAGACGCTCAAGGAGTTCCAGAAGGCCGAGGTGATGGTCGCGCCCGCGCTGCAGACCGAGGGCAAGGCCCTCCAACGCAGCCAGGGCATCGGCATGGGCAGGTGAGCGTGAACGATCACGACCTCGTGATCGTGATCGACTTCGGGGCGCAGTACGCGCAGCTGATCGCCCGTCGTGTGCGCGAGGCGCACGTGTACTCGGAGATCGTCCCGCGCACGACGCCCGTCTCCGACATCCTCGCCCGCCGTCCGAAGGCGGTGATCCTCTCGGGTGGTCCCGCGTCGGTGCACGTCGACGGTGCGCCGTCGATCGATCCGTCGCTGTACGACGCGGGCGTTCCCGTGCTCGGCATCTGCTACGGCGCGCAGCTCCTCGCGCGCGACCTCGGCGGCGAGGTGCGCCGCACGGGGACGGGCGAGTACGGCCGCACGCCGTTGTCGGTCACGGGCTCGTCGCCGCTGTTCACCGACCTTCCCGTCGAGCAGCAGGTCTGGATGAGCCACGGCGACGCGATCGTCGAGCCCCCCGCGGGGTTCGTCGCGGTGGCGACGTCCCCCGGCGCGCCGGTCGCCGCGCTCGAGGACCGCGACCGCGCGCTCTACGGCGTGCAGTTCCACCCCGAGGTCGCGCACACCGAGCGCGGCCAGGAGATGCTCAAGGCGTTCCTGTACGACGTCGCCGGGTGCCGGCCGACGTGGACGCACGTGTCGATCATCGACGAGGCCGTCGCGCAGATCCGCGCGCAGGTCGGGGACGAGCGGGTGATCTGCGGGCTGTCCGGCGGTGTCGACAGCGCGGTCGCGGCCGCGCTCGTGCACAAGGCCGTCGGCGACCAGCTCACGTGCGTGTTCGTCGACACCGGCCTGCTGCGGCTCGGCGAGGCGGACCAGGTCGAGGAGACGTTCCGCCGCCAGTTCCACGTCGAGCTGGTGCACGTGAAGGCGGCCGACCGGTTCCTCGGCGCGCTGAACGACGTCATCGACCCGGAGCGCAAGCGCAAGATCATCGGCGAGACGTTCATCCGCGTGTTCGAGGAGGTCGCGCGCGACCTCGACGACGCCCGCTTCCTCGTGCAGGGCACGCTCTATCCCGACATCGTCGAGTCGGGTGGCGGCGACAACGCGGTGATCAAGAGCCACCACAACGTCGGCGGTCTCCCGGAGGACATGGACTTCGAGCTCGTCGAGCCGTTGCGCAACCTGTTCAAGGACGAGGTGCGCGCGGTGGGCGAGGAGCTCGGGCTCCCCGAGGACATCGTGTGGCGCCAGCCGTTCCCCGGTCCGGGTCTCGGTGTGCGCATCGTTGGCACGATCACGCCCGAGCGCGTCGAGACGTTGCAACGCGCCGACGCGATCGTCGTCGAGGAGATCAAGCGCGCCGGGCTGTACCGCGAGATCTGGCAGAGCTTCGCGGTGCTCCCCGCGGTGCGGACCGTCGGCGTGATGGGCGACGACCGCACGTACGCGTACCCGGTGATCATCCGCGCGGTGACGTCTGACGACGCGATGACCGCCGACTGGGCGCGCATCCCCTACGACGTGCTCGAGCGGATGGCCTCGCGCATCATCAACGAGGTGCCCGGTGTGAACCGCGTCGCGTATGACATCACGTCGAAGCCGCCCGGCACCATCGAGTGGGAGTAGTCACGTCGTCGCGACGAGGAGGTCCTCGCCGCTCGACGGTTGCAGCCCATCGCTGCGGTTCGCGAAGTACCGCGCCATCAGGTCGCGTCCCGACACGTGCTCGACGTCGCGGAAGCCCGCGTCACGCGCGAGCGCGAGCATCTCGTCGGGCGTGAAGAAGCTGATGAACGGTGTGCCGCTCGCGGCCGCTCCGCGGAGCGCGAACTCGCGCGCCGGACGGTCCTCGGGGTCGACCAGCTCGACCGGGAGCTGGAACGTCATCACGAGCACCGAGCCGGCCGCGAGCGACGCAACCTGACGCAACGTCGTCGCGATCGCGTCCTTCGTCAGGTACATGCTCACACCGAGCGACGCGACGACGGCCGGCGCGCCGGCGTCGAAGCCGGCGTCGACCAGCCCGTCCCACCACGAGCCGCCCGCCTCGAAGTCGACGGGCACGAGCCGCAACCATTCGGGAACGCCGAACCCGCGCTCGACGAGCCGCGCGCGCTTCCACGCCTGCGGGCCGGGTTGGTCGACCTCGAACACGCGCAGGCGTGACGCGACCTCGGGCCTGCGTTGCGCGAACGTGTCGAGACCCGCGCCGAGGAGCACGTATTGACGTGCCGCGCTCCCGGTGACGAGATCCTCCACGAAGCGCGACCGCGCCACGATCGCGGCCCGGAACCGGCTCGTCCCGTCGGGATCCATGTCGCCACGGTCGCGCCAGCCCTCGTCGGGATCCGCGAGCTGCAGCCCGATCTCGTCCTCCAAGACGTGCGGAGGTGGATCGATCTGGACGTGCATGGCGCGCCACAGCGCCACCCGCACCGCGGTGTGATCGGGCTCGGCAAGGGGCATGGGCCCATGATCGCCCGGTCCGCCCGCCGTGGAAGAATGAGCGGTCCGGGAGGATTCCGATCGACCCACAGGGGGACCCGATGAGCCGAGCGGAGCTGGAGCAGACGGCCCGCGCGCTGGTCGCGCCGGGCAAGGGCATCCTGGCCGCCGACGAGAGCAGCGGCACGATCAAGAAGCGGTTCGACACGATCGGGGTCGAGTCCACGGAGAGCAACCGCCGCGACTACCGGCAGATGCTCTTCACGACGCAGGGCGCCGGCGACTTCATCAGCGGCGTCATCCTCTACGACGAGACGATCCGACAGCAGGCCACCGACGGCCGCTCGCTCGTCGAGATCCTCCAGGCCCAGGGGATCATCCCCGGCATCAAGGTGGACCTCGGGGCGAAGCAGCTCGCGAAGTCGCCCGACGAGAAGGTCACGGAAGGTCTCGACGGGCTGCGCGAGCGTCTCGTCGAGTACCGCGGCCTGGGGGCGCGGTTCGCGAAGTGGCGCGCCGTGATCACGATCGGTGCGTCGATCCCGTCGCAGTACTGCCTCGACGTGAACGCCGACGCGCTCGCGCGCTACGCCGCGCTGTGCCAGGAGGAGGGCATCGTGCCGATCGTCGAGCCCGAGGTCCTCATGGACGGCTCACACACGATCGAGCGCTGCTACCAGGTCACGTGCGACACGCTGCACACCGTGTTCGACGCGCTCTACGCGCAGCGCGTCGAGTTCGAGACGATGCTGCTCAAGCCCAACATGGTCGTCCCGGGCAAGGAGAATCGCACCGCGCCGCCGGACGAGGTCGCGGACGCGACGATCGCGTGCTTCCGCACGGTCGTTCCCGCGGCCGTCCCCGGCATCGTGTTCCTGTCCGGCGGCCAGGGTGACGAGGAGGCGACCGCCAACCTCGACGCCATGAACCGGCGCGGTCCGCACCCGTGGCCCCTCTCCTTCTCGTACGGGCGCGCGCTGCAGGCGGCGTCGCTCAAGGCGTGGAAGGGCGACAAGGCCAACGTCGAGGCGGGCCAGCGCGCGTTCCTGCATCGCGCGAGGTGCAACGGCGCCGCGCGCGACGGCCGGTACACGCCCGACCTCGAGCGCGAAGCGGTCGCCTGAGCGCCGCCGCGTCCACGGCATGCGCGCGCTCGTCCAACGTGTGACGGGCGCGCGCGTCACCGTCGACGGCGGCACGGTCGGTGAGATCGGCACCGGGCTGTGCGTGCTCGTCGGCGTCACCCACGACGACGACGAGCGGGTCGCGCGGAAGCTGGCCGACAAGGTCTGGAACCTGCGCGTCTTCGACGACGCCGCCGGCCACATGAACGTGCCCGTGCACGCGGTCGGTGGCGCGCTGCTCGTCGTCAGCCAGTTCACCCTCTACGGCGACACCCGGCGCGGCCGCCGGCCGTCGTGGACCGCGGCCGCGCCCCCCGACCACGCGGAGCCCCTCGTCGCGCGGTTCGTCGACGCGCTCCGTGACCTCGGCGGCCACGTCGAAACCGGGCAATTCGGCGCGCACATGGCGATCGCCCTGGTCAATGACGGTCCCGTGACCCTGCTGCTCGAGGCGTGACGCGCGCCACCTGAACGCGCGCTGAGGTGTCCCTGAGAAGGTCGGGATGGGTGGGGACGTGCAGGGCGGATGGCGGTACGCTTGGCGCCTCCCGGCGGGCCCGCCCGCCCCGCCCGAGCAGTGCGTCGCCGCAAGGCGAGAAGGCGAGAATGAGCGCAATGCAGCGCATCGACTCCTCGCACAGCATCTGGCTCTTCGACACGGACCGGATGCGCTTCCGTCGCCTCCCGAAGGGAGCCGATCCGGACGCGCCCTCGCTCGAGAGCGACTGGGAGCCGTACTACGCGCTCGACGTCGACCCGGAGACCGGCTCGTTCTCCGTCGCGCTGAACGAGGACCGCACGCGGCTGCTGCGGTCGTGGCGCGAGGAGTCGGTGCCGGCGGTGAGCCTCGACGAGACGACCGAGCTCGACACCGCGGAGTTGCGTCTCCAACCCGCCGAGGAGTGAGCGGGAACGACGGCGACCCCGACGCGCTGCTCGCCGGGCTGAACCCCGTCCAGCACGAGGCGGTGGTCGCGCCCGACGGGCCGATGCTCGTCATCGCGGGCGCGGGCTCGGGCAAGACCCGCGTCCTCACGCACCGGATCGCGTACCTCGTCGCGCAACGACGCGTGTCACCGTTCGGCCTGCTCGCGATCACGTTCACGAACAAGGCCGCGGGGGAGATGAAGGAGCGCGTCGGCGCGCTCGTCGGTCCGGTCGCGTCGCGGATGTGGGTGTCGACGTTCCACTCCGCGTGCGCGCGCATCCTTCGTCGGGAGGCACCGGTGCTCGGGTACCGGTCGTCGTTCTCGATCTACGACCAGGCCGACGCCGTGCGCCTCGTCGACTACGTGCGCCGCGACCTCAACCTCGACCCGAAGCGGTTCTCGCCGCGACAGCTCCACGGCCGCATCTCCGCGCTGAAGAACGACCTCGTGACCGCGACGGACGCCCTGGAGCGTGCGGTGACGCCGCCCGAGAAGCGCCTTGCCGACGTGTACGTCGAGTACCAGCGTCGCCTGGCCGACGCGTCGGCCGTCGACTTCGACGACCTCCTCGTGCTCGCGGTGCGGCTCTTCCGCGAGCACCCGGACGTGCTCGCACACTGGCGGGCGCGCTTCCGGCACGTTCTCGTCGACGAGTTCCAGGACACGAACCTCGCCCAGTGGGAGCTCGTGCGCATGCTCGCCGAGGAGCATCGCAACGTGATGGTCGTCGGCGACGCCGACCAGGCCATCTACAAGTTCCGCGGCGCCGACTACCGCAACCTCGTGCGCTTCGAGGAGGCGTTCCCGGACGCGACGGTGATCGTGCTCGAGCAGAACTACCGCTCGACGCAGCGGATCCTCGACGCCGCCAACGCGGTCATCGCCAACAACGTGTCGCGCCGCCCCAAGCAGCTGTGGACCGAGTCGGTCGCGGGCGAGCTCATCACCCGCTACCACGCGGAGGACGAGCACGACGAAGCCGCGTTCGTGGCGCACGAGATCTCGCGCCTCACCGAGAGCGAGGGCCACCGCTTCGAGGACGTCGCGGTCTTCTACCGGACGAACGCGCAGAGCCGCGTCATCGAGGAGTCGCTCGTCCGCAGCGGCATCCCCTACCGGGTCATCGGCGGGACCAAGTTCTACGACCGGCGCGAGGTCAAGGACGCGATGGCGTACCTGCGCGCGCTCGTCAATCCCGACGACGAGGTCAGCTGGAAGCGCATCGTCAACACGCCCAAGCGCGGCGTGGGCGACGCGTCCGTCCGCCGCATCGACACGTACGCGAAGACGGCAGGGCGACCCTTCCGTGACGCGATGCGCGAGGCGCCGATCGCGGGCGTCACCGGCAAGGCGCTCGGCGGGATCCGCGACCTGCTCGACGTCATGGTCGAGCTGGAAGAGGTCGCGAGCGGCGGCGTCGCCGCGGTGCTCGAAGCCGTGCTCGCGCGTACCGGCTACGTCGCGGAGCTGGAGGCCGAGCGCACGATCGAGGCGCAGGGGCGGATCGAGAACCTGCAGGAGCTCGTCGGCGTCGCGGGCGAGTTCGACGAGCAGCTCGACGCCGGCAACGTGGGCACGCTCGCCGCGATCGCCGGCGTCGGTGTCGCCGACGGTGAGAGCGCGATCGAGATCCCGGTCGGGCTGCCGCGCGTGCAGGCCTTCCTCGAAGCGGTGTCACTGGTGACCGACATGGACACCGACGAGGACGACGCCGAGCCCGACGGCCGGGACCGCACGAACGTCACGTTGATGACGTTGCATGCCGCGAAGGGGCTCGAGTTCCCGGTCGTGTTCCTCACCGGTCTCGAGGACGGCGTGTTCCCGCACGCGCGCAGCCTCGGCGAGCCGGACGAGCTCGAGGAGGAGCGCCGGCTCTGCTACGTGGGGATCACCCGCGCGCGTGAGCGGCTGTACCTGTGCCACGCGTGGTCGCGCAGCCTGTTCGGCGCGACCGACTACTACCCGCCGAGCCGCTTTCTCGCCGAGATCCCCGACGAGCTCGTGAACGTGCTCGGCGAGACGCGCTCACGCAGCGGGTTCGGCCGCCATCGCGACAGCGTCGTCGCGGCCGCGATGCGGGACGGCACGGGAACGGGTGCCGGCGTCGCGACCGGCGGGCGCGGCGCCGAGCGCATGGGGCTGCGCATCGGCGACGACGTGTTGCACGAGAAGTTCGGCGAGGGCGTGATCCTCGACCTCACCGGCGAGGGCGACAAGGCCGAGGCCGTCGTCCGCTTCCGCGACGCGGGCGAGAAGCGGCTGCTGCTCGCGTGGGCGCCGTTGCAGAAGCCGGCGTGAGTCAGCTCGACGGCGGCGACTGCGCGAGGCCCGGCGGCGGGAGCAGCGTGCGCAGGTCGACCAGGAACGCGCCCTTGGCCGATCCGTGGTCGCCGATCGTCGACTTGTAACGCGGCAGGTCGGTGCTCACGTAGCGGTTGCCGTCGCAGTCCACGAAGCGGTCGATCGACCCCCGCCAGCGGACGGTGCAGTCGTCGCGCTGCCACGGGTGGTCGGCGAGCGCGACGACCTGTCCGTTCTCGAGCGCGAACAGGATGTCCCGTCTGCCCTTGAACGGGTCGGGATAGTAGAACGGCCCGCCGTCCTTGAGGTTGGCCTTCAAAGACGCGGCCTGGCCGGCCGGGAACGGCGTGTACGTCCTCGGCGCCGACGCGCCGCGTGTCACGAGCACGATGATCGCCGCGACGACGAGCCCGGCCGCGAGGAACCCGACGGCTGCGAGGACGAGCGGCCGCGCGTCGGAACGGCGTGCCGTCGTGCCTCGCGGCGGCGTCGTGAGGGGCATCAGGTGGGGTGTAGCCACGGGCGCGTCGCAGAGTCCAGTCGCGTCCGCCCAGAATGACCGAGTTGGCGCGACGTGAGTATCGTGGCGCCGCCGATCAGGAGCCCAGGCGCTGGTTCCGGCGGCATCGGAGGTGTCGATGCAGCGGCGCTACCGCGTCGTCGTCGCGAAACCCGGCCTCGACGGCCACGACCGTGGTGCGAAGGTCATCGCGCGCGCGCTGCGCGACGCCGGCTTCGAGGTGATCTACACGGGCCTGCACCAGACGCCCGAGCAGATCGCCGAGACCGTGCTGCAGGAGGATGCCGACGCCGTCGGTCTCTCGCTGCTCTCCGGTGCCCACATGACCCTCTTCCCGAAGGTCATCTCGATGCTGCAGGAGAAGGGCGTCGGCGACGTCCTCGTCTTCGGTGGCGGCATCATCCCCGACGGCGACATCGCGCCGTTGAAGGCGGCCGGAGTGGCCGAGCTGTTCACGCCGGGGACGCCGTTGCAGACGATCGCGGACTGGCTCGAGCACGCGCTCGACGACCGCGCTGCGTGACGCACACGACAGAGGGGCGACGTGGATCTCTTCGAATACCAGGGCAAGCAGCTGTTCGCGCGCTTCGACATCCCGGTCTCACCCGGCGAGGCCGTCGAGACGGTCGATGCCGCGGTCGCCGCCGCCGACCGCCTCGGCTACCCGGTGGTCATCAAGGCGCAGGTGCAGGTGGGCGGGCGGGGCAAGGCCGGTGGCGTGAAGCTCGCCAACGACACCGAGGAGGCGCGCGAGCACGCGTCGAACATCCTCGGCATGGACATCAAGGGCCACGTGGTCCACGTGCTGTGGATCGAGAAGGCGAGCGACATCGAGCAGGAGTACTACGCGTCGTTCACGCTCGACCGCTCCGCGAAGAAGCACCTCGGGATGCTCTCCGCGCGAGGCGGCGTCGACATCGAGCAGGTGGCCGAGGAGGAACCGGGCGCGATCGCGCGGATCCACGTCGACCCCGTCGACGGGCTGAGCGAGGACGTGTGCCGCGCGTGGGTCGAGGAGGCGAAGCTCGACGCGCGCGCGACCGACGGCGCGGTCGACGTGCTGACGAAGCTCTACCGCGCGTACACCGAAGGCGACGCGGACCTCGTCGAGATCAACCCGCTGATCCTCACACCGGACGGTCGTGTGCACGCGCTCGACGCGAAGGTCACGCTCGACGACAACGCCGCCTTCCGCCACCCCGAGTGGAAGGAGTACGGCGGGCAGCAGACGCTCGACCACCGCGAGCAGCTCGCGCACGAGAAGGGCTTGCAGTACGTCGGCCTCGACGGCACCGTCGGGATCATCGCCAACGGCGCGGGGCTCGCGATGAGCACGTGTGACGTCGTGAACCAGGTCGGCGGCTCGCCCGCGAACTTCCTGGACATCGGCGGTGGCGCGAACGCCGACGTGATGGCGGGCGCGCTCGAGGTGATCAACGCCGACGACAACGTGCACGCGATCTTCATCAACATCTTCGGCGGCATCACGCGCGGCGAGGAGGTCGCCAAGGGGATCGTGCAGGCGTTGGAGCGCGTCGAGCTGCGCGCGCCGATCGTCATCCGTCTCGACGGCACGAACGCCGAGGAGGGCCGGGCGATCCTGAAGGACCACGAGTCCGACCGGCTCGTGTCGAAGCCGACCATGTTGGAGGCCGCGCGCACCGCGGTGGAGCTCGCAGGGAAGGGTGGACGATGAGCATCCTCGTCGACAAGACGACGAAGGTCGTCGTCCAGGGGCTGACCGGCAGCCAGGG
>Ga0070739_10008257_pt1 | contig 10727 bp, 9 predicted proteins | sample Coa_R1_7_FD_66445 | JGI IMG/M metagenome (GOLD analysis project Ga0070739, IMG submission 66445) | Surface soil microbial communities from Centralia Pennsylvania, which are recovering from an underground coalmine fire - Coalmine... | ecosystem: Environmental > Terrestrial > Soil > Unclassified ...
GAAACGGCCGCCTGGCCGCGCCTCGAAATCAAGCGCGCGTTGCAGCCAGCGGGCGGCGCGGGTGAACGTCTTTTGCAGACGCTCGAGACCGGCCTCGCTTCCGGCCACGCGCCGGTCGCCGTTTTTGCGGGCGATACGCCCTCACTGCCTCGCGCCCATGTCTCGCTGCTGCTCGATTCGAACGCCGATGTGACCTTCGGCCCGGCGGACGACGGCGGCTTCTACGCGGTCTCATGCCGCAGGACTCACCCGCGCATGTTCGACGGCGTCCGCTGGGGCACCGCGGACACGCTGCAGGACGCCCTGCGCGCCACGGAAGCTTGTGGCCTCTCGACCGCGCTCGGCAACCGCTGGTTCGATATCGACACGCCGCAGGATCTGAAACGCCTCGATGGCATTCTGCCGCCGCGCCGCTCGCTGGCGGTTCTGCAGCGCCTCAATTTGACTCGCCCACGCCGGCGAGTTTCGAGTCACTCGTAAACTTCCGGAAATTGCTCCAGTCGGATTCGTACTCGGCGTCGAATTTCCGGAACAGCAGCCGCGCGTTCAGCCGGATCACCACACGACGCGGCATCCACACTTCGTCGTTTACGCGCTCCTGCTCGAATTCCAGATGCGTCCCCGGACTCAACCGCATCACGAAGAGTCCCCAGCTCACGGTGTCCAGCACGTCCGCCTCGGCTTTCACCCACTGGTATCCGTCCTTCGCGATCCAGACCCGGCCGTGCATCTTCATCAGGTTCTTCGCTTCAGCCGATTGCGGTTTGTAGTCGCGCTTCGGCTCCGCGGCAAGCACCCACGTATCGCGCCCGCTGACCTGCTCCTCGCCGACGATTCGGAAATCGTACACGTCGGCGACTTCCCGCAAAAACTTCCGGCCTTCCTTCCGCTGCTTTTCCCGCTCCGCGATGGCGCGCTGCCTGTCTTTTTCCGATTCGTGCGCGCGTTTCTCCACCTCGCGATCGAACCGCTCCTGTTCTTTTTTCTGCTCGCCCGGGGAGAGCGGCCTGCCGTCCTTTTCGATCAGCCTGCGAAACGGGCGGCCATACAGAACCGTGGTGTCGTAGGTCTTCGACTCCGCGCCGCGGACGTGCCCGGCGGAATCGAGTTTGCGTTCGATCTCGCGCTCGACGTAGGTGTAGTTCTTCGCGGTTTCGCCGTTTTGCTGATCCACCAGCGCCGACCTGCGGACGATATCGGCGGCGCTCTCGCCGGAAAAAACAGTCGGCGCGAAAAAGACGACTAAGCTAAAATAAATGCGTAACATCGGCTAAGTTTGAACCATGAACGAGCGGCCTTCCATGCTCTCCATCGTCATCCCGATCCACAACGAAGAGCCCTCCATTCTCCCTCTTTACGATCGGCTGACCGCCGTTCTGGAAGGGCTGCGCCGTCCCTACGAGATCATTTTCGTAGACGATGCCTCCACCGACCGCAGTTTCGATCTTCTGGCCAATCTCGTCGAAACCGACATCCGCCTGAAGGTCATCCGGCTGCGGCGCAATTTCGGGCAGACGGCCGCTCTCGCCGCCGGCTTCGACGAAGCGCAGGGCACGATCATTATTTCGCTCGACGGCGATATGCAGCATCTTCCGGAAGACATCCCGGCGCTGCTCGCCAAAATCGAGGAAGGCTACGACATCGCCAGCGGCTGGCGGGCTAATCGCGTCGACAACGCCCTCACGCGCCGCATTCCGTCGCGCATCGCCAACTGGCTCATGACCAAAGCGTCGGGCGTCGAGCTGCACGATTTCGGCACCACGTTCAAGGCATATCGGGCCGAGATTCTGAAGGACGTGAATCTCTACGGCGAACTGCACCGCTTCATCCCCGCGCTCGCCAGCTTCTACGGCGCGCGCATCGTGGAGGTGCCCATCGCCAACGTGCCGCGCGCCAGCGGCGATTCCCACTACGGCCTGGGGCGCACGTTCAATGTCCTGTTCGATATCATCACCATTCGCTTCCTGCTGAACTATTTCACGCGCCCGATGCATTTCTTCGGGCGCATCGGACTGCTGGCGTTTTTCGTTGGCGGCTGCATTCTCGGCGTCCTCGGCGTGGACAAGTTCGTTCGCGGGCACGAAATGGCCGGCCAACACGCGCCCCTGCTGCTGCTCGGCGCGCTGCTGGCGCTCACCGGAGTGGTGATGTTCAGCACAGGTCTGCTGGGCGAGGTTCTCATGCGCACCTACTTCGAGAGCCAGGGCCGGCGCATTTACGCCGTCCGCGAAGTGCGCTCCCGGCGCGACGCCGTGACTTCCGGCAACTGATTCCGGGGTTGTGACCACCGAACACGAGCTTCGCGAAAAGCTGCGCAAGATCCGCGCGCTGTTCGAAGGCGCCGCGACTGCCGGCGAGCGCGAAGCCGCCGCCGCGGCGATCGAACGCATTCGTAAAGCCCTGGACGCCGGGACGAAGAACCGGCCTCTGCCCGAGACCAAAGTCTCTCTGCCCGATATCTGGCAGCGCCGTCTCTTCACCGCGCTGTGCCGCAGGTACGGCATCGAACCGTATCGCTACAGCGGCCAGCGCCGCACCACGGTGATGATTCGCGCGCCGCACGATTTCATCGAACAGACGCTGTGGCCCGAATATCTGGAGCTGCAGGCCGCGCTGGAAACGTGGCTCAACGAGGCCACCGAGCGCATCATCCGCGAAGAGGTGTTCCGTAACGCCGCCGAAGCCGCCGAGCGCACCGGCTGACGATACTTCCATCGGCTCGAAGGCCGCGCGGGCAAAGTCTGAGCGCCCCGCCGAACTTCCGCGTGTGCGCGACCATGGTCGACATGCCCCTGACGTTCACTGCTTCCTACCGTGAGGATTCGCTCGCCGTCTTTCGTTATTACAAGAGCCTCGCCGAACAAGCCATGGCCCAGGTCAGCGACGAACAGCTCTTCACCGTTCACGACGAGGAAATGAACTCCATTGCCGTCATCGTGAAACATATGGCCGGCAACATGCGCTCGCGCTGGACCGACTTTCTGAACAGCGACGGCGAGAAGCCCGACCGCAATCGCGACTCCGAATTCGTCGACCCGCCCGCGAACCGTGACGAATTGCTCTCCCTTTGGGAACAGGGCTGGAGTTACGTGTTTTCAGCGATCGAGCCGCTGACCGACAGCGACCTCGGACGCACCGTCCGTATCCGCGGCGAAGCCCATTCGGTCATGCAAGCCATTAACCGCCAGGTGGCGCATTACTCGTATCACTGCGGCCAGATTGTTTTCCTCGCGAAGCACTTCAGGTCGAGAGAATGGCGATCGCTCAGCATCCCGCGCGGCCACTCCTCTGATTTCAACCGCCGCGTCGCTGCCGGCGACGCCAGCCAGCGCTAGCCAGCGCCCGGTTGAGCGGCCTGCAGCATGGCCACGATCTGCTCGAAGCCCTTCTCGCGCGCCACGCCCACCAGCGACCGGCCATCCGCATATCGTACCCCCGCATCCGCTCCGCGCGCCAGCAGGGCGCGCACGGCCTCGGCCTTGCCTCGCTCCACCATTCGCGCGAGCGGGGTTTGCCAGTCTTCCGGCCTCGGCTCGCGCGTCAAACATCTCGCGAACGGCCGCTCGAGCGCCTCCGGATCACGCGCCAGCACATCGTCCAGGCGATCGAGCCGGTCATAATCGAGCGCGTCGAACAGACAGATCGCCGCCTCGTTCAAAATCAGGTCGCGCGTGGCTTTCTGATCGAAGAAATCCGCCCAACCCGCCGGCGTCGGATCGTAGAAGGTCTCACGAATGCGCGGCGACGCGCCTCGCTCGAGCAGCAGCCGCACCATGGCGACGTCCCCACGGCCGGCCGCGCCGTGCATCGCCACAATCTCATCGAGGGTATCCGGATCGAAGCCCAGATCCAGCGCCAGTCGCACGGCCTCAATACGACCGGCGCTCACGGCTCGCAAGACCATCTCTTTCTGCGCGCGACCGACCAGATCCGGCGACCGCTGCAGCATCGCGCGCGCCCCCGCCTCATCTGCTGCCAGCACCAGCGCGGTGAATCGCTGCACGTCGTCCAGTTCCGCGCGCGGCGAGCCCGCCTCCTGCAGCATGCGCGCGATCTCCAGATGCCCGCGCGCCATCGCGTGCTCCCAGGGCGTCCTTGCCTGAAAGCGTTCGTCCAGGCGCGCGCCGTGATCGATCAGCATCTGCACCTGGGGCGCGCGGCCGCTCCGCGCGGCGACGCAAAGCTCGCGGCCCAGCAACGTGATGGGGCCGTCCTGGCTGCGGGTCATCGCGTCCGGCTTCAAGCCATAAGCAAGCAGCAGCGGCAGCGCCGCCTCCTGATGAATCCACAGCGCCTGCTCCTGCTGCGCCGGATCGGCGCCGCGTTGCAGCAGCAACTCCGCGATGGCGCGCCACTGTGGATGCGGCGGCTGGTTCGCGAGCCCCGTCGACCCGCCGCCCACGAGACCGGTGAACGCCGTGAACCGCCGCGCGCGCTCGCTGCCCGGCGGGTCATTGTGCTTCAGCGTGCAGGCGTTCGGATCTGCTCCGCCATCGAGCAGCAGTTTTACCGCCGCCAGCCCTGAACCCTCCCGTTGCGCCCGCGAATAGCAGGCGCACAGCAGCGGCGGCCATCCATACGGCGGACCTTCGCGGTTCACCAGCGCAGCGTCGTCACGCAGGAACGCCTGCAGCGCGTCGATATTGCCCGCCGCGGCCGCAGCCCAGATGTGGGCGCGTCCAATTTCCGGCGAATCGGCCAGCATCTGCCGGGCGCGCACCTGAAACGAGCGGTGATCGTAATGCGGATCGTCATAGCACAGACAGGCCAGGCTGACGAACTGATTCGCCAACTCCTCGCCGGAGGTCTCCACCGCCAGCTTGAGTTGCGCCCAGCTCGCGAACCCCGCCTCACGAGCGAGCGCCAGCTGGCAATCCGTCAGGCGTGGTTTCGCCGCGCGCAACGCATCGTCGCTTGCGCCGCCGTAGCGCGGATGCGACGCGCGAACGCGCGCCAGCGCCTCCGCCTCTCCCGCGCGCCATTTCTTTTGCAGAGCTTTTGCTCGCTTTTTCAGGTTTTCGAGCGAAGGATGGTGCGGCAATGAACCGGTCATAACGACTCCCTTTGCGGGCCCTCGGCCACGCTGCGCCCGACCGCTCGCACTCTCGGGCTGAAAAGGACAGTCGTAATGTCCCGACGTTTCGGCTGAAGTTCAGGCGGGCTTGGCCCTTTCCGCGAGCTGGCGGCGCCCTGAAGCGCTCAAGCCAAGGATAATCGCGAAAAGTTGTGGAGTCAAAACCAACGGGCGGTTTCCGGCCCGGCCGCGACCGCGACCAGGCCGGGCGTGCAACACCTCAGTAACTATCTGTGACTTACCGCTTCCTCGCTGGCGGCCTGAATGCCCTGGCGAGCGCACGGAGCGATGAAACGCCAGACCTTCTCCGCCGTCTCGCGCTCCTGCCGCTGGATACGGCGCGCCAGTTCGGCGGTCTGATTGTCGCCGGCGGCTTCGCACGCCACGATCAACGATTCATACATGGCGACTTCACTGTTCTCCACCGCGTAGGCCATCATCAGATTTTGCGTGGTTCGCTCCTCTGCTTCGTATCCGATTTTGGCGATGGTCGGCGCCATGTTGAAGAAATGAGCGAGCATGCTCTTCATCGTCGAAGGGCTTCCGCCAAGCTGCTCCAGGCGCGCAGTGAGCTGTTCATACTGCGTTTTGGTTTCGTCGGCGTGTTGCTTGAACAGATGCTGTACGTCGACATTGCGCCCCTCGTTCGCAAACCCGCGAAGCTGCGTTTCAAAGCTTTTCTCAGCGGCAATGGCATCTACCAGATATCGTTTGATGACGTCGGTGGGATTTTCCGGCATTGAACACCTCGTGCCTATGACGCTGTAATCGAGGTGGATGGATTACGAAGGCGAAGTTGTTACCGTAACGAAGCGGACAAGCTGCGACGCGGCGCGTCCAGAGGGCAGGAGGAAGCGATGCAGGGACGCGATGCGCTCATAACCTATCTGGAAGACACGGAAGCGGCGGAGAGGAACTTCGAAGACGCCCTGGCGGCGTTCGCGAAACAAGGCGAGCAGGAGTCCGTGAAATCGACCATGCAGTGGATGTCGGAGAAAGCGAAGACGCAGCATGAACGGCTGGAGCGGCGCCTGCGGGATCTGGGCGGGAGCCCCTCGACGGCGAAGAGCGCCCTGGCGCATATGCTGGCGTTCACGCCCACGTCGGCGCAGATCGGGCATTCGCCGGGCGAAAAAGACACGCAGCATCTGATGATCACCTACGCCGCCGCGGCTGCGGAGATGGCTATGTATGAGGCGCTGGCGTCGGTGGCCGAGGTGGCGGGCGATCAGGAGACGGTGCGGCTCGCGCGTCAACTGCAAAGCGAAGAGCGGCAGGATTACGACAAGGCCTGGGAGCTGCTGAAGCCGAGCGCGCTCGAATCTTTCAGGAAATTAACATCGGCGGCCTGACAAGCCCGGCCGAAGTGGCACGGCAAGTGCACGATCCGGCGAAGGGAGGATCCATGAGCGCCGGATTTCGATGTAAGTGCTTGACGCTGGTTGCCGCGGTCGTGCTCGCAGGTTTAACCGGGTGTAACAAAGGACAGAATCAGACTGCGGCGACGCAATCGCAGGACGTAAATGCGAATCCGGCCGACGGTGGCCTCGCCCCCGCGGATCAGGGAGCACCGGCGAATCAGTCACCTGCGCCGGAGCAACCGGTGGCGAGCACGGCGCCTCCCGCTTCCGAAGCTCCTTCCGGAAGTTATTACAATGAGCCGGCGTCCGACAATGCATATCCAGCCTCGTACGTAACGGAACAGGCTCCGCAACCACCACCGCCCCTGCCCGATTACAACCAGCCGCCATGTCCGGGCGATGATTACATCTGGACGCCCGGGTATTGGGACTATTCGGATGCCGGCTATTACTGGGTTCCTGGCGCCTGGGTCATGGCGCCGTGGGTAGGAGCGTTGTGGACGCCGCCTTACTGGGGCTTCGACAACGGCGTGTACCGGTTCCACCGCGGTTACTGGGGGCCGCACGTCGGCTTCTACGGCGGCATCGATTATGGATATGGGTACACGGGACGAGGTTATTACGGCGCTTACTGGAACGGCGACCGAGTTTACTACAATCGCGCAGTCACCCGCATCAATTCGAATGACGTGCACAACGTCTATGACTATTCGGTTCCCAATCGTGGACACGATCGAATAAGTTACAACGGCGGACACGGGACCAACGCGCGGCCGACTCCGCAGGAGATGGCGGCGCTGCGTTATCCGCATACGCCGCCGGTTTCGGCGCAAGTGCAGCATGCGCGAGAGGCAGCGGCGAATCGGGCGCAGTTCGCGGCGCACGGCCAGGCGCGGCCTGCGGCGCTGGTAGTGACTCATCCGCTGGCTACTTCTTATCGCGCGCCGGCCGCCCGGCCGCCTGCCGCGGCGCGTAATGCACCGGAAACGCGAGCCGAGGTGCAGCCGAATCAGCGCCCCGCAGCGCCGATGGCGCGGCCTGAAAATCGGCCGCCGAACAGGGCCATGCAGCCGCAGCCTGCGCAGCGCGGTTTCGAACGCGCGCAGGCGCCCAACCGGCCGGCTCAGCCGCCGCAAATGCAGCAGCGAGAGAACAGGGCGCCGGAGAATCGGGTGACTGCGGCGCGCGAAAACCGGCCGCAGGTGAACCACGCTCCGGAGGCTCGTCCGGCGCAGGCGCCAGTGCAGCGGCATGAGCAGCGGGCGGCGGCGCCACGGCCGATGCCCCAGGCGCGTCCCGAACCGGCGCACGCCGCGCCGGCGCCTCGACCCGAGCAACGCGCCGCTGTCCCTCCGCACGCAGCGCCGGCGCCGCGACCCGAGCCGCAGCGAGCGCCGGCCCCACATGCAGTGGCCCACGCAGAGCCGCAACGAGCCCCGGCGGCTCACGGCCGCCCTGAAGAGCGGCGTCAGTAGGCGACGCCTCCCGCGCCGAGTCCTTCGAGCGCCGTAAGTACGAACAGCGCGCGTGCCCTGCGCGCTTCTGTATACTACGTGGATCGTCCCGGAGGCGCCGGAGGATGACGGGCGACGACCCAGGGCAGATCACACAACTGCTGGTGCGGTGGGCGGATGGGGATCGGGCGGCGCTCGATTCGCTGATGCCGATCGTCTATGGCGAAATGCGCCGTCTGGCGGAGGGGTACCTCAGGCGAGAACGCGGCGATCACACGCTGCAGCCGACAGCGCTCATCAACGAAGTTTGGTTGCGCCTGGCGAAGCCCGCGCACCTGAGTTTCGACAGCCGGCGGCAATTCTTCGGCCTGGCGGCGCAGATCATGCGCCGCGTTCTGGTGGATTATGCGCGGCTTGCGCGAGCGGAGAAGCGTGGCGGAGCTGAACAGATCCTGCCTCTCGAGGGGCTGGAACTCGGGGCGGCAAGCGACATCGACGAGTTCCTCGCGCTGAACGAAGCCATCGATCGCCTGACAGCGTTCAGCCCGAGGCAGGCGCGCGTCGTCGAACTGAGGTATTTCGGCGGGCTGAACGTCGAAGAAATTGCGCAACTGCTGGCCGTTTCGCCGGCAACCATCAGCCGCGAACAGAAGTCGGCCGAGGCGTGGCTCAGCCGGGCGATGGAATCGTCGCGGACCTGAACGCCCATGCCGCTGGATCTGACGGAAGAACGCTGGCGGCGTCTGGAGGCGCTGTTCCATGCCGCTACGGATCTGAGCGGCGAGGATCGGGAGCGCTTCATCGAGCGCGAAACCACCGGCGATCCCGATCTGCGCGATGAACTGCGGGCACTGATACGCCATTCCGAAGGCGCGGGCGCGCGAATTGCCGGGGCCGTGCAGCGGGTGGCGGATCGCGCGTCGGGTGCGCCGCACTGGATGGGGCGGCGCTTCGGACCGTATCGCATCGTGCGCGAGATCGGGCGCGGCGGCATGGGCCTGGTTTTCGAGGCGTGCCGGGACGACGCCGAATACCACAAGCGCGTAGCGCTCAAAGTGGCGCCGGACTGGCGCGACCTGGAAGTTCTGCGCGAGCGGTTCCGGAAAGAACGGCAGATTCTGGCGGGCCTGGAACATCCCAACGTGGCGCGCTTTCTCGAGGGAGGAACTGAGAACGGCGTCCCGTGGTTCGCGATGGAGTACATCGATGGCAAACCGATCACGGTCTGGGCGCGGGAACGCAGCGCCGGCCTGCGCGAGCGCCTCATCCTGTTCCGCAAAGTGTGCGACGCGGTCAGCTACGCGCACGAGAATCTGATTATCCATCGCGACCTGAAACCAGCGAACATCCTGGTGGATGGCGCGAACACTCCCAAGCTCCTCGATTTCGGCATCGCCGCTCTGCTTGACGCGATGGCGGAGAAAAATGCAGCCACACTCGGCGCACAGCTCTGGACGCCGGATTATACGAGCCCGGAGCAGCTGCGGGGAGAGGCGGTAACGGTTCGCACCGACGTTTATTCTCTGGGTCTGATTCTCTATGAGCTGGTCTGCGGCGAGCGGGCGCAGATCGCCGATGCCTCGTCGCCGCTGGCCCTGGACCGCTCCATTTGCGAAGCTCAACCGCCGCTGCCGAGCGCGCGCGCAACCGCTCGCGGCGATCGCATTCTTGCCCGGCGACTCAGGGGCGATCTGGACCGAATCGTGGCCATGGCCATCCGCAAGGAGCCGGAGCGCCGCTACAGCTCCGCCGCGGCTTTGAATGCGGATCTCGCAAGATATCTCGACGGCCGCACCGTCGCCGCTCGTCCGAATACGCCGCTGTACCGGGTTTCGAAGTTCGTGCGCCGCCATTGGCTGGTCACCGCCGGGGCCGGTCTGCTGGCGATCAGCGTGGGCGCCGGCGTCTGGTCCACCGCATATCAGGCGCGCCGCGCCGAACGGCGTTTCGAGCAGGTGCGCGGTTTGGCGAACGCCTTCATCTTCGATGTTCACGACCGCATTCAGTACCTTCCCGGATCCACGGAGGCGCGCAAAGCCATCGTGACCACGGCGCTTCGTTATTTGGAAAATCTGCGGCGCGAAGCCGGCGATGATCCGGTGCTGGTACGCGAACTGGCGGCCGCATACGACAAGATCGGCGATGCACAGGGCAATCCCAACGGAAGCAGCCTCGGCGATACGCGTGGCGCGCTGGAGAGCTATGGACGCGCCGAGCAGTTGCTGACGCCGCTGGCCGCCCGCGGTGATGCGGCGGCGAAGATTGCGCTCACCTCCACAATCTACAGTCTCGGCGCGCTGCGCCATTCGCTGGGCGACCCGGCGGGCCTGCGCGACCTGAGGAACGCGCGGATGATGGCGCGCCCTTTGGTTCAGGAGCACCCGCGAGATCTGGCGCTGTTGGGCATGAGCGTCAACATAAATTCCGATATCGCGCGCATTGAGGGCGACGCCCGGCGGACTCAGCCGGCGCTCGACGCCGGGCAGGAAGCGGTGAGCATGGCGCAGCGCATGCTTCGGCTCGACGCCCGGGGCGAGCAGACGCGCGACTATCTTGCCGTCGCCATGAGCGGCCTGGCCACGACGTATTTTCGTGCAGGTGATCCGGAGCGAGCCGCGCAGACATTTCGCGACGCGCTCGCCATCCGCGAAGAGCTGGTCAACGAACATCCCGACAACGTAAGCTACCGGAGATTGCTGCTCGTCGAATATGGGCATCTCGGGGATGTTCTCGGGCCAGCTACCAAAGGCGGTCTGGGGCGAATACCCGAATCAGTGGCCGCGTTCGGGAAGGCGGCGGCAATCGCGGAGTGGATCTCGCAGCGAGATACGCGCGATA
>Ga0070739_10008259_pt1 | contig 10722 bp, 4 predicted proteins | sample Coa_R1_7_FD_66445 | JGI IMG/M metagenome (GOLD analysis project Ga0070739, IMG submission 66445) | Surface soil microbial communities from Centralia Pennsylvania, which are recovering from an underground coalmine fire - Coalmine... | ecosystem: Environmental > Terrestrial > Soil > Unclassified ...
ATCTCGCCGACGTTGGCGCCGGCGCCCCAGCCGCTGTCGCGGATACTGCCGACGTACAGTTCGCCGCGTGGCGACACGGCACCGACCAATGGGCCAAGAAACCCGCGCTGCGGATCGCTTGGTGGAATGCTCAACGGATACGCCGCACCCTGGAAGGTGTCACCGACGCGCTGGAGTGTCATGCGGATCAACCGGCGCGTATCATATTCGCATCCGATCAGATGGCCCTCCAGCGGGCCGAAGAGGTCGTGGCCGAGTTTCGCACGCAGTTCTTTCGGCATGTACAGAAAACAGATACCGTTGACGCTGCGCGTCCACGGATGCGGGATGTCGATGGCGGAGGGTGTGCGCGGCGGGGGCGATTTGCCACGGTCGAGGAAGTTGATGAAGCCGAAATGAGTGCCTGGCCGGACGTGGTTCAGCTCGTTGAACGGTTTGTAATTGCCTTGATTGTCGGTGACGAACAGTTCGCCGGTCCTATCCAGCGCCAAGCCCATCGGGAAACGATGTCCGGCGGAGATCGGCGTCAGAGTGAATAAACGCGGATCGTCGGCAGACGGTTTGCGCGGCATCAGCCGCAGGACGTTGCCGTGGAGAAGAGCGGCGGCGGGCGAGCGCTTGTCTTGCTGGCAAGGGATGCCGAGGAAGTACTCGCCGCGTTCATTTTGTGGCAGACCCACGACCCAATCATGGTAATCGGGGCTGTAACCCCAGCCGGAGGCGATGGTGTCGATGCGCCGGCCAGACATCGCGTCCGTATGGAGACGAAGAAGAGCGAATTTGGCGCAAATATCGATGTGGTCCGCAGTGGCGTTGATGCCGTAAGGAGCCGGCAGACCGTCCGCGAGGAGATTCAAACGATCTTCGATACCGTCGCCGTTGGTGTCGATGCCCTCGAATACTTGGCCTTTCAGCGAGCAAAAAATCAATCGTCCATCCGGACGCCAGCACAATCCGGTTGGCATGATGTCCGGCGGCAAGGGGAGACGCACGCCGGTGAAACCCGGCCCAACCTCCACCGGTTCGCCTTTGCGAGCAGTGGAAGGGGGCTGGGGCGTTTCAGGAAAGCGATCAATCGGAATAGCGGACTCGTAATGTAGCACAATATGGAGGGTGCCCTTCTTATCGGGAGACAAAAGTAGACCTTGGGCATTCTCCGCGAAATTCTGGCCGCTGGGTTCGGCCAACACAATGCGGCTGTCAAACCGATCGCCGAGTTGGATGATGCTTCCATCTGCTGTACGACTCGCCTCGGCCGCACGTTCCGCGCTTATCAGATGCAGCCGCACCTTCGCTCCGGTGGGGACGCCTTCTATGGATAGTTCCTGCGAGAATCCTGCCGCAGAGGGTGTCCAACGGCGGCGAATGTGGAGCAGGCTTCCTCCTTCCGTTTTCAGGCGATAGGACACGCAAACACTGGCTCCTTCGGTTTGCCACGCATCGGCCTCAGTGAAGAATTGTCCGAGCGGACGCGCAACCAGATCGCGGCCATCGATGTTCAGCGACAGATCCGGCTTTGTCAGCCCGGTATCGAGAACGACAGCGCCGGCCGGTTCCCAGAACCAAGCTTTGCCCCGTGTGTGCTGGCGGGCAACATCGCCGGCGCTCCACTGCGCCAGCGCGCCGGTTTCGAGATCGAAGAGGACATCGTGCCGGTTCGCCAGGCCGACAAGGAACGGCTTGATGCGCGTCTGCTTGCCATGCTCGACGATGTCCGTCAGAACGATCGGTTCGGCGTTGCGATGATTGCCGGAATGTCGGAGCGTGCGAATCGGATTGGGCAGCGGCGGCTCGAATCCGGGCAGGTTGAGGACATGCCAGACAGCATCGAGTTGATCGTCGAGTTTGCCGTCGAGCACGCCAGCCACGGGAATCTGCACCGACGGCATTTCCATACGCGGCACAATCCGTGCCGGGTTGCGTACCCAGCGGTCGAACCACGGCTTGCGAATGCGGCGCTCCAGTTGCAAGAGATCCGGGCCGCGAGCGTTGATCGAATCATTGGCCGGCTGAATGCGACCGGCGGCGTGACAGCTCGTGCAGCCGAAACCGTCGCTGGAGACGAGCCGGCCTCCGGCGAGCGAGTACCGATCACGCCGGGCCGAGTCCACAACCGCAGATGACTTCGCGTCGCGCGACGGCACACGGTCGGTGTCGATGAGGTGATGCACGAGCGTTTGCAAGTCGTCATCGCCCAGGGGAAAACGCGGCATACGAACACGTAGGTAGGGACGATGCGGTTCGCCGCGGCGAGCGATGGATTCGACGAGGGCCGAATCGGTGAGCTTATCGCCGACGCTGTTGAGGGCCGGCGGCGTCAGGGCCGGCACTTGAGACGCCAGGTCGGGATAGCGTTTGCTGACGGCAGTTAGTTTATCGGCCAAAAGAGGCGGCAACACTGGGATCGCTTCGCGCGCCCCTTCGCGCGCGTGGCAGGCGAGGCAGTTATGCTCCGCTAGCAACAACAGTCCCTCGCGCGCGTTTGAACGAACAGCGGCGTAGTAACTGCGGAGAGCACGAGCGTCGTCCTTGCTCAAGCGATAGCCGGGACGATGTTTTTTTGCATCGGGCAGACCCACGCAGGAATGTTCCCAGTTACGTCGCTCATCGAGTCGGGGTGCAGAGCGGCTTGTCGCTTTAAGGTTGGTTTCAGGCAGCCGATGGCAGGCAGCGCATCCAAATCGCTCGGAGAGTTTTCGTCCCTCCTCGTTCCCACGCTCTGCGTAGGAACGCACGTTGGCGAGGCTCTGCGTCGTGTCGAACTTGCTTCGGTTCGCTTTTTGTTCGCTGAGGAACAGAGCGAGCGACGCGCGTTCTTTGTTCGACAGTTGGAAAATAGGCATGCGACGATCGCGGTTCAGACGATCCGGCTCGGCGAGCCAAAGGACGAAAAAACCGGGGGGACGTTTATCGGCGATGTGGGTCAGGTCACCGCCGCCCAGCCAACCGCTGGCGCCGAGATCGCGCCAACTGTGACATGCCAGGCAGCCGAGCGATACGAACAGTCGCTCTCCGTCGCTAACGCTTCCGGCTCGTTGGGAACGCGTGTCCCGATGGCCTACGTCGCGCTCGGGTTGTCGTGGCAACAACAACCAATCGGCGAGGGCTTCCGCCTGCTTGGCGGACAGGCCGAGCGCCGGCATTCGCCGCGGTGAGCGTTCGTCGCGGCTATGCTCATTTTCCGTCAACCAGCGCACGAGCCAATCGCGAGAAAGATTGCCGCTCAGGCGGTCCAACGCCGGGGCTGGTGCAGATGGCAGCTCTTCGCCGTGGCAGCGACCACAGCGGAGCACGCGCGCCAGTAGCCGCCCGCGCTCGAAGTCGCGCTCGACAGATTTCTGTCGCGGATGGTAGAGAAAGCGCGCCGGGATCGGTTCCAGTCCGAAATCCGGCCCGGACCACAAGAGCATCAAACGAGCGTCCTTTTCGGTCCGCCGAAATGCTAGCTCAATCGTATGGTAATCTGCAGCCAACCCAACAGCCGGCGACGACGCCCACCTGTTGCGCACCGTCTGCCGCGCAATGGCGGATCGTCCTGCGATCTTCAACTCGACCTCGCCGCAGCCGAAAACGAAGAACCGATAATCGCCGCGCGAGTTGACGAACAAATTGCCTTGCCAGGTAGCACGAAACTCGCCCGCCTTTAGACGTGGATCGGGAGGCAACTCCCCCCAACGAAACGCCAGCTGATAATCGAGCCGCGTCGCCGTACGCCCTTGAGCGTCGTAGAAATTGGCGATAAGTCCCGGGAGAAACGGCTCATCCTCGTCTGCTCCTTCCTGAGCATGGCCACATGACGGAAGCAACCCCATCCAGACAAAAGCCAGAATGAGCAGCAAAGAGAACCAGCGAAGCGAATCAGTCATCGGGACAACCTTCGGGTAGCAGGCGAGTGTTATCATTAGTCTATCGCATCTGCCGCTCTCGGTTAGTTTAACGAGCAAGGTGACAGACTTGGATGAGCCGTCAGCGCGGCGGGGCTGGGAGCCTATTCGTTCAATGTGAGCTGCGACGGCGCTGCCTTTGGCTTGGCGAACAACACTACGTTGAACGTCTACGAGCTGCTTGTGGCGGTGAACAACAAAGCTGTCAAGGTCGTGCTGTATAATGGCGCGGAGGCCGCCGACCTGTTCGGCAAGCTGAACCAGGCCAGCGACATCTAGTCGGCCCACGGACGAAGGCCTGTGCCGCGCCATGCCCAGGGGCGCCGGGTGTCCGGCCTACAGGGACTTCAAGCCATGATCCGATCCCTTACTAACGCCTGCTGATTTTTTTGCCTGTCTGGGGCCATCAATGAAAGTCGAATCGGTTGATTTCTTTTATCTGTCGATGCCCGAAGTTCACGACATCGCAGACGGCAGCCAAGATGCCTGTCTGGTGCGCGTGCGCGCCGGCGGGCTGATCGGCTGGGGCGAATGCGAAGCCGCTCCGCTGCCCTCGATCGCCGCGTTGGTCTGTCCTATGTCGCACAGCGCCTGCAAGCCGGTCCAGGCTTCGGTGCTCGGACAAGCCCTTGACGATGTCGCGGACATCCAACGCATCGGCGACCTGGTGCATAGCCAGTCGCTCGACCTTCTGCAAGCTGACCACACGCTGTCCGGCATCGACATGGCTCTTTGGGACTTGCTGGGCAAGCGACTCGGCGAGCCGGTCTATCGCTTGCTGGGTTACGAGAACGCCTATCCCAAGATGCCTTATGCCTCGATGTTGTTCGGCGACACGCCCAGCGAGACTTACGAAAAAGGGCATCGAATACGAGCGGGTGGGTTTCGTGCCGCAAAGTTCGGCTGGGGCCCGATTGGATTGGGCAGTGTCGAGGCCGACGTTGAGCAATTTCGGGCGGCGCGGGAAGGTCTGGGCGAGGATGGGATCCTGTTGGTTGACGCCGGAACCGTTTGGCGCGACGATGTCGATGCCGCGGGCAAGCGGTTGAAGGCTCTACAGGACATCCGCGCGACCTGGCTGGAAGAGCCATTCCTCAGCGGTGCGCTGGAGGCCTACAAGCAACTCTCTCTGCGGACAGGCCCTGTGAAGCTGGCGGCAGGCGAAGGCTGTCACAACTTTCACCAGGCGCGGCAGATGATCGACTACGCCGGTATCGGATATGTGCAAATCGACGCCGGACGCATCGGCGGCATTAACGTCGCCAAGCGTGTGGCGGACTACGCTCAGATCCGCGGTGTCACCTACGTTAATCACACCTTCACATCCCATCTCCAGCTCAGCGCCTCACTGCAAGCGTTCGCCGGACTCAAGAATCATGAAATTGCCGAATACCCGGTCGAACCGAAGAGCCTGGTGGTCGATCTGACCACCAACCACATCGAACGTGACAAGGCCGGCTTCATTCACGTCCCGGACGCACCGGGATTGGGAATGACCGTGAACCTGGCAAAGCTGAAGAATTACCTGGTGGACATGGAGATTCGCGTCAGAGGACAAGTCATCTATCGCACGCCGAGCCTCGATTAGATGTCCCTGAAGCATTGGCACTCGTCGGTGGTAGATGTTCGCGCTCGCCTCCGATGAAACACCACGATAAGCAGCTCGAATCCGCATCATCGTTTCAGACCAGGGCGACGGCAAGCCCGACGACTTCAACTACAATGTCGTGGACCGGTGGGCACATGGCGACGACCTCAACGCGACGATCCGGCGCCGCAGCAGGATCGGGCGCACGCGGTTCAGGTAACCGTTCCGTGACCCGCGGCCGCGGCTTACCAGCGTCACGAAGTAGAACGAATCAAGCCAGCTGTCAGCCCGAGGAGTATTCCCATGACCAAAGCGATGATGCACGCCACCGCATTTATGTGGGTAGTAGCGGTAGCAATGACCCTGGCGCAAGCTCCGGAGCTACCGTCCCCCGCGCAACAAGGGCAGAAGAGTGCCGGCCAGCCGTCCACGCAGACAAAGGCGAACCCGGATTCTCACTACCGGCTAGGACCGGATTCTCAGCCACAAGAAGGTGTGCCTCAAGGCGAAATCCGTGGTCCATTCACGCTTCCCTGCGCGGTCTTTCCCGGCACCCAGCACACCTACTGGGTCTATGTGCCCGCGCAGTACGACCCGGCGATTCCGGCAGCTCTGATGGTCTTTCAGGATGGACACGCCTTCAAGGATGAGAAAGGCGACATACGGGCGCAGTATGTAATGGATAATCTCATCTATCGCCGCGAAATCCCGGTGATGATCGGAGTGTTTATCAACCCCGGCCGCCGGCCTGATCAGCCGGAACCAACGGCTCGAAACTGGGGCGATCGAGACACGAATCGGCCCACCGAGTACAATTCGCTCGATGACAGATACGCGCGGGTAATCACCGAGGAACTCCTGCCGGCACTCAGCAAAGAGTACAACATCTCCAAAGATCCCCAGATGCACGGAATCGGCGGGTCCAGTTCGGGCGCCATCGCAGCGTTCACGGTAGCCTGGGAGCGTCCCAACCATTTCCGCAAGGTTCTAAGCAACGTCGGTAGCTTCGTCAACCTTCGAGGAGGGCACGTCTATCCCGAGAAGGTGCGGGCCAGCGCCAAGAAGCCGATCCGAGTCTTTCTCTGCGATGGCCGAAACGATAACCGTGGTCTGCGAAAAGGGGTGTACGACGAGAAGCGCGACTGGTTCTACCAGAATGTGCGACTGATGAAGGCACTGACGGAGAAAGGTTACGATGTGAACTATGCCTGGGGTATGAACCTGCACGGTCAGAAGTTCGGCGGGGCGATCCTGCCGGAGATGATGCGCTGGCTGTGGCGCGATGGACCCGTATCTACTGATCCCAACGACATGGTCGAGCGATCATTCCGTCAGCCAACTGCGAAGAAGAAATAAGGATCAGATCATCGGGGACGGAAGTGGTTTTGCCCAGGTCCGTTTCCTACTAGCGGAGACTCTCCCATGACTGCTACGTTTGTTGTCGCGATCGTATTGTGTGACGGCACAGCCCGTGCTGCGGAGCATCCCAAACCCGTCGAAGCCGATGTGGTACTCAAGGACTTTCGATTCGCCACCGGCGCGTCTCTCGACCTGAAGGTCCATTACCGTACCGTCGGCCAACCGCAGTACGATAAGAAAGGAAAGGTCGTCAATGCAATCCTAATCCTGCACGGCACGACCGGATCGAGTGCCCAGTTCTTGGGGGACCAGTTCGCGGGTGAGTTGTTCGGTGCGGGCCAACCCCTTGATGTCGGGAAGTACTACATCATCATCCCCGATGCCATCGGGCACGGGAAATCCTCCAAGCCGAGCGATGGCTTGCACGCCAAGTTCCCTCGCTACGGCTACGAGGACATGATCTGCGCTCAACACCGCCTACTGACCGAAGGACTCAAAGTGGACCACCTGCGACTGGTGATGGGCACCTCGATGGGCGGGATGCACACCTGGCTCTGGGGCCAAAGGTACCCCGAATTCATGGACGCGCTGTTGCCACTGGCCTGCCTGCCTACGCAAATCTCCGGTCGCAACCGGCTGTGGCGCAAGCTGGCCGCCGAAGCGATCCGGACTGATCCTGAGTGGAAAGAGGGCAAATACACGGCCCAGCCACATGGGCTACGGTTGGCGGCCGAAGTCTTGCAACTGATGAGCAGCAGTGCCGCGGTTCGCCAGAGGCAAGGGCCAACGTCGAAGGAAGCCGACGCGGTTTTCGCGAAGGAGCTTGCCGGAATGCTGACCCATCTGGACGCGAATGACATGGTGTACGCTCTCGAAAGTTCCCGGGACTACGACCCTGGACCGGGCTTGGAGAAAATTCAGGCGCCGCTGTTGGCTATTAACTTCGCCGATGATCTGATCAACCCACCGGAGCTGGGCATCCTAGAGCGAGAGATCAAACGGGTAAAGAAGGGGCAAGCCATCGTCATCCCAACCAGCAAGGAGACGGTCGGTCACGGCACCCACACCAAGGCCGCGGTCTGGAAGAAGTACCTAGAGAGTTGTATGAAAGCGACCGAGGGCTGAGGGCAATGCCGTGCTCCAGAACGATGTTGCGCGACGGGTTCCAATGCCGCCAGACTCGGCACCCTTGCTGCTCCGTGTCCAGTTAAGGGCGGTGAGCGTGCCGGCGTTATCCGTCGGACGTAATGGTGAAGTTCACCCGTTACTTCTTCTTGAGTGGCATGAACAGCGACCCGTAGGCTTCCGGCGGGATCCTGTCCGGCACCTTCAGTTCCTTTCTCAGTCGAGCCAGTTCTGCCTTCAACTCCTTGACCGTAGATGCATAGGCCGGGTCCGAGTAGAAGTCCTTCGTCTCGTTGGGATCCTTCTCACGATCATAGAGACCCCAGTAGACCACTTCCGGCATGTCCTTGGCAGTGGGCACGTAGAAACGGGCCAGCTTGTAGCGATCCGTGACCACGCCGTAGTGAGGCATGACGTGGTGCGGCGCGGGGTATTCGAAGTACTCGTAGTAGAAACTCTTCCGCCAGTCCCTCGGCGACTCGCCCTTGAGAAGCGGCACGAGACTGGCTCCTTGCATTTCCTTGTCCGCCGGGACGCCCGCTACCTCTAGGAACGTCGGGGCGAAGTCCAGAACGCTGGTCAGGTTACGGTTCACCCTACCCGGCTGGGCCACGCCCGGCCAACGAATGAGCAGCGGCGTACGAAGGGATTCCTCGAAGATCCATCGCTTGTCGAACCAGCCATGTTCGCCCAGGTAGAATCCCTGATCCGAGCAATAGACGACAAGCGTATTCTTCGCAAGACCCTCATCATCCAGGAACTTCAGCAGCTTGCCGACCGCTTCATCGACCCCCTTGACACAGCCGAGGTAGTCGTGCAGGTACCGGTTGTATCGCCAGCGGATGAGTTCTTTGCCTGCCGGCTTTGCCTCTTGGAATGCCTTGTTGCGCGGTTCATAGTAGGCATTCCACACCTTGAGCTGCTCCGCCGTCATATTCGGCGGCGATGCGAGCTTTGCGTCTAGCGCGGTGAACGTCTTGGCCAGGGTCATATCCTGCTCCTTTACGGCCGGCACCTGGTTGGCGTAGTCATCGAACAGTGTGCTCGGCTCCGGGTACTTGCGATCCTGGTCGTGGCCTAGGTGGCGCAGGGCCGGCGCCCACTCGCGGTGCGGCGCTTTGTGCTGGGTCATAAGCAGAAACGGCTTATGCTTGTCTCGCTTCTGTAGCCAAGCGATACTCAGATCCGAGATCAGGTCCGTTACGTAGCCCTGATGCGGGACGCGCTTGCCGTTGTCGATCATCGGCGGATTGTAGTACACCCCTTGGCCGGGCAGGATGTGCCAGTAGTCGAAGTCCGTCGGATCGGACACCAGGTGCCACTTGCCGATGATCGCGGTCTGATAACCGGCTTTCTGAAGCAATTTCGGGAAGGTGACCTGCGAGCCGTCGAAGCAGCTGTTGGTGTTGTTGTAGAAGCCGTTTCGGTGCGAATACTTGCCCGTCAGGACGGTGGCTCGGCTGGGGCCGCAGATCGCATTGGGCACCAGGCAGCGATCGAACCGTACGCCTTCCTTGGCGAGCCGGTCGATGTTTGGCGTGTCGATTAGTTTCCGTGGATCACCGTAGGCGCTGATCGCCTGGTAGGCATGGTCGTCGGAGAAAATGAGTATGATGTTTGGCTTGCCGGCGGCATTCAGCCTGGAGACGAGGCTAAGAAGTAGTGCCGCGAGGATGAGTAGCCCTCGCGCTCTCTCGGCGAAAGTAGTCATCATGGTGGCCCTTCACTTATTTTTCTTGGGGATGGTCTTCGGTCCCGGTGGCAAGTCCTTCACCGCGAGGGCAGCGTATTCTTCGAACTGCTTTGTCCACATCGTCGCCAGCGCGCGGACCTTGTCGGGTTTCTCCTTCGCACGGTTTTTCGATTCCGAACGATCCGAGCTGAGGTCATACAACTCCCACGGACTGTCCTTGCCAGCAGCAACGATCTTCCAGTCGCCGCTGCGAAGGGCGCGGTTGCCCTCATGCAGCCACCAGAGCGAATCGCGCCTCGCCGTGACGTCCTGGGCGAAGGCGGGTGCCAAGCTCCTGCCCGGCGCGGGAGGAACAGGCGCGCCCTTCCACTTCCCCAGGTGCTTGCCGCCGACCACTTCGAGGATCGTGGGCACCAGATCGATGACGTGCCCCGGAACGTGCCGTAGTTCGCCGCGGGCAGATATTCCCTTCGGCCAGTGGACGATCAGCGGGGTTGAGATGCCGCCCTCGTGAACCCACGTCTTATGCCGGCGGAAGGGCGTATTCGCCAGGCTCGACCAACCCGGTCCGATGCAGAGAAATGTTGCGCCGGTTCCACAATCGGCGTCGGGGTCGTGGCCATCGCCACGGACCATGATTTCCGCACTCGCGCCATTGTCGGAGAGGAAGAAGACCAGTGTGTTCTCCAGCGACTCCATCGCTTTGACCTGCTCGAGGACACGCCCGATCTCGTGGTCCATGCGATCCACCATCGCCGCATGGACCGCCATCTTATTCGCCTGAAACTGGCGTTGCGCTTCGTTCAGCTGCTTCCAGGGAAGCGGACGGATTAACTCGTTGGGGCCGAGTATCTGCATGGCAGAGGGGAAGTTGTAGGGCGGCCCGACATCGCGTTCGATCGCGCTCAGGCTGCTCCCGCCGATCTTCTGTTCCTTAAGCCGCTGCCAACGCTGTTGGCGCAGGGCGTCCCAGCCGGCGAGGTACGTCTTGCGGTAGCGAGCGACATCCCCGGCGGGTGCCTGCACCGGGAAATGCGGCGCGGTGAACGCAACGTATGCAAAGAACGGCTGAC
>Ga0070739_10008262_pt1 | contig 10719 bp, 7 predicted proteins | sample Coa_R1_7_FD_66445 | JGI IMG/M metagenome (GOLD analysis project Ga0070739, IMG submission 66445) | Surface soil microbial communities from Centralia Pennsylvania, which are recovering from an underground coalmine fire - Coalmine... | ecosystem: Environmental > Terrestrial > Soil > Unclassified ...
CCCACGGTCTCCCCAGCCAGCTCCTTCATCTTCCCGACGACCTTGCCGACGAGGCCGCCGGTGGTCCTTTCGGTGCTCGTGTCTCCTGCCAACGGTCTGTCTCCTTTTCTCAAGTGATCAGTTGGGGCTACCCGACGCCTGCCCGACTATGCGCCCTAGTTGGTTTCGTAACCTCCAGGGCGGAAAAACCCCGAGCGACCGGACCGCAACCGGAAAGGACCAGCGCATGACCCCGACACTCGTTTCCGCCTCCGGGACCTTCTCGATCGGTGGCGAGACCACCGTCAACCGGCTCGGGTTCGGAGCCATGCAGCTGACCGGGGACGGGGTTTGGGGCGAGCCGCGCGACCCGGACGAGGCGGTGCGCGTCCTGCGCCGGGCGGTCGAGCTCGGCGTCAACTTCATCGACACGGCCGACTCCTATGGGCCGTTCGTGTCCGAGATGCTGATCAAGCGGGCCCTGCACCCGTACCCCGAGGGGCTCGTGATCGCGACCAAGGCCGGGCTGACCCGTCACGGCCCCCGCATCTGGAAGCCGGTCGGGCGGCCGGAGTACCTGCGCCAGCAGTGTGAGCTCAGCCTCCGCCACCTCGGCCTCGACTGCATCCCGCTCTACCAGCTCCACCGCATCGACCCGAAGGTCGAGCTGGCCGAGCAGATCGGCGAGCTGGCCGCGCTCCAGGAGGAGGGGAAGATCCGTCACATCGGCCTCTCCGAGGTGAGCGTCGAGCAGCTCGAGGAGGCCCAGCGGCACGCCACGATCGCGACCGTGCAGAACCTCTACAACCTGAGCAACCGCAAGGCGGAGGATCTCCTCGAGCACTGCGAGCGCCACGAGATCGGCTTCATCCCGTGGTATCCGCTCGCGACCGGTGAGCTTGCACGCTCGGGCGGCCCACTCGACGAGATCTCGGCCGAGACGGGGGCGACCCCGCCGCAGCTCGCGCTCGCCTGGCTGCTGCGGCGCTCGCCGGCGATGCTCCCGATTCCCGGCACCTCCTCGGTCGCGCACCTGGAGGACAACCTGAAGGCGGCCGAGATCGAGCTGAGCGACGAGCAGTTCGAGGCGCTGAGCGCAGCGCTGTGAGCGAGGTCCGGCTCGCCGCCGCCGGCGGACCGCTCACCGCCACGTTCGTGCCCGAGCTGAACATGGTGTGCTCCTCGCTGCGCCACGAGGGCGAGGAGCTGCTGGCGCAGCGAGCCGGGCTCGACGGCTACGCCCGCAAGGGCTCGACGTTCGCCATCCCGCTGCTCTACCCATGGGCCAATCGCCTGGCGGGCTGGGACTTCGAGTTCGGCGGGCGGCGCGTGGAGCTCGCGGCGGGCGAGCTGCTGCGGCCCGACCCCGATACCGGGCTGCCGATTCACGGCGTCGCGCCGGCGGCGCTCGCGTGGCGGATCGTCGACCGGCGGGATGACTCCCTCGAGGCCGAGCTCGCCTTCGAGGAGGACCGGCTCCTGAGCGTGTTCCCCTTCCCGCATCGCCTGGATCTGAAGGTCAGCTTGAGTGCACAGAGTCTCACGTTCAGGTTGACCGTTACTCCGACGGGTTCCGACCGGGTGCCGATCGCGTTCGGCTTCCATCCCTACTTCGAGCTCCCGGACGCCGACCGCGGCGACCTGCTCCTCGAGCTTCCGGTCCGCAGGAGCGCGATCCTCGACGAACACGGGATCCCGACCGGACGGACGGAAGCGCTCGAAGCGGACGAGCTCGACGGCCCGGTCGGCGGCAGGACCTTCGACGACAGCTTCCCGGAACTCGATCCCGAGCCGGTCTTCGCCGTCAGCGGCGCCGGCCGGCGGGTCGCGATCGAGTACCGGCGGGGGTTCCCCGTCGCACAGCTCTACGTCCCTCCGGACAGGCCCTTTCTGGCGATCGAGCCGATGACCGCGCCGGTCGATTCGCTGCGCAGCGGCGACGGGCTGCGGTCCGTGGCGCCCGGCGAATCGTTCACGGCCGAGTTCGCCGTGACCGTGGCCGCGCTCTAGCCTGGATCGGTCGATCCAGGCTTAGCCGTCCCGGCCTGCGTCTACGCTCTGCCGATGGATCGAAAGTGGTGGACGCTGATCGCGGTCTGCGTCGGCACTTTCATGTTGCTGCTCGACGTCACGATCGTGAACGTCGCGCTGCCGGACATCCAGACCTCGCTGAAGGCGAGCTTCAGCGACCTCCAGTGGGTCGTCGACGCGTACGCCCTGCTGCTCGCGGCGCTGCTCCTCACGACCGGGTCGCTCGCCGACCTCTGGGGCCGGCGGCGGATCTTCGCGATCGGGCTGATCGTCTTCACGGTCAGCTCGCTGGCCTCGGGTCTCGCCCAGTCGCCGCTCTGGCTGAACCTGGCGCGCGGCGCCCAGGGGGTCGGCGGGTCGGCGATGTTCTCGACCTCGCTGGCGCTGCTCGGGAGCTCGTTCCAGGGTCGCGAGCGGGGTGTGGCGTTCGGCGTGTGGGGCGCGATCACGGGCATCGCGGTGGCGATCGGCCCCGTGATCGGCGGCGCGCTGACGAGTGGCCTCTCGTGGCGATGGATCTTCCTCGTCAACGTGCCGATCGGGATCGTCGCGGTGCTGATCAGCCTCGCCCGGGTGCCCGAGTCGAAGATGCCGTTCGCGCGGCGACCCGACCTGATTGGCGTCGTCACGTTCAGCGGCGCGCTCGGCGCGCTCGTCTACGCGCTCATCAAGGGCGACACGAAGGGCTGGGGGTCGCCGGTGATCCTCGGCTGCCTGATCGGCGCCGGATCGCTGTTGATCGCGTTCGTGATCGCGGAGTGGGCGCAGCCCCACCGCGCGATGTTCGACCTGAGGCTGTTCCGCAAGCCGACCTTCATCGGCGGGCTCCTGACCGCGTTCGCGCTGTCGGGCGGGCTGTTCGCGCTGTTCCTCTACCTGACCCTCTACTTCCAGGACGTGCTCGGCTATTCGGCGCTCCAGACCGGCCTGCGCTTCCTCGTGCTGTCGGGCGGGATCCTGCTCACCTCGACGCTCGCCGGACGGCTCACCGCCCACGTGCCGATCCGCTTCCTGATCGCCCCCGGGCTGCTGATGGTCGGAGTCGGGCTGCTGTTGATGCGCGGCGTCACCGCGACCTCGGGCTGGACGCACCTGATCCCAGGGTTCATCGTCGCCGGCGCGGGAACGGGGCTGATCAACCCGCCGCTTGCCTCGACGGCGATCGGTGTCGTGCGCCCCGAGCGCGCCGGGATGGCGTCGGGCATCAACTCGACCTTCCGCCAGGTCGGCATCTCGACCGGGATCGCCGGCCTCGGGGCGATCTTCACGCACTCCGTGCGGACGCGTCTGGTCGAGCTTCTGAGCGGAGCCCCAGGCGTGAGCGCGGGCCAGGCCCAGGCGCTGGCTGCGAGCGTTGCCCACGGCAGCGGCGCGAGGACAGGCCTCGCGAGCCTCTCCCCGCAGGCGCGGGTGAGCGCCGAGCACGCGCTGCGCGCGAGCTTCGGCCATGGGCTCAACCTCGTGTTCCTCGTCGGCGCGATCCTGTCGCTCGTGTGCGCGGCGCTCGCGCTCGTCCTGATCCGCACGCGGGACTTCGAGGAGGGGCACGCGCGGGTGGCGGCGGCGCCCGAGGGTGGCGGAGCGCCGGCGGCCGCCCCGGCCCAGCCGCTCGCCGCGTCGCGGGCGTCAGCGTCGGTGGAGCCGGCGCCCGAGCCCGAGCCTCAGTTCGAGGGCGAGCCGTACCTCGCGTCCGAGCCTTCGATCGGGGCCGAGCCTGGGTTCGCGCCGGAGCCTGGGTTCGCGCCGGAGCCTGGGTTCGCGCCGGAGCCTGGATTCGCGCCCGAGTCTGGATTCGCGCCCGAGCCTGGATTCGGGCCCGAGCCTGGATTCGCGCGTGACCCGGACTTCGATCCCCTGCCGGAGTCCGAGCTCGAGCTGCTTCGGCCGATCGCGGGAGCCCAACCGCCTCCGCCGCCGCCCCTACGGGCGCGCGACGACGCACCGTCCGACCGGAACGGTAACGATGTAGGTGTGTCGAACGACGGTCCGCTCAGCACCCGGGATGTTCGCCTTGTGGAGGCGGCCGTGCGCGGAGCCGAGGAGGCGGCGCTCGCCTACGCGCGCGAGATCGGCGAGGCGCGCCGCCATCTGACGCAGGCGATCGAGCACCTCGATCTCGCCGAGCAGGCCCGCGCTCGCCTGAACCGGCACGCCACGGGCTTGATGGACGCCGACCGCGAGGCGCCGTCTCGCGCGCCGGCCACCCAGCCGCCGGAGCCCTCGCACGTCTCCGAGCCGCATGGCGCGACCGAGCCGCCGGAGCCGTTGGGCCGGACCGAGTCCCCGGAGCCCCCGGAGGGGACCGAGCCCCCGGAGCCGCCCGGGGCCCCCGCCGTCCCGCAGACACCGATCTCGGTCCCGCACCCCGGAATCGCCGTGGCCGGCGAGGGTGCGATCTCGGCGCCGCCCCCGCCGCGCCCCCCGGCCTGGGGCAGCGGCGGCCGCGGCTAGTGGCCCCAACCGGAACGTCGCGCCCGAAATGGCGGCGTTCCGGTTGGAACCACCAGCGTCAGCCGTTGCGCAGGACGGCAGGGTAGGAGACGAGGCCGGCCGAGTTGACCGCCCGGAGGCCGATCCACCTGATCGAGGCGGGCAAGGGCACCCCGCCGGTGCACTGGGTGGCGCCGCCCGCAACCCGCGCCGGCAGCCGCGCGTACAGAGCGCCGCGCGCGAACGTCTCGGGCGTCGGGCGGCGGCGGCCTGCGAACACGCGCAGCTCGTAGCGGGCCGCGCGCCCGTCGCCCCAGGCGCCGCCAGAGGCGGTGAAGCACAGCCGCGCGCCGGCCCAGCGCAGGTGCCGGGGGACGAGCGGCGGCCTCGTCTGGTCGCCGTAGCGGCCCGTGTGCCAGTCGTTTTCGTGCCATGACCACGCTTCGTCGGCGCTCGGTTTGCCCGGCGTGTTCCACGCGAACACGTAGCCCTCGCGGGTCACGTCGACGACCTCCACGTGGCCGTTTCCGAACAGGTCACCGACCGCCGGGGTCCACACCGTCCAGCCGCCGGTGAACTTCGGCCACCCCGGCACCGGCTTGCCGTCCGGCAGGAAGGCGGCGACGTTGTTCGAGTCCTCGTTGTTGATCACATCGGCCTGGCCGTCACCCGAGACGTCGGCGACCGCCGGGGAGGTGAGGAACGGCAGCCCCATCATCGGCGAGCTGTTCCACCCCGGCATCAGCTTCCCGGTCGACGGGTCGAATGCGAACATGAAGTTGGTGACGCGCTGGGCGATCCCGTTGTGGAGGAGCGCGCCGAGCGAGTTCAGGTCGACGCCTGCCGAGAGGTAGGCCATGTGGCCGTCGAACGGCGCCATCGTCCCCGACTCGGTGAACGTGACCGGTGTCGCCGCGGTCGTGCTCGTCGGCTGGCGGTCGTTGTTCGCGCCCGGCTGGACGAGGGCGGCCTGTCCAGCCAGGGCGCTGAGGATGTTCGGCTGGGGCTGGGTCTGCGGCGCGACCCCGGAGCCGGTCAGGAAGGTGGGGGAGGCGAACACGAGGTTCTGGCCGAGGGTGTCGCCGGTGTGTCCGGGGAGGGAGGCCGCTGCGGGCGTGTCGCCACCCTCGGTGATCCAGTCCTGCGCCGAGCCGTAGTAGCCGAGCTCGCCCTGCATCTGGACGGGGAAGCCGTGGACGAGCGCCCCGCCCGGATGGCGGTTGCCGTCGGCCCAGTAGGCGAGCTCGTAGAACTTCGAGCCGAGCCCTAGCGTGCCGACGATCGAGCTGTCGTCGAACGCGAACTCCTGGGACTTGACGACGATCTCGCGCCGGCCGTCTCCGAACAGATCGGCGAGCGTCGGAGTGGAGATGATCTTGTAGTCGTGGACGTCGATGAACGGCGACTGCGGGCGGTCGGCGGCCGGAAGCTGCGCGTCGATCGGCCAGCCTGGGATCACGCGCCCGTGGCCGTCCCAGGCGTGCAGGTAGCCGTCCCAGCCGGCCTGGATGATGTCGAGGTGAGTGCGCGAACCCGGTAGGTGCCAGAGGACCGGGGTGGCGATCGCGCCCTGCGACGGCGGGCGGGTGTGGTCGCGGCGCGGGGGCGGGACCGGATAGGAGTCGTCGCGTGCACCCATCGTCTGCGGAAAGCCCCTGACGAGATGCCCGTGACGGTCGAACACGTACACGCGGCCGCTGGTCGAGGTGACGACCACCTCGAGCGCGCCGTTGCCGTAGAGGTCGCCGATGGCGACCGGGCTCGCGACCGGCTCGTAGATCCGCCCCGGCACCGCGGAGGCCCTGCCGGCGGGCGAGGCGTCGGCCATCGCGAAATTCACCGGGTCGGTGTGGACCGGCCAGCCGGGCATCTCGCGGCGGGTCGCCGGATCGAGCGCGTGGACCCAGCCGCTCGCGTCGCCCCAGACGATGTCGAGCCGGCCGGTCCCGTCGATGTCGGCGAGCTCGGGCGAGCCGAGCGGCGCGCCGTCGGCGACCCGCACCGGGAAGCCGCGCACGCCGGTGGGGTCGTGGAAGACCTCGATCGCGCGGCGGTCCTCGCCCATGTTGCCGTTCTGGTCGGTGGCCTGGACGCGGATCGTCACGTCGTACTGCTCGGTGGCCGAGTCGATGTTCGGATCGAAGTGGAACGGCTGGGTCCAGAACGAGCGCGGGATCGCCGCGAGGTTGAGGTGGGCGAGCACGCCACTGAGGTCGTGGAGGCTCGAGTGGCCCGAGGCGATCGTGACGAACTGGTCCTCGGTCGGCTGGTCGCCGAGGCCGTACTGGACGCGCCAGTCGAAGTTGATCGCGCGGCGGGCCGAGATGTCGACGCGGATCGGAATGCTCCGCGTCCGGGTCGGGTCGTACAGCGCGTACCAGCTCGGCGACTCGATCTCCGGCACCGGCGGGATCTGCCCGTGCGCGACGGCGTCCATCGCCGCGAGCACGTCAGGGCGCCCGTACCCGTACTGGATGTTGAACGTGGCGCCGGCCTGGCCGGGCCAGTCCCCGGTCGGGTTCTCGATCGGCGAGGCGGTCTCGCGCACGACCTGCTGGACCTCGCCGGCGCTCAGCGGGGCCGTGATCAGGTGCTGGTCATACGCGTTGCGGCCCTCGGAGATGACGAGCGCGGCGACGGCGGCGTTGGTCGGCGTCGACTCCGATGTCGAGCCGCCTTCGTTGGAGGCGGAGAACAGCGCGTGGGGGCCGAAGCTCGTCTCGTTGGAGCGCGAGCGGTACTCGGTCGTGAGCCGGTCGGTCTTGGCCGTCTCCTGGATCGTCCCGGTGCCGTCGGCGACGAGACCGTCGCCCGGCCAGATGTTCGGCCAGAAGAAGCCCGTCTGGTGGTCTGAGGAATCGAAGTCGTTGGAGGCACCGACGACGACGACGCCCTTGCGCCACGCGTAGCGCAGCGCCGCGGCGGTCTCGTGCGAGTACCCGATCTCGGCCGTCAGGAGGACGATCACCGAGGCGTGGTTGGCGATCGCGAAGTAGATCGTCTGCGCCACCCGGTCGTCACGGTCGAGCGCCTCGTGGCCGGCCTTGACCGGAAGCACCATGCAGCCCGGACAGATGCCGACGTCGCCGACGCCGCTGTTGCCCTCGGCCGCCGCGCGCTCCATCTGCCAGTCGGGATGCAGGTAGGCGCCGTCATTCGTCGCCGGGTCGTCGTTTCCGTACATGAAGTTCCAGCCCGAGATGTCGTTCGGATAGCCGTCGTGGTCGTTGTCGTAGTGCGCTCCGCGCCGGCAGGACTCGACGAGGTGCGTGCGGTCGTTGATCCGGCAGTGCCCGAACGCGACGATCAGGTCCTCGGGCGTGAGCGTGCCGTTGACGTACGGCTTGTGGAGGCGCGGGTCCTGCGCGTAGTCGAACGCGTTGAACACCCCGTCCGAGTTGCAGTCATAGCGCCCGCACGAGCGGCCATCGGCCAGCTCCGGGTAGGGAAGCTCGCCGGCGTTCAGGTAGGTGCGCGCCGCGAGCGACCCGCGGGCGGTGGCGTCATGCCAGTTGATCCCGCCCTCCATGTAGGCGATCACAACGTCCGGCCGTCCGATCGTGAACTGCTTCCAGGCACTGTTGACGAACATCCCCGCGCTCCCCTGGACGTCGTGGGCGAGCGGCGTGCACTTCGGCATCGTCGAGTAGAGGAACCACTCCTCCTGGTTGATGCACGCGGCGGTGGGGTTCTGCTCGCCCGGGTCGTAATTGGGGTTGTTGGGCGCCGTCTGGCCGTCCCAGCCGCCGTTCGTCGAGTCAGCGGCCGCAAGCGGGGCGAGCGCGGCCAGCGCGAGGGCGAGGGCGAGGAGCGCCAGGAGCCGGCGGTGGGGGCGGGGCGGGTTCATCGCACGCGACCGGCGAGAGCCTATGGGCGGCCGGCGCGGGGGTCAACCGAGGTCCACGCATGCGCTCTCGCACGCCGAAAGTGGGTTACACAAAATTAACCTTGCAAACGTGCAGGCGATCAGTTAGGGTGGCCTCGCACCAAAGGAAACCCATGGCAACGTCTCTGTACACCAACCTTCTCACTGAGCTGACTCCCGTCGGCGCCGCGGTCACGCGTGGCGACGGCGCGCTGCTCACCCTTGCCCTCGCTGGAGGTGCCGCCCGCTGACTTTAGCTGGCGCGCATAGCCTCAGATCCCAGCGAGGGCGGCCAGATGGCCGCCCTTTTTTGTTGCCCACCGAGCCTCAGGAGACCCGATGACCGCAGTACTCCACACCTGACGTCCCTCAAGGCGGGACGCCCACCAACTCGTTTGAGTGTCACACCTGGAGGTTCCAGGTGACGATCTGACACGTCCATTTTCGGACGTGTGAACACGCATGAATTGAAAGGAGACGGCGAATGCATTTCGCCGAGGATGAATTCCTGCTGCTCAGTCGCAGCGGGAGGACGCGCTCTGCCCGCGCCGGGGAACCCCGGGCCGACCGCGCCCAGTACGAATACCGCGCGCCGCCGCGGGTTCCGGCTCAGGTCTCGATGCCGCGCGCGTCGAGCCACTCCCGGACGGCCTCGGGCGGATCGGCCGACCACTCGGCGCGCGTGGCGAGACGCAGGAGGGCCGCGTCGTCGGCGTCGACCCCGTCGCGGCGGTAGCTCAGGTACGTGGTCAGCGCACCCAGCATCGACAGGGTGCCGCTGGCCACGGCCGGGTCCAGGTTCTGGAGCACGGTCGCGACCCGGTTCTCCACGTCGTCGAGCGCCCTGCCCGGCCCGCTCTCAAACGTCGATCGCCACCTCCGCGTAGAGCGGCGAGTGGTCGGAGAGTCCCGCGCGCCGCCACTCGTGGAGGTACTCGACTGTCTCGGCGCGCACGCCCGCCGACACGATCAGATGATCGAGCCGGTAGCCGCCGCCCCAGCGGGGCCACTCCCAGCTGAGCTCACGCACCTCGAGTCCGTGGAGCGCCCGGAAGGCGTCGCGGAAGCCGTGCGGCTCGAGTCCCTTGACGAGCGCCAGCTCGGCCTCGTCCCAGCGCTCCCCTCGCTCGGGGCGAAGTCGCCCATAGCGGTCGCGGGCGAATGTCCACACGCGGCCGTCGGGGTGCTCCTTGCGCGGCGTGTTCAGATCACCGCAGACGACGGCGGGCGGTTGTGCCGCGGCCATGAACGCCCCGACCGCCTCGTGGGTACGGACCTTGACGAGGGGCGACCGAGTCAGGCTGATCGGGGAGTGGACGTTGACGACGAGGAGCCCGCTATCGCCGCGGGTGGCGAGAACACGCTCGGGCCACGGCGCGTCGGGAAGGTCCACTCCTGACAGCGGCATACAAGCCGCTGTCAGGACCAGCAGCGGTCGCGAGCGGCCCTCCGCCCGCGCCGAGGCCGGGTCGCCGGCGACGGCATGCGGGAGACCCGCGGCGGCGAGCTGCTCGCGCCAGCCGGCGAGCGTCGTCGGCGTGACCTCCTGGAGGCAGACGAGGTCGGGCCCGAGCTCGGCGATCCTCGCCGCCTGCTCGCCGAGCCGCCGGACGCGGCCGGCGACGTTCCAGCACAGCAGCTTCAGAAGCGCAGGAGTGCCCCGATGCCCTCGCGCAGATGGGTCTCCGGCGGGGGCTCCTCGAACATGATCACCGCGGCGTCCTGGAGGATCGCCGCCTCGATCGCCTTCGAACGCGCCTCCTCGTCCGCCGAGAACCCGTCGCTCAGCAGGAGCGTCTCGACGCGTCGTTCGGTCAGGGCGAGCTCGGTGTCGGCACGGCCGGTGACGGCGCGCCCGCCGGTTCCCTGGGCGGCCCGGAGCCGCTCGAGGGCCTCTCTCTCCGCGGCCAGGCGGCGCCTCCTCAGGAGCGGCACGATCGCGGCGCGGACGTCCTCCTCGGTCGCGTGCTGGACGTCGAGCGTGAGCGTCTCCTCGGCGAGTGTCGGCCGCACGTCGCCGTGCAGCATCCCGCGCAGCTCGGCGACGGTTTCGTCGGGGCCGCCGAGCACGAGCGTTTCGAACGGCTCGCGCTCCCAGCGCAGGCGCAGCTCCTCGGCGACATGCTGGAGATGGCGCTCGGCCTCGACGTCGACACTGCGCTCGTAACGGGCCTGCGACCAGCCACCCTGCCTGTGCTGACCCTTTACGTCGTCGTCGAGCTCGCCTCGCTGACGCAGGAGGACGGCCTCGCCGGCCAGGATCCGCGCCGTGCTGCGGTTGACGAGCGCCACGCACCAACCACCGTCGCCGCCGGCCGCGACCAGCGGCTCGAGGTAGGGCTTGCGCGCGATCACGACCTTGGCCGGAGCCGGCTCGTGCAGCTGCACCGTCTCGAAGAGCTCGTCCTGGCTCG
>Ga0070739_10008263_pt1 | contig 10719 bp, 6 predicted proteins | sample Coa_R1_7_FD_66445 | JGI IMG/M metagenome (GOLD analysis project Ga0070739, IMG submission 66445) | Surface soil microbial communities from Centralia Pennsylvania, which are recovering from an underground coalmine fire - Coalmine... | ecosystem: Environmental > Terrestrial > Soil > Unclassified ...
GAAATCGCGGCACTGAACGGTCGGCGGAAGTCGTTCGGCAAGATTCAGGCAGCCTGGGAGGCGGGCGAGCCTCCACCCACCTATGTGTTCCGCCGCGGCAACCTCACGACACCGGGCGCCGAGGTGCAGCCGGGCGTTTTTGCCGTGCTGACGGATGCTCAGGAAACGACGCGTCTCCCGGCAGCCCCAACGGGAGCGAAGACGAGCGGCCTCCGCACGGCCTGGGCGCGCTGGTTGACGCGGCCGGACCATCCATTGACCGCTCGTGTCTTCGTCAATCGTGTCTGGCAGCACTACTTCGGCGAAGGCATCGTGGCGACCTCGGACAATTTCGGCCACCTGGGCGCCCGACCCACCCATCCCGAGCTACTCGACTGGCTGGCCAACGAATTTGTCCAGAGCGGCTGGAAGATCAAGGCGCTGCATCGCTTGATTGTCCTCTCTTCAGTCTACCGGCAATCGTCCGCGCCCCATCCCGAAGGCAACGCGGTTGATCCGGGCAATCAACTCCTGTGGCGGATGCGACTGCGACGGCTGGAGTCCGAGTGCGTCCGCGATGCCGTGCTGGCTGCCAGCGGGAAACTGAATCGCACGCTGGGAGGGCCGCCCGTACCCGTCGAGCCGCGCCCGGACGGTATGGTTATTGTTCCCGCCAACAAATTGGCCAAGCCGGCAGATGCCTGGCGGCGCAGTCTCTACCTGTTCGCCCGCCGCAACTACAACGTGACGCTGCTGAATGTCTTCGATCAGCCCGTGATGGCGACCAACTGTACCCGACGCATTCATTCCGCCGTGCCGTTGCAATCGCTGACGCTGCTCAACGATGCGTTTATTCTGGAGCAAGCACGCTATTTCGCCGACCGAGTCGCCGCCGGTGCGGATCAAGAGAAGCAGATCGAGGCAGCTTTCGAGTTGGCTTTCGCCCGCCCACCCACGGCAGCCGAAATCGCGTCGAGTAGCGTTTTCTTGAAAAAGCTCCGGGAGCGCTACGCAGCGGAGAAGCTTGTGCCAGCCGAGGCCGAACGGCAGGCGCTGGCCCGGCTGTGTCAGATGCTTCTGTGTGCGAACGAATTCCTGTACGTCGGTTAAAGTGTCCCTCATCGGAGGTTGCCATGAACGTGCGCCAAGGATTTACTCGCCGGGATTTTTTGCGAACCTCCGGCTTCGGCATCGGCGGCCTGGCCTTTACCTATTTGCTCCATGAGGAAGGGTTGTTGGCCGGCACACACGATCCAGATAGGAAAACCCTGGCCCAGGATCTCACGCCGCGCCGCGGGCACTTCGCGGCGCGGGCGCGGGCGATGGTGCATTTCATGCAAAACGGTGGTCCGAGCCAGATGGATTTTTTCGATCCCAAGCCAGAATTGCAGAAACGCAGCGGGCAGAGCATTCCTGCCAGTGTGGAAATCTACCAGAAGGGCAATTCTGATAAACTGCTCGCCAGTCCATTCCGATTCCGCCCCCGCGGCGCTTGCGGCATGGAACTGTCCGATGCACTGCCTCATCTCGCCACCATCGCCGACGACATCACGCTGGTGCGTTCGATGTACACCGAACACAACAATCACACCGAAGCGCTGGTGATGATGAGCACCGGCAAGCTCTTCCAGGGTCGGCCTTCGGTCGGCGCCTGGATCAGCTACGCGCTGGGCACGGAGAATCAGAATTTGCCCGCGTACGTCGTGCTCCGCGATCCGGCCGGCTACAACACCAGCGGCAAGCTCGTCTGGTCCTCCGGCTGGCTGCCCGCGCTCTACCAGGGCACCGAGTTCAGCTCCACAGGTTCGCCCGTCCTGAATTTGCAGCCGGCCCGGCCCGTACCACCGGAGGTCCAGCGCGACAGCCTGAACTTCCTCGCTGAGTTGAACCATGCGCACTTGCGCCAGTACCCAGGTGAGACGGAGTTGGAGGCGCGCATCCGCAACTACGAGCTAGCCGCCCGCATGCAGCTCAAGGCAGCCCAATCCATCGACCTGTCGCGTGAGACAGCGGCCACGCGCAAACTGTACGGCCTGGACAACAAGGTGACAGCGAGCTACGGCACGCGCTGCCTGATGGCCCGACGGTTGATCGAGGCCGGTGTTCGCTTCGTGCAGGTGTTTCCTCCCGTGGGCCAGCCCTGGGATGCGCACGCGGACACCAAGGGTGAGAACGAAAAGATCTGCGCCATCACGGATGGTCCGGTTGCCGGTTTCATCAAAGACCTGAAAAGCCGTGGATTACTAGAGGACACGCTGGTGTTGTGGACCGGGGAGTTCGGCCGGCTGCCGGTGTCGCAGAACGGCAAGGGCCGCGATCACAACCGCAATGGCTTCAGTCTGTGGTTGGCCGGCGGGGGCTTCAAGCCCGGCTATGTCCACGGGGCCACCGATGATTTTGGTTACAAGGCTGTCGTGGATCGTGTGGGCGTGCCGGACCTCCACGCCACGATTCTGCATCAACTTGGTCTCGATCACCGGCGGCTCAGTTATCCCTACCGCGGCCGAGAAGAAACCTTGACCGATGCCCCGGTCAGCAAGGCGCGGGTCGTCGCAAAACTCCTGGAAAGACCCCCGGAGATCCGCGAAGAGGAAACAGATCCGGCTCCTTCAATTGGGCTGGCTGGGAGCCTGGTTATCGAAGGAAAGAAACCATGAGCCGGCAACGGAAGCGTATTCACCATCCAGGCAAATTCTGCAAAGGTGGCCGAGCATGAGCGACAGGGTGAAGGCAATCCGCTACGGGATGTTCATTATGCCGTTTCACGACCCGGCCAAGCCGCTGGGGCAGTGCTATGACGAAGACCTGGAGCTGATCGTCCGGGCCGAGGAGTTGGGCTTTGGGGAGTTCTGGATCGGCGAGCATCACACGATGAAATACGAAAACATCGTGATGCCGGAGATTTTCATCGCGCGCGCCCTGGGAGAGACGCACCGCATCCGCCTGGGGCCGGCCCCTGTCTGCCTCAACCAACACCATCCGGCGCACGTCGCCAGCCGGTTGGCGTTCCTGGATCACCTGTCCAAGGGCCGGCTCAATCTCTGTTTCGGGGCCGGTAGTGTGACAGCCGATCAGGAGTTGTATGGTGCTGAGCCGAAGAACGCCGCCGCCATGGTCGATGAAGCGACCGACATGATCCTGCGCTTATGGGCCACGGAGCCGCCCTACGAAATCCAAGGCAAGTTCTGGACCATCCGTCTGGCCAAGAATGTGGACCCAGAGACAGGCATCGGCTACATTCACAAGCCTTTGCAGAAGCCCCATCCGCCCATCGCCGTTCCGGGCACGAGCCGCAATTCACCGAGTATGCGGACAGCCGGCCAGCGCGGCTTTCAACCGTTCGCTCACTGTCTGATCCCAGGCAACGTCGTGGCCGACACGTGGCGGGTCTACGAGACTGCTGCCCGAGAGGCCGGACGCCAGCCACAGCGCGACGATTGGAAGGTTGCCCGCGCCATCTTTCTCGCGGATAGCACGTCCGAGGCGCGTCGGCTTGCACGCTCCAATTCGCTCGGGAAGAACTTCGAGTACATCGGCCGCTTGTTCGACAAAGGGCTGGGACGCAAGGTTTACAAACGCGACCTGGCCATGAGCGATGCCGACTGCAACTTGGATTATCTAATGGATGAGCAAATCCTCGCCGGCAGTCCCGAGGAAGTGCTACGCCGCTTGCTTGGGTTGATCGAGGAGACGGAACCGTTCGGTACACTGGTCTTGATGAGTTACGACTGGGATGACAAAAAGAGATGGCTTCACAGCATGGAGCTTTTTGCCCAGGAGCTCATGCCCGCCTTGAACAAGGCAGTGTGCTCGAAAGGATGAGGGATGAAGGATGAAGGATGAGCAAGCCGAGATCAGCCCGAAGGTTCATCCTTCAAAAGTACGTTATCAAGTGCTGGCGGCCGCATGCAGTCTGGCAGTCCTCACCTATGTTCTGCGCCAGGGCTTCGTGGGCGGCACGCCGTACATCAAGGAATCGCTCGGCCTCAATGATGAGCAAGTGGGCTACCTGGCCGCCGTATGGCTGGTAGCCTACGGCATCTTCCAGGTGCCCGGCGGCCTGCTGGGCGACTGGTTCGGGGGCAGACACTTGCTTACTCTCCTGGTCCTGGGTTGGGCGTTGCTCACTGGGGCCGTCGCCTTGACTGCCCTTTTCCCCACGGGAGGGTGGTTGCCGTTCGCGTTCCTGCTTGTTCTCCGCTTCCTCTTCGGGGCGCTACAGGCCGGCGGCTTCCCGGCCCTGGCGCGCGTCTTGACCGACTGGATGCCGATGCGACAGCGCGGCTTCGCCCAGGGACTGGTGTGGACGTTCAGCCGCCTCGGTGGGGCCGTGGCTCCCCTCTTGTATCTGTGGCTGTTCCGCGCTTGCGGTAGCTGGGCGCCGCCCTTCTGGCTGTTGGCCGCCCTGGGACTGCTCTGGTGTGTGGGTTTCTGGCCGTGGTTCCGCAATCGGCCCAGCGAGATGAAACAGGTCAACGACGCTGAGCGCCAACTCATCGAGTCCGGCAGGCCGGTTGCTCGAACACGGGCCGGTCCCCTACCGTGGCTGCGGTTCTTGCAGTCGCCCAATGTCTGGGCGTTGTGCCTGATGTACGGATTCACCGGCTTTTCCGGCAATTTCATCACCAGCTTGCTGCCGGTCTACCTGCGTGACCATCGGGGCCTGAGCGGCGAAGCGACGGCCTGGCTCTCCGGACTGCCGCTGGCCTGCGGGATCGTCTCTTGCGTGCTGGGCGGCATCGTTTCGGACTGGCTCATTCGTCGCCTGGGCGACCGCAAGTGGGGTCGCCGCCTGGTTGGCTTCGTCAGCCTGGCACTGGCCGGGGTGGCGGTTTTGTTCGTCCCCTGGGTCGAAGAGATCTGGCTCTTGGCGGTGCTGTTCAGCGCCATGTTCTTCTTCAATGACGCCAACATGGGACCGGCATGGGCCTCCTGTGCGGATGTCGGAGAAGATTACGCCGGCACACTCAGTGGGGCCATGAACATGGTTGGCGCCTTCCTCGGCGCGGCGGGCATGGCCTTCGCCGGCTACTGTTTCAAAAGGGGCTGGGACATGCCTGTATTCATCACCTTCGCGTGCAGCTACGGCCTGGCGTCTCTGTGCTGTCTGGCAGTCGATGTAACGAAACCACTCTTTACGAAGGATCAGCCCGCGGCTCTCTGAAAGCGATATTAGGTAGTCTCCTAACAGTGTGTTGATCTTTTGTTCGCTGCGACAAATCCGTATTATGTTGTTGCATTTTTGGAAAAAAGTTTGCTACAATAATGGGCATGGCTAGACGACCGAAAGAGCCGCACTTGCGCATGACGAAGGATCTTCGCATCCCTTTGACTGAGGATCAGAAGCGGTTGATTGACGAGGCGACCAATGACGAGCCACAAGGGATGGCGGCTTGGGCTAGGTCTATCCTCCTGCAAGCCGCTCAGCGCAAGTTACGCAGAGATCGTACTCAAGAGTCGTCGCAACACAAGGAAGAGTAACAAGGATTTCAATATGATTAGGGAAATAGTTTTCAAGCTCAAACACGACATTGCGAATGATACGGAACTGACACTCGCAGAGCTGGAGTTGGCTGCAATTCTTGGCACACGGCCTTTGCCCATAAAGAACTTGGCTGATCTACTCGTTGAAATCGACTGGTTGCACGAATCTTTGAGTTCGGGAGCAACGAGCCGCGTGCAGGACATCCTACTGCGATTGCCCTATCCCGGTGCCATTCAGGGCTATCGGATTGCCTCGGTACCCGCAACATTCTCAATTCAACAAATTAAGCGACTAACCTATTTCCGTGATGTTTTCATCATCTTCTCTGGTGAACCAGTTGAAATGATGGCGAATCTTAGATTGTTGGCTGACACAGCCGCGCTTCGACATGCCAATGTCCTTACACCGACCGGGTGCCGAATCTCGCCAACGGCTTCTATACACGGCCTAGAAGCAGGTAAGTCGCGCTATCTCATGAGGCTCATAGCTAATCACTGCTTTCTTGAATGCACCGATCATGTCGTCCGGCTGGCGCAGAGGCCTAAGGACGTTGATCGAATGTACGACGCGATGCTGAAGCATTTGCAAGATAACTACTCTCGGCCATTTGCCGCTAGTGTCCAGATGGGTTACAAATGGATCGAGGACTTCATTGACGACCGGCGACCGCCCAATGCGTATGCGAGTCATTCCCTCTTTGGATTGCGCGGGCGTTTCTTTCCACGAATGGTGCGCGCCCTGAGTAACCACTTGGCCGCCAAGACCGGGGCCACGTCGATTCTTGATCCATTTGGCGGTGTAGGCACTCTCGGCATCGAATGCTCCCTGCTCGGCGTGAAATCGCGCAGCTACGACTTGAACCCGTTTTTCGTAAAGGTCGCGCGGGCCAAGTATCGCGCTCTTTGGCTCTCGAAAAAGGACACAGCGCAACTGGAAGAAATACGCGAGTACATTCAGGAAACCCGAATCGCCCGTGCTGAACAAAACAGTCAACCCGGATTGTTCGACACCAAGGTGGTTCCTGTGGCCGTTTGCATTCCAAAATCTTTGTCACGGGCAGTGAAGCAGCCTGCCCTGGATTTGGTCGGCAGCCTGCGCGGCAAGATCGAATCCACTTGTTCGGCTGACTGTGCGGAAGTGGCACTGCTCGCCATTGCGTATTATGCGAACAGCATCCTCAAGAAGTATTCATCAGAGAAGGCTCTCAGGTGCGTCTGGGCGCACCTTTCTCGCATCCTCTACTTGGATCGTTTCATGAAGCGGCTCTACGCTGACGAAATCCTCGGGAAGCCAGTGTCTGTGACCTTCGAGGAAGGCAACGTGAAGTCGCTCTCGCAGCGAGAATGCGACGTATCGGCAATCGTAACGAGCCCACCGTACACGACGGCTATCGACTACATCGGCAACGATGCAATGGCTTACTATGCGACAGGATTGCAGGGGCACGATGAAATCGAAGAGGACATGATTGGCTCGACTCGGCTGGGACGGATTTCCGCCGATGACGCCGAGAATTGGAATCAGCACGTTCCCCTCGCGGTGAAGAAGGCGCACAAGCACGTTCGGGAGGCCAACGGGAAGAAAGCCACGTGCCTTGCGAAGTATTTCTACGACATGACGTTGGCTCTGCGTCAGATACACACATGTCTCTGCAAAGGCGGAAGCATGGCGATGGTCGTCTGCGGGGAGCAGGAGTTTGGATCTAACGGTGCCAAGGTCAAATACGATGTCGCCAACGCGATTACCGAGATTGGAGAGGAATCCGGCCTCCGGTTGGAGCGCCGGATTGATGTAGACCTGACAAAGAATGGCGATGGTGACATTCGACAAGAAGCAGTTCTGCTCTTCGAAAAGTGAGTTATCTGGCCTGTGTGCGCTTGGGCTTGATCTTTCCTCTCAATACGTTCTTGACGAAATCGTCGAGCCTGCTCTGGTGATCGGCAGGAAGTGATTCAAGGTTGTTCGGATTTGTTTGGATTGCAGTTGTCAAGTCGCAAAGGTCTTCAATGTCGCCGAGTTCGCGCTGATCCCAGTTCTGGGCAATCACGAATGCCATGACGTAGTTGTTCGGGCTCTTCTTGAGGTTTTGGACCGCGGATTTCATGTCTCGCGTGAAGATGTGCGCGTGACCGCCGCCTTCGGTTTCACGAGACTTCGCAGAGACGTAAATCTTACACGAACGGTCGGGGTTGTGATGTACAAGCTCCGCGAACGCATCGAACGTCTCATTGTCCACTTTCACTTGGCCCCTTCCCACTGTCGCACTCGCGTAAACTCCATATCCATCCGTCTCTTTGTAGAAGCGCTCAATTGCGGCGACGAGCGCCACTCGACACATGACCTCCATTTTGTGGCCTTGCTTGCTTCGCCGTGAACCTTCCAGTCGGTCGCATGCTACTTCACGAATGCTCGGCCACTCGAAAGTGCGAAGCACCGAGCGATATTTCATGAAAAGCGCGACCAAAGCCTCGATCTCCACTTGTAGCTTTTCGTCGGCGGTCCGGGCGTTCGCCTGCTGCTTGCAGCGTCCAAGAGGCCGCCCCAGCCGTTGGGCTGGTGCGTCGCGCAACAGCCAGCAAAAGAAGAAGTAACAAGCTTTCCGATGGTGGTACACCTCCCCACCGCCGTCGTACAACGAGGGAATTGGATCGTCTTCATGTGACGGCACATAGCATCGTTGAATGCCTGCATGCAGTTGGGCACGAGTGGCAGAGAGCAAATTCTCAGATAGGCTCGCGTCGTTACCTCTCGTAATTCTGAAGGTCCGCTCGACCCAACGGTAGAACGCTTCGGCAGCGTCCGCCAACTTCATGAGTTGAGGCAGGCGGCGATGGGAAATATCGACGGAATACAGAATCAATTCGTCCATTGGTATCCCTGCTCGAAAAGCTGAGCACGATTCAGACAGTAGCCAATAGCAGAATGCCGGGGTTTGAAAGAAGAGGGATTTGGTCTAGCGCTTGAACATCCGCTCAGGTAGAATTTCATCTTGGGACGTCCAGATAAGCGCGGGAGACAAGAAGACCAGTGTATAGACGATCAACACACTGTAAGGACACTACTCGATATTATTTCGCCAGAAATTACACGAAGCTGGGTTAAGACACGCTCTTCCTCGGGCAGAAGCCACCGCTTATAGTTGGCGCCGACGAGGACTTTCTCACGGAACCTTCTCACGTCGCGGCGTTCTCGGCGAAGCGTGCCAGCTTGGCGCGGAAGCCTGGATGCTGGAGGACTTCCGGATTTACGATGTTCTCGGGTAACTCTCCGCGGGCAGCGCATAGCATTCCCAGAGCCATAGCTTGTCCACTCGCCTGCCAGACGTCGCGGGTCGAAGCGAGCCAGTGAGGAGTGACGATCACGTTGTCCAGCCCGAATAGGGGATCATCCGGTGGCGGCGGCTCCACCTCGAAAACGTCCAGACCTGCCCCGGCGAAGCGGCCAGCACGCAAGGCGTCTACCAGTGCCGCCTGATCGATGAGCGCGCCGCGAGCGACATTGATCAGGTAAGCGGTGAGCTTCAGAAGTGCCAGTTCTTTCGGGCCGAGCAGGTGCCGATTGCTTGCGGTCAACCGGGCGTGCAGGCTCACGAAGTCCGCCTGGCGCAGCAGGTCTTCCAGTGAGGTTAGCTGGACACCTAACTCAGCGGCCTGGGCGGGATCGGCGTGGGGGGAATAGGCCAGGATGCGCATCTGAAAGGGGCCGACGAGCCGCACCAGTTCCCGACCGCTGTGCCCCAGGCCGATGATGCCCAGCGTCCGGCCCTGGATCTCCTCGCCCATCACCGACGCTTGCAGATCCCAACGTCCCTCTCGTGTGATCTTCTCCTGCGCGCGCAACCGCTTGGCCAGCGCCAGCATCAGGAGCAAGGCCGCGGAAGCTGTTGGGTGATTGAGAGCCAGCGGCGCGTTGAACAGGGCCACATCGTTCTCGGTGCAGGCGGCCACGTCGATCTTGTCATACCCAGCGCCTGAGCGGCCGATGACCACCAGTTCGCCGGCCCCGTGCGCGAAAGTGTCGCGCTGAACCCAGGGCCGCAGCACTATCAGGCCGTTCACGCCGGCAATGTGCTCCGGATGGACCTGCAAGGAATAAAAGCGGCTCCAGTACTCGGGGTCATCCTTCTGGGGGGCTTGCTCGCGCAGGAAGTGATGGCGGAGGAAAGGCATACCCTCCCACAGTGACAAGCCGATGTCGCCATAGGCGACCGCTCCTGTGGCATCGAGATAATCGCCGGTCAAGGCCACCCGAAAGATGCGCAAGGTCTGGCTCCTTATTCGGCGATCCGGTTAGTCTGCGTGAAGTCCGTGAGCCAGTCCCCGTCCCATAGGCTGGGAAAGGCATTGGGGACGTAGGGATGGTCCGCCAGGGCATTCTCGTCCAGTTCCAGTCCCAGGCCGGGCGCATCGGACAGCACGAACTCGCCCTGGCGCAGGGGGTTCCAGCCACGCACAAAGCTGCTTCTCCACGGCACGTCGAAGTCGGCGAAGGTTTCCTGGATGAAGAACGAGGGGGTGCTCAGATCAAAGTGCAGGCAGGCGGCCAGGGCCACCGGGCCAATCGAGCAATGAGGGGCGACGCGCAGATCCTGCACGGCCGCCAGCGTGGCCGCCTTCTTGCCAATCCACAGTCCGCCGCAATGGGCCAGGTCCATCTGCACCACATCGGCGGCACGCAGGGCTGCCAGTCGCTGAAAATCCGCCAGCGTGTAGAGTCGCTCCCCGGCAGCGATGGGACAGCGCACCTGACGCTTGACCTCGGCCAACAGGTCCAGGCATTCGGGTGCCACCGGCTCCTCGCACCAGGCCGGCTCGAAGCGCTCCAGTCGGCCGATCATGTCCACGGCAGCGCCGGCCGAGAGACGCCCATGAAACTCGATCATGAGGGCGACGCGCGGCCCTACCGCCTCGCGCACGGCGGCAACGATTTCGACGACTGCCTCCCGTTGTGTGGCCGTCAGCTCCTTCCAGGCCGTGCCCAACGGATCGAACTTCAACGCACGGTAGCCGCGGCCGATCACCTCCTGCGCGCGCTCGGCATAATCGCGTGGCGTGCGGGCGCCGCCGTACCAGCCATTGGCGTAGGCAGGCAGGCGCTCGTGACAGCGACCTCCCAGCAAACGGTAGACAGGCTGGTTGCAGGCCTTGCCGATCAGATCCCACAGCGCGATCTCGACGCCGCTGATGGCCGTCAGGATCGTGGCCCCGCCCTGGTACTGATCGCGAATCATCCCTCCGATGATTGCCTCTACATCG
>Ga0070739_10008264_pt1 | contig 10718 bp, 9 predicted proteins | sample Coa_R1_7_FD_66445 | JGI IMG/M metagenome (GOLD analysis project Ga0070739, IMG submission 66445) | Surface soil microbial communities from Centralia Pennsylvania, which are recovering from an underground coalmine fire - Coalmine... | ecosystem: Environmental > Terrestrial > Soil > Unclassified ...
CGCACGGCGCAGCACGGGCCCATCAGCGGCGACCTCTTCGTCGACTGCACCGGATTCCGCGGCCTGCTGCTCAACCAGGCCCTTGGCGTGCCGTTCGTGTCGTACCAGGAGTCCCTGCCCAACGACAGCGCGGTGGCGCTGCGGGTACCTGTCGACGTCTCCACCCGCGGGATGAGGCCGTGCACCACGGCGTCCGCGCAGGAGGCCGGCTGGATCTGGACTATCCCGCTGCTCAACCGGATCGGCACCGGATACGTCTACTCCAGCGCCTACACCACGCCCGAAGCAGCGGAACGCACGCTGCGCGCGTTCGTCGGCCCCGAGGCCGACGACCTGCCGGCCAACCACATCAAGATGCGGATCGGCCGCAGCGCCGAGAGCTGGGTGAAGAACTGCGTGGCGGTCGGCCTCTCCAGCGGGTTCGTCGAGCCGCTGGAGTCCACCGGGATCTTCTTCATCCAGAACGCCATCGAGCAGCTGGTGCGGCATTTCCCCGGTACCCGGGACGACGAGCAGCTGCGCCAGGCCTACAACCGGCAGACCGCCGGCGTCATGGACGGGGTCAGGGAGTTTTTGTTCCTGCACTACTACGGCGCGGCCCGCGCGGACAACGACTACTGGCGCGACGCCAAGACGCGCGCGATGCCCGAAGGGCTGGCCGAACGGCTCGAGGCCTGGCGCACCGGCCTGCCGGACCCGAACTCGGTCTTCCCGCGATTCCACGGTTTCGAGCCGTACTCGTACACGGCCATGATCCTCGGCCTCGGCGGGCTGCCGATCCGGCCGCTGCCGGTACTCGGCCGGTTGGACCCCACGCCGGCGCGGCGCGAGTTCCAGCGGGTGCGCGCCCAGGCCGCCGCCCTGAGCGAGCGCCTTCCCGGCCAGTACGAGTACCTCGCGGACCAGGCCGCCAGGCGCAACGGGGCCGCCGACGGCCGTCTTGTCCCCGCCCCATGACACGGGAGGTGCTCGCGTGTCCTTCCCCACCGCACTGAGTGGCCCGGCGGCCGCGGTTTCCGCCGCGGCCGCGGGCACCGGTCCCGCGGCCGCGCGCACGGTGTCCGCCGACGAGTTCAAGACGCTGATGTCGGGCTTTCCGGCCGGCGTGACCGTGGTCACCGTCGCCGCCGCGGACGGCCTGTTGTACGGAATGACCTGCACCGCGGTGTCCAGCGTGTCAGCCGACCCGCCGACGCTGCTGGTGTGCATCCAGCGGTCCAGCCGCACCCTGGCCGCACTCACCGGGACGCGCAGCTTCGCGCTGAATCTGCTGGACGAGCAGGCCAAGCACGTGGCCGAGCTGTTCGCGACCCGCCGCCCGGACTGCTTCGAGCAGGTGCCGTGGAGCGCGCACCCCGGCAGCGGCGGTCCGCACCTGGACCGGGACGCGCACACGATCGCGGACTGCCGGGTCGCGGGCTCGGTCGAGATCGCCGACCACGTCGTCGTCTTCGGCGAGGTCTACTCGGTGACCGCCGCGGCCTCGCTGCCGCGACGACCGCTGGTCTACGGAATGCACGAGTACTGGTCGCTGGACCGGCCCGGCTGCGCGCGCGTGACCCGCGTCGCCGCCCGCGGCCCCGCATCTCACACGGATACAGAGAGGCCGAGATGACGCATTACGGAATCTCGCTGCTGCCCGACCTGGCGCCGGAGCAGCGCAGCGCCGAGCACTACTACGCCGACCTGCTGGAAGTGGCAGGACTGACCGAGGACCTTGGGCTTGAGTACGTCAAGATGACGGAGCACTACCTCAACGCCTACGGGGGCTACTGCCCCGACCCGCTCGCGTTCCTGTCGGCCGTGGCCGCGCGCACCCGCCGGGTGCGGTTGATGACGGGCGGCATCCAGGCCTCCTTCCATCACCCGATCCAGCTGGCCGCCAGGACAGCACAGCTCGACGCGTTGAGCGGGGGGCGCCTGGACGTCGGCTTCGCGCGCGCTTTCCTCCCTTACGAGTTCGACTCCTTCGGCATCGACATGGACAGCAGCAAGGACCGCTTCCGGGCGACCGTGGAGGCGGTGGTGCGGCTGTGGACCGAGACCGACGTCGCCGAGGACACCCCGTACTTCCGGTATCAGGGTGCGAACTCCTTCCCGCGCCCGACTCAGCAGCCGCACCCGCCGGTGTGGGCGGCGGCCCTGCTCACCAGGTCCAGCTTCGAGTGGATCGGCGACTCGGGCTTCAACCTGCTGATCGCGTCGGCCCCGAGCCGCGAGCAGGTGGGCCAGGTCAAGGAGATGATCGAACTCTACCGCGACCGCTTCCGCGCCGCGCCGGGTAACCGCGGCCGCGAACCGCGCGTGGCCATCAGCGTCGCGATGTACCTCGCCGACTCGGACGAAGAGGCCATAGAGCGCGGCACCGCGGCGACGCGGCGGCACTGGGACGTGTTCGGCGCGGCAGCGGCCTCCTGGCAGAACCGGACCTCGACCTCGTACCAGGGCTACCGCGAGGCGGTGGTCGACAAGCACCGCTCCGGCCCGAGCGAAAAGGCCGGGCTGGCCGTGATCGGATCGCCCCGGAACGCGGCCGAGCAGCTGCGCCAGATCGAGCGGGAGCTGGGCACGGACATCGTGCTGTTCCAGGTCGACTGCGGCCAGCAGTCGCTGGAGGAGATGCAGCGCAGCCTGAAGCTGTTCGCCGCCGAGGTCCGGCCGGCGCTCGGCGGGGACCGATGACCGCGGGATGCGCACCGCTGCGCACGGTTCCGGGATTGTTCGAGGCGGTCGCCGCGGACAACCCGGACGCGCCCGCGGTGCAGTACAAGGACATGACGCTCAGCTACGGCGAGCTCAACCGGCGGGCCAATCAGCTCGCGCGGCTGCTCGTGCAGCGCGGCGTCGGACCCGATCGCCTGGTGGCGCTGGCCGTACCGCGCTCCGCGGAACTCGTGGTGGCGCTGTTGGCGATACTCAAGGCGGGCGGAGCGTATCTCCCGCTCGATCCGCGCTATCCGGCCGCCCGCAAGGCGTTCATGGTGGCGGACGCCGCGCCGGTCCTGCTGGTGCGGGCCGCCGACGGCGGCGCGAGCGTGCCCGGCGTGCAGCTCGACGAGGTCGACCTGGACTCGGCGCAGTACGCCGCGCTGAGCGGGGCGGACCTGGCGCAGTCGGAGCGCCTCGAGCCCCTGACGGACCGACACCTGATGTACGTGATCTACACCTCCGGCTCGACCGGGACGCCGAAGGGCGTGGCGGTCTCCCAGGAGGGCGTGGCCGACCTGGTCGCCACTCAGGCCGATCGCTTCGAGGTGGCGCCCGGCGACCGGGTGCTGCAGTGGGCCTCGATCAGTTTCGACGCGGGATTCTGGGACGTCACCCTCGCGCTGCTGCACGGAGCCGTGCTGGTGATGGCCGACGACGAGGACCTGCTGCCCGGCGACCCGCTGCGCGAGACCCTGGCCAAGTACGAGATCGACCACGCGGTGCTTCCGCCGGCCGCGCTCAGCATCACCGACAGCGAGGGCGTCCTTCTCGGCGGGACCGTCATGTCCACCGGCGACGCCTGCACTCCGGCCCTGCTGCGCAAGTGGGCGCTGGGCCGCCGGATGTTCAACGGCTACGGGCCCACCGAGGTGACCGTCGGCTCGACCATCGCCGGGCCGATCACCGAGGCGGACGGCGTCGACATCGGCCTGCCCTGGATCGGCGCCCGGGTCCTGATCCTGGATGAGGACCTGCGGCCGGTGCCGGACGGCGAGGAGGGCGAGCTGTATCTCGCCGGAAGCGGTCTGGCGCGCGGCTACGTCAACCGGCCGGGCTTGACTGCCGCGCGGTTCCTGCCCGACCCCTCGGGGCCGCCCGGCAGCAGGATGTACCGCTCCGGCGATCGCGGCCGGCGCGGGCCGGACGGCAGGCTGCATTTCGCCGGGCGGATCGACGGGCAGGTCAAGCTGCGCGGCTTCCGCGTCGAACTCGGCGAAATAGAAGCCCGGCTGGCCGCTCAGCCGGAAGTGGACCTGGCCGCGGCGATCGTGGCGGGGGAGTTGGCCGACGCGCGGCTCGTCGCGTATGTGACCGCCCGGCCGGGCTGCACCCTCGACAGCGGCCGACTGCGGGCGGAACTGGCCGCGGCACTGCCCGAATACATGGTCCCGGCCCGCATCGAGGTGCTGGACCGCTTCCCCACGCAGCCCAACGGGAAGATCGACCGGGCGGCGCTCGCCCAGGCAGGCGCGTCCACGCGCACGCCGGCTCCGGCCGCCGAAGCCGCGCCTTCCGCTGCCGCGATCCCCGGCTCCGCCGATCTTCCCGCCACGGTGCTGCGCGACCGGGTCGCCGCGCTGCTCGGATTGCCGACGGTCGACCTCGACGCGAACTTCTTCGAGCTCGGCGGCAACTCCCTGCTCGCGGCGCGGCTGATCAGCTCGGTGCGCGAAGAGCTCGGGGTGCGCCTGCCGATCCGCACCGTCCTGGCGGCGGGCAACCTGCGCGAAATCGCCCAAGCCATCCGCGAATAGCCGCGCCGCCGGCTCGGCGCGGCAAGAAAGGTAGTGATTTGCGTGTCAGAGCAGCTGGTCCGCTTCCCGATCCGCAAGGACGCGGCCTGCCCCTTCGACCCGGCGCCGCGCATGCGCGAGCTGGACGGCCTGACGCGAGTCGAACTGTGGGACGGCAGCACGCCGTGGCTGGTCACCGGCTACGAGCTCGGGCGCCGGCTCCTGGTTGATCCGCGGGTCAGCGCCGACTCGACGATCCCGGGATACCCGCACTTCGACGAGGGCAGCCGGGAGCGCCGCAAGGACGGGCGCTCATTCGTCGCGATGGACGACCCGGAACACGCCCGGCAGCGCCGGATGGTCTCGCAGCCGTTCGCGATCCGGAACATAGCGGCGCTGCGCGGCGACGTCACCGACATCGTCAACGACCTGATCGACGATCTGCTGGCCGGCCCCAACCCGGCGGACCTGGTCAGCCGGTTCGCGTTCCCCACCTCGACCCAGGTCATCTGCCGGATGCTCGGCGTCCCGTACGCCGACCACAAGTTCTTCCAGGAGCAGACCACGCTGATGCTCCACCGGGACAGCTCCCCGGAAACCGTGGTCGGCGCGCAGGAGGCGCTGCGCGCGTATCTTCGGGAACTGATCGAGCGGCAGAAGGCCCAGCCCGCCGACGGCCTGATCTCCTCCGTGATCGAGAGTCAGGTGCGCACCGGGGCACTGACCGAGGAACAGCTTTCGTACATCTCCGTCACGCTTCTGGTGGCCGGCCTGGAGACCACCGGAAACATGATCGCCCTCGGCACGCTCGCCCTGCTGAGGCACCCGGACCAGCTCGAGCGGCTGCGCAACACCGAAGACCAGGCGTTGGTGAACAGCGCCGTCGAGGAGCTGCTGCGTTACCTGAACATCTCGCACTCCGGCCGGCGGCGCGTCGCGCTCGCGGACATCACCGTGGAGGGCACGACGATCCGGGCCGGCGAGGGCATCATCCTGGCGAGCGAGCTGGCCAATCGCGACCCGGACAACTTCCCCGACCCCGACCGGCTGGACATCGGCCGCGACGCCCAGCACCACCTGGCCTTCGGGTACGGCCCGCACCACTGCCTCGGCCGGCCGCTGGCCACGCTGGAGCTGCAGGTCGTGTACGGCACGCTGTATCGCCGCATTCCGAGCCTTCGCCTCGCCATTCCCTTCGAGCAAGTGCAGTTCAAGCACGACGGAGTGGCATATGGCGTGCGCGAGCTGCCCGTCGCCTGGTAGGCGCCCGGCCACGAGCCGGCCCGGCGGCCGGTCTCCGGGCGCAGTCGACATCTTCGAGATCTGTCATCCGACATCTGTCGGGTTCGTGACGAGGAGCAGAGATGCAGGATTCGGGCCCGCCCCGGGCAGGGGCGGGCGGGGACATCGCCATCGTCGGGGCCGGCCTGGCCGGTCCGGTGGCCGCGATCTACCTCGCGCGTCGCTTCGGCCGGGTCACCGTGCTGGAGCGGCGCCGCGACCCGCGGCGCGATCCCGCGCGCGTGGGCCGCTCGCTCATGGTGATCCTCTCCGACCGCGGCTGGCGCGTGCTGCGCGAACTGGGTCTCGAGCCGCGCGTGCGCCGGATCTGTGTGCCGCTCGCCGGACGCTGCGGGCACCTGCCCTCAGGCGACACGGTGACCACGCCGTACAGCCGGTACAACACCCCGATCTGGGCGGTGGAACGGGAGCGGCTGCACCGGCTGTTGCTCGACGCGGCGCAGGCCGAGCCCGGCGTGCGGTTGCACTTCGAGCTTCCGGTGCGCCAGGTGGACCTGGACCGGCCCGCTCTGCTGGTGGGCGAGGGCGACTCGCAACGATGGCTCAGCTACAACCACATCGTTGGCTGCGATGGGGTGCACTCCGTCGTGCGCGCCGCGCTGGTATCGCGTGGAGCCCGTGCGTACGTCGGCACCTTGGACTTGGCGTATCAGGAGATGGTGCTGAGGCTGCCGCGGTGCGACCGGGGCCTGATGCACTACTGGCCGGCCGGGGACGCGCTGTTCGGGGCGTTCCCGCTGGTCTCCAGCGACCTGTTCGCCGGCTCAGTGTTCTTCCGCAGGCAGGGGCCGGCTCCGTCGTACGCCGCGGCGGTCGGTGGCCGAGCCCTGGCCGAGCAGTTCGCGCGGTGCTTTCCCGGCCTGGCCGGCGCCATCCCGGACCTAGCGGCCCAACTGGAGACCAAGCCGATCTGCGCCGTCCGGCTCACGCGTTGCGACCGCTGGGTCCACGACGGCAGCGCGGCCCTGATCGGCGACGCCTGCCACGCCATGGCTCCGTTCATGGGTCAGGGCATGAACAGCGCGTTCGAGGACGTGCGCACAATGGTGTCCTGTCTCGATCGAGAACGGGACTGGGCGGCCGCGTTCGCCGAGTACGAGCGGACCCGCCGGGCCGACGGCGACGCGATCGCGGAAATCTCGTACGAGCACTACCGCACCATGTCCCGGCTGCCGGATCCGCGGCAGCAGGCCGAGGAGGCGATCGTCCAGCGGTTGGTGAACCTCATGCCAAACCGCTTCGCCCCGCTGTACGAGCGCTGCGCGTTCAGCCAGGAGAGCTTCAGCTCGGCGCTCGCCGAGGAGCGCGACCTGCGCGATCTGGCGGCCTCCATCGTCGACCGGCACGGCCTTGCCGCCGCGACCGACATTCCCGACGGCCGGCTGCGCGAATGGGCCCAGGTATCGCACCGCGCCGCAGTGTGACCGCAACCGTGACTGTGACGGCCCGCGTGCGGGCGCCGCGAATCCCGAGGAGTATGCAGTGATTCTGGTCGTTTTCCGCTCGCGTTTCTCCGATCAGGTCGACGCGGAGTATGACGAGACTGAGGAGCGCCTCGCGAAGCGGGTGCGCGAGATGGCAGGCGACGACCTGGTCCAGCTCAAGAAGTACACGGCCGAAGACGGCGAACGCCTGGCCCTGGTCTGGTGGCGCAACCCCGAGACGCTGGAGCAGTGGCGCAACGACCCGGAGCATCAGGACGCGAAGGAACTCGGCCGGACCCAGTGGTATGAGTTCTTCGAGCTGAGTATCGCCGAGGTGGTGCGTACCAGTTCCACCTCGCCGGAGATGGGTTACCCGTCGCCTTGAGCGCACGGCCGCCGCGGCGCAGCAACGGGACGTCGCACCCGCCGCAGCGCTCTTACCCCAGCCCCGCGAGAACCGCGCTCGTGACCTCGCGAGTGCTCAGTGTGCCGCCCAGGTCCGGGGTGACGCGCCCGGCCGCGATCGCCCCGGCCACCGCCGCCTCGGTCGCGTCCGCCGGCGCCGCCAACCCCAGGCCGCGCAGCAGCAGCGCCGCCGTGAGCAAGCAGGCGAGCGGGTTCGCGACGGCTTTTCCCGCCAGGTCCGGCGCCGATCCGTGCACCGGTTCGTAGAGCCCGAAATTCGTCGCCGGGTTGAGGCTCGCCGAAGGGGCCAGCCCGATGCCGCCGGCGAGCGCGGCGGCCAGATCGCTCAGGATGTCCCCGTACGAATTGCTGGTCACGATGACGTCGAAGGCGCTGGGATCCGTGACCAGGTTCATCGCGGCGGCATCGACGTAAAGGTGCGTCGACGAGATCTCAGGGTGCTGCTGCGCGCAGGTCCGCTGACACTGCTGCCAAAGCCGGCCGCCGGCCCGTACCGCATTCGCCTTGTCCACGAGGCACACCTCGCGGCGCGCGGTTTGGTAGGCGAAGTCCATGATCCGGGAGACACCGTGCCAGGTGTTGATGTCGGCGTCTATGGCGACCTCCATGCGCGATGAAGCACGCAAGTTGCCGCCGACGCCGCTGTAGAGCCCTTCGGTGTTCTCGCGGACGATCACACAATCGATCGCACGGCGCGCGGCGTCCCGAAGCGGGCTTAGTCGGTCGTGCCACAGCCTGACCGGCCGGTAGTTGGCGTAAAGGTCGAAGTCGCCGCGCAACCGCAGCAGAACGCTGCGCACGTAATCAGTGTCTTCAAGCTCCGGCGTGCCGACAGCTCCCAGCAGCAGCCCGTCGCTCGCCGCGACTCGCGCTACGTCCGCATCGCTTAAGGCGCAGCCTTCGCGGCGGTAACGCGCCGCATTGACGTGGTCAAGAATGTCGAACGACAAGTCGACATCCAGCGCGTCGAGCAACTCAAGCGCGGAATCGATGACCTCTGGGCCGATACCGTCGCCCGGTATGACGGTGATGACGTGCAACGGGCCTCCTTTCGCAGGCGGCTACGCCGCTTGAGGCCAGGCTAGGTGCGCTGCGGTCGAGCCATCGCAGATCTGTCGCCTTTCAGTCCTGTTCGATAGCCCGCTACGCGTCGCGCAGGGCGCGCGCCGCGCCAAGACCGAGAAATGCGACCAGGTAGAGCACGAGGTCGAAGCAGGCGAATCCGAACGACGGGATCCGTTGTGCGTGTGGGCCGGTAGGCGGCGCGATGGTGGCCAGCGCGGTAGCGGCATCCGCCAGGGTCAGGTGGTCGGGAAGGTAGCTGGACCCTTCGAAGGCGCGTGCGGCCGGGTAGGTGAGGAAGACGAGTGCGAACATGGCGGCCATGGCGCCGGCGGTGTGGCGGATGAGCGCGCCGAGGCCGAAGCCGACCATCGTCACCACGGCCATGTAGAGGCCTGCGAAGGTGATCGCGCGCAGCACGTGTGGTGCGGTCACGCTCACGTCCAAATGCTGGCGGCGCAGGACCAGTTGCCCGACGAAGAACGCCGCGAACGCACACAGTTCGGATGCGAGCAACGCGAACAGCCCGAGGATCAGTGCCTTGGCGGTGTACACGACGGCGCGGCGCGGGGTTGCGATCAGTGTGCTGCGAATCATCCCGGTGGCGTATTCGGTGCTGACCGCGAGTACCCCTAGGGCGCCGAGGGCGAGTTCGCCGAGCTGGAAGCCGCTGAGCGGGTCGCCGACCGGGTCGAAGTCGGCGCGGTCGGCCGCACTCATCGTGGCCCAGTGGCCGGTGACCGAGAGGACGTCAAGCAGCCCGGTTCCGAGGCCGAGTACGAACGCGGCGATGAGTGCGATGTAGGTGGAGCGGGCGGTGTGCAGCTTGATCCACTCGGAGCGCAGGACTGCGAGCGGGATGGTGAATCTGGTCATCGACCCGGTCCCCTCGTCTGCGTCCGAATCGCCGCCGCGTCGGTGCTGTAGTCCACGGCCTGGGCCGTCATCCTCAGGTAAGCCTCCTCGAGCGAGGCGCCGGGCCCCGCGCTCTCGATGAACTGGCGCATGCCGGTGTCCGCGATCAGTCGCCCGCGCCCGATCACGATCACGTGGTCGGCGGTCAGTGCCATCTCGCTCATCAGATGACTGGAGACCAGGACCGCGCGGCCCTCGGCGGCCATCGACTTCATCAGGGTGCGGATCCACAGCACACCCTCCGGATCCAGCCCGTTGACCGGCTCGTCGAACAGCAGGATCGGCGGATCGCCGAGCAGCGCCGCGGCGATCCCGAGACGCTGGCGCATGCCCAGGGAGAAGCCGCCGACCCGCTTGCCGGCCACCGCCGAGAGCCCGGTGCGTTCCAGGAGCTCGCCGACCCTGGCGGCCGGCAGCGCGTTGCTCGCCGCGAGCCAGGCCAGATGATCGCGGGCGCGGCGGCCGGGATGGACCGCGCCGGCTTCGAGCAGCGCCCCCACCAAGCGCAACGGTTTGTCCAGCGCACGATAAGGCCGGCCACCGATCAGAGCCCTACCGGCGGCGGGGGTGTCCAGGCCGAGGATCATCCGCATGGTGGTGGACTTGCCGGCGCCGTTCGGCCCGAGGAAGCCGGTCACCCGGCCCGGCTCGATCCGGAAGGACAGGTCGTCCACCACGGTCGTGCCGCCGAAACGCTTAGTCAACCCTCGGATTTCCACCACGGGGGTTTGCGATTGAGTGTTCACCCGGCCAACCGTGCCGCGCCGGCAAGAGCGGCGCGTCTGCCCACGGCGTCGTTCCGCGTATGCCTTTGGGGATAGGTCTGGCGGTCGATGCCTGAGCCGTGCGGGCGCGCCTACGCTTGCGACCGTGTCTACCGGCGCTCCGCCTACCGGGCCGGCCACGCACCGGCCGCTGCTGGCGCGCGTGCGCCCGGCGCATTGGCGCGCGCTGGACGCGGCGCTAGCCGGCGTCTACGCGCTCGTCGCATTCATGCTGCTCGCCAAGCACTCTCGCGGGCTGCTCGAACCGCTTGCCGCGCTGGCAGGAGCGCTCGCGCTGGCCTGGCCGATCGCGTGGCGCCGACGCCGGCCGCTCGGCGCCTTCTTCCTGCTGCTCGCCGTGCTGGGCGCGTTCGCGGCGTTGG
>Ga0070739_10008265_pt1 | contig 10716 bp, 4 predicted proteins | sample Coa_R1_7_FD_66445 | JGI IMG/M metagenome (GOLD analysis project Ga0070739, IMG submission 66445) | Surface soil microbial communities from Centralia Pennsylvania, which are recovering from an underground coalmine fire - Coalmine... | ecosystem: Environmental > Terrestrial > Soil > Unclassified ...
CAGGGTGTTGAAAAACTATTTGGACACCCTCGAAACGCAGGACCAGAACAGAGCGCACATGCGATCAGAAGGCCCCGCAGGATGTTCAAAAAGGCCGTCGCACCCGCCAGGCGGGTACCCGGGCCGCAGCGAGCGAAGAGGCGAGGCGTCCTCGGGGTACCCGTTGCTCTTCCCGTGGCAACGGGTCCAAAACGTTGAGCCGCTGAGCGACGCGAGAACAAAGCTGGCGGACTTTTTCAACATCCTGCTAAAGAAACGGGGGAGCCACACCTTGTTCGCAGCTCCCCCGCAGGCTCCACTCACTGAGCCAATCTGGCGATCACTTCATCGCAGTCGGGATCGCCTGCGGCTCGGCTTCCGTGCGCTTGACACCGGCGCCGGCGCCATTCAGCGGAAGAAGGCGCTGATCACCGGCCGGCAGCACCCGGAAGTACCCCCACTGTCCGGACTGTGCGTAGGGGAGCCGTGCATTGGACCACACGAAGTCGCCCACTTGACGGTACGGACCGCCCGCACCGCCCCGGAGGAAGACATCCAGGGTCTCCGATCCGGCATACTCCACCACGCTGATCATATCGGCGCCCGGCATGTAGGGCTCGATCGGCCATTCATGCCCTTCGACAGTGAACATCCCGTTCTGCTCGCTGTTGGCGCCGATCACATGGATCCGCACCGGATCTCCGGCATGCGCCTCGATCAACGGGGTGATCGGATCCTCGGGTTTGTCCACCGCGCACGGCTGGAAGATCCGGCCGAGCGTGCAGCCCTGCTCCTCGCGGAACTTGTACGGTTCCGCCCGGTAGTTGACCGCCGTCAGCCCCGCGACGTTCTGGACGTAGGGCATGAACGAAGTCCCGATGATGTTGTCCTCATCCTGGAAGAAGAGGGCCACATCCCGATAGTTCACCTTGCCCGCGTTCTCCGGCAGACTCCGGTCGATGATCACATCCGCGCGCCAGGCGTTCTTGAGCGAGATGTCCTGCCCGGTCACCGGATCGCGATACTGCGATCCGCGAGGCCCGACGATGATCGCCCCATACAAGCCATTGCGCGGGTTCGTCACGATGTTCCCGCCGTCCCACACCAGCGACGTCGTCTCCTTGTTCGCCGGATGCGCGTAGTAGGTATAGGTCCGGCTCTCGCCCGGTCCGATGGTCTGATCGCCGGGGTTATTCCCGACGTTGAGGCCGAGCGAGTCTTTCGGATCGAAGGCCAGTCCCGGCGCGAAGAACGACGCCCGGCTGTTCTTCATCTTGTTTTTCAGGTTCACCTTGATGCAGTCGCCCAGGTTCACCCGCAGCGTGAGCGGATGCGGCATCACGTCCGAGGCGACTTTGGTGACTTCCTCCTCGAGCGCGAAGATCTTGCCTTCCGGCACGGTCATTTCGATCTTCCGCTCGAAGTCCACTTCGATCGCGTCCGGGGCCTTCGGATTCAGTTTCAACGGGCGATCCAGCGCCACCACGTTGAAGGTCTTCACCGGGGCGTCGGCCGGGCAGACCGACTTGGGCACCGGCGGAATCTCGAACGGTTTCGTCCCGGACGGCAGCGGCATGAGGTCCGGAACCGGCTTATCCAGCACGCGAACGATGCCCCATCCACCTTCGGCGAAGTGCGACGTCCGGCCGTTGAAGTGAATGTAGTCGCCCGGCATGCCCTGGAAGCCGCCCGCCTTGGTCACCAAGTCATACCGCTCGGCGATCCCCACGTGAATCGAGTACTTTCGATTGGCGTCCGCTGCATACCGTTCCGTGAGGAAGGTATGCCCGGACAGCGTCCAGACGTGCGACTCGTTCATGAGCTGGTGCAGCAGCCGGAACACCATGGTGTCGCCGACGTACGCCCGCAACAGCGGCGTATCCGGATCGCCGTGGATCGCGCTGCTGAACAGCTTCGACGCGTCCGGATTGTTGGCCAACCGCTGCGCGAACGGCTCGGCCCGGAAGTTCAGGCCGCTCCCGGTCGTATGCGTGCCGCCGTTGATATAGGGGTTGGGCGCCATCAGGATTTTTTCCGGCATCTGGAAGGACACGGTTTTGCCCGCTTCCAGCGCCACTTCGACCGGCTGGCCTGGCGGATTGCCTGCCTGAATAACGTTCACGGTATGAGGGACGGTGTCATGGATCGATACCATCAATTCGCGGAAGCTCCCGCTCACACCGGCACCGATCGGTTCCGTGCTGTGGATATCCGCGATCGGCCCGCTCCAGACGAGCTTCCCGTTCTTCGGATCATGGTAAGTGGATCCATAGGGCTCCACGATCGTCACTCCGAACCCGCCGTGCGGCCAGGTCGTGGCGCCGAACGCGTGGTCGTGCCAGAACACGGTCCCCATGTCCACGTCCACCCACCATCGATAGCGCACGAACTCCGGCGACACGAGATCGTTCGCCGGATGGTTGTGCTTCAGCGGCTTGAAGAACGTGATCATATCGCCTTTGATTTCCTTGATCCGGGCGACCTCCGAGCAGCTTTTATCCCGCGGCAGTGAGGCCGTGGGGTCGTTGCCCTTCTCCAAACAGTCCATGCCGACCATCAACTCGGTGTTGACATGGAACGGCGTGGCTCCGGGCGCCATCTCGATCTTGATGGACGTCGCCCCGGCCTTGACGGCGCCCTTCAGCTTCGCCACCATCGGCGCGGGCAAGCCATGCTTGGTCTTCTTCCCCCACATAGTGAAAGGCCGGACCGACATTTCGTACTCGAATCCGGAGATCACTCCATCCGAGTTCCCCGTATCGAACTGAAAGAAGTGGGGATGGATGTTGATCTTGGACGCCTGAAAGTTCGTGAAGTCGTCGTCGTCCCACTCACTCGTCAACACCAGGTCCACGCAGTCATACACGTTGGCGCGGATGACCGCGGGGTACTTCAGATCATCGTTGGCCCTGATCAACCGTTCTTCCTCGTGCAAGACGTAGATTAGGCCGTCCTTGTCCACGATCGGCGGCTCCTTCCCCTGCTTCTTGGCCAGGGTGATCGGCAGCCGGACGAAATGTAGATTGTAGAACTTCTGATTCGCGTTATCCGGACAGAGGCTCCACCGGCCCTGCTCGCCCGGCTTGGCCGGTTCGGAGGTCCGCTCACCGTTTTCATCCTGGTGAATCGGCTCCAACCACGGCGCGCCGTTGTGGTTTGCGGAGAACGGCACGCGCTTGCCGAAATGCGGCTTGAACAGCGGCCAAGCCAGCTTGCCCGTGGTCGGGTCGAACAGGATCGGCGGCCTGGTGCTGTCGTCCCACTTCTCGGCCGCGAGGTACTTCGGGTTCTTCGCCGTGCTCTCCCGCTCGCCGTACGCGACATTCCCCTTCCAGACCCAGTCCCACACGGTCGCATCATAGGCCATAATCTGGCCGCGTTCGTCGTCCGTATGGCCGGGCTTCCCCTGCGCCGGCAGGAACATCTCGACCCAGTCCTTGATGTTCACGACGGCGGGATCGGCTTTCCAGTTGGTCTTCTGGTTCCTGTCCACAATCTTGAACTGCTTGCCGAACCAATCGACCGTCTTGCCGATCAGCTTGTCGGACGTCACACCGAGTTTCATCCGCCCCTGCCGGTCCGGCAATTCCCGCATGTCCGGCATGGTATCGGTATGGCCCTGTCCGACCTGCAGCGTGTTGTACACCCGCCCGTACCCCCACATGCCGGCCACATAGTGGTGCGCCACGTGGCAGTGGAACAGAAACTCGCCCGCCAGGTGCTGGCACTGCCCGGCGCCGCATTCCGGCTCCAGGTCCAATGCCTCAGACGGTCCGATGACTTCGACGTCGACCCGGTCCGACTTCGTCCGGACCACCGGATACTTCACCGGCCCATCCTGCCCCGCCGCCCAGAGCATATTGGGCTCCGTGACCGGGCTGCGCTGCCAACGGATCGATCCGCTGTGGGGATGGTGGGAGTGGAACACCTCGGAGCCTCCATGGACCAACCGCCACTTGACCGGATCGCCCAGGTAGGCCCGCGGAATCGTCGTCGGCGTATCGCCGAACGTATAGGCGCTGTAGGCCAGCGACTCATCCTCGAACCCGAAGTATTCGTGCTGGAGGTGCATCTGGTCGATGCCGAAGGGCTCGCTCCGATAGTTGATCGCGCGACCGCCTGGCCGATAGGCATCGGTCAACGGATCGCGCTGCGGCAAGAAATCGCCCTTCTTGTTCAACGGACGAAACGCTTCGTCGCCGACTTCGTGATAGAAGATCACGAATTCGCGGAAGTCCGGTCCGGAGCCGTTGTCGATCATGACCTGCCAGCCGCTCTTGGTTTCAGGAGCGGGGCCGGTGCCGAGCGGGTCGAGGTACTTGGACCCCTTCGGTTCGATCACGAACGCGCCGAACAGCCCCAACACAGTCAGTTCCCGGTCATGGCTCCAGGAGTGGAATTGTCGCACGCCCTCTTGCATGTACGGATGGATGTACCACTCAAACTCCTGCGATTTGCCGGGAGGAATAATCGCATCCGGATTGGTCGTCGTCGCCGGCTTGCCGGTCGCGCTCACGACCATGCTGGACGCTTGAATGAACAGGCTGCCCTCCTCGCCCTCCATTTGGTTGCGCAGCGTCAGCTTCACGCAATCGCCCTGGTTGGCCCGGAGGACCAAGGGCTGAATGATGTCGCCTTGCAATCCGGTGGACACGGCGCCCGGATCAAAGCCTTCCTTCTCGCGGGCCGCCTTGTTCCTCGCTTCTTCCGCCCGCACTTTGTCGATGTTCTCGGTCAGGACATACATGTAACCGGGGTAGTAATCCAGCCACCGGTTGAGCGTGATCTCGACGCTGATCATCGAGACATCGTAGTGCTTGGTCGGCACGCCGGCCGGGCAGCGCCCGCCATTGCTGAGGACCGGCTCTCCCTTGCTCAAGTCCGTGGCCAGCAGCCAACTGCTCCCATCCTGGCCCATGTACTGGTGCATCATGGACATGTTGTTGAACAAGCCGGAAGTCTGCTGCGCCTGGGCGTCCTTCTGCGCCTGTTCTTCAAGTCGGCGCATGAGCCGGTGGTGCTGTAGCTCGATCTTTTCGGAGCGATCGGCCCGCCCTTCGATGGCATCTTCCACCACGGTCTGGCCCTTCAAGGTCTGGGTCCAGCCCGGCATCGCCACGGGCGTAGCGTGTCCCTGATGGGACGTTCCTCCCGGCTCCGCGGCAAACAGCCACGGAGCGGCGACCAGACCGCTCGCCAACACCGCGGCTTGCAGACACCGCGTCGCTCGCCGGCGACGCAACCTGCGTTGGAAATGTAAAGACGACCACTTCATAATGCGGCCTCCTTGTTAATGAGCTAACAGCGAATAGCTGATAGCGAGTAGCAACGATGAGACAATCCCGAGCGCATGGCGAAGAAGAGATGCCAATGGCTTTCCGGCCCCAGATTGCCAGCTATGAATGACTGGCTTCCTGAAAAAGAGCTGGTGAAGGGCCCTCTTCGCAGAGGTTCAAGGGTCATTCGGAGGCCGGTCCAAAATCACCCGCGCCTTCACCAGCACTCGTTCTCTGCGCAACCGGCGTGCCGAACGACATGGGATCGCGGGAAACGCGATCTTCCACTGTGTGGGAGCGGACTTTCCGAAATGGTTGAGCAAACGGCGCCGCAGGCGGCGCCCGGGGCGCTTTTCCACGGTCTTAGACAGCGTTGGGGAACGCCCCGATAACCGCCTAACATTTTCAAGCGGTTAGACTGTCTATTGCGCTGGACACGCAAACGGGAACAATGTGGAGAGATGGGACAGGGTTTCGAGGGTTGACCTCGGGGGGTCGCAACACGCTGAATGTCGAATGGTGAGAGGGCTAGGCTTTGGGTGAACGCCCACGAAGCTCTTCCAGCGCGTGCAGGATCTCTATGGGCCTCGGGGGGCACCCGGGGATCCGCACATCCACCGGCACGTGTTTGTCCACCGGGCCGGTCACGGCATAGCTTCCTTTGAACATCCCGCAGTTGATGGCGCAATCTCCAAGAGCGATGACGATCTTGGGATCGGGCGTCTGTTTGTAGGCATCCTTCAGCGCTCGTTCCATGTTCACGGTGACCGGACCAGTGACGACCAGCGCATCGGCATGCCGCGGCGAGGCCGCAATGTGAATGCCGAACCGTTCGGCGTCGTACACCGGATTCATCAGCGCGTTCATTTCCATCTCACAGGCGTTACAGGAGCCGGTATCCACCTCCCGGATCGCCAGCGAGCGCCGGAAGGGTTTGCTTTTCTCCACCGCTGCCGTATCGGGCGGCATCTGTGCCGGGACCGACTCGGCATATCGGCCGGTCACGACCCCGGTCTTCAGGCTCTTTTTTAGGATGCGAAACATTCTTCACTCCCAGGTTATGGGCGAGAGGCGATGGGCTATGGGTGGAATTTGCTATCGCCCGATTTACAGATCGTTCCCCGCATACGACAGATTAAAGCTCTTATTGATCAACGGGAAATCCGGAACGATATTTCCCAGGACCGCCCACTGGATCGCCGGCCAATTCACGAACGAGGGATCGCGCACCTTGCACCGGTGAATCCGCCCGCCCGTACCGGCCATGACCATATAAAGGATTTCGCCGCGCCAGCCTTCCACCGCGGACAACGCCCACTCTCCCGCCTCCGGTGTTCGGCTCGGCGTCGCCGCCACCAACCCAGGCGGGATTCGCTTGCGTATCTCCCGGATGAGTCTCATCGATTCATGAATCTCGTCCATCCGGACGCGCATCCGGGCGCGAACATCCCCATATCGATAGACCGCCACGTTTGGCTGAAGCTCCCCGTAGGCCGCGAAGGGACGATCGCGCCGGATGTCCCGATCGATGCCCGAGGCCCGGCCCACGACGCCCATCACGGCGTGGTCCCAGGCGGTCCGCTCGGTCAGCACGCCCGTCGTTTCCAGCCGGTCCGTGAGCGAGGCATTGGCGAACAGAATGCGTTCGAGCTCGGTGAAATCAGGCTCGATGGCGTCCAGTTCCGCCGCTACGTCCTGAAGCTGCCGCTCGCTCACGTCGAGGCTGACGCCGCCGGGACAGATCACGCCGCGCAGAAATCGCGACCCCGTCAACCGATCGTTGAGCTGCATGATGCGCTCCTTCATCCGGCCGCAATGCGCATGGGCCAACGCATAGGCGGTGTCGTTACAGATCGCGCCGACGTCGCCCAGATGATTGTGCAGGCGCTCCAGCTCGAGGAAGAGACTGCGGAGATAGCGGGCTCGGGGCGGCGCCTCGATCCCCAGCAGCGTTTCGACCGCCTGGCAGTACGCGAGGCTGTGGCCGACGGTCGTGTCGCCTGACACCCGTTCCGCCAGCGAGACGGCATCCGTCAGGGTCATCTGTTCGAAGAGCTTCTCGACCCCGCGATGCTTCCAGAAGTGGCGCACTTCGAGCTGCATGATGGGCTCCCCGGCCACGGAGAACCTGAAGTGGCCCGGCTCGATGATGCCCGCGTGGATCGGGCCGACCGGGACTTCGAACACGCCTTCGCCCTCGATGTGGCGGAAGGCATACTGCCCCTGGACCCGGGCGAGCACGGTATCCCACCGGAAATCTTTCTTGAGCGGGTGCGTCCCCTTCGGCCAGTGCTCGTGACGCACCAGCCGGCGCATGTCCGGATGTCCGACGGGGATCAGGCCGAACATGTCGCGGATCTCGCGCTCGTACCACTTGGCCGCGTGAATGGCCGGCGTGATGGACCGGAAGTGGCGGGAACTGCCCAACAGCTCGGTCGCGAGCACCACCCAATCCCGCCGTTCCTCGAGCGTGAAGAGGTACAACAGCTCGTAGCGCGCTTCGCGGGGCCGGTGGTCCACCGCCCAGAGGAGCGATAAACTGCCGCGCAGGTCCGGCTTGGTGTGCAGGTAGTGTGCGACCAGCGGCGCCTGGTCGGCTTGGACGCGAACGAGCGGCGTGCCGTGGACCTCGCCGGTCCCCACCACCGCGCTGGGAAACGCCTGTTGCAGCAACGCGACCGCCGCCTTTGCGTCCGCCATCTCCTTATGACCTCACCAACGCGGAGACCGCTCGATCCACAAGCCCTTTGATCGGATCCGGCATCGTCATCCCGAGCCAGACCAGCGCCGCGATCGTCAGAAGCAACGGCACGTGCCCGACCTCCCATCCCTCGCCGCGCTTCACCCCCTCCGGCGGGGTTCCCCAGACCATCGTGACCACGCGGTACAGGAACCCTCCGAACAAGGCGACGGCAAACACGAGGAAGAGCGTCACGATCGCGAGACTGCGTATCTCATCGGTCACGGTGACGGTCAAGAACCGACCGAGGTGCAGCGTATCGGAGTCAAACTGTTGATTCGCCAGCGCCGTGACGATCATGATCTCGCTGAGGAACATCGAGAAGGGCGGCATGCCGACCAGCGCCAAGCCCGCGACCAGCATGGCCGCCGCCGTCAGCGGCTGAACGGTCGCCAGTCCGCGCACCCGGTCGATGTCGCGGGTCGCGTATCGGCGATGCACGTTGCCGGCCGAGAAAAACGCCAACGACTTGGCCAACGCGTGGTTGAGGAGATGAAAGAGACCGCCGAACGTGCCGGCTGGGCCGCCTACCCCGAATCCGGCCATCGCCATACCCATGTGCTCGACGCTCGAGTACGCGAACAGGCGTTTGTAGTCCCGCTGGATCAGGATGAAGAGCGCGGCCACGACGAACGAGAGCAGGCCGAAGACCATCAGCAGATTGCCCGTGAACGCCGCTGGCAGCGCGTGGTCCATGACGGCCTTGCTGCGGAGGACGGCGTACACCGCGACGGTTTCCAAGACGCCGGCCAACATCGCCGTGACCGGTGCCGGCGCCTCGCCATAGGCCTCCGGGACCCAGGTATGCATGGGCACGAGGCCGATCTTGGTGCCATACCCGACGAGGATAAAGATGAACGCCAGCTTGAGGACATGCGGATCCAGTTGGCCGGCCACCTCTTGGAGCGTGGTGACGTTCAGGGCCGCGCTGACATCCCCCAAGACCCGCACCGACGAGTAATAGGTCAACACGGTCCCGAACAGCGCCAACGCAATCCCGACCGAGCAGAGGATCAGATATTTCCATCCGGCCTCGAGCGATTCACGCTGTCGGAAGAACGCGATGAGGAAGGTCGTGGCCAGCGTGGTCCCTTCGACGGCGACCCAGAGCGCGCCGAGGTTGTTCGACGTCGTCGCGGCGATCATCGCGAAGAGAAACAGATGAAAGAGGAAAAAGAACCGGCTGAGCCGCCGCGGCGAGACCGCGCCCTGCGCGACGTACTCGTCAAGGTAGGACCAGGTGTACAGCGAACAGGTCAGCCCGATTCCCACGATGATCAACAGAATGAAGGCGGACAGGCCATCCAGATAGACGAGTCCCCAGAGCGCCGTGTAAGACCCCTCCGCCAACACGCGTTGAACCACAGCCGCTTCGGCGATGCCCAGCGCGGTCATGGTCGCCAAGTTCAGCCCGTGCAGCACCTGAGCTCGCCTGGTGAGCAAACTCAGGGCTGCCGCTAGCAGCGGCGCGCCGAGCAAGACCGCGACCGGAGCCGCCCCCGTCCCCATTACGGCGCCTCCACAGTCAGGATCGACACCACCGCCCGGAGCAGGGTGTCAAGTCCCGGCGGCACGTTCAGACCGATTGTTCCCAGCAGCGCTGCATTGATTCCCACGGCGACGCCGGCGAACAGGCGGCACCGGGGTCCCAGCGCGCGACCCGCCTCACCCGGCGAGCCCAACGTCATGCTGAGCACCTGATACAGGAGCGTCGCAAAGGCCAGCGCGAGAAGCAGCACAAACGCGGCAGCCAGTTCCGGTCTCGCCGCGTAGGCCCCGGCCGCGATCAAGACTTCACTGGCGAACAGCCCGAACGGCGGCAAGCCCGCCAGCGCGACGCCGGCAATCAGGATCGCGCTGCCTGCCAGGGGCATCTGACCGAGCAGGCCCGTCACGCGTCCGAGCACCTTGTGATTGTGCCGCAGGAACACCAGCCCTGCACCGTAGAAGGCCGTCGATTTCGCCAGAGCATGATTCAGCAGATGCCAGGCTCCCGCAAAGGTTCCGGCACCGCCGACGCCGAAGCCCAGCAACGCCACCCCGATGTGTTCGATGCTGGAATAGGCGAACAGTCGCTTGTAGTCGCGCTGCACGAGGAAGAACGTCGCCGCGATGGACAGGGAGAGCAAGGCCAATCCGACCAGGAGCCTGCCGCTGAACGCCGGTCCCACGGCGCGGTCCGTCACCGCCTTGAACCGCAGGATGGCGTAGACCGCCAGGGTCAGCATGTTCGCCGATAACATGGCGCTCACGGGCGTCGGTGCTTCGGCATGCGCGTCCGGCAGCCAGGTATGCATCGGCGCCACGCCCGCTTTCGTGCCGTAGCCGATCACGGCGAAGATGAACGCGACCTTGATGGCGGTCGGATCCAACCCGTCCGCCACCCGATACAATTGGGACCAGCGGAGCGCTTCGCTCGATACCCCCAGCAGATGTTCGGAGGAATAGTAGACGAGAATGGTCCCGAACAAGGCTAGCGCAATCCCCACCGAGCTCAAGATCACATACTTCCAACCGGCCTCCAAGGCGGCCTTACTGCGATCGAACCCGATCAACAATGCGGCGGAGAGCGTCGACCCTTCCACTGCAATCCACATGAGCGCGACGTTTTCCTGATTGACCGCCGTGAGCATGGCTGCGAGATAGAGATCGAAGAGACAGAAGAACCGTCGATAGCGCGCCAACGACAGATGCCCTCGGTCCATTTCCTCGCCCATGTAG
>Ga0070739_10008266_pt1 | contig 10715 bp, 11 predicted proteins | sample Coa_R1_7_FD_66445 | JGI IMG/M metagenome (GOLD analysis project Ga0070739, IMG submission 66445) | Surface soil microbial communities from Centralia Pennsylvania, which are recovering from an underground coalmine fire - Coalmine... | ecosystem: Environmental > Terrestrial > Soil > Unclassified ...
ACATCACCGGCCTGACCCTGCAATACGTCAGCCTCGACAGCTCCTCGTACACCGCGCAGTACGCCGCCATCAGCACCTACAGCTCCAGCCTCAACCCGTCCTCAGGCACCGGCGTCACGCTCACCAAACTCTCCTCCCCGGTGACCAGCGGCAGCGTCCCGTCCTGCTCCTTCCCGAGCTTCCCGAGCCTGTAGGCCGGGACCGCAACCCCATCACCCACGACCCGCTGGCCGAGCAGGTCGTGGACGAGGGGTCAGTTGGGGCCGACGGGCTGGTCGAGCAGCTGCTCGACCAGCCCGTCAGGCAGGCCAAGGAGCGAAAAGCCGCTTTGAACGCCGTCGAGATCACCTTCGTCGGACGCCTGACCGCCGGACGCAAGTAAAGCCATTCACAATAAGATTACACCGACAGGTTGACAGCCGCTCTCTCCCGTCGGAGAGCGACGAGGCCCGGTGCAGACAGCGCCCCGTGCAGCGGGGCCGGCGACCTGGTCACCGCCGCGCTGGTGATCTAGGCTCCATCTCGCTTGGCCACGGCGGAAAGGACTGGTGTGGGCAGGATCAGGGCGTTCATGTGGGGTTCTCGACACCGTCGGCTGATATCAGTGGGCGCTGCGGCGGTGGCTGTTGGGGCGGTCGTGTGGATGGCCTGGCCCGCGCGCACCGATCGGGCGCCTGCTCCGGCGACGGCGCGCGCCTTCGTCGACTTCACAGTGTGCGTGCTGACTGACGCCCATGGCATCTCGAGCGCCGACGCGGCTCCGGTATGGCGGGGCGTGCTGATGGCGCAGGAGTCGACGAACGCCAAGGCGCAGTTTCTGGCGGTGACGGGCGGCGGGTCGCCGGATGCGGCGGTGGTCTCGCTCAACACCTTGGCTTTGCGGGGCTGCGGGTTGATCGTGGCCGTCGGCGACTCACAAGTCTCGGCGGTGTGGCGGCAAGCGCGCACGTTTCCGGCGCGTCACTTCGCCGTGGTGGGCGGGCTCATGCTGGCCGAGGACGGGAATGTCGCGGTGATCGAGAGCCGGTCACCGGATACGGTCGTGTCGCAGGTCGCCGCGCTGGCGCGTAACGCCGTGGCCGGACGCTTCGCCTCGGGCCCGGTTTCGTAGCCGCCGCGCGGCGGGAGCCAGACGTGAAGGCGCCAATCGCGCGCCGAGATCTTGTCGGCATCCCCGAGTAATGATACTGATGCTCTAATACAAAAAGTTGATACGGCCTTGGGTGGGGGTTCGCATGCGCGGGGTGGGGCGTCGGTGGCTGCGTGCGACGGTCATACTGGTGTTCGCGGCGCTGGTGTCGAGCGCCGCGACAAGTTCGGCCTCAGCCGCTCAGCTGACGCTTCCGGCGCTGCATCTGCCGTCGGTAGCACAGATTGAGGCTTGGCTGCGGGGAGCGGCGGGGTGGGTGCTGCCGAGCCAGGAGTCGGGCAGCGCCGCCGGTAAGAGCCACAACGCCTCGTCAACGTCGACGCGCTCGGGCTCCGGCAACGGGCGCGCGCCCGGTCACGGCAAGGGAGCGTTGGGAGCTTACACCCCGGTTGGGGCGAAGACCGTGCCCGGCGTGTCGGGCTTGCTCCGTAAGGGTTTCGATCCGAAGACTTCGACGCGGGTGGCGGCGAAGTCGACGGCGACGAGCACGTGGTATCAGAATGCGGACGGCACGGTCACCCGCAAGGTGTCCGAGACGCCGGTGAACTATCGCACCACCTCGGGTGACTGACTGCCGATCGATGCCAGCCTGACCCGGGCGCCGTCAGGGCGGCTGGTGAACCGGGCGAACAGTTTCGCGGTGTCGTTTGGTACAACCCGTCCACCGGCCAGTTCGCCAGCAGCGACACGCAGCAGAACAACCCCGTTCCTGACACCGCCGCAGCCAACCCGTATGGCTACGCGGACGGCTCGCCGCTGAACGGCACTGACCCCAGCGGCCACATCACGGTCGGCGGCAGCGGCGACGGCCCGGTGTGTACTCCGCTGTGGAGCCCGTGGTGCATCGTTATCAACTCGGTCACGGACAACGACACCGCCAGTTGCGACACCACCACGTGTCAGTGCGACAGGTACCAGAAGGACTGCGCGACGATCTGCACCTCGGATCCGACCGACATCCGTTGCAATCCGCCCTCGTGGGACGACGATCCGTGCGCGGGATTGTCCGGGCCGGCCTGCGCGCAGAAATACGGCAACCGGCCAACCTGGCCGAACACCAACAATCCGAAGACCGGACCATCCGGTGGACCGTTCTCCGGCTGCGACGCGGCATGTCAGGCGAAACGCTGGCTCGACCATATAAAGGCACTAAGTCGCCTCGGACACACCGCGATCTCGTTCACGGTCGGCGCGGCGGCCGACGCCGACGCGGCGCTGAACTCCGCCGCGAGTGCGCTGGCGAGTACCGTGGTGGGGCTCGGCATCGGGGTCGCGACTGTACTGACCAATCTGCCCGGCAACGGGAACGACGACAACAACGACCAGAGCTGCGATCCGCTGCCGAGCTCAAGCCCGAACGGCCACATCACCTACCTGCCCCTCGAGCGGGCCCCCGGTACGGACGAATGCCGCGCGACGGGGGCGTACGGCCAGCTCAACCGGGACGACTACCGCGACTTCAGGCTGGATCCGACGGTGACGCCGCCGGGCTACTCCGACCTGCCGGCCGGGCTCGCGGCGCGCGGGCACCTCATCGCCAACGTCCTGGGGGGAACGCCGTCCGATCTGCGCAACTTCGTGCCGCTGTACAAGGACGCCAACCTGCTGATGTACAACTCGATGGAGAAGCCCGTGCGCGACAGGATCAAGCGGGGCTTGTCAGTCGACTACATCGTGACTCCCGAATACGGAGGTCCGAACCCCCTGGTGCCGTCCGCGGTCCGGATAACGGCCGTCGGGGGCGGCCTCAATGAGACGTGTACCATCACCAACCAGCCTGTTCCATCCGAGAGTTGCGACGGCGGGACCGCGCCGCCCTTCTGACATCCGGCGTCCGCCAAGGAGTACGACGGCATGGTTACGACCTTCCCCGAGCAGCAGGCCAGACTGCTGGAGGAGTTCCCGGCGCTAGCCGACTACGCACGCACCGCGGTCCGGCTCCATCCGCGGCCGGGATCGCCGAAGCCGGCCGACAGCTCCGTCGGCGGCCCGCTGCTCTGGCCCGGCGACGAGCCATGGCCGACGTGCGCAGAGCCGCACGTCGGCCGGCGGAAGGCGGCGAGGGCCGCGCAGGCAGGGCAGGCGAGTCGTGAGCAGCGTGACCTCGAGGTCACGCGCCGGGCCGCCGAGGTCGCACGGCTGGAGGCGCTCGGTCCCGCGGTACCCGAAGGCATCCTGCGGGCGTCGCGGGAGTCCTTAGCACGCGCGGAGGCGGCGCCGCACGCTGAGCCGCAGCCCATCGCGCCCGAGGCCGTACAAGCGCCTGAGCCCACGGTCATGGTGCCGATCCTGCAGATCTACCGCCGCGACGTCCCGCAATTACCCTTCGCCGGCACCGATGACCTGCTCCAGCTGCTCTGGTGCCCGGAGCAGCACGAAGCCACGCGCGCTCCGCGGCCTCAGGTCTTCTGGCGCCGCTCCGCTGACGTCGTCGATCCGCTGGTGGCTGCCCCCGGACCCAACCGCTTCTACGATCTCGGCTACGTCCCCAATCCGTGCGTGATCCATCCCGAATCAGTGCCGGAATACCCGCCGATCGGCACCCTGAGCCCGGACGACGCCGACTACAAACCGTTCGGCGTGCTTCCGGCGGCGCTGGAGACCCGAATCCGGCTGTGGAGCGCGCGGCAGCCCGAACGGTACGGCTATCCGTCGATCGCGCACGCTCCCGGCTGGAAGCTGCTGGGCTGGGAAACCAGCGGCCCCGACGCCGACCGCTCGACCTCATGCAGCTGCGGCAGGCCGGCGGACTTGCTACTCGACGCGTTCCGAAGCGAGGACCTCGGCGGGCCCTGGCAGCCTCAGGGCGGGACGGAGTTCGTGTGGGGCGACCCCGCGAATTGGGAGGACCAGGAGCCGACCGAGGTCGACATCGCGCCGGACGGAACGTTCCAGATCTGGCTGTGCTCCTACTCGGCGCAGCACCCGCCCGTGATCGGCATCTCGTAGTCGGCGGCTGCCCGCCAGGGCCGCCAAGACGGGCGGCCCTGAACGACGATGCCCCGCCGACGGAAGTCCGTCGGCGGGGCCATCTTCTGCATGATCACGGCCCGTGCACGGCCCAGAGGGTCGGTTTAAGAGGGCTGACCTGCACCGTTCTTAGATGTCGTAGTAGAGGTCGAACTCGAACGGGTGCGGGCGCAGCCGGATCGGGTCGATCTCCGCGGAGCGCTTGTAGGCGATCCAGGTCTCGATGAGGTCCGGGGTGAAGACGCCGCCGGCGGTCAGGTAGTCGTGGTCGGCCTCGAGGGCGTCGAGGACGGCGCCGAGACTGCCGGGGACCTGGGGGACCGCGGCGTGCTCGTCCGGGGGCAGCTCGTAGAGGTCCTTGTCGACCGGGGCGATCGGCTCGATCTTGTTCTTGATGCCGTCGAGGCCGGCCAGCAGCATCGCGGAGAACGCGAGGTACGGGTTGCTGGACGGGTCCGGCACGCGGAACTCGATGCGCTTGGCCTTCGGGTTGGCGCCGGTGATCGGGATGCGGATGCACGCCGAGCGGTTGCGCTGCGAGTAGACCAGGTTGACCGGGGCCTCGAAGCCGGGGACCAGGCGGTGGTACGAGTTCACGCTCGGGTTGGTGAACGCGAGCAGGCTCGGGGCGTGCTTGAGCAGGCCGCCGATGTAGTGGCGCGCGGTGTCGGACAGGCCCGCGTAGCCGATCTCGTCGTAGAAGAGCGGGCTGCCGTCCTTCCACAGGCTCTGGTGCGTGTGCATGCCCGAGCCGTTGTCGCCGAACAGCGGCTTCGGCATGAAGGTGGCGGTCTTGCCGTTCGCGAGCGCGACGTTCTTGATGATGTACTTGAACAGCATCAGGTCGTCGGCGGCGTGCAGCAGGGTGTTGAACTTGTAGTTGATCTCGGCCTGGCCAGCGGTGCCCACCTCGTGGTGCGCCCGCTCGACCTCGAGGCCGACACCCTTGAGCGCGGTGACCATCTCGTCACGCAGGTCGCCGTAGTGGTCGTAGGGCGCGACCGGGAAGTAACCGCCCTTGTAGCGCACCTTGTAGCCGAGGTTGCCGCCGGCCTCCTCGCGGCCGGTGTTCCAGTGCCCTGACTCCGAGTCGATGTGGTAGAACGACTCGTTCACCTTGCTGTCGAAGCGGATCGAGTCGAACACGTAGAACTCGGCCTCGGGGCCGAAGTACGCGGTGTCCGCGATGCCCGAGCTCTTGAGGTAGGCCTCGGCCTTCTTCGCCACGTTGCGCGGGTCGCGCGAGTAGGCCTCGCCGGTCAGCGGGTCGTGGATGAAGAAGTTGATGTTGAGCGTCTTCTGCTTGCGGAACGGGTCGATCCGCGCCGTGGCCGGGTCCGGGAGCAGCTGCATGTCCGACTCGTGGATGGCCTGGAAGCCGCGGATCGAGGATCCGTCGAAGGCGAGGCCGTCGGTGAACACGGACGAAGTGAACGACTCCACCGGCACGGTGAAGTGCTGCATGACGCCGGGCAGGTCGCAGAACCGGACGTCCACGAACTGGACGCCTTCGTCACTGAGGTACTTGAGAACCTCGTCGGCGTTCTGGAATGTCACTATTCCTCCTCGACCCGATGCAGCGGCCGCACAGGAGCGCCGGCCGGACTCGGGAACGCGATGGGCACAGAGCGGGGGCTATGGCTGTGTAGTTTGGAACATCGGCGAGTGCGCGCAAGCCCCCACACGGCTCGTCTGCTTTGCCCGCCAAGGCCTCGACAGTCCGTGCCTGTAGGAGCCGCCCTGCCGCCGCGCTGCGGTGCGGCCGCTCCCGCAGGCCCGATTTCGCATCAGGCTCTGGCTGGGAACGATAGGTAGGGGCCATTTCCCGTCCGTGTCCCTGTTGTTTCCTGCACGTTACACGCGACGCGATCATGCCGCCTCACGACGCGCACGGGCCGGTTCGGCGGGCGGGTGGGCGGCGGGGAGGCCGTCACGGGTGCGGGGCCCGGGCGCCGCCGGATTGTTTCGGGCGGCTACCGTGGACGCATGACACAGTCTTCCGCGTCCGCGGGTAAGTCCGCCGCGCGTGGTGGTGGTAGTGGTTCAGGTGCCGGCAAGCCTAGCGCTGGCGGGGGTGGGAAGGGGGCGGGTTCGGGCAGCGGGGGCAAGCCCGGTGGCACCGGCTCCGGGCCATCATCACGCGGCGCGGGCAAAGGCGGTGGGCCTTCGGACGCGCGGGCTGCCGTCGGAGGCTGGCTGGAAGGCCCGCGTACGGAGTCCACGCAGGACGAGTGGGCCTACCGCGGCCAGCGCCTCGGCCTGCCGGAGTCCGGGCCCGGCTCGCTGGCGGGACAGGGGCGCCGGCTCGGCGCGCTGGTCGTGGACTGGGTCATCGCCGAGGTGATCGCGCTGGCCTTCGGCTGGCATCCGTCCTCGGCGCAGGGGCAGTGGGGCACGATCGCGATCTTCGGCGCGGAGCACTTGGTGCTGCTGTCGATCTGGGGCGTGACACTCGGCAAGCGGCTGTTCGGGCTGCGGGTCGGCAAGCTCGGCGGACCGCTCACGCCGCTGCACGTGATCATGCGCACGGTGCTGCTCTTGCTGGTGGTTCCGGCGGTGATCTGGGACCGGGACGGCCGCGGGCTGCACGACAGGCTCGCCGGAACGGTGGAGATCAGGGCGTAGGCGAGGGCGCAGGGCGAGGCGCAAAAACGACGGCGGCCGGGGAGGAACCCCGGCCGCCGGTTCGTTTGGCGGGTCTGGCTAGCGGATGTTGCCGCGCGGGATGCGGCCGCCGCGCGGGATCGGGCCCTTCGGCAGGTTCGCCATCGGGCCGCTGCTCACCGCGGCCAGCCGCTTCGAGTACTCGTTGACCTGCAGCGAGGTCAGCTTCGTGCGGCCGCGCAGGCCGCGCTTCGTCAGCGTCTGCGACAGCTTGTTGAGCGGCACTTGGCCGGCCTCGGTGTTGTCGCCGACGATCACGGACTCCACCTCGACATCCGGGCCGAGGTACCGCGCGATCGCCTTGCGCTCGGTGTTGAGCAGCTGCGTCACCCGGTTCGGGTCGCCCTCGCCGACCAGCAGGATGCCGGCCCGGCCGATCAGCCGGTGCACCAGGTCCTGCTGCCGGTTGAACTGGACCGCCGGGGTCATCGACCAGCCGCGCTTGAGGCTCTGCTCGAGCACCGCCGCGGCCGCACCGGGCTGCCCCTCGATGCGCTGGTACGCCGTGCGCTGCACCCTGCGGGAGAGGGTGGACAGCGCCACCAGCGCGCCGAACACGATCGCGAACAGGACCGCGAAGACGATCCCGACGATGCTGCCGCCGAACAGGAAGAAGAACAGCACGAACACCACGGCCGCGGTGCCGCCGCCCCAGCCGAGCATGGCCGTGGTGAGCCGAGGATCGACTTCCTTGGTCACCTTGTAGGCGTAGCCGAACTGCTTGAGGCGGCCGGACGGCGGTTCGGACGGTGCCGCCGGGCTCACGGTCGGCTCAGGGGAGGGGTTACGCGCCATGCTCAAAAGGATATGTCCCCGGCGCAGTGGTTACCGCACCGCCCGGTACCGCCGTGATTGTTTCGGTATCGGTGGCGACGAGGACGGAGGCTGACGGTTCGTCAGGTCACTGAGGCGGAGCGCACTTCACCAGAGCGAACGGGCGTGCCACATCAGCGAACAACGTGTTACCGCAGCGCGCGATGCGCTACGCGTACGGCTCTACGTGCGGCTCCAGAAGCGCGGTGGACGCCTCGGCCCTGGCCTTGGCCCGAGCCCGGTCCTCCTGCACCGCCGCCCAGGCGTTGTTCCGTGCGACGGCCAGGCCATCGCCGCGGAAGATGACCCACTCGACCGTGTTCAACACGGTCCGCACCGCTCCACGCCGTGCCGCAGCCCGGTCCGCCGCGGCGCTGTCAATCGTCACCGTCATGCTTCCGTGCCCCCAATCTCAAGGTCGGATCAGCACCACTCAGGGTTGCTGTCTCGTGTTGCAAGGTTACTGCGCACCGGTCAATTCCCGGTGAAGACCGCGCCATCGCGGTGACGGTTGGGCCGACCGGGTCCCAGGTCCGCTGAACGAGCCGGGACCCGGGTCCGCCCACACTGCACTAGGCCGCACGCGCCGCGATCGCTTGCTGGTAGAGCCGCCCGGCCCGGTACGAAGATCGCACCAATGGTCCGGACATCACCCCGGCGAAACCGATCTGCTCGGCCTCCTGCTTGAGTTCGACGAATTCCTCTGGCTTCACCCATCGTGTCACCGGGTGGTGCCTTGGGGAGGGCCGAAGGTACTGCGTAATCGTGATCAGCTCACAGCCCGCGTCGTGCAGGTCGAGCAGCGCCTGGGAGACCTCCGACCGCTCCTCGCCCATGCCCAGGATGAGGTTCGACTTGGTCACCAGGCCGACCGCGCGCGCCTGGCGGATCACGTCCAGCGACCGGTCGTAGCGGAAGGCCGGGCGGATCCGCTTGAAGATCCGCGGCACGGTCTCGACGTTGTGCGCCAGCACCTCCGGCGCGGACTCGAACACCTCGGCCAGCAGCCGCGGCTCGCCGTTGAAGTCCGGGATCAGCAGCTCGACGCCGCAGCCGGGCACCTGCGCGTGGATCTGCCGGACCGTCTCCGCGTACAGCCACGCGCCGCCGTCAGACAGGTCGTCGCGGGCCACGCCGGTCACGGTCGCGTACTTCAGGCCCATCGTGGCCACCGACTCGCCCACGCGGCGCGGCTCGTCGCGGTCGAGGGCGGCCGGCTTGCCGGTGTCGATCTGGCAGAAGTCACAGCGCCGGGTGCACTGCTCGCCGCCGATCAGGAAGGTCGCCTCGCGGTCTTCCCAGCACTCGAAGATGTTCGGGCAGCCGGCCTCCTGGCACACCGTGTGCAGGCCCTCGCTCTTGACCAGGTTGCGCAGCTGCGTGTACTCCGGGCCCATCTTCGCCCGGGTCTTGATCCACTCGGGCTTCTTCTCGATCGGCGTGGCGGCGTTGCGCACCTCAAGCCGCAGCAGCTTGCGCCCGTCCGGACCGGTCGTGGTCAGGGGCGCGCTGCCGTCCTCGATCGCGGTCACGGGCGCAGCTCCTCGGGAATCAGTACCGGTCGGACGCGGACCCGGTCGGTCGCCGCGCCCTTGGGCTCGGTCAGCAGATGCAGATGGCGCTCCACGAGCGGAAGCACCTCCTGGATCGTCACCCGGCGGCCCAGCTCCTCGCTGAGCGTTGTAACGCCCGCGTCACGGATTCCGCACGGCACGATCCGGTGGTACCAGTCGAGATCATTGTCACAATTCAGGGCGAAACCGTGCATTGTGACACCCTTGGCGAAGCGCAGCCCGATTGCGGCCACCTTGCGGTCCTGACGCTGTTCGTCGCCGGGAACCCAGACTCCCGAACGGCCCTGGACGCGTTCGGTGTAAAGGCCGACGTCCGCGCAGACTTCGATGATCACCTGCTCGACGCGCCGTACGAAGTCGACCACGTAGACGCCCTCGGGCAACCGTACGATCGGATACCCGACCAGCTGCCCCGGGCCGTGCCAGGTGATCTTGCCGCCGCGGTCCACGTCGACGACCGGCGTCCCGTCGAACGGACGGTCCATCGGCTCGGTCCGCTTGCCGGCGGTGTACACCGGCGGATGTTCGAGCAGGATGACGGCGTCGGGCACCAGGTCGGCCACTCGCGCGGTGTGCCGCGCGCGCTGGTCGTCCCACGCGGTCTGATAGTCGACCGCCTTGGCGCCGAAACCGGCCCGGATGATTTCCAGTTCGCCCACGGTTATGACTCTACGACGCGGCCGGGCGGCCCGGTGCGCGTGTGACTTAGTGCTGCCCCGCGCCGCGCTCGCGGCGGCCTGAAGTCCCGTGACCTCGGTCACAACGGCGCCGAGCGAGGCGTGGCCGGACGGGTTGGTTCGCATATCGCGCAAGGCCTGCGGCGCTATAGGGTGAAGCAGCCGTGACGATCTTTGGGAGGGGAGCCGCACCATGGCCGAACGGATCCGCTGGGGCATCGCCGGGACCGGCGTGATCGCCGCCGCTTTCGCCGAGGATCTGCGCCTGCTCGACGACGCCGAACTCGTCGCGGTCGGCTCGCGCTCGCAGCAGGCGGCGGACCGGTTCGCGGACGCGCACGGCGCGGCACGCCGGCACGTCGGCTACGACGCGCTCGCCGCCGATCCCGAGGTCGACGCGATTTACGTCGCGGTGCCGCACACCGGCCACGAGGAGGTCACCCTCACCGCGCTGGCCGCCGGAAAGGCGGTGCTGTGCGAGAAGCCCTTCGCCATCAACGCCGCGCAGACCGAGCGGATGATCGCGGCGGCCCGCGCGGCCGGGGTCTTCCTGATGGAGGCCATGTGGGTCCGGTTCCTGCCGCACCAGGTGGGGCTGCGCGAGCTGATCTCCGCGGGCCGCATCGGCGAGATCCGCTCGCTGATCGTGGACCGCGGTGAGGTGCTCAGCTCCGACCCGGCGCACCGGGTGCTCGACCCCGCGCTCGGCGGCGGTGCGCTGCTGGACCTCGGGATCTATCCGGTCTCCTTCGCCTCGATGCTGCTCGGCACGCCCGACCGGGTCGCCGCGTTCGCCACCCAGGCGGTCACCGGCGTGGACGCGCAGACCTCGGCCGTGTTCGGCTATGAAAGCGGCGCGCAGGCGCT
>Ga0070739_10008268_pt1 | contig 10713 bp, 8 predicted proteins | sample Coa_R1_7_FD_66445 | JGI IMG/M metagenome (GOLD analysis project Ga0070739, IMG submission 66445) | Surface soil microbial communities from Centralia Pennsylvania, which are recovering from an underground coalmine fire - Coalmine... | ecosystem: Environmental > Terrestrial > Soil > Unclassified ...
AAACCCTTTCCCGCAGCCTGGAGCGCACCGGCCACCAGTTCTACCGCCGCGAGCGCGATGACCTCAAGCAACGCGCCCTCTCCGGCGCGCTCGCGCCCCAAAAATACCTTGCCCGCGATCGCGAATCGTGGCCCGCCGCCGTCAAAGCCTTCGCCGAAAGCCCCGATCCCGAGACCTTCCTCTTCGCCGGCAACCAGGGCGACCGGCTCGATTATCTCGTCCGCCACGGCGACGATGTGTGGGCATACTCCACCGAACTCGGCGTGCCCATGCAGCAGCTCACCGAGCAGATCGGCGATGCGCGCCGGCTCGCGGCCGCGGTCCACGACCGCGATCTCCGCCGCGGCTTGAACCTCGCCTACATCCTGCTCGCCGCCTGCTTCTGGGTGGTGTCGCTGACGCTGCTGGTCTATCTCGCGCATCGCATCAGCCGCCCCATCCACCGGTTGACCGCCGGGCTCGGCCGGCTCGCTGCCGGCGATCTCAAGGCCCGCGTCGAGCCGCCGCCGAACGACGACGAAATCGGCCGCGCCATCCAGGCTTTCAACCACATGGCGGACGAGCTGCAGGCCAGCACCGAGCGTCTGGTTTATCTGCGCCAGATGGCGAGCTGGCAGACCCTGGCGCGCAAGATGGCGCACGAAGTGAAGAACTCGCTCACGCCCATCCGCCTCACCGTCGAAGAAATGACCGTGCGCTATCGCGAAGCGGGCCCGCCCGGAAGCCGCAACCAAGCCGATGAAGCCTTCATGACGCAAGCCGCGCAGATCGTGGCCGACGAGATCGAAACGCTGGAGCGCCGCATCCGCGCCTTCTCGCAGTTCGCCGCCGAGCCGCCGGTCGAGGCCGCGCCGCTCGACGTCAACGCGCTGCTCCGCGAACGCATCGCGTTCCTCCGGAACGCCCACCCCGAGGTGGTTTACGAGACCCGCCTGGGCGACGCCCCACCCGTCATGGCGGACGCCGATCTCGTCAAAGGCATTCTCACCAACCTGCTCGAAAACGCGGCCGAAGCCGCCGGCGAGGGCGGCCGCATCCTGGGGGTGACCGCGTCCGAAGACGGCCGGGTCGCCATCGAAGTGCACGATTCGGGTCCGGGGCTGAGCGAGCAGGCGCGCGCCTCGCTTTTTCAGCCCACGATTTCGTTCAAGAAGCGCGGCATGGGCCTCGGGCTTTCGATCGCGCGCAAGAGCGCGCTGCTTTCCGGCGGGGACATCGTGGTGGTGAAAGGAGAATTAGGCGGCGCCGGGTTCCGCGTGCTGCTGCCTGTTGCGAAAAATGGCATCGAAACGCGTCCTGATCGTGGATGACGAAGAGAATATCGGCCGCTCGCTGCGCATGATCCTGGAACGCGAGGGCTACACGGTAAACGTGTGCAAGTCGGTGGCGGAGTTCAAGCGCCACCCCGACGCGCAGCGCGCCGACGCTTACCTGCTCGATATGAAGCTGCCGGATGGCAGCGGCATCGACCTGCTGAAAGTCGTCAAGCAGAACGGCAAGCCCGCGCCCGCCATCATGATCTCCGGCCACGGCACGATCGCGGACGCCGTCGAGGCCACCCGCGCCGGCGCGTTCGATTTCCTCGAAAAGCCGCTCAGCCGCGACCGCGTCCTGCTGGCGGTCAAGCACGCGCTCGAGCAATCGACGCTGCGGCAGGAAAACGAGCGTCTGCGCGAACTCGTCGGCGCCGCGCCGCGCATGATCGGCGACAGCCCGGCCTGGCAGCGCGCCGTGCAGCAGGCCTCGCAGGCCGCCCGATCCGACGTGCGCGTGCTGCTGATCGGCGAATCCGGCACCGGCAAGGAGTTGCTCGCCGCCCACATCCACAACCACAGCCCGTTCGCCGCCGGCCCGTTCGTGAAGGTGAACTGCGCCGCCATCCCGACCGAACTCATCGAGACCGAGCTGTTCGGCCACGAAAAGGGCTCGTTTACCGGCGCCACCGCCACGCGCCGCGGCAAATTCGAACTCGCCGATGGCGGCACGATTTTCCTCGACGAGGTCGGCGACCTGCACGGCGCGTCGCAGGCCAAGCTGCTGCGCGTGCTGCAGGAGGGCGAATTCCACCGCGTGGGCGGCGAATCGATCATTCGGGTCAATGTGCGCGTCATCAGCGCGACCAACCGCGACCTCGCGGGCATGGTCGGGCAGGACAAGTTCCGCGAGGATCTGTATTATCGCTTGAGCGTGGTGCCGATCCGCGTGCCGTCGCTGCGCGAGCGCCCGCACGATATCCGCCTGCTCGCCGAATATTTTCTTGAGGATTTCTGCGCGCGCAACAACTTCAAACCCAAGAAGCTGGACGAATCCGTGATCCCGATGCTCGAGGCCTACAGTTGGCCGGGCAACGCGCGCGAGCTGCGCAACGTGATCGAGCGCATGGCGATCCTCACGCCCGGCGACCGGCTGACGCGAGACGCGGTCCCGGTCGAAGTCCGCGTGCAGCGCGAGGCGGGCCCCAAGTCGACGATCCAGGAGGCTCGGGAGTCCGCGGAGCGCGAGCACATCCTGCGCGCGCTCGAAGAGAGCAACTGGAACGTCTCGGGTGCCGCGCGGGCGCTCGGCATGGAGCGGACCAATCTGCATAAGCGCATCCGGGCCCTGGGGCTGAGCCGCGGGAAGTAGTAAGCTGAAGGCATGGCGACGCAAACCGCCGTTCCAGTTGAAGAGTACCTGCGCACGTGCTACGAACCTGACATGGAATACGTGGACGGCCAGCTTGTGGAGCGCCACGTGGGCGAATATTTTCATGGCAGATTGCAAACACTGATCACGCTGTTGCTCGGGTCGCGCGAGCGTGCGCGCCGCTTTCGCGTATTTACGGAGACGCGGGTGAAAATCAACGATCTCCCCCGCTATCGCATTCCGGATATCTCAGTGGTAGCCCTACCCCACGAAGTTACGCCCGTCCTGCATCAGCCGCATCTTGTTGTCGAAGTGGTCTCTCCGGATGACCAACTCTCCGAAATGCTGGTGAAGCTTGCGGACTACGACGAAGCTGGCATCCCCTACGTCTGGGTCGTCGATCCCTACCGGCGCACAGCCATTGAGGCAGTGCATGGCGTGATCCGCCACCCGGAAAACATGGTGCTTTCCACTCCGCTTGTCGGCGACGTCGATTTCGCCGCGCTTTTCGCGCAGTTGGACGAACCGGCCGAGTAGCACACCGCCTGATAGGCCCGGAGCTTTACGAGCTCGCCGGAATCGGATAGCACCCGGGAGGCGTGCCCTGCACCTGCTGTTGCAGGGTTGTGTACCAGGCATTCTGCACGTCCACGGGGAACGTCTGGATCAGCGCGTCCATGCGCGCCCGGATGGCCGCCACCGTGCCCGGATTGCGGTCGGCGCGGTCGTGCCCCTCGTTGGGGTCGGCGACCACATCGTAAAGCTCCATCGCGGGCAGCGGCAGGCTCAGCCGCCCGCACGCCGGCGGCTGCGTGAAGGCCGGCATGTTGAAGCGCGTGACGTGCAGCTTCCACGTCCCCAGGCGCGCCGCCTGCAGATACACGTCGTTAAAATAAAGGAACGCCTCGCGATCGAGCTCCGTCTGCTGGCCGCGCAGCACCGGCGAAAGGTCCACCCCGTCCAGCGGATTCTGCGGCAGCGGCGCGCCCGTCAGCGCGGCCACGGTGGGCAGAATGTCGAGCGTGCTCACCAGCGTATTGGACTGCTGCCCGGCCGCGACCAGGTTCGGGTAGCGCACCAGGAACGGCACCCGCACGCCGCCCTCAAACGTCTCGCCCTTGCGCCCCCGCAATTGCCCGGGACTGCCCTGGTACCACGGCCCGTGATCGCTGGTGAAAATCACCAGCGTGTTGGAGTCGATGCCGTTGGCGCGCAGCGCCTGTAGCACCTGCCCGGTGCTGTTGTCGATCTCCTGCACCGTATCGCCGTACATTCCCTGGAACGACCTGCCCAGGAACGGCTGCGACGCGCCCAGCGGAATATGCGGAAACGAGTGCGCCAGGTACAGGAAAAACGGCGCCCCGTTCGACCGGTTGATAAAATTGACCGCCTGCTGGGTATAGAGCTGCGTCAGCGTGGTGAGATCCGCCGGCTGCTGCACCACATCGTAGTTGTGCATCAGCGGCCGGTTGCCCTGGTCGACGCTGTACGGAATTCCGTACCATTCGTCGAACCCGTAATTCATCGGGTAATACTTCGGGAGCGAACCCAGGTGCCACTTGCCCACCGCCATCGTGGCGTACCCGGCCGGTTTCAGCATGGCCGCGATCGTCATCTCGCTCTGCGGCAGGCCGTAGGTGTCGGTCACATCCAGCACGCGCGGCAGGCCGTAGCGGTTCGGATAGCGCCCGGTCAGAATGCCCGCCCGCGCCGGCGTGCACACCGGCGCCGCCGAATTGCACTGCAGGAACTGCATTCCCTGCTGCGCCATGCTGTCGATATTCGGAGTGGCAATACTCGAGCCGTAGCAGCTCAGGTCGCCGTAACCGAGATCGTCGCCCGCGATCACGATGACGTTCGGCGGACGCGAGGAGACCGCTCGCGCCGATGCGGCCAGCCCCGTCATTCCGGCGGCCGCTTTCAGGAAATTCCGCCGGCCGGTTCCGAATCCGCTACATGGCGGTCCGGTCCGACGGTATCGATTCGCACCCATAAAAGACTAACCAACGTTACCAGCGAGCGCGATATTATCACAAAGCGCGCAACTTCGGGGAGATCCCCGTGTTTACAGCGCGTAAGGTCTTCCCAGTACGACTTGTGTCATTGTTGACCGACGGAGCGGCGCAACGTATCGAGTTTCCCCGTAAACCTCGGATATGTAAGGCCTACGTCGCTGTGGTTGGCGCCCGTCTCGACCTGCGCCGGAGCCGTGACGACGATCGAGGCTGGAACCGACAGTACTTCCGGCCCATCCGCCGTCACCCGGAACCTGTGACTCTGCGGCACGTAATCCAGTCCGATCCGCACTGCGCGATCCTTCGGGAAGGGAAATTGCCATTCGGCGCGGCCCTCTTCGGTTTGCGCGATCAGCTTGACGGTTCCGTTCCCGTGCTCGGCATACAGAAAGCACCCGTAATGCGAGTGCCCGATGGTGACCAGCGGCTCGTGGAAGCCCGCGGGCTCGGGGACGAAGCGCGCCGCCAGTTCGACCGCAATCGGCGGGTTCAACAGCGGCCGGTATTGCGCGGCCGGGCTGAAATGCTGCGCCAGGCGGACGTAGGCCGCCGGACGGTAGCGCAGGATGTCGTCATAGGGCCCGGCCACTCCCAGCGCCAGGTTGGCCAGCGCGGCATATCCGACGACTGCGGCGATCCCGAGCCGGTACGGCAGGCGCACTTGTCCGTGCTTCATCCGGACCTCCTGCCCGCTGCACCGGAGCCCCAGTGACGCGAGCGCCGCAAAAACCAGCAGCGGCAGAAAATCCACCTCGTACCGTTGCGTGGAGAGATGCGTGCTCATCAGGAACAGCAGCACCGCCGCACCGCCCGCCGTCGCGATCCACAGCACCGCGCGCGTTTCCGCCGCGCGCGCTTCCGGCGCCAGGCGCCGCAGCCTCTTCACCGAGGGAATCCAAAACGCCGCGATCAGAAACGGCGCCAGCCACAGCGCGCCCACGCTCGGTTCGACGAAGTACTCGGGCGGCAGCGGATGCCGCTCCGCCGAATCGAACGGGAAGCGAAATACCATGCGAATCCACGGAAACACGCTGCTGAATTCGGGCCTCGCAAGCAGCATGTAATAAACGCCCGGGAGCAGATTGCGCGCGCCGAGCTCGATACGGTTCTGCCCCGGCCCGGCAAGCTGATAGCGGAAGCCGAACTCCAGCGGATTGCCGAAGCGCTCGAAGTTATACAGCGCGATCAGCGCTCCCACCGCCATCCAGGCCGCGAGAAACGCGGCCGCCGCGCGCGGACGCCGGCCGCGAGCCGCGAGAATCGCCACTCCCGCCGCCGCGATCGTTCCCACGAGCACCAGGTGCGGCCGGCATGCCACCGCCGCGCCGAACGCCAGCCCGGATGCCGCGAGCCATTGCCACCCGGCCTCATCGAGCGGCAGCCCGCGCGCCAGAAAATAGAGCCCCGCCGAGACGCAGAAATATCCCCCCGCGATGGCGATCTCGTACACGAAGATGCGGTTCAGCAGAAACGGCACGGATTGGCAGAAGCCCAGGCCGAGCAGGAGCGCCGCGAGCATCCACGCCGGCGGCCGGGCGCGCGCCAGCACGAACACCCGCAGCAGCGCGCCCGCGGCGAACAGAAACCCGCCGAGGCACAGCAAAAAGCCCGCGAAGTTTTCCGGCAGATCGTGACCCGTCACGAGACGCCACGGCGCGAACAGCAGCACGGCCGGCGCCGCGCCGAAATACAGGTAATATCGGCCGCGATAGAGCACCATGTCCTGCCGCCGGATGGAATTGTCCACCTTCGGATCGTAAGGGTCCTTCAGCGCCAGAAGCTGCGGGGAAGGCTCGATCGGCAGATACAGATGCCCGCGCGCGAATGCCTGGCCCAGGAAATCGTAGAAGCCGTCGAGATCGTAGCCGAAGACGAATTTGCCGGTGGCGGCGCGCGCCCCCCAGCGGTAGTAAAGCCCGACGATCAGCACCGCCGCCAGGATCGCGAGGCGATGGCGCCGGCCCGTGGCCTTCACCGCCGCGCCGCCTCCACCCGTTTGCCGCAGATTTCCGCGATCGCACTCACCGTCCGCTCCACTTCTTCATCGGTGGTGTAAAAATGCGGCGCCACGCGGATGCCCGCGCCGGGCCGGTAATCCACCAGCACCTCACGCCGCGCCAGCTCTTTGGTGACCGCCGCGCCGTCCGGCACATCCAGCACTACCACGCCGCCGCGGCGCTGCGGATCGCGCGGGGAATTCACCTTCAGCCCCGCCGCATCCGCCAACTCGATCAGGCGCGCCGTTTGCCGCAGCGACTTCTCGCGGATGCGCGCCACCCCGATGTCCCGCACGATCTCATAGCCCGAGCGCGCCGCATACAGCGCCGGCACGTTGGGCGTGCCGTTCAGGAAGCGGAACGCGCCGTCGGCATAGCGGATCGGCCCGCTCTCGAAGGCGAACGGCTGCTCGTGCGCGGCCCATCCGGTGGCCGCCGGCTCGAGCTTCGGCCACAAATCGCGCCGCACGTAAAGGTAGCCCGCGCCCGGCCCGCCGCACAGCCATTTCACCGAGCCGCCGGTGGCGAACTCCACGCCCAGCGCGCGCACGTCGACCGGCACCGCGCCGGCCGACTGATACAGGTCCGCGATGGTCATGGCGCCTACCGCCTGCGCGCGCTGGACGATCGCCTTCAGATCCTGCATGTAGGAATTGCGGAAAGCCACGTGCGAAACCGATACCAGCGCGGTCTCTTCGTCGATCAGGTCCAGGTGCTCCTCGAGCGGCCCCGGCGCGGTCACAACCCGCGCGCCCCGCCGCGCGAGGCCGTGGTACACGTAGTCGTTCGTCGGGAAATTGAGCGCGTCGGTGACCAGCTTGCTCCGCTTGGCCGACCAGTCGAAGCAGGACGCGGCGATCCACTGGCAGATGGATACGTTCTGCTGCATGGTGACCTCGCCCTCGCCCGCGCCGATGATCGCCGCGACGAGGTCCCCGACGGTAACCGGCATCTCCCACCAGCCCTCTTCCCAGGCGCGGATGCCGCGCTCCGCCCAGACCTCGGCGTACTCTTTCAGGCGATCCATCGCGCGCCGCGGCATCGCGCCGAGGGAATGGCTGATCATGTAAGTCGTCGAGCCGAGAATCGGGAACTGCGGCCGCCACGCGAGCAGCGGATCCGCGTGGTGCGCATCCGAGCCGCGGCCGTTCGGGAGCGGTGTATCCATAGCTAATATGGTAGCCATGTGTCCGGCCGATTACACCTTCAACCCGGATCTGTCGAGCGCCTCCACGATCCCGGCGCGCTGGTACACCGATCCCGCCATGCTGCCGATCGAGCGTGCGCGCATCTTCCACCGCACCTGGCAGGCGGTGGCGGCGCCGGGCGACAGCGCGGCTTCGGCGGTTGCCGACGCCGGGCGCTACCTGGCCTGCGACATCGCCGGCGAGCCGGTCGTCATCACGCGCGCCCGGGACGGCCGACTGCGCGCCATGTCCAACGTCTGCCGCCACCGCGGCGCGCTCGTCGCCGAAGGCCAGGGCCAGGCGCAGGTGCTGCGCTGCCCGTATCACGCGTGGTCTTACGGCCTGGATGGAGCGCTGATCGGTCAGCCCGAATTCGACGGCGTGGCCGGCTGGGACCGCGCCGGCGTCTGCCTGCCGCAGTTCCGCGCCGAAATCTGGGGCCCATTCGTATTCGTCAATCTCGATCCGGCCGCGCCGCCGCTCGCCGAAATTCTCGGCCGCATTCCCGAGGAGGCCGCCGCCCTCGGTTGCCCCATCGAAAAGCTTCGCTGGTCCTACCGGCGCGATTACGTGATCGCGTGCAACTGGAAGGTGTACATCGATAATTACCTGGAAGGCTACCACCTGCCCGCGGCGCATCCCGGCCTTTTCCGCCTGCTCGATTATTCGCGCTACCGCGTCGAGACGCATCGCCATTACTCGGCGCAGATCGCGCCGCTGCGCTCCGGTGACGGCGGCGAGGCGCTCTATTACTGGGTATTTCCCAATTTCATGCTCAATATTTATCCCGATAACCTGAGCAGCAATCTGATCGTGCCCCTCGGCCACGACCAGACCCTGACCATCTTCGAATGGTTCGCCTACGAAGGCGAAGTGCCGCAATCCACCATCGACTTCAGCGACGAGATCCAGCAGGAAGACATCCGCATCTGCGAATCGGTGCAGCGCGGCCTGGCGAGCGCGCACTACAGCCAGGGCCGTTACTCGGTGGCCCGAGAGAACGGCGTCCACCATTTTCACGGCTTGTTGGCTGAGTACCTGGCTTAGTGGCCGGGCGCCCGGCCCCCGCCTACCCTGCCGCCTTCACCACGGCATTCTTCCGCCTGGCGCAGGCGTGGACAAATTCCCGGACGATCGGGCTTGCAGTCTCGCGCAGCTCGGGCTGGAACAGTGTCGCGACGAAGAACGGGTGCCCGTCCAGCTCCACCGCCCGGATGTGCTGCTGGTCGTCGATCGCCGCCACGTACAGTTCCTTGCCTTCGAGCAGGCGCCGGTACTTGGGGTTGAGGCCGAAGCTGCAGTGATACTCCTCGGTCGTGTGCGGGGCGTCGTAGGCGCGGCGCAGGTGAGATCCCGGCAACAGGTGCACGCGCGCCCGGACGCCGGCCAGGGCGGCGGGGAGCGGCGAAATGAGCGGCATCTCCGCCTTGGGATGGGTTTTCTGGTGCTCTGCATTCCGCAGTCCCACCACGTTGCGCGCGAATTCCAGGACCGCGTATTGGAATCCTGCGGATGTGCCCAGAAACGGGGTGCGCGTGGTGCGCGCGTGGCGGATGGCATGGATCGCCCCTGCCGCGCTGTGGTACGGCATCCCCGGAACGCACCAGAACCCGTCGAAGCCAGCGAGGGAAGCCTCGGTTTCGGCGGATTCCGTTGGAATCCAGACACACTCCACCTCCGAAACCGCTTGTAGCGCTTTCGGAATAGCCTGATGAGCCCTCTGGGCATCCCGGTAATCACCGATAAGCCCAACCCGAATCGCTGAATTCATGCGCGGACTTATATCACAAACAAATCCCGAAAGCATGGGGGATTGCGCACCGAAAATCGTGGGCCGGAACGTACACTGGAGCTATGCCGGAACCGCCGCAGATCGAATTCCAGCTCGACGCCGCCGAGGCGCGGGTACTGGGGTCGCTGCTCGAAAAAGAGATCGCCACGCCCGAATATTACCCGCTCTCGCTCAATGCCCTGGTGAACGCCTGCAACCAGAAATCGAACCGCGATCCGGTGGTCGCCTACGACGACGCGACGGTCGAGCATGCGCTCGAAGGCCTGCGCGCCAAGGGCCTGGCGCTGCGGAGCACGGGCAAGGACAGCCGCGTGCCCAAGCACGCCCAGCGCTTCACGGAAAGATTCAACATGGGGCGACGCGAAGCGGCCGTGCTCTGCGTGCTCCTGTTGCGCGGCCCGCAAACCGCCGGCGAGCTGCGCGGGCGCACCGAGCGGCTATACGCGTTCGACGATCTCGAAGCGGTCGAAGCGACGCTGCGGCATCTCGCCGAGGCCGGCTTCGTCCGCCAGCTTCCGCGGCAGGCCGGCTTCAAGGAGCCGCGCTGGACGCACCTGCTTTCCGGGGAGCCGGTGGAAGCAGCCGAGGAGCCGGCCGCGGAACCCGTCCTCAACCGGCCGCTGGCCGAGCGCGTCGCCCAACTCGAAGCCGAGCTGGCCGACCTGCGTTCCCAATTCGACGAGTTCCGCCGCAGGTTCGAGTAGCGAACGGCTCCCGCTTGTGGGTGGAGCACCTTCTCAGACACGAAAGGACACGCCCCGGCTCTACCCGTTTAGGATCATTCTTGGATCTGAAAGTGCCCCGACCGCGAGTTGGCTGACAGAAGCCACCGATTGGCAACCCATGCGATGCCCGTGCACAGGGGAAGGACTACCGTGGCGGCGGCCATCACTGGGTAATCGTTGTGTGAAAAGAACACAAAATTCCAAAACCCGAAGTGTACCAGCAATATTAGGACCGCTACGACGGACCCCATTGACGTGGGTGCGCGACACCAGAAAGTGATTGAGCCTCGGGGGTGCGTTTGAGACCGCAATTCTGGAAGTATATAATACTTCCAGAAGGAGGCCCTTTGCCCGAATCCCTGTCCGCCCTCG
>Ga0070739_10008272_pt1 | contig 10712 bp, 3 predicted proteins | sample Coa_R1_7_FD_66445 | JGI IMG/M metagenome (GOLD analysis project Ga0070739, IMG submission 66445) | Surface soil microbial communities from Centralia Pennsylvania, which are recovering from an underground coalmine fire - Coalmine... | ecosystem: Environmental > Terrestrial > Soil > Unclassified ...
CGTGTTGCGCGCCGCCCGCCTGCGCGACCTGCTCGGCATCCCAGGCCAGAGCACCGCCTCCGCACTGGCCTACCGCGACAAGGTCCGGATGAAACGATGCTGGGCCCAAGCGGGGATACCGGCCGCCGAGCACGCCGCGCTGCACACACCCGGCGACCTGCTCGCCTTCGCCGACCGCGTCGGGTATCCCATCGTGGTCAAGCCCCGCGCCGGCATGGGCTCGATGCGCGTGCAGGTCCTCGCCGACCGCGCCCAGGCCCGCGCCTGGCTCGCGGCGTGCTTCACACACACCGAGGACGGCCGCTCGCCCTGGATGGCCGAGGCCTACATCCACGGCACGATGCTCCAGGTCGACGGCGTCTACCGCGACCAGGCGGCCGAGGTGAACTGGCCGACCGCCGTCTCCTCGCTCCTGGAGTGCTTCCAGGGCCAGCCGGTGCTCTCCGTGACGCTGGCCGCCGACGACCCGCTCGTACCCCGGGTACAGCACCTGGTCGCCCGAGCCCTGGCGGCGCTGCCGGACCCGCAGCAGCCCATCGTCTTCCACGCCGAGGTCTGGGTGGACGAGCACAACACGATCCTGATGAACGAGGTCGCGGCCCGTATCGGCGGAGGGCAGACCCGCCAGATCGTGGAGCTGGCCTTCGGGGTGGACCTGGTGCGGCGCTACGTCGAGTGCGCCGTGCAGGGCGCGCCCACCCAAACGGTTCCGCTGCCTCGCGGCCCCCTGCGAGCGGTCGGCGAGGCAGCGATCCCGCCCGGCCGCGGTCGGCTGCACACCACGCCGCCGTTGCCCGCCACGCTGCTGACCGCGCCGTGGATGCACAGCGCTTCGATCACCGCGGTGCCCGGCCGGCTTTACGCCGGGGCCGCCACCAGCGTCGACAGCGTCGCCCAATGCCTGGTCACCGGCGCGGACCCCGACCAGGTCGCCGCGCGCCTACGCCACTTCACCGACTGGTGCCGCCACCACTTGCGCTACGAACACCCGGCCGCCGACGCCGAAGAAGCCGGGGCGCACAACACGCTGGCCGCAGCCTGAGACCCACTGAACAGGAGAAACACCGTGAGCGCCGATGTTCTGGCCTTGGTACGGACGTCTCTGGCCGACACCCCGTTGTGGCGGTGGCTGGAACCGGGCACGCGCCTGCGCATCATCACCCAGCCCTCGGCCCTGGACGCCCCGGTGCCCGAGGACGTCGAGGTGATCACCGTGACCGACTACGACCATTCCGCGCAGGTTGAACTCGCCGCGCTGCGCGCCCACCGCATACGCCCCGTCACCCACCTGCACAGCGTCAGCGAATGGGACGTGCTGCGTGCCGCGCGGCTGCGCGAACGGCTGGCCCTGCCCGGACAGCACTACGCCTCGGCCAGCGCCTTTCGCGACAAAGCTCTGATGAAAGAGCTCTGGCAGGCCCACGGTGTGCCGGCCGCCGCACACGCACGCGTCGAAGTGCCCAGCGACCTGCTCGCGTTCGCCGACCGCGCCGGCTACCCGGTCGTGGTCAAACCGCGCCGCGCCGCCGGCTCCCTCGGCGTCGCCGTCCTGCGCACTCCCGACCAGGTGCGCTCCTGGCTCGCGCAGCACTGGGCGGTACGCGACGGGGACTTCTCTCCCTGGCTCGCGGAAGCGTTCGTCGACGGCCAGCTGCTGCAGGTCGACGGCGTCTACGACGACGGCCAGGCCCGCATCGCGTGGCCTACCGCGATCGGCAACCTGCTCGGTTGGCAGCACGAGGCAGCGCCCGTGCACGCGGTGATGCTCGACCCCGAAGACCCCGCCGTCGAGGCAGCGCAGGCGCTGGTGCACCGCGCCCTGTCCGCCCTGCCCTGCCCGGCGCATACCGCCTTCCACGCCGAACTGTGGCTGACCGCGCGCGGACTGCTGATGAACGAGATCGGCGCCCGGGTCGGCGGCGCCGGCACCGCCCGCATGATCGAAGCCGGCTTCGGCATCAACCTGCACCGCGCTGCGCTGCGCGGCTCGCTCTACCCCGGCAGTCTGCTCGATGAGAAGCTGCCGACCCGGCCGCACGCCAGCGCCGGCTTCGCCATGGTGCCGAGGCGCGCCGGACGTGTCGCACGTGTCGAGCCGATGCCCGCCTCCCTGCGCCGCTCCTGGCTGGCGTACTGCTCGATCCGGGTGACCGCCGGGGAGGCCAGCACGCCCCCGCGCAACTCAGTCGACGCCGCCGCGCACTTCGTTGCCGTCGGCCAGCACAGCCACCAGGTCGCCGAACGGCTCGCGCGTGCCACCGATTGGGCCCGGCGAGCGATCCTCTACGAACCGCATGTCGCGCGCAGCGCCGCATGAGCACCTATCCGACCCGCGCCGCGCGCCGCCGCACGGCACCAGCGGCGCGAAAGCAGCCAAGCAGCCGCCCGGCACCGCTCCCCGCAGCGGCGCCCAACGAAGCACCGGGGCTCGGCCTGGTCGACCTGGCGGGCATCACGGTACGGCTGCGCTCACTGCGCACCCGCCCCGGGGCGTTCACCGCCGCCTTCGACGCCGCGCGGACCCGGCCCGGCTACGGGCACTGCCTGTGCACCGACCCGCCGCGCAAGCTCGTCATCCGTCGAGCACAGCACCGCTTCTATCTGGCGAGCTGGCCCGGCGACGGCGCGAACCACGCCGCAGGGTGCACTTTCCATTCCAGCCAGCACCCCTCACCCGGCAGCCCTTCGAGCAAACCAGCGATCAGCGACAACGCGCAGGGCGCGCGCGTCCACCTGCGCGTCGCCCTGGAACTGCGTACCAGCCAGCGAGTCGGGCACGAAGCCGCGAGCAACCCGAGCTCCCGCGCGGCCGGGACAAGCCGCACCACGCTGCTCGCACTGCTGCATCTGCTGTGGGAGCGCGCCGGTCTGACCCTCTACCAGCCGCACGATCCTCACAACCGGTGGTCAAGCTGCCACGACAGGCTCATCGCGGCGCTCGGCGACATGACCGTCAACGGACGGCGACTCGACCAGGTCCTCCACGTCGTACCGCCCTACCGCCCCGGTGCCCCGGACTCCTTCACCGCCTTCTTCCGCGCCCGACTGACCGCACAAGGCAGCTCTGTACGCCGCGGATTGCTGCTCGGCGAGGTCAAAGAGATCGCGGCAACCGGTCACGGACACCGCTTGCATCTGCGCCACCAAGGCCAGCCCCTGCTGTTCACCAACGCGCAGATGTCCGCGCTTCGCCGTTCCCACCCCACGGTCTTCGCGGCCGCGGGTGCCCCAGGCTCTCGCCGCATCATGCTCGCGCTCCTCGAACGTTCCGTGCGCGGAGTCGTGACTGTGCACACCGCGGCGGCGATGCTCACGAACCATACCTATCTGCCGGCCGACTCCTCCTACGAGGTGGTCATGGCCGACCGGCTCATCGCAGCGGGCCGCACCATTCGCAAGCCGGTGCGCTACCAGGGCGAGGAGGAAGTCTTCCCCGACTTCGTGCTCCCCGACGACGATCCGCCCACCTATGTCGAGGTGTTCGGGGTGCGCGGCCGAGAGCGCTACGAACAACGCAAGCACGCCAAAAAGCGCTACTACCTCGCCCGTGGAATTCCGGTTATCGCGTGGACGGTCGGTACCGAGCCGCCCCTCATCCCCGGCCGCCCTGCGCTTCCGGGTAAGGAGTCAGGACCGTTATGAACAGGCCATCCGGATGGGCGGACTCGTAAGGAGTCCGCGGTGGAGCCGGCGGACCCACCAGCGGCGGTCAACTGGGAAATCGCCCGGTTGCGCGTACCCGACCAGTGATGCGACGCGCTCATGTCATCGGCATATGTATGCAGCCGCGAAGATCAGATCTGTTTGGCCGGGGTCGGTGCCTACGACACCTTGTTGCTTCGCCTTGTCGCGTGCCGCGCAGGAACATGGCCGATTAATAGACGCACTCCAGTCGCCAAGCCTGTCCGCCGACTGATCGCGCACCCTGTGACCCTGCGTCAAAGCGCCGCAAGCGAGCCGCCCGGCTCGGGGCCGGGACATTCGTGGTGGATGTCCACGTCCCGGCCCCGAGCGATTTCGGGCCGATGTCACCGCGTCCGTCTGCGCGCCGCTTGTATCGCCCGACACCACCGGCACGTCGGGCGAGGGAGACGGGATGGCGCACAACGAAGGCGGGCATGGCGCCGCCCCGGCGTCCGACGTGCTGGCGGTGTCGGGCCAGCAGGGCATGCTGGAGTTCGACGAAACCCCAGAGCGGGAGGCGGCGGATGAACCAGTACGGGGCGGCGGCCGAGACGCTGATGCGCACCGAGCAGCCGGAGCGCTACGCGGCGATCCCGCCGGGCGAGCGGGAGACCTTCTTCACGGCGCTCGGGGAACAGGTGGCGGAGCAGATCCAGATGCGCACGGCCCCGCAGAACGACCCGCCACCGGACGAGGACTACCTGACCGGCCTGGGCCGACTGCGCACGCACCGGGTCGAGGCGGAGAAAGCAGTGCTGGCCGAGGTTCTGGCGGAGATGCTGACGCAGCCCTAACCGCTCGCGACTTTCGGCCCGCCTCCCAACGGGATCTGGCCCCGGCGCGGAGCGACGCACGGGTCGCGGCGAACCTCGCCGCGCTGCGCGTGATGCTGGCGTGCCGCGAGCAGGAACGCCCCGCCACCGAGGCGGAGCAGGCGGTGCTGGCCCGCTGGTCCGGCTGGGGCGCGGTACCCGCGGTCTTCGACGAGAGCGACGCCCGCTACACCGACGCGCGCGCCGAACTGCTCCAAACCCTGGGCGAAACCGGATACCGCGCCGCCCGGCGCACCACCCTCAACGCCCACTACACCGACTTCGCCCTGGTGACCGAAATCTGGCGGCACCTTGGCAAACTCGGTCTGACCGACGCCCTGGCGGACGGACCGCTGATCGGCCTGGAGCCGGGCAGCGGCTCGGGCAACTTCATCGGCGCGGCCCCGCCCGGGGCGCACCTGACCGGGGTGGAACTGGACGGCACTACCGCCGCCATCGCGCAACTGCTCTACCCCGGCGCCACCATCCGCGCCGAGTCCTTCGCCGACACCCCGCGGCCCGAGACCCTGTTCGACTTCGCCGTCGGCAACGTGCCGTTCGGCGACCTGCCCGTGCACGACCGCGACCCGATCCTCAACCGACAGCCGCTGCACAACTACTTCATCGCCAAGGCGCTGCGCGAGCAGGTACGCCCCGGCGGCGTGGCCGCGTTCATCACCTCCCGCTACACCCTGGACGGCACCACGCCCGCGCACGCGCGCGCACGCGCCGCGATGTTCGAGGCGGCGGACCTGCTCGGCGCGGTCCGCCTGCCCTCCAGCGCCCACCACGCCGCGGCTGGCACCACCGTCATCACCGACCTGCTGATCTTCCGCCGGCACGGCGAGGGACAGATCCTGCCCCCTCTGCCGCACCGCTGGATGGACTCCATCGAGCACCGCTTCGCGCAGGGCGGCGAGCCGGTCTACTTCAACGAGTACTTCGCCGCCCACCCCGAACACGTGCTGGGCAGCTACGACATGCGGCACACCGGCCGCTACCTCAAACTCGAACACCGCGGCGACCTGCTCACCGACCTGCGCAAAGCGCTGGACTCGATCGCCCGAAGCGCGCGGTCCAGCGGCCGCACGCTCACCCCCCGGCCCGGCGGCCCGATCGCCCGCCCGTCCTACCCGGTGCGCGAGAGCACCCTGCCCAACGGCTACCTGGGCGTGGCCCAAGACGGCTCCTTCACGGTGGTGCTCGACGGCAACGTCACCGCGCTGACCCGCACCGTCGGCGAAGGCGCCGCGCGCAGAACCGTCCCGGTCTCCGCGAAAGGCAAGGCGGCCGAGGAACTGCGCGCCCTGCTCGCCGTGCGCGACGCGGTCGTCGCCCTGCTGGACGCCGAGCGCGCCAGCACCGCCGACACCCCCGAGATCGCGCGGCTGCGCCGCACCCTGAATGACCGCTACGACCGCTACCAGCGCCGATTCGGACCCGTCGGCCGCTACAGCGTCTCCACCGCGCAGCGCACCGCGATGAACCCGGACACCCTGCTCGCCAAGATCGACGCCTCCACGCAGGACGCCCGCGACGAGTTCGCCGCCCAGTTCGAGACCGCCACCGGACTGACCCTCAGCCAGGCGCTGTCCGCCGCCGAGGTGCGGCGCAAGACCAGCGCACCGCGGGTGACCAAGACCGGTAAGACCGTCCAGTCCACCACCCGCGAAGTCCAGATCAGCGATGCGGCGGCCGCCCTGCACGCCGCCTTGAAACGCGCCGACCGGCGCAGCGGCGTCGACCCCGAGGAACTGCGCGCGGAACTGGACACCCGCCTGCGGGCCGCCCGCACCCAGACCCGGCGCAACTACGCGCAACTGGCGGGATTTCGCACCGACCCCTACGCCGAGTACGTCCTGGCGCTGGAGGGCAAGTACAACCCCGCCTCCGGCACCGCCCCCAAGAAGCGGATCTTCACAGAGCGGGTGATCACCCCGCGGGTGCCGCCGCAGCGGGCGCAGAGCCCCGAGGACGCGGTCGCCATCAGCCTCGACCTGGTCGGCGAGGTGCGCCTCGCGGTGATCGGCGAACTGCTGGGCGTGCCCGAATCCCAGGCGCGCGCCGCGCTGGGCACCGCCGTCTACGACGAACCGGGCACCGGCCGCCTGGTGCCGGCCGCCCTGTACCTGGCCGGGAACGTGCGCGAAAAACTCGCCGCCGCACAGGCCGCCGCCGAGGACCAGCCGGAGCGCTACGGCGCGAACGTCGACGCGCTCGCCGCGGTGATCCCCGCCGACCTGGGCCCCGACGAGATCGACGCGCGGCTCGGCGCCGTGTTCGTGCCCCGCGAGATGGTCGAACAGGGCCTGCGCCACCTGCTGGCCGACTGGGACCTGGCCGTCTTCCACGCGCCAGGCACCCGCTGGGAGGTACACGGCGACAGCGACTCGACCAAGGCCACCGTGGACTTCGGCACCCAGTCGATGGACGCGATCGAGTTGGCGCAGAAGCTGCTCAACGTCGCCCCGATCGTCGTGAAGGACCCGGTGCCCTACAAGGACGAGGAGGGCAACGACCGGGTCCGCTACGTCACCAACATCCTGGAAACCACCGCCGCGCAGGACGCCGCCGCGCGCCTGAACAGCGCGTTCGTGGACTGGCTGTGGCAGGACCCGGCGCGCACCGCGGCGGTGTGCCGCGAGTACAACGACCGGTTCAACTGCGAGGTCCCGGTCGACTGGTCCCGCTTCCGCCTGACCCTGCCGGGCCTCTCGCACTTCACACCGCACCGCCACCAGATCGAGGCGGTCGCCCGCAGCCTGTTCGAACACCGCGTCGGCTTCTTCCACGAGGTGGGCGCGGGCAAAACCAGCGAAATGATCATGGCGGTGATGGAGGCGCGGCGCCTCGGCTTCGCCAACAAGCCCCTGATCGCCACCCCGAACAACGTGCTGCCCGGCTTCCGCGCCGAATTCGCCGAACGCTACCCCGCCGCCCGGGTGCTGGTGGCCGACGACCAGCTGCTGCGCCGCGGCGGCATCCCCGGCCTGGTGGCCGCCGCCGCCGGCGACGACTGGGACGCCGTGCTGGTCACCCACGACACCCTCGCCCGCCTGCCGCTGGGCGGCGAGGCGACGGCGGCGCACGTCGAGAGGGAACTGGAGTTCCTGCACCGCAGCGCCGCCGAAGCCCACGCCCAGGACCCCGACGGGGTCACCACCATGGTCAAGGACGCCGAAGCCAACCTGGCGCGCGCCGAGGAGCGCATCAAGGCCCTCAAGCTGCAGGCCGCCGGCGCGGGCGAGGCCGCGTTCGACGCGATGGGCGTGGACGCCGCCTTCATTGACGAGGCGCACCTGTTCAAGAACCTGCACCGCGACACCGAGATCCAGGACGCCGCGATCGAGGGCTCCCAGCGCGCCACCGACCTCGAACTGGACCTGGACTACCTGCGCACCGCCGATCCCCAGGCCATGATCGTGCTGGCCACCGCCACCCCGATCGCCAACTCCGTCGCCGAGGCGCACACCATGGGCGTCTACCTGCGCCCCGAGGAGATGGACGAGCTCGGCATCCGGGCGTTCACCCCGTGGGTGGCCACCTTCGGCGAGGTTGTCCCGGTCCTGGAGCTGACCCCGGACGCCGCCGACTACCAGATCAAGGAACGCCTTGCCCAGTGGCGCAACGTCCAACGCCTGCAGGCTTGGTTCCGCGGCTTCGGCGACGTGCGCACCGCCGCCGACCTGGACATCGAGGGCATCCCCGACCTGGCCGGCGGCCAGCCGACCACCGTGGTCGTGCCCGCCTCCGCCGCGGTCATGGCGCACATCCAGACCCTCTCCGAACGCTACAAGGCGTTCAAACGAGGCGGCACGGAGGCCAAGAAGCCGGAGAACAACCCCTTGGCGATCGTGCACGAGGGCCGGCACGTCGCGCTGCACCCGCGCACCCTGGGCATCCACGACGAGGAGCCCAGCAAACTCGACGCCGTCGCCGAGAACATCGCGCGCATCTACCACGCCCACAAGGACGACATCTATCCCCAGAAGGCCGACGAGCCCGACGGGCCGACCCACCCGCGCCCCGGCAGCCTGCAGCTGGTCTTCTGCGACATCTCCACCCCCAAATACGCCTGGAACGCCTACGACTACCTGCGCGACCAACTCGCGGCGCGCGGCGTGCCGCGCGAGCAGATCGCGTTCGTGCACGACGCCAAGGACGACCGCACCCGCGCGGAACTGTTCGCCGCCTGCACCGACGGGCGCGTGCAGGTGCTGCTCGGATCGACCGGGAAACTCGGGATGGGCACCAACGTGCAGACCCGCGCGGTCGCGCTGCACGACGTGGACGTGCCCTGGCGCCCGGACTTCCTGCACCAGCGGCACGGGCGCATCCAGCGGCAGGGAAACCTCAACCGGCAGGTGGAGATCTACCAGTACGTCACCGAGAACACCTTCGACGCCTTCATGTGGCAGGTGGTCACCCGCAAGCTGAAGTTCATCACCGCGTTCATGCGCGGCGAGCTGACCGACCAGCGCGCCATGGAGGAGATCGACTCGGTGGTCGCGCTGGCCGAGCGCACCACCGCCCTCGCCACCGGCAACCCGAAGATCATCGAGAAGCACGAGGCTGAGATCGAGGTCCGCAAACTGGCGAACCTGGAGAAGACCCACCAGGTCAACCGCACCAGGCTGCGCGCGCGCATCAACGCCAACACCTACGACCTGTCCGCCGCGCGCGACGACCTGACGGCGCTGGACGCCGCGCGACCGACCGTTGAGGCCGCGCTCGCCGGCGACTTCGCGATGACCATCGGCGAGCAGACCTACACCAAGCACAACGAGGCACGCGACAAACTGCGCCAGGAACTGGCGTACCAGGCCAAGTACACCGGCCGCGAGGCGCGCACCATGACGCTGGGCCGGTATCTGGGCCTTGAGGTGCGCGCGAACATCGAGCGCTACCTCGGCAACCAGGACAAACGCATCGAGGTCAGCTTCCCGCAACTGGCCGGGTCGGCGTGCGTGGTGGACGAGAGCGCGCTGCCCTCCAGCGACTTGGTCACCCAGTTGTCCAACAAGGCCAAGGCGATCGCGCAGACCCGCGCCGGAATCGAGCGGCGCCTGGAGCGTGCCCAGGCGGACATCGCCTCGGCCGAAGAGTTGCTGGCCGCGCCGTTCCCGCACGTCGAGGCTCTGTCCGCGGCCCGCGCGCGCCTCAACGCGATCAACATCGAGTTGCACGGGCACACCGGCGAGGCGGAGGCCGCCGAGCAGCACAACGAGGCGAAGCAGGCCGCGCCCGGCGCCGGGACGGTGACCGATGACGACGCCTGGTACAAGAACGCCCGCCGGGGCGAACGGCGTCGCTCCAAGGGCAGAGGTCGGGGCCAGCAAGGGCAAACCGACGCGCCGGACGGGTCAAGCGCCGGGCGCGCCACCGCGGCCCCGACCGGCGACCTGGTCGGTGCCGCGCTCGCCGCACCGCAGGCGCCCGCGCGACCGGAGCCGATGACCGGCCGGCCGTGGTTCGTCGTGGGCAACCAGGACGCCGAGGTCGCCGCCCTCGCCGCGCTCCTGCATCGCCCCGCGCTGCTCGACCAGTTCGCCGCGAGCCTGCCGCACCTGCGCGACCCGCACGCCAAGGAGGCTATGGAGCACCTGGTAACACTGCTGCGCTCCGGCGGGCAACCGACGCTCGGGGACGTGCACGCGGCCGCCGGGGTGCCGACGCAGTACGCCGCGGCGCTGCGCGAGCGCACCGGCCGCTGGCTGGAGTACCTGCGCACCCAGGACGAGCAGGCGCCGGCCCGCATCGCCCACGCTCTGGACGAGCTGACCCGGCCCAACCAGTACGGGCACCCGGCCGTCGCGCTGCACCACACCCCTTGGGCCGAGCCGTACTACAGCCCCGACCTGCCCGACCAGCGCACCGGCCTGGTCCGTCGCGAGCAGGCAGCGGACCTGATCGCCCTGGGCGCGGTGGGAGCCGGCGGCCTCGCCCACGACCTGCTCTTCCCCATCACCGGAGCCGGCGACCAGCGCCAATGGCGCAGCTTCGCGGTGCCCGACCCGTCCGGCCGAGGCCTGTTCCTGCAGGCCACCCTCGACGTGCTGTCCACGGGCCGACAGGAAACCGACCTCGACGGCCTGATCGACGCCATCGGCCGCCGCGGCATCCCGCTGTCCGCGCAACGCCTGGCGGCCTTCACCGACCTGCGCACCGCGCTGCGCGCGACCGCCACCGATCCTGACGCGCTCGCCCGCACGCTGC
>Ga0070739_10008273_pt1 | contig 10712 bp, 10 predicted proteins | sample Coa_R1_7_FD_66445 | JGI IMG/M metagenome (GOLD analysis project Ga0070739, IMG submission 66445) | Surface soil microbial communities from Centralia Pennsylvania, which are recovering from an underground coalmine fire - Coalmine... | ecosystem: Environmental > Terrestrial > Soil > Unclassified ...
CAGCTGGGCTAGATATGACTTGGTGTCGTGCACGGTCGATAGGTCGACCTGAGCCCACCGCAGATAGGCATCCTGCAGTACGTCGTCGGCTTCGGTTGCGGAGCCGAGGATTTCGTAGGCGATGGTGAACAGCAACGGCCGCAGCAGCGTGAACCGTTCGGCATGTTCGGACGCAGCGGGCGAGGCGGTCACGAGACCGTGACCGCCTCGTGCGCAAGCCGCTCGGCCCGCTTGCCGCCCTTGAGCCAGGGGTTCGAACCGGGTTTGGTCGACTCGCGGCGGATGCCCCATACCGTCCCTTTGCAGACCGCCTCCTTGACCCAGGCCGCGAACCGGCCGCCGAGGGCCAGGTTGATCGGGGTGTCGTCGAAGCGGGCGAGCTGGAAGGTGGCGTGCTTGCGGCCCAGGCTGACGCACTGTCCGACGAACGCCTGGTTGATCACCGCCGGTTCCGTGCCAGCGATACGGCTCAGCACAGTGTTGGCGGCCTGAACGCCCAGCGGGCCGGCGGCCTGGCAGCTCATCCGCAGCGGCTGGCCGGACGGGGCGGCGGCGTCTCCGGCCGCCACTATGTAGGGGTCGTCGATGCTGGTCAGCGTTTCGTCGGTGACCAACCGGCCCAGCGCATCGGTGCTCAAACCGCTGCGCTCGGCCAGGTCCGGCACACCGAAGCCCGCTGTCCACACGGTCGCTGCGCTGCGCAGTACCGTGCCGTCGACCAGCTTGACTGCGCCGGGGGCGACCGATGCGACGACGGCGGTTTCCCGTACGTCGACGCCGAGCCTGCGCAGGCACCTATTCACCGAACGGCGACCCGCTGGACTCAGCGACGGCCCGAGCACACCGCCGCAGACCAGTGTCGCTGGGCGGCCCTGCTCGGCGAGCTCCGCGGCCGTTTCGATGCCGGTCAGCCCGGCGCCGACCACCACGACGGGCGCATCCGGGTGCAGTTCGTCGAGTGCGCGGTGCAGCCGCTCGGCGTATTCGAATTCGGCTATGGCATAAGCGAATTCCTGTGCCCCGGGCACCGCTGCCGGCGGTGTGCCGGTGCTGCCGACGGCGTAGATCAGGTAGTCGTAGTCCAGCGTGTCACCAGAGGCCAACACCACCTTGCGGGCGGCGGTGTCGATCCGCTCGGCGGTGTCAACCACCAGTCGGATGCCCTCACCCAGCAGCGTGCCGTAATCGACGGTGGCAGAGCCGGTGCCGGCGACGAACTGGTGCAAACGGATTCGTTCCACGAAAACCGGACGCGGGTTCACCAACGTAATGTCGACGTCCGCGCGCAGCCGCAGGTGGTTGGCGGCCAAGGTTCCGGCGTATCCGCCGCCGAGGACCACGACGCGTGTGCGTGTGTCGGTCATGATGTCTCCTGTTTGATCGCAGGTCTCACGGATCTTGTGCCCTTGAGACACCGCGAAGGCGGCGGATGTGACACGGTGTGATCGACGTCACTGATGCTGGTCGCGGAATAAGCGGAAGCTCGGCGACCGGTATTGCGCCGACTTGTAACTTTTCCCGTTGTCGACTCGTCCTTGCTGACAGGGCCGTACCGGCCACCACGTCAAGGAATTGGAGTCAGATGATGACAATCGTCGTCACCGGAGCAACCGGCAATGTCGGCCGTCCGCTTGTTACCCAACTCGTCAATGCCGGTGCAAAGGTGCGCGCCGTGAGCCGTCACCCGGAGTCCGCTGGGCTTCCTGCCGACGTCGAGGTGGTGGACTCTGCCGCCGCGACGATCCCGGGCGCGTCGGCGGTCTTCCTGAATTCGCGTGCGCTGGGCCCCGAGTTGAGCACTGTGGTCGACCAAGCAGTACGAGACGGAGTCACCCGCCTGGTCGCGCTGTCGGCGATCAACGCCGACGACGACTTCTCGCGCCAACCGTCACGGTCGCGCGGCGACCGCAACAAGGAGGTGGAACAACTCGCCGTCGACTCGGGACTGGAATGGGTGAGCCTGCGGCCATCGGTCTTTGTCAGCAACTTCGTCGGCATGTGGTCTGCCCAGATCCGCGCCGGCGACATTGTTCGCGGTCCTTACGCCGCGGCGTCCAATGCGCCGATCGTCGAAAGCGATATCGCTGAGGTCGCCGCCAAAGCTCTGCTTACCGATGACCTTGTGGGGCAGAAGATTCCGTTGACGGGCCCGCAGGCCCTCACAAACGCCGAAATGGTTGACATCATCGGCGCGGTCCTGGGCCGGACGTTGCGATACCAGGAGGTGCCCGACGACATGGTGCGTCAGCGGTTTGTTGGCCTGGGTTTTCCGCCCGAGTTCGGCGACGCCTACATCGCGATGCTAGCCACTACCCTCGACAACCCTGCCGTAGTTACCGACGCGGTGCCCAAGATCCTGGGCCGGCCCGCGCAGTCGTTCGAGCAGTGGGTGACCGCGCACCGGAACGTCTTCGCGAACTAGCAAAAGGAGCAATCCATGTCTGATCCCAAGCCGCCGCGCTGGCTGAAACCGATGAACAAGTTCATGATCGCGTTGCAAAAGCTCGGCATACCAACGGGACCGCCGATGGTCCTGACGGTGCCGGGTCGTCGGACCGGTCGACCGCGCAGCACGCCGATGACCCCATTCACCTTCGGTGGGCAGCTCTACACCGTGGCGGGATTCCCCGGTGCCGACTGGGCGCGGAACGCCCGCGCGGCCGGCGTCGGGACCCTGAGCAAGGGGCGGAAGGCACGACGAGTGAAGATCGTGGAGGTGTCTCCCGAGGAGGCCCGCCCGGTGCTCCGGGCGTTTCCGACCGAGGTACCGGTCGGCGTCAGCTTCCTGAAACGCTCTGGCCTTGTACGGCAGGGAACTCCCGAGGAAGTCGAGGCACTTGCCGGGCGGATAGCTGTGTTTCGATTCGATCCCTTTCCAGCGAGCTGAGGCAACCCATGCACACCGCCTACCTTGTCGTGACACTGGTCGCGATTGCCTTCAACGGATTTTCCGGCGTAAGCGCCCTGGTGCACTTCGCACCCATCATTCCGGGCATGGAGGCCGCAGGGGTTCCCCTGTCGTGGTTGACGTTTCCCATCGGCACCCTCAAGACCCTGGGTGCCCTGGGACTCGTTGTAGGCCTGTGGATTCCACCGATTGGCCTGGCGGCTGCGGCAGGGCTGGTCATATTTTTCGTATGCGCCATGTACACCCATGTGCTGGCCAACGACATCTCCCCGCAATTCGGGCTTGCGTCGATCCTGCTTGCTCTTAATAGCGCCGTTTTCGCACTTACCCTTCTCGCCCAGCCGAATCTGTAGCAGGCGTGGGCCAGGCTTCACCTGTGGCGGATCAGTTCGATGGCTGCGTTCGCTGCACCGAAATAGCGCGGGTCGGGGCGCAGGGCATTCTCCCGGATGGCTGCCTCACAGAGCTTGATCGCATGCTCGTCGCCTAGTTCTAGCGCCTCCTCGGCCAGTTCGGTAAACGTGCGGTCGGGGTCCGGCTCGGTTGGTGCCTCCACCATGCGCTGTCCGCCGAAGGCGGCGAACAATTCCCGGTTGACGTTCACGATGGTGCGTAGCGACACCGCATGCAGGTCAGCTGGTACTTCGGCCAACAGCAGTCGCATCGCAGCCGGCGCAGTGATCGTGTGAATCAACGGGACTGGGAACGACGGCCTCGTCGCGGCGTAGTGACCGGCATACTCGGCCGTCAGCTCGCTTAGCGCCCGGTCGACGGCTTCCGCGTCGAGATCACCGTGATCAGCCGGCCCGGATTCAACGGGTTGGAACGTGGTCGCCCAGAAGGCCAGACCGCGAGCGAGTTCGTCGATCTGAAGGTCGGTGGGCCGCGCCGTATCGCGCAGCGAGCGCACGGCGTGGGCGGTGCGGATCAACCCGTGGGTGAGTGAGCCGGCGCAGCCGGGTAATAGCCTCGGCCACCATCTCTGCAGCACATCTCGCCATGCGGCCTCGGCGAGTTCGCGGCGAAACAGCTCGACCCAGTCGCCGCCGCGGTCGCGTTGGCCCAGGGCGGCCTGCCAGTCGGTGATCGGCTGCGCCGGATCCGGCAGCGGCCCATGCTCGCGATGATGGATGTTGGCGTCAACCCAGCTGTCGACCTCGTCGCAATACCCGAGTTTGGCCAGCGCTTCGGCGGCCATCGGGCCGTGGTTGGCGAAGAAGTGACCGAGGTAAAAACCGGTCCCGCGCAAGCGGTCCAGTGCAACGTTCACCGCTTCGGTGTAGTCCAGCGATCCCATCACATGCCTCCTGGTGCTACACCCACGACGGGGCGACTACCAAAAAAGTTACACCTGCAGAGCAGACAGTAAGTCACCCAATTCCGCGGCCTTTCAGGGCTTTACGTCTGCTCGTGCTCAGTCCGCTTGGTAGCGCGGGAACACCGCCGTCGGCGGCGGCAAGACCATGCCCGGGGCGAGCCGAGTTTCCACCGCACTGAACGACCGAGCGTTGGCGGGCTGGCCGAGCAGGTCGAGCAGCTTGGCCGCCGACTCCGGCACTACCGGCTGAATAAGCAGTGCGGCAATGCGAACCACGTCGAGAGTGGTGTAGAGAACGGTGCGAAACCGCGTCTGGTCGTCCTGCGACTCGCTTTTGCGCAGTACCCACGGCTGCTGCGCCGAGAAGTACTTGTTGGCCGCGCCGAGCATCCGCCAGATCGCCTCCAACGCCAAATGCATGGCTTGGGCGTCGAAATGGGACCGCACCTGTTCGAGTAGGCCGTCGGCGAGCGCCAGCAACTCTGTGTCGTCAGCGCTGAATTCGCCGGGGGTAGGCACGATTCCGTCGAGGTTCTTGGCGACCATCGACAGCGACCGTTGCGCCAGGTTGCCGAGCTCGTTGGCCAGGTCGGCGTTGATCCGGGTGATCATCGCTTCGTCGCTGTAGCTGCCGTCCTGGCCGAACGGGACCTCCCGCAACAGGAAGTAGCGGACCTGGTCAACACCGAACGTGTCGATCAGCGCCACCGGGTCGATGACGTTGCCCACCGACTTGCTCATCTTCTCGCCGCGGTTGAGCAGGAAGCCGTGGGCGAAAACCTTTCGCGGCAGGTCGATTCCGGCCGACATCAAAAACGCCGGCCAGTACACGGCATGGAACCGGATGATGTCCTTGCCGATCATGTGCAGATCGGCCGGCCAGTAGCGGCGGAACAACTCGGATTCGGTGTCGGGGTAGCCGACGCCGGTCAGATAGTTGGTCAGCGCGTCCACCCAGACGTACATGACGTGATCGGGGTGATCGGGCACCGGTATTCCCCAGTCAAACGACGTCCGGGAGATCGACAGGTCGCGCAACCCGCCGGAGACGAAGCTGACCACCTCGTTGCGACGTACCTCAGGCCCGATGAAATCGGGGTTGGCCTCGTAGTGAGCCAGCAGCTTGTCGGCATACGCCGACAGCCGAAAGAAATAGGTCTGTTCTTCGGTCCACGTCAGCGGCGCCCCGGTCTCGGCGGCAATGCGAGTCCCGTCTTCGAGCAGCTGGGTTTCCGATTCGACGAAAAACCGCTCGTCGCGCACCGAATACCAGCCCGAGTAGCTGTCCAGGTAGATGTCGCCGGCATCAGCCATCCGCTGCCAAATCGCCTTGGAGGCCGCATGGTGGTCGGCGTCGGTGGTGCGGATGAAGCGGTCGAATGAGATGTTGAGCCGCTCCTGCAGCCGCTGGAACACATCGGAGTTGCGCCGGGCCAAGGCAGCCGTGGGAACCCCCTCGGCCGCCGCTGCCTCGGCCATCTTCAGCCCATGTTCGTCGGTGCCGGTCATAAACCGCACGTCGAAGCCGTCAAGCCGCTTGAACCGGGCAATCGCGTCGGTGGCGATGTACTCGTACACGTGCCCCAGGTGCGGTGCAGCATTCGGATACGTGATCGCGGTGGTGACGTAGTAGGGCCTCATCGAGAATCACCCTATTGTGTGCGCGTGAGCTCCAACCGGTCCGGTAAACGTGAGGCGCCGCCCGCCCCGGAGCCGTTGGCGCCGTTGATCGACGCCCACACCCACCTCGACGCATGCGGCGCCGAGGACGCCGACGGGGTGCGCGCCATCGTCGAGCGCGCCGCGGCCGTCGGAGTCACAGCGGTGGTGACCATCGCCGACGACCTGGACTCGGCGCAGTGGGTGACACGCGCGGCCGAATGGGATCCGCGGGTCTACGCCGCCGTGGCCCTGCATCCCACCCGGGCGCATGCCCTCACCGAGGCGGCTCGCGCCGAAATCGAGCGCCTGGCCGCCCATCCGCGGGTGGTGGCGATCGGCGAGACCGGGCTGGACCTGTACTGGCCGGGCCGGCTCGACGGGTGCGCCGAGCCGCCCGCACAGCGGGAGGCGTTCGCCTGGCATATCGACCTGGCCAAGCGGACCGGCAAACCGCTGATGATCCACAACCGGGAGGCCGACGCTGAGGTCCTCGACGTCCTGCGGGCTGAGGGTGCCCCCGACTGTGTGATATTTCACTGTTTCTCGTCGGGCCCGGCGATGGCCCGCAGCTGCGTCGACGCCGGCTGGCTGCTGAGCCTGGCCGGGACGGTCAGTTTCCGCAATGCCCGTGACCTGCGCGCAGCCGTCCCGCTGATCCCAATCGACCAGCTGCTGGTCGAGACCGACGCACCGTTTTTGACGGCGCACCCGTACCGTGGCGCTCCCAACGAGCCGTACTGCCTGCCCTACACTGTGCGAGCGTTGGCTGAACTCCTGGGGCGACCTGCCGACGAATTGGCACTGGTCACCACCGCTAACGCTCGCCGGGCCTACCGGCTGGTCGGCGACTCTTAAGAGTCCGTTAAGAGCGTTGCGCTGGAGTTGCCCTAACTAGGCCGATTCGTTACCGTCTTGTGATCGAACGGGGGGCCTTGACGGGCCCCTTTCGTTTGTGGCTGCTGACGGTGTCGTTGAAGTGTTGCTTAGGTCGGGGAAATACGAGCGTTGAACGTACTCACGAAGCTGCACCAGACCCCATCACCGATCCTGCGGCTTCTGGTCGCCGCGCTGTTGCTGGTGCTGACGTTCGCGGGCGGGTATGCGGTTGCTGCTCGCAAGACGGTGACGCTGAGCGTCGACGGGACCCGGTTGACCGTGACGACGATGAAGTCGCGGGCGATCGACGTGCTCAAGGAGAACGGGTTCGAGGTCGGCGAGCGGGACGACTTGTACCCGAATGGCGACGAGCGGATCCATGACGCCGACGAGATCGTGCTGCGGCGCAGCCGGCCGTTGCAGATCTCCATGGACGGTCACGACACCAAGCAGGTGTGGACCACGGCGTCCACCGTCGATGAGGCGCTGGCCCAGCTAGCGATGACCGACACCGCGCCCGCCGCGGCCTCCCGGGGCAGCCGTGTTCCGCTGGCGGGTATGGCGCTGCCGGTCGTCACGGCCAAGACCGTCCAGATCAACGACGGTGGCGTCATGCGCACCGTTCATCTGGCCGCGCCGAACGTCGCCGACCTGTTGGACGCCGCCGGTATGCCGCTGCAACAAAGCGACAAAGTGATGCCGAGCGCGTCGACGCCGGTCACCGACGGGATGCAGATCGAGGTAACCCGGATCCGCATGGAGAAGGTCACCGAGCGGGTGCCGTTGCCGCCGGCCGCGCATCGCGTCGAAGACCCGGAGATGAACGTCAGCCGGCGGATCGTCGAAGACCCCGGTAGCCCGGGCACGCAGGACGTGACGTTCGCCGTGGCCAAGGTCAATGGAGTGGAGACCGGCCGGCTGCCGGTGGCCAACACGGTGATCACACCAGCCCGCGACGCGGTGCTGCGGGTCGGCACCAAGCCGGGCACGGAAGTCCCGTCGGTGCCCGAGGCCACCGTGTGGGATGCCATCGCCCGCTGCGAAGCCGGCGGAAACTGGGCGATCAACACCGGAAACGGCTACTACGGTGGTGTGCAATTCGACCAGAGCACCTGGGAACGCAGCGGCGGCTTGCGCTATGCCCCGCGCGCTGATCTGGCCACCCGCGAAGAGCAGATCGCCGTTGCCCAGACCGTGCTGGAACGGCAAGGCTGGGGCGCCTGGCCGGTGTGCAGCGGAAGAGCAGGTGCGCGCTGACCATCCGGCTGCTGGGCCGCACCGAGATCAGACGGCTCGCTAAGGAGCTCGAGTTCCGGCCACGAAAGGCGTTGGGACAAAACTTCGTTCACGACGCCAACACGGTACGTCGGGTGGTGTCGGCGTCCGGGGTGAGCCGGTCCGACCACGTGCTTGAAGTGGGGCCCGGCCTGGGATCACTGACGCTGGCGTTGCTCGACCGTGGTGCCGCGGTCACCGCCGTCGAGATCGATCCTGTGCTGGCCGACCGGCTAGAGCAGACCGTCGCCGAGCACTCGCACAGCGAAGCTGACCGGCTGACGGTGCTGAACCGCGACATCTTGTCGATCCGTCGCAGCGACCTGGCGGCTGAGCCGACGGCGGTGGTGGCCAACCTGCCCTACAACGTCGCGGTTCCGGCGTTGTTGCATCTGCTCGCCGAGTTTCCTTCGGTGCGCACCGTGATGGTGATGGTGCAGGCCGAGGTCGCCGAACGGCTTGCCGCTGAACCCGGCGGCAAGGACTACGGCGTGCCCAGTGTCAAGATGCGGTTTTTCGGCCGGGTGCGCCGCTTCGGCACGGTGTCGCCGACGGTTTTCTGGCCGATTCCGCGGGTCTACTCCGGCCTGGTGCGGATCGACCGTTACGAAGTGTCGCCCTGGCCCACCGATGAGGCCTTCCGCCGACGTGTGTTCGAACTCATCGACATCGCATTTGCCCAGCGACGCAAGACATCTCGCAACGCGTTTGCCGAATGGGCCGGCTCGGGCAACGAATCTGCGAAGCGGCTGCTGGCCGCCAGCATCGACCCCGCCCGCCGCGGTGAGACGCTGTCCATCGAGGACTTCGTGCGTTTGCTGCGCCGCTCAGGGGAGTGGACCGACAGCGCCGCTGCCGGCCAAGAAGCGTCGTAGCGGCCCGATTTCGGCGCGGTGCCCGAGCTACTCAGCCGGGTCGATGGCCCGGCTCCTTTTCCGACCCGATTGCCCGGCTCATCCTCGGGCCGTCGCCGCGGCCCGCATCGTCGCCGGGCGAGCGCCGTTGGCGGCGTGCATCGTCGCCAGAAGCAGTGTGGTTTGCGTGTCCCGGCGATACTCTCGTGCGGTGCCGATGAACGGGAGCACCGCTGTTCAGTGGGTGCCGACTGGGTCGGTGACGGTCCAGGTGCCCGGGAAAGTCAACCTCTACCTCGGGGTCGGGGATCGCCGCGCCGACGGTTACCACGAGCTGACGACTGTGTTCCAGGCGGTCTCACTGGTCGATGAGGTCACTGTTCGCAACGCCGACGTGCTCTCGCTCAAGGTCAGCGGCGAAGGGGCCGACGAACTGCCCACCGACGACCGCAACCTGGCTTGGCAGGCCGCCGAGCTGGTGGCCGAACACGTCGGCCGGGCCCCAGATGTTTCGATCACCATCGACAAATCCATTCCGGTTGCTGGCGGCATGGCGGGCGGCAGCGCGGACGCCGCCGCGGTGCTGGTGGCCATGAACGTCCTGTGGGAGCTCGACGTGCCGCGCCGCGACCTTCACGCGCTCGCCGCGAAGCTGGGCAGCGACGTGCCGTTCGCGCTACACGGCGGCACCGCGCTGGGAACCGGGCGCGGCGAGGAATTGGCCACCGTGCTGTCGCGAAACACCTTCCACTGGGTGCTGGCGTTTGCCGACAGCGGCCTGTCGACAGCGGCGGTGTTCGCCGAGCTCGACCGGCTCCGTGAGGTAGCCGAACCGCCGCGACTCAGTGAGCCCGGGCCTGTGCTGGCCGCCCTTGCCGCCGGGGATGCCGACCAGTTGGCGCCTTTGCTGGGCAACGAGTTGCAAGCGGCCGCGGTGAGCTTGGATCCCGCGTTGCGCCGCGCCTTGCGTGCCGGTGTAGAGGCAGGCGCACTGGCGGGCATCGTCTCCGGGTCCGGACCCACCTGCGCATTCCTGTGCTCATCGGCGACTTCGGCAATCGACGTCGGCACTCAGCTGTCGGGCGCAGGTGTCTGCCGCACCGTCCGCGTTGCCAGCGGTCCGGTGCACGGTGCCCGCGTGGTGCCGGCGCCGGTGACCGAAGTGTGACCTGGGCCTCAAAGCACGCCACGGTTTGGCGGTTACTTAAGAGGAGCTTAAGATGATCCGCGGTGACGACTAGCGGTCAAACAATGTGCCCAATCGCACCGCCCGCCGGTTATCGCGGTGGGCGGTCGACCAGCCGCCACAGCGGCTGTGCTTCCGCTACCCGTCCAGCCTCTCCCGAGGCATCTGACGCATCACCGATTCGAGACATAACCGCTGCCCAATTGTGTGCACGCCTCTACTGCACATTGCCTAATAGCAGGGGCAGCATAAAATTCCGGGCCTGGAAAGCGCCGGTGCCGGAAGCCAGGAGGGTGTCGTGAGCAGGTTTACCGAGAAGATGTACCGCAACGCCCACACCAGCCCTCGCGGCATGGTCACCGGCGAGCCACACAACCCGGTCCGGCACACGTGGCGCGAGGTACATGAGCGGGCCCGTCGCATCGCGGGCGGACTGGCGGCCAATGGTATTGGCCACGGCGACGCCGTCGGTGTGCTCGTCGGCGCCCCGGTGGAGATCGCGCCGACCGCCCAGGGGCTGTGGATGCGGGGGGCCAGCCTGACCATGCTGCACCAGCCCACGCCGCGCACCGACTTGGCGGTGTGGGCCCAGGACACCACCACGGTCATCGACATGATCGAGGCGAAAGCGGT
>Ga0070739_10008274_pt1 | contig 10711 bp, 7 predicted proteins | sample Coa_R1_7_FD_66445 | JGI IMG/M metagenome (GOLD analysis project Ga0070739, IMG submission 66445) | Surface soil microbial communities from Centralia Pennsylvania, which are recovering from an underground coalmine fire - Coalmine... | ecosystem: Environmental > Terrestrial > Soil > Unclassified ...
AAGGCAACACCATCGTGCTGGTGACCCACGAGCACGATATCGCCATGCACGCGCATCGCGTCATCCACATCCGCGACGGCAAGGTGGAACGCGACGAGCGGATTAACTAGCGCCCGTCTTCCTGATCCCTTTTCAACTCCAGCAGGCTGAGGAGATCGCCGCTGGGAAGGTGAACCGCGACGCCGAATTCGTACCGGGCGGTCTCAGCTTCGCGCACGCTGGCCACCGCAATCTCTCTGGGATCCGAAAAGGAAAACTCGGCATCGCTCAACGGGATCGTAAGCCGCCAGGAATCGCCCCTGAGGCCCAAGGAATCGAACGCACTGTCGGTGATGATGCCCGTGGCGTCAAAAATCAGCGCCGGGCTCAAGAGCTTGATTTCGACGGGGGTGGTATGGTCCCGCCACCGGCGGAAGAGCAGGTGCGCGTCGTCATGCGTCAGGTTCATTGGTATGCGACCCTCGCCTTATTCTATGGCCAGACCTACAATGAAGGCTTGGACCTCGCCAATCTACGAAGTCGCCTCCGCTCGGCGAAACGGGTGGCCGTGCTCATGGGCGCGGGAATTTCCGCCGAGAGTGGAATCCCGACGTTTCGCGGCGCGGGCGGGCTGTGGCGGAATTTTAAGCCGGAAGATCTCGCAACGCCCGAAGCGTTCGCGCGGGATCCGAAACTGGTTTGGGAATGGTACGACTGGCGCCGCGGCCTGATCGCCGCCGCCGAGCCCAATGCGGGTCACTGCGCGCTGGCACGATCCGAGCGGGCGCATCCGAACTTCACCCTGATCACGCAGAACGTGGACGATTTGCACGAACGCGCGGGCAGCCGGAACATTCTGAAAGTTCACGGCGATATCTGGATCCAGCGATGCGTAGTTTGCGGGTCGGAACGTCAAGAACGGAACACGCCGCTTGAAGAAGTTCCGCCGCGATGCGGATGCGGAGCCTTGGAGCGGCCCGGTGTGGTCTGGTTTGGCGAGCCCCTCCCGCCGGATATCTGGGCGGCGGCCGAACACGCGGCGATGGAAGCGGAGGCGTTTCTGTTGATCGGTACATCGGCGGTGGTTTACCCGGCTGCGGGGCTGGCGGCCGCCGCCAAGAGGGCGGGCGCTATGATTCTTGAGATTAACGTGGCGGATACGCCGGCGAGCTCCTGGGTGGATTATTCGCTGCGCGGTCCCGCCGCGGAGATACTGCCGGCAATTCTGGTATGAAAATCGGTTACCTGGACGCGTTTTCGGGCATTAGCGGCGACATGACCGTGGGTGCACTGGTGGATGCCGGCGCACCCGCGGACGAGTTGATCGGCACCCTTCAAAGCCTGCGTACCGGTGCGCGATATGAGATCGAGAAGACGAAGAGGCAGGGAATCGCCGCGTCCAAATTTCGCGTACACGTTGATGACGGTCCAAAGAAGCATCGCCATCTTCCGCACATTTTGGATCTGATCGAGACGGCCGCTCTCCCCGCGCGCGCGAAGGTTATGGCGAGCGCCGTGTTCCGCCGGTTGGGCGAAGCCGAGGCTGGCGTGCATGGAGTCCCGGTGGAAAAGGTTCACTTCCATGAGGTGGGAGCGACGGATTCCATCGCCGATATTGTCGGCGCTTGTGTCGCTTTGGATCTGCTGGGCGTCGAAGAACTACATGTCTCGCCCATCAACGTAGGCAGTGGAACCGTCGAAACCGAGCATGGAGTTTTGCCGGTGCCCGCCCCAGCCACGGCAGCTTTGCTGGAAGGAAAACCGATCTATTCGCGCGGTCCGCAGATGGAATTGACTACGCCGACGGGAGCGGCGATCGTGGCGACTCTGGGCGTAAGCTTCGGCGTGCTCCCGCCCATGCGGATCGCCTCCACTGGCCACGGGGCAGGCGAGCGGGACTTTCCCCAGCAGGCGAACGTTCTTCGTGTTCTGATCGGCGAGAAAGCGTCGGCGCCGGAAGCGGCTCTGGTCAGCGTGATTGAAGCGAATATTGATGATTCGAGCCCGCAGGTGCTCGGCTATGCCCTGGAGCGGCTCATGGAATCCGGCGCGCTGGACGCCTCCCTGTCGCCGCTGCAAATGAAGAAGAACCGGCCGGGGTCTTTGCTCCGCGTGATCGCGCGGCTGGAAGATCAGGAACGGCTTGCGGAAATCGTTCTGGCCGAGACATCCACGCTGGGCCTGCGCATCCACACCGCAGAGCGGCGCGTGGATGAGCGGCGGATGGTCGAGGTGGAGACGCCGTGGGGCAAGCTTCGGGGCAAAGTTTCCAGCCAAGGGGCGTTTGCGCCCGAATATGAGGATTGCCGCGCCATCGCGCGGCGGGCGGGCGTTCCGCTCAAGCGAGTGCTGGCGGCCGCGAGTGAGGCATACTGGAAGCAACCCACCTGAAAAACATGAAATATTATCTGACGACGCCGATTTACTACACGAACGCGGCGCCGCACCTCGGACACGCCTACACGACGATTGTCGCCGATACGATCAAACGCTTCAAAACCATGCAAGGCTATGAGGCGGTGCTCGCGACGGGAACCGACGAGCATGGCGTGAACGTCGAGCGGGCCGCCATCGCCGCGGGAAAGACCCCGCGTGAGTATACGGACGTCATCTCGGAAGAATTCGCGAGGCAGTGGGAAATTCTCGGGCTGAGTATCGATCGCTTCCAGCGAACAACGGCCCCGAATCACGCCAGGGTGGTCCAGGACCTGTTCCTTCGCTGCAAGGAGAACGGATTCGTCTACAAGGGCCACTATACCGGCCAATATTGCATCTACGACAACGCCTTCGTAAATGACGCCAAGCCCGGCGACCCCTGCCCGGATTGCGGGCGGCCCACGGAAACCGTCACCGAAGAAAACTACTACTTCAAGCTTTCCGCCTTCCAGGATCGCCTGCTGGAGTTATATCTGAGGCAGCCCGACTTCATCCAGCCTGAAACCCGCCGGAATGAGGTATTGGCCTTCGTGCGCGCGGGTCTTCAGGATTTGTCGATCAGCCGCACGAGCATCAAGTGGGGCATTCCCGTTCCCGGCGACGAGAAACACGTATTTTACGTCTGGTTCGACGCGCTGACGACTTATATGAGCGCGGTGGCCGATAAGGATCTCTGGCCGGCCGACCTGCACCTGATCGGCAAGGAGATCTTGCGCTTCCATGCAGTGTATTGGCCGGCGTTTTTATGGGCGGCGGGCCTGGAAATTCCGAAAAAGATTTTCGCTCATGGCTGGCTGCTGATTGAAAACGAGAAAATGAGCAAATCCCGCGGCAACATGGTGCGGGCGACGCCCATTCATAGAGTGCTGGGGGTGGACGCGCTGCGGTACTTCCTGCTGCGCGAGGTGGTGTTCGGGCAGGACGGCAGTTTCAGCTTTGACGCGCTGGTCGCACGCTACAACTCGGATCTGGCAAACGGTCTCGGCAACCTGGCCAGCCGGACGCTGGCGATGATTCATCAGTATCGCGGCGGCGCGGTTCCGTTCCCCAAAGACGGAGGGAGCGGCCAGGTTGCAAATGTGGCTCGCAGTACCGTGGAACTGGTCCTGGGGATGCTGGACCGCTTGGAGTTCTCAAAGGCGCTGGAAACGATCTGGGCGCTGATCGGAGCGGTAGACAAATACATCGTGGAACAGGCGCCTTGGAAGCTGGCGAAAAACACTGAGGAAACTGCCGGGCTCGCGCTGGACAGCACGCTCTACACGGCGGCGGAGGCGCTGCGCATCGTGACGGCGCTGCTGTATCCGGTGATCCCGCAATCGGCAAAGAAGATCTGGTCGCAGCTCGGATCCACGTCTCCGATCGAGGACGTGCGCGTTGCGGATCTACATTGGGGCCACTTGCCGCCGGGGCAAAGACTCGGCGCTGCGGAACCGGTGTTTCCGCGCGCCGATGCGAAAACGGCGATCCCCAAGATGCAGGAATACGAAGCCGGGGAATATGCGCGCCAACAGGCCCTCCTGGGGAAAACCGTGGCAAACGCGCCGCCTCCCGCAGAACCCGCTGGCGGCGGTGCAACGGCGGGCTCAGGCACGATCACGATCGAAGACTTCGCGAAGGTGGATTTGCGCGTCGGCATCGTGAAGTCGGCGGCAGCCGTGAAAGGCGCCACCAAGCTGCTTCATCTCGCCATCGACATCGGCGAGGCACAGCCGCGGAGCATCGTGGCCGGGATCGCGGAAGCATATCAGCCCGAGGCGCTGGTGGGCAGGAAAGTCGTCATCGTGGCGAATCTCGCGCCGCGGAAACTCCGCGGGCTGGAATCGCAGGGCATGATTGTCGCGGCGTCGATCGAGGGCGGCAAGCCCGTGCTCGCTTCGTTTCTGGAAGATGTTCCGGCCGGCGCGCGCCTGAAGTGATGCCGTCCCCCGCAAGACTGATCGATTCGCATTGCCATCTCGATCATGAACAGTTCCGGGAAGACCGCGAGGCGGTAATTGAGCGGGCCCTCGAAGCCGGCGTCGAGCGCATGGTTTCAATCGGTACCGGCGACGGGCCGCCGGATCTGGAGGTTGGCATCCGGCTCGCGGACCGGTACCCGGCGCTTTACACAACCGTTGGAGTCCATCCCCACGATGCCAGCAAGGCTCAACCGGAAACCTGGCGGCGCCTGGCCGAACTGCTCCGGCATCCGAAGGTGGTCGCGCTGGGGGAGATCGGGCTTGATTATCACTATGACTTCTCGCCTCGCGAAGTGCAGCGCGCCGTGTTCCTCGAGCAGATCGCCCTCGCGCGGGAGGCGCGCAAACCGGTTGTGATCCATACGCGCGAGGCGTGGGATGACACGCTGGCGCTGATCGAACAACACTGGGCTCCGGCCGGATTGCCGGGTATTATGCATTGTTTTTCGGGGGGACCCCGCGAGGCGGAGCGATGCCTGAGCCTCGGGTTTTATTTGAGCTTCGGCGGAATCGTCACGTTTCCAAAGGCGCTGGAGGTGCAGCAGGCGGCGCGCCGCATAGCCGCCGATCGCATGCTGGTGGAAACCGACGCGCCGTATCTGGCGCCCGTGCCAAAGCGGGGGAAACGGAATGAGCCGGCGCTCGTTGTGGAAACAGCGAAGAAACTGGCAGAGTTGCGGGGGGAAACGCTGGAGGAGGTTGCGGCGGCGACCAGTGAAAATTTCCGCAGGCTGCTGGGCTAAGGCCTTTTCCTCAGGCGCTTGAGGCGGGCATCTTTCACGCGGCGCAGTTCCGCGCGCCACAAATCGCGAATTTCGTCCAAGGGCGTATCGAACTGCTTGTCCAACCCTTCAAACCGCGCATTCATCCGCGCGAGCATCAAACCCGTGAGCAGCCGTTAGAAAGAAGCGGAATCCCGATGAGGCGCCTGCCCAACACGGTGGCTTTGGTAAACTCAGAACTTCCATGCCCTCCGGCAAAATCGGCCAATCCCTGACTGCCCTGGAGATTTTCGACCTCGTCCGCGAAGACCTGGCGCAAGCCGAGCGCGAGATCGGCCTCGAATCTATCGCCTGCGTCGACGCGATCACCTACATCGGGCAGTACATTCAGTCCGGCGGCGGAAAACGCCTCCGCCCGATCCTCGTGCTGCTATGCGGGAGACTGTTCGGCGAGTCGAATCCGGGCCTGATCCGCATGGCCGCCGTCGTGGAGATGATCCACACGGCGACTCTGGTCCACGACGATGTGATTGACATGGCCAAGACCCGCCGCGGCCGCCCTTCGATCAATGTGGTATGGGGCAATCACACGTCCGTGCTAGCCGGCGATTGGCTGTACATGCAGGCGTTTCAGGCGGCCCTGCGCGAGCGGAGCTTCCCGATTTTGGATCTGCTGATCGATCTCACCCAGCGCATGGTGGAGGGCGAATTGATCCAGCTCGAACGGCTCGGCCGGATCGCAGTCACCGAGGCCGATTATATGGAGTTGATCGATCGCAAGACGGCGAGCCTGTTTTCGGCATGCGCACGGTTGGGCGCCTTGACTCAAAACGCGGCCGAATCGGCCGAGGCGCGGCTGGGAGAATATGCCTGGAATCTGGGCATCGCCTTCCAGTTGATCGACGATATTCTGGATTTCACCTCGCGGGAGAAGATCCTGGGTAAGCCGGTGGGCAACGATTTGCGGGAAGGCAAGGTCACCCTGCCGTTGATCTACGCGCTGGAAAAAGCGTCGCCGGAAGACCGGAAACTGGTGGAGACCGTCCTCGCCGACGGCAGCTACGATCAGGTTCCTTTCGGCAAGATTCTCCAGCTTCTTCACCGCCACGAGGCAATCGAGCGGGCCCAGCGGCGCGCCCAAACGTTCACGGAAAAAGCTCGCCAGATCATCGCCGGGTTTCCGGACTCGCCTTACCAGCGCGCGTTGCTGGCGGTGACCGACCTGGTGACTGGGCGGGATCATTAGCTGTAAGCTCGGCGGCCATAAGATAATGCAGTCAACGCATCCTATGTGCACGCGATTAAAGCGTTATGGTCCGTTAGGTGGGGCCGCGGTTGGCCTGGCGATCGCGATGTTTCTCCCCGCGCGCGGCCAGCGCCTGTTCCCCGGCGAAATTGAGATCCGGCAGGCGCTCGAAAAGCTGAACACGCTGGGCAGCGTGATGATGATTGGCGCGCATCCCGATGACGACCGCGAAGTCCTGCTGGCCTATCTTTCGCGCGGAAGGCATGTGCGCACGGCCTATTTATCCCTGACGCGCGGCGAAGGCGGCCAGAACCTGATCGGCCCGGAGCAGGGCGATGAGCTCGGCGTGATTCGCACGCAGGAACTGCTGGCCTCCCGGCGTATCGAAGCCGATGAGCAATACTTTACCCGCGCGATCGACTTCGGCTTTTCCAAGACCGCCCAAGAGACGTTTACGAAATGGCCGCGCGAGGAAGTCCTGGGCGACATCGTCTACAACATCCGGCGCTTCCGGCCCGATGTGATCGTCCTGTGCTTTACGGGCACCCCGCGCGACGGCCATGGCCACCATCAGGTCTCCGCGATTCTGGGCCGCGAAGCCTTCAGCGCCGCCGCCGATCCCAAACGCTTTCCCGAACAGCTCGCTTACGTGCAGCCCTGGCAGGCCAAGCGGATCATGCAGAATCCCTTCGGGATTCAGCAGAACGACGCCAAGCAGGACAAAAAAGAAAAAGAGGACGAGCGGCTGGAAGTCGATGTGGGCGTCTATTCGCCGGAACTAGGTTATTCCTACGGCGAAATTGGGGCGATCAGCCGCAGCACAAACCGCAGCCAGGGACAGGGAACCGCGCAGCGCAAAGGGTCGCAGAAGACGTTTCTGGTTACCGTCGGCGGCGATAAGCCGTCCAAAGATCTCTTTGACGGGATCGATCTGACCTGGAGCCGGATTCGGGGTGGCAGGCGCGCGGGCGCTCTTCTCAAACAGGCGTTGGATTCCTTCCAGCCCGCCCATCCTGAGGCCCTGCTCCCGGTGCTGGCGCAGGCCCGGCCGATCGTTGCCCAGCTTGCCGAAACAACCAAAGATCCACTGGCCGTTCGCAAGCTGCATGAGCTTGATGAGACGATGGCGCTGGCCGCCGGCCTGTGGCTGGAGGCTCAGGCGAACACCTATCAGGTGAGCCCGGGCGGGAATCTGCGGGTGGCGATCACGGCCGTTCTGCGCGCGCCGGCACAGGTGGCGCTGACCGGCGTGAGATTATCGGGAATCGAAGGCGCACCCGCCCTGAACATCGCCCCGGCGGTTCTGGCGAATAATCAACCCAGCAACTACACGCTGAACGTGCGGATTCCGGCTAACACACCCTATTCGCAGCCGTACTGGCTGGTGCTGCCGAGAAACGGCAATCTGTATTCGGTGCCGGATCCGCGCTTGATCGGACTGCCGCAAAATCCTCCTGTTCTTGAAGCGCACTTCAACCTGCGAATCGCGGGCCTGGAATTGGACTTAGTGCGCCCCGTAGAGTATCGCTACGTCGATCCGGTTTACGGCGAGCGGGTGCGGCCGCTGGCGATCGTCCCTCCCGTAGCGATCAGCCTGACGCAGCGCTCGCTCGTGTTTCCGGATACGGATGCCCGCCGGGTGGAGGTGCCGGTGCGCTCGAATGGCGGCCAAGCGTCCGGCGACGCGCATTTGGAGGTTCCGCCGGGCTGGAAGGTCGAGCCGGCTTCGCGCCATTTCGAATTGTCGGGCGCCGGCGAACAGGCCACGCTGGCGTTCGATCTGACGCCGCCCGCAGGCCCGGTTCAAGCAAAGGTACGGGCCGTGGCGGAAACCGGCGGCCGCAGTGTTTCGCAGGGGACCGAAGTGCTGAATTACACTCATTTCCCGGCGCAAACTCTTTTCCCGCAGGCTGAGGCCTTGCTGGTGCGCGCCGATATCAGGCTGCTCTCAAAAAACATCGGCTACGTAATGGGCGCAGGCGACGACGTGCCCGCCGCTTTGCGGCAAATCGGATGCAATGTGACGCTTCTCAGTTCGGACGACCTGATGCACGGCGATCTGTCGCGCTTCGATGCGATCATTACCGGCGTGCGAGCCTGGAATGTCCGCGGCGACCTACGGGATAACTATCAACGCCTTTGGAATTACGTCCAGGACGGCGGAACCGTTGTGGTCCAGTACAATCGGGCCGAGGCAGGGGCGGGTCCGCCCGGCGGACGGGGACCGGCCGGCCAGGCGGGCGTGGCAAACGGAGGCCGTGGCGGCAGGCAACCATCCACGGCGCAGCCGGCTGCGCAGGCGCAGGCCGCTCAGCCGAGCGCCGCGGCCGAAACAGCATCTCTCGAACACATCGGGCCCTATCCCATTCACATCAGCAACGAACGCGTCACGGTCGAGGACGCGCCGGTAGCCTTCCCCAATCCGCAGTTACTGCTTCTGCATCGGCCGAACGAGATTACCCCAGCCGACTTCGACGGCTGGGTGCAGGAGCGCGGCCTTAATTTCGCCGATAAATGGGATCCGCGCTACTTGAGCGTTCTCGAATCGCATGACCCAGGTGAAGAGCCGCTTCCCGGAGGCATGCTGTACACGAGATACGGCAAGGGAGTGTACATTTTCTCAGCCTACGACTGGTTCCGCGAGCTCCCCGCCGGAGTTCCCGGCGCCTATCGAATGTTTGCGAATATGTTGAGCGCAGCCAAGACACTGTAGTCATGCTTCCTCCCCCCGATGACGATCCTCCGCCGGTGCTGGGAACCTGGCCGCGAGTGTATGGGTTCGTGATTGTGTACCTCGCCGCCCTGATCGGCGCGTTTTACGCATTTACGGTCCATTTTGCTCCATGAGGACCTTCGATTGGGTGGTCCTGTTCGCCTGGCTGATTTTCCTGGTCTCCTACGGGCTATGGCGCGGGCGCGATTCAAGCAGCGTTAATCAGTTCCTGCTCGCCGGAAAGACCATGCCGTGGTATGCGATGGGGCTCTCCATCATGGCTACCCAGGCCAGCGCGATCACGTTCATCTCCACCACGGGCCAGTCCTACACCGACGGAATGCGGTTTGTGCAGTTTTACTTCGGATTGCCGCTGGCCATGGTGGTGCTCTCCGCGACCGCGGTGCCGATTTTTCACCGCGCGAAAGTCTACACGGCCTATGAGTACCTGGAACACCGTTTCGACGCCAAAACGCGCGCACTGGTCACGATTGTCTTTTTGATCTCGCGCGGGCTGGGGGCGGGGCTGGCGCTCGCGGCGCCGGCGATCGTGCTGTCGGTAATTCTCGGATGGCCCTTCCGCGTGACGATCCTGATAATGGGCGGTCTGGTCGTGTGGTTCACCACCATGGGTGGTATCAAGGCCGTGACGTGGGCGGATGTGCAGCAGATGATCGTCATCATGGCGGCTCTCGTCCTGGCCGCGATCATTGCGGTGGCCTCATTGCCGCGCGATATTTCGTTCCTCGACGCGGTGCACATTGCCGGCGCGGCGGGCCGCCTGAACGCCGTCACCACCCATTTCGATTGGAACGATCGTTTCAACCTCTGGAGCGGCTTGATCGGGGGAATGTTCCTGGCGCTCGCCTATTTCGGCACCGACCAGAGCCAGGTGCAGCGCTATTTGACCGGGAGATCGATCGCGCAGAGCCGCTTAAGCCTGTTGTTCAATGCGACGGCCAAGGTCCCGGTGCAGTTCTTCATCCTGTTTCTCGGCGCCATGGTGTTTGTGTTTTTCGTGTTCGTCCGGCCGCCGCTGCTGTTCCATCCGCTCGAAATGGAAGCCGTGAAGGCCCGGCCCGAGTACAACGCGATCCAGCAGCAGTTCGACCACGCCTTCGATGCCCGCCAGCAGGCGGCTCGCGCCAACGACGGCGCCGGATTCCGGGCGGCGCAAAAGGAACTGGACGCCGCGCGTTTGAGCGCCATCCAGTTGGCCGGCGATAACGATACCAATTACATCTTTCTCTATTTCGTGACTCACTACCTGCCTGTGGGCGTGGTCGGTCTTGTCGTGGGCGTCATCTTTACGGCCGCCATGTCAGCGATCTCGGGCGAGATCAACTCGCTGGCGACCGTGACCGTGATCGACATTTACCGCCGCCATTTCCACCCAGACGCTCCGGACCGGCACTATCTTATCGCCTCGCGGCTGGCTACGGCGTTCTGGGGAGTATATGCCGCGGCCTTTGCCAGCTTCGCAAAGGGGTTCGGGGCCTTGATCGTCGCCGTAAACCAGGTCGGGTCGCTCTTTTATGGCGGGATGCTCGGCGTGTTCGTGCTGGCCTTCTTTGTGAAGCGGGTGGGAGCGAACGGAGCCTTCCTCGGCGTCCTGGCGGGCGAGGCAGCCATCTTTGCCGCTGCCAAGTTCACG
>Ga0070739_10008277_pt1 | contig 10707 bp, 12 predicted proteins | sample Coa_R1_7_FD_66445 | JGI IMG/M metagenome (GOLD analysis project Ga0070739, IMG submission 66445) | Surface soil microbial communities from Centralia Pennsylvania, which are recovering from an underground coalmine fire - Coalmine... | ecosystem: Environmental > Terrestrial > Soil > Unclassified ...
AGCCCGCCAACACTGAGCGCGGCGCATCGAAGATTCGGTTTTCCGGGCGGTCGCGATACGCCGCCCACGCGGTTGCCGTTAATGCGCCGAGCAACAGCAATGTATTCGTGAGATGCATCGAAAGGTACCAGGCTCGCCCGGCAGACTGGTCTTTGGCCACATAACGAAACAGCACCAGGCCTGCTCCGAGCAACGCCTCGATGAACAGAAAGATAAGCGATAGCGATGCGTACCGCCGCACGCTATGCCGTTTTGGAAACGCCAGAAACGCCCACAGCAGCATTGCCATCGCGATCGCCACATCCCCGCCGGTCATCACGCGATGCGTAAATTCGATGAGGCGCGGTGTCGCCATATGCTGCGGAATCACTTGTCCGCCGCCGCACAGCGGCCAGTTCGCCCCGCACCCGTCGCCCGAAAACGAGACGCGCACGTACGCGCCCCACAAAATAACGGGAATGTTGTACGCCAGTACCACCCAGGCAAAGCGCGCAAACCGCTTGCGCCCTTGACTCGATTTCAAATTCACTACTTATAGGATGCCAGCACGCCTACCGCCGCAGCACGCCGCGCGCGACCATCAGAATCGCCGCGATGCTACAGACTTCCGTGATTCGCCCGTCCATCGCCATCTTCACGGCTTCCGCAAACGGATGCCACGCGACCGTGATGTCTTCTTCCGGATCAAGCTGCATTCCCGTTTGGGATAGGCCGGTGGCAAGGAAAAATGTTTGCATGTCGTCCGCCACCCCGTTACAGACGTCGACTGATGTTAAGCGCTGCCAATTTTCCGCCACCAGCCCTGCTTCTTCCGCAAGCTCTCGTTTTGCCACCGCAAGCATGTCCGTTTCGTCTTCGTGCGAGCCGCCGCGCGGAACTTCCCACGAGTAGCGCTTCACCGTGTAACGCCACTGGCCCACGAGAGCGATTTCGTCGCGTTCATTCAGCGCCACAACGGCTACCGATGGCCGGATCTCGACTACGCCGTAAATCCCCGGACCGCCGTCAGGCCGGATCACCTGGTCCTCGCGTACGCGAATCCACGCATTCTCATACGCAATGCGCGAGGCAATGGTTTTCCAGGGATTCGGCGGCACGTCAGATTCTATCGGCGCTGCAGATCTGCGCCAGCACGTCCATATCGACATTTCCGCCGGAGAGGATGACCCCAACGGAGCGCATCCGCTCCGGAAGCCTTCGCTTCAGAACGGCCGCCGCGCCAACCGCGCCACTCGGCTCAACCAGCAGCTTCATTCTGCTGAGCACAAAGCGCATGGCGTTTTTGATCTCTTCTTCAGAAACCAGCAACACGCCATTCGCAAGCGAGCGCACAATCGGGAAAGTGACCTTGCCGGGCACGAGAGTGCGCAATCCATCGGCAATCGTTGGCGGCGTCGCAATCTCCACCGGCCGCCCGGCGGCAAGCGAGCGATGCCAGTCATCTGCGAGTTCAGGCTCAACTCCGAAAACAGCGATCTGCGGGTTCAACGCCTTTGCAACCAGCAGCGTTCCGGAAAGAAGGCCGCCTCCGCCTAACGGCACAAGCAGCGCATCCAGATTCGGATACTCGCCCAACAGCTCCAGCGCCGCAGTGCCCTGACCGGCAATAATCCACGGATGATCATAAGGAGGCACAATGGCCGCCCCGCTCTTTTGCGAGATCTCCTGTGCAATGGCCTCGCGGCTCTCGCGCTGCCGGTCATAGAACACAATCTTCGGCCCATACGCCTGCGTCGATTCCACCTTGGCCTTCGGCGCATCCGCCGGCATCACGATGGTGGCGGAAACGCCTGCGTGTGCGGCCGCAATCGCCACCGCCTGCGCATGGTTGCCCGATGAGTACGCAACCACCCCGCGCTTTCGCTCCGCTTCGGTCAAAGACAGAATGAAATTCGTCGCGCCGCGAATCTTAAATGCGCCACCGCGCTGCAGATTCTCACACTTGAAATACGTTCGCAGGCCCGCGGCTTCGTCGAACAGCCGCGAGGTGAACACCGGCGTTCGTCGCGCCAGCACGTGAATCCGTTTGGCAGCAGCCTCGACATCTTCCAGCGTGACGGTTTGCTCGGCAGTCTGCATGACTTTCAATATCCTGCTTTCTTATCCACAACATTGTTCAGCGGTTCACCCTTGAGGAAGCGGTGAAAATTGTTGACAAAGCATTCAACGCTCAGGTCCAGCCAGTCCGGATTCGTTGTTCTGTCGGTGCAATGCGGCGAAATCAACACATTCTCCATGTCCCACAACGGGCTCTCTTTGGGCAGCGGCTCCACTTCATATACATCTAAAGCTGCTGCAGCAATCTGCCCGTTCTGCAGCGCTTCAATGAGAGCCTGCTCATCGATCACCGGCCCCCGGCCCACATTCATCACAATGGCAGAAGGTTTCATAATGGCGAATTCCGCTTTGCCGATCATGTGTTTCGTTTCCGGAGTTAACGGCGCTGCCGCCAGCACGACGTCCACCTCCGCCAGCATTTGATGCAAGTCGGCCAGTGGAAAAATGCGGCTCACGATCGGATCGTTTTGAGAGCGCTCGGGATTGCGCCGCGTGGCATAAATTTTGACCCCCAGTGCCTTCGCCAGGCGCGCGCACTCACGCCCGATCTCCCCATAGCCGACCACGCCCATTATCTTGCCGCGCAGCCAGTCCACTAGAAAATCGTCCCACCGGTGAGCGCGCTGATTCTCAACCAGACGCCGTACTCGTTTGTAAAAATAAAGCATCCCGAGAATCGCGAATTCCGCCAGTGATGGCGCGAATACGCCGCGTGCATTGGTCAATGGAACGCTGCTGGTCACGAATTCGGGAATCAGCGCGCTCTCTACGCCTGCCGATAATGAGTGCACCCACTTTACGTGGTTCGCAACGCGCCACACTTCGGCAAACGGCACACCGCCCACCATGCCGGAGTAGAGAATCACGTCCGCCGTAGGGCCGTACCGCCTGAGCGTCTCGGCATCCACGCCAACGTGTATCTCCGCCACCTCACGCAGTGGTTCCAGGTTGCGCAGAGCGTAGTGGCCCGGTGGCATCACCACCAGCAAATTAGGTTTCGGCATCCTGAGTCCTTTGTCATCTTAGCCGTACACTAGAGGTGTGAGCCCTCGTTGTACCTGCGGCGCCGTTCTTCCGGACGATGCTCGCTTTTGCCATAAGTGCGGCAAGCCTCAATACGAAGAAGATCTGGCCCGGCTGGCTGCGCAGGAAACGGCGCCTGCGCCTGTTCCGCTGCCGCTATCCCCTTCTGCGCCTGCTGCCCCCGGAGTATCGTTTCGCAATTCACGCGCGCTGTGGATTACTGTCGGCGTAGCCGCAGTAACGCTGGTGGCCATGGTGGTAGTTGGCATGCTATTCCAGCCCTTGCTGCCCGTTGTACTCTGCGCGGCTGGATTTATCGCCACGCGTTTATATAACCAAAAAGCCAAACAACCGCTCACTGCCGCGGCCGCCGCACGCCTTGGATGGATGACCGGCTTCTGGCTGTTTCTTGTCTTCGCCGTGATATTTGCAATGACCGCGGTCGCCGTCTCGGACCCGCAAGGCTGGGAGCAGCTCAGAGGCATGTGGGCTCGCTTCCCGCAGTATTCGCCACTCGCTTCGATGAGCCAGCATCAGTTTCTTATGCAGTTGCTCATTGCCTTGCCGTTCTTCTTTTTGTTACTCACTGTGCTGCCGGGTTTAGGCGGCATCCTGGGAGCCAAGTTTCCGCGGAGACGCTCGTCTTGAGAAACGCACCGGCAAAACGGGCGCGCTTTCAGGCGCGCCACCGGAAAACCGTAGGCATTTCATTTCTGTTTGGCGGCGCCGGGGTGTCCTCCGGGCCGCGTCCTTTGCCCTTCTAGTGGAAAAAACAATCCTTACACTCACCGTCAATCCGGCGGTCGATCGAATTGTCACCGTAGACCGCCTCGTCTTTGAAGACCGGGCTTATATCGAATCCACTTCCGAAGCCGCAGGCGGCCGCGGAATTAACGTTTCGCGCGTCCTCACCAGCTTTGGCGCAAAAACAACCGCCATTACCACCTCATCAGGACGCGATGTGGGGCGGAAATTTGAGGAGGAGCTCAAGCAGGATTCCTTCGACAAAGAGCTGGTCAAAATTCGCAGCAATATCCGCTTGAATATCACGATCTCCGACCAGCAGGGGCTCTCCGTGAAGCTGAACGAGCGCGGCCCCAAGCTCAGCGATATTGAGCAGGACCGCATTTTTGAGTCGGTAAAAAAGCTGCTTCCAAACGCTTCCTGGCTCATGTTGTGCGGCAGCGCGCCGCCCGGAATGGACACGCACTTTTATACAAAGCTGATCGAACTAGCCGCCCGGCATGGAGTGGAAACATTTCTGGATACCGACGGCGACTCGCTGCTTCACGGGCTCGAAGGCCAGCCCACCATCGTAAAGCCGAATCAGTCCGAAGCCGAACGCCTGTTGAACACAGCGCTGATCACGCGCTCCCAGCAGATCGACGCCGTGCAGAGCATTAAGGCTCTCGGCGCCAAATCGGTCATCTTATCGTTAGGCAGCCGGGGTGCGATTGCGGCTACCTCATCGGAAGGCGTGCTCGAAGTGACTCCCCCGCAGATCCGTTCCGTGTGTCCGATCGGTGCAGGCGATGCTATGTCGGCCGCAATCGTTTGGGCTCTGACGAATGGGGAATCCTTTGGCGACGCGCTTCGCTGGGGTGTAGCTGCGGGCACCGCGTCATCGAAACTGCCGGGAATCACGCTCGCAAACTTTGAGCAGACGAAAGAGATTTACCCGCAGACGCAGTTGACCAGGATCATTGTCTAGTCGTACTTCTCGTAGATAATCTGCTTGCGGTCGAAGCCGCGCTGCTTCAGCTCTTTGCGCACGTCATCAACCATCTCTTTCAAGCCGCAGATGTAAACGTCCACTGTGCTCAGCTCTTCCGGAGTACGAATCGCGAGCGCTTCATCGAGATGCGATTGCACGCGCCCGGTGCGGCCGCGCCAGTTCCCGGTCGGGCGGGTGATCGTAGGAATGAATCGGAAGTTCGGATATTCAGCCGCCAGTCTTTCAAGCTCATCCCGGTACAGCAAGCCCTCTTCATAGCGGACGCCGAACAGCAGCGTGACGTGCGGCTGGGTGCGCGGCAGATGGTCGAGCAGCATCGAGCGGAAGGGCGCGATGCCTGTGCCGGTCGCAATAAAAACCGCGCGTCTTCCCGGATGGCGCAGCGTGAAGTAGCCGAGCGGCTCGTGTATTTCCACCTCATCGCCAGGACTCAATTCAAACAACCAGCGCGACACGATGCCGTTGGGCACGCGATTCAGGCACAGGGCGAATTTGTTGCCGCCGCGCGGCGATGCAATCGAATAGGCGCGTGTAATCTCTCTGCCGTTCTCGCGATCGATTACGGAGATAAACTGGCCCGGCGTGAACGAGAAGTCTTCGACGCCCGGCACCTCGAATTCGAAATGATGCACCTCGGGCGCCAGCTCTTTCCAGTTCAGCAGTTTGGCTTTCAGCATTCCCTCTCTATAGAATGATGCTCGGAGCGCCTTCTTCGACTCCCAGATTCAGGTCCTGCGTCATCCGCCGCAGCAGACCCAAATACATGCGGCCGCGCGGACGCCCGTTCTGATTCTGCTGCCCCAGCCGGTGTAGAAAAACAAGCACCGACAGCACATCGGAAGTCCGAGGTGCGGAAAGACCTTCGCGCTCCTGCCGCAGCTTCTCATAATCGGCAAGCGACTTGGAAAAATCGCGTTGAATGGCCGCCGCAATGGAATTCTCGGGCCGCGTCTCGTACACCAGGCCGGATTGCAGTGTTCGCAGTGTCTGTATCAGCGCTTCGAGCGCCGGCATCACGTCCGCATCCACCGCGCCGGAAGTTCTAAGCGCGGCCTGCAAAAGTGAATAAACGCAGAACAGCACCAGCTCTTCATGGTCCCGGAGGAATTCTTCTGTGACGCGTATCTCCGGATAAAGAATCTCGTCTTCCCGAACCGGCACGGGCTTTTCATGCAGGTGCGCCTCCTGGAGATATTCACATTCGAGCGGGCAGGAGAGTGAAACTTCCCGTTCCGTTCCGCAGCACAGGCTACAAATATCGCCCTGCACGGCCGGACAGAGCCGGCGTGCGCGGCGCTTGCCGCAGATTTTGCAAAGAACCGGATTTGGCATGGACTACCGGCTATTATCGGATCAGTCGAAATGAAGAGAGTCGATCTGTACATCAAAATCGAGCTGGAACTGGACGAAGACGAAAAGACCGAGCGTGTTGCAAACGAGATCTGCCGCCAGCTCGAAAAACTATATTTCGTCCGGCGCGCAGAAGTTTCCAACACCGTGGCGCGCGATTAATTTCAGTGAAGCTGTGGATTGAAGATGTCCAAGGGCGTGAACTCGACAATGCTCCATTTGTTGTCCACTAGAGCCAATTTGGCGTGAATCTCTCCTGAGCGCCGCCTGGACTCACTCATTCCTAAATCGGTTAATGTGATGTCCCAGGTGATGGTGAAAGCGGCCTGTTTCTCCGAGTCCTGCTCATCGGTGATTTGTAATTCGTTTTCCACCTGGAAAGCTGCGAGTCCTTCAAAATAGCGCCTCAGCTTGTCGTAATCGGGCAGGGATTTCGAAAAGTGACTCATGGCTTCGGCGGCATCACCCGCGCTAAGCGCTTCGGCCACTGCGGCAACTTGCGCGCGTGCAGCGGAAGAGGCGCCGGTTGCCGGCTGAAACGGGATGCTCGCGATCAACGCCGCGACCACCGCTAGCTCACGTGCGATAGCTGCCATTGATCTCAATGTAGCCTTCGGTGAGATCGCAGGTAAAGAAACGGGCTTCTCCTTTGCCTTTCGCTCTCGATGCAATCCGGATCCGCACTTCCGCCTGATCCAGCTTCTGTTTCAATTCAGGTTCATCGTATTCGGCAGCAACGCCGCGGCGGCAGACCGGAACACCCTGCAAGTCAATCTCAATATCGGCAGGATCAAACTTGACGCCCGAATATCCCGCCGCAGCAAGAATGCGCCCCCAGTTGGGATCGCTGCCCGCAATAGCAGTCTTCACCAGCGGCGAGTTTGCAACGGAGCGCGCAATCCGGCGCGCGTCGTCATTGGTTTTGAAACCGCAGGCGCGAATAACAATCAGCTTGCGTGCGCCTTCGCCGTCGGCGGCGATCTGTTCGGCCAGCGATTCCATCACCCAGGTAATCACTTCCTGCAGAACCAGCCGCTCCTTGCCTCCCGGCCTTACGCCGGAAGCGCCATTGGCGAGCAGCAGCACCATGTCATTGGTTGACGTGTCGCCGTCCACGCATAAGGAGTTGTAGCTGCGCTCGGTGGCTGCTCTTAGCAGTTTGTGTAACTCACCAGCATCCATTGCGGCATCCGTCATCACGAATCCGAGAGTCGTTGCCATATTGGGGTGGATCATGCCGGATCCTTTCGTCATGCCCGCCACGCGCACAACGCCGTTCTTAAGCTTCAGTTCCTCAGATGCCACCTTCCGGCGCGTATCGGTGGTCAAAATGGCGTCCGCGACGGAGTCGAACGCATCAGGCGCGAGCTTCCCGATCAGTCCAGGAAGAGCATCCAGGATGAGCTTGGAATCCAACTCGACCCCGATCACGCCGGTAGACGACGGAATCACGTACTCGGTTTTGGTTCGCAATGCGCGCGCCAGCGCTTTACACGTCGCAAGCGCGACTCTATCGCCGGTGCGCGTGGCGCAATTCGCATTGCCTGCGTTCACCAGGACCGCTGCTACTTTGCTGTTCGAGCGATGCAGATGTTTGCGAGCGAGCCGTACCGGCGAGGCTTGCACGACATTCTGCGTAAAAACCGCGGCGGCTTGCGCAGGGCTGTCGGGAACAATCAGCGCAAGATCGTCCTTTTCCTGTTTGCGAATGCCCGCATATTCCGCGGCATAGCGGTAGCCCAACGGAAGAATCACGGTCTTGTCACCCCAGCCGCTCACCTGATTCCAGTTTGTATCCGTTCAGGAATGCGGCGGCAGCCATTTTCTTTTTTCCGGCGGGCTGCACTTCCAGCAGTTCGAAAACGGTGCCCTCGCCACAGCCTGCAAACAGGCGCCGATCGCGAATTTGAACAGTTGCCTCAGGAACGGCTTCTGCTTGCGCAAGCTTGCCCCAGGTAATCAGCAGCGGCTGCTGGCGAAAGCTGGTGTACGCGCCCGGCCAGGGCGTAAAGCCGCGCAGCCGGTTGTAAATCTGTTGCGAAGTGCGCGACCAATCGATGCGTCCATCCTCTTTCTTCAGAATCGGCGCGTAGGTTGCTTCTTCATCATTCTGCTTTTCCCGCCTGACGGTTCCGCTCTCGATCTCCGCGATCGTTTTGATCAGCAGTTCGGCGCCGAGCGGGGCCAGCCGCGCGCTCAATTCCGGTGCGGTCTCATCCGCTCCGATGCTCACTTCACTTTTGAGCAGCATGTCACCCGTATCCAGCCCGGCATCTATCTGCATGATAGTGACGCCGGTTCTGGATTCGCCGTTGGCAAGGGCCCACTGAATGGGAGCGGCGCCGCGATACTTCGGCAAAAGCGAGGCATGGACATTGAGAATTCCATATCGTGGTATGTCGATAATGCTCTGCGGAATGATCTGCCCGTAGCCCACCACCACCATCAGGTCAGGAGCGATTGCGCGCAGCTCTTCAATGCACGGTGCTCTGCGAATTCTTTCCGGCTGGCGCACTTCGACGCCGAGTTTTCCAGCCGCTATCTTTACCGGGGATTCCGCTAGCTGATTGCCGCGCCCTTTGGGCCGGTCAGGTTGCGTATAGACGGCCACGATTTCGTGCCCGGCCGAATGCAATGCTTCGAGAGACGGAACAGCGAATTCAGGCGTGCCCAAAAAAACTGTGCGCAAGCGTCAATCCCACTCGCCCGCTTTCTGCAGCTTCTTGATTTTCCGGCGAATAATATCGCGTTTTAGAGCGCTCAAATGATTGATGAACAGGATGCCGTTCAGATGATCGATCTCATGTTGAAAAGCGCGCGCCAGCAACTCCTCGCCGTCCAATTCGATGATTTCTCCTTTTTCGTTTTGCGCCCGAACTTTGACTTTATTGGCGCGTGAAACAGGCTCGCGGAACCCCGGTATGCTGAGGCAGCCTTCTTCACCGCTCTGCTTGCCTTCACTGAACGTGATTTCGGGATTGATAATGACGATCTTCTGCTTTTCGTCCTCGCCAACACTGATATCAATCACCGAAATCCGCTTGCTTGTCCCGATCTGCGGCGCCGCCAGGCCGACACCCTTTGCTGCATACATCGTTTCCCACATATCGGCGATCAGCTCGCGCAGCTCAGCGGTATCAAACTCCGTTACCGGCTCGGCTTTTGTCTCCAGCACCGGCTCGCCATACTTTAAAATCTTTCGAACCATCAATCAGTAACTCTTAACCTGTGCCAGATAATTTTCGTAATTGCGCCGGGTCTCACCGAGCCAATCTCCTCCAAATTTTTCTAAAAACGCCTGGGCGAGGATGAGCGCGGTCATCGCCTCGCCGATGACGCCCGCGGCCGGCACAACGGCTACATCGCTGCGCTCGTAGGCAGCGAGCGCCGGATCACGCGTCGGCAGATCGACCGATTCCAGCGGCCGGCGCAGCGTCGAAATAGGCTTCAGGAACCCTCGAACAATAATGTCCTGGCCGTTTGTAATGCCGCCTTCCAGTCCTCCGGCCCGGTTCGATCCACGAAAGAACATCCGCTCCTGCTTGTCATAGTGAATCGTGTCCTGAACCGTGCTCCCGTAGGCGCGCGCCGAATCCTCGGCGCTACCGATCTCGCAGCCTTTTACCGCTTGAATCGAAACAATAGCCTGTGCCAGGCGTCCGTCGAGCCGCGTGTCCCACGCAATATGCGACCCCAATCCCGGAGGCAGGCCATGTGCGACTACTTCAAAGATGCCGCCAACGGTATCTCCGGTGCGGTAGGCGTGATCCACCGCTTCTTTCATTTGCTTCTCTGTATCCGCGTCCACGCAGCCGAGCAGAATCTCATCGCGCTCGCTCAGCCGGACCAGTTCCTCCCATTTGGCCTGCCGCTGCAGCGTAACTGGACCAACGGCAATCACGTGGCTGAGCACTTCAATGCCGAACTGTTTCAAAAACGTCTTGGCTAATGCGCCCAATGCGACCCGCGCCGCCGTTTCGCGCGCGCTGGCGCGTTCCAAAATGTGGCGGGCGTCGGGGAAATTGAATTTGATGGCCCCTGCCAGATCCGCGTGACCGGGGCGCGGTCGTGTCACCGGCTTCTCTTTGGCCGCTGCCGCATCTTCTGTGAAAACGGGCAGCGCCGCCGTCCAGTTCTTCCAATCCTTGTTTTCGATCAGGATGGCGATAGGCGATCCAACCGTCAATGAGTTACGGATGCCGGAAACGATATGGGCCTGATCTGTTTCGATCTTCATCCGTCCGCCGCGCCCGTAGCCCTGCTGGCGCCGCCAGAGTTGCCGGTTGATGTAGTCTAAACAGACAGGGATTCCCGCAGGCAGGCCAGTCAAAGTCGCCACCAGGCATTCGCCGTGCGACTCGCCTGCCGTCTCGAAACGCAGCATTACGTAACTACATGGTAACGAACAGGTTAATGCAGACCAGGCGAGGCGGTTCCGGTTTCCTTTTCGCATGGGATAATCGAGGGAACGGAAGCAAGTTTGGTCCCTTCGCAAAATCGCGTGCAAGAGGCCGTGCGGTGTGCGGCCCGGCGGCATTTCG